>Ga0315910_10002391_pt1 | contig 16504 bp, 12 predicted proteins | sample EdamamesoilMG_FD_204470 | JGI IMG/M metagenome (GOLD analysis project Ga0315910, IMG submission 204470) | Garden soil microbial communities collected in Santa Monica, California, United States - Edamame soil | ecosystem: Environmental > Terrestrial > Soil > Garden | place: USA: California... | reverse complement strand
GTACGGACTCTTGACTTCAGTAATGTTGCGGATCATCTCGAGTTCGCCCGATAAAAACTCGCTACCGGTGGAGATCGCTCCGAGAAGCGGGGTCAACGCAGCGCCGGCCGCCAGTACGAGAGCCACGATGTTGCGTTTGCTTCTGGGCAACCAGGACAACAGCACACTGAAAGCTGCCACGCAGACCGCAATGTAGTAGTGAAACCAGGACAGTGTGTAGAACTCGAAGTGGCCGCTGCGCCAGGACAGCGACGGAATGCATACGAGTGACGTTACGACCAGCAGCCCACCGGCGAAACCCAGGATGCGAGCGCGATCCGGGAATGCTGAACCCTGCATCCAGACCAACGCCAGTGTGAGCACAATCGGAACCTGAAGAATGAACAGGCTGTTGTGAATGGCGAGCGAGGTTCCGAGCACGCAACCGAGCATGATGCCGGCACCGTAAGAAGGTGCACCGGACTGGAAGAACCAGATGCCCGCACTCAGTGTTCCAAGAGTCCAGAGCAGTTCCGCGAAATGATGATCGATGTTTCCGGGCCCGAACATCGCGTGCGCGACCGGAAGCGCTGCGAAGCCCAGGACGAACAGCGCCGCGAGCGGAAAAATCAGCTTGAGTTGACGCGCAATATTGACGACCAGCGCCATGGCGATGGGCGCTGCCGCGAGGGGCATATGCATGAGCACACGATTTGCATCGTCGCGGTTGGCGAAAGGCCCGAAGAGACTCGTAACGCGAGCCAACATCGAATCGAAACCCCAGGGCCACGCGAGCCAGCTGCCCTCCGGAACGTGAATGCGGTCGTCGAACTGGATGACAGGGTTGCCACTGACGACGGAGTCCAGAATCCGACGCGCGTGATAAAAGGAATCGGCGGTTGCAGGCAGGTATTGGCCGTCAGCGAGGCTGGCAGAGAGCATCGCGAGCGCCCCTGCAACCATGACCATGGAGCCCACGATCCAGAGCAGGGACAAACGAAACGCAGGTGTCATCAAGCCGCGCCTGCGGCGATGACGACTCCGACGACGATGAACGTAACGCCAATGGCATAGCGAATCGTGATCGGCTCGTGGAAGAACAGGTAACCGGCCGCCGGGACCAGTACGAACGCCAACGCCGCAAACGGATACGCACGGCTGAGGGGCACGCTCGTGAGAATGCGCACCCAAAGTAGTGTTGCACCTGCATACAGGGCCACTGCCGCCCACATCGACGGCAAACGAGCGGCTTCAAGGAGCCACGAGCTACCCGTGCCCGGGGTTATCTGCAACGCTACGCGCTTGAACAGGATCTGCCCGACCGCCATTGTCACGGGGAAGCTGAGCAAGTCCAGCAGTTGGCGCGCAGTCAGGCTCATCACGGAGTACGCTCGATTTCGTACAGCCGACCGTAAACCTGGCCTTCGCCAGTCCGGCCCTCCCAACGTCGTTTGAACTGCGGCGGAATGTCCTCCTCGGGACCGAGCAGGATTCGCTCCAGGTTCTGCATTCGCAGGCGCATCGCTTCGAGATCCGTCTCGACGCCCTTTTCGTCACGCCTGAGCCCAACGGTGTGGTGAGCGAAGACGTATCGAACTTCCGGCTTCGCCGTCAGTAGTTCGGCGGGAGTCCTGGCGAGCAACTGGGAATTTTCGAGAACCTTTGCGGCGTGCTGAGGCGTGAGCAGGAATACATTGGCAATGACGGAACACTGGGAGTGGTAACGGACCCAGTGCCCGGTATCCATATCAGCCAGCACGATGCCAGGGTGCTGGGCGCACAACGACTTGATGATCGGGAACACACCCCGCGTGTATGAATATGGGTTGCTCCCTCCCAGACTGTAGATCTGCCGCCAATTGGCCGTCGTTGGATAGTACGCAACGGCAAATAAGGCAAAGCAGGCTGTCAGCGCGATCCGGCGGAGCAGGGGACGCGATTCGCAGAGAAAATGTGTGGCAAGTACCGGCGTCAGCAACATCGGAACGTCGCCAAACACGGCGAAGCGATACTGTGCCTGCATCAGCGCGAGACCCATGGAACCTGCGACTGCGACGAACTGCAGCGCCGGATCCTTGCGTCGGTATATCCACCATAGATTCAGCAGCAGCATCGGACCGGTAAGCCACAACAACCACGTCATGTTGCGCGCTCCGGTCTCGCGGAATATGACGTACGGGCTTCTCACTTCGGAAATATTCCTGATTACATGGAGATCGCCTGAAACGAACTCGCTGGCGAAACCCAAGATGCCGACAATTGGCAGCGTCGCGGCGGCGGCACCCAGCAGCACGATGACGACGTTGCGCGTGTTCCGCTCGATGAACACGAGCAGGATCGAGAAAACCGCCACGCACGCCGCGATGTAAAAGTGAAACCACGACAGCGTGTAAAACTCAAAAAAGCCGCGCTGCCACGGCTCCGAAGGAATGCAAACCAGCAGAGTAGTCGTCAGAAGGGCGGCACCGAATGCAATGGTCTGGAACCGATGTGGCAACCGGAATTCGCGCAACCAGAAGAGTGCGAAGGTGACTGCGACAGGAATTTGCAGGATGAACAGGCTGTTGTGGATCGCGACCGCGCTTCCGAGCACGAAGCCGAGAGTGACAGCCGCGCCATAGGAAAGCCGCTCGGAGCTGAAAAACCAGATTCCGGCGCCAAGCGTTCCCATCGACCATAACAACTCGGCGAAGTGATGATCGATGTTGCCCACCGAGAACTGGAGGTAGACCAACGGCAGGCCGGAAAAGCCCAGCACAAAAATCGCTGCCAGGAAAAATGACAGCTTCATCTGGCGCGCGATGATCACCGCAAGGCCGACGGCAATCGACAGCGCGGCGGGCGGAATATTCATGAGAATACGATTCGCCTGCGCCTCGTTTTCATATGGCCCGAACAGCCCGGTGATCCACGCCATCAATGTGTCGTAGCCCCAGGGCCAAACGAGCCAGCTTCCCTCGGGCACATGGATCCGGTCGTCGAACTGGATCACCGGAGCGCCGCTGAAGACCGAATCAAGAATGCGCCTCGCGTGGTAGAACGCGTCGGCGTTCGAGGGCAGGAACTCGCCGTTGTAATACGAGCCGCTGAGCGTGGCCAGAGCAGCGAACATCGCTAGCGTTGAGCCAATGAGCCAGAGCAGCGTGTAGCGGAATGCGCGGGTCAAGTCCGGTCATCCTTGTTAGTGAGACCGGCGTGCAGCAGGTAGTGCATTCGCTTGAGTTCGCGCCGCCCGCGCGTCACGGTGTCGAGAACCAGGCCGCATACGAAGCTCATGACCGAGACGAGCATCAGGCCCGAGGTGAGCACGGCGGTGGGGATGCGGGGAACGAGCCCGGTCTCGAGGAATTCGATCAGCAGCGGAATCGCCAGGGCTATTGACGTCAGCGCGAGGATGCAGCCGATGGATGCGAAGAACGCGAATGGCCGCTCTTCCTTCACCAGACGAGCAATGGTGCGGAGGATCCTCCAGCCATCTCGCCAGGTATTGAGCTTGCTGGCCGTTCCAGCCGAACGGGCGCCATACGGGGTGTGCACCTCCGCAATCGGTACGCGCAGGTCGAGGGCGTGAACGGTGAGTTCGGTCTCCGTCTCGAAGCCACTCGACAAGGCCGGAAAAGACTTCACGAAGCGGCGCGACATCACGCGATAGCCGGAGAGTATGTCGGTGATCCGGTTCCCGAATAACACGGCAACGAGACCGGTGAGGACGCGGTTTCCGATTCGGTGGCCGGGTCGATACGCCTGCACTTCGCTGTCGACGCGTTTGCCGCAAACCATGTCGAGGTTCTGCTTCATCAGCAGGTCGATCATCTTCGGGGCCGATGCGGCGTCGTAGGTGCCATCGCCATCTACCAAAACGTAAACATCGGCATTGACGTCCGCGAACATCCGCCGCACCACGTTGCCCTTACCGCGCATCGGCTCCAGTCGCACCTTCGCGCCTGCGCGTTCGGCGACTGCGCTCGTGTCGTCACTCGACGCGTTGTCGTACACATAGACGGTCGCGTCGGGAATGGCCGATCTGAAAGCATCGACGACGCTCGCGATGCCGGCAGCTTCGTTGAGGCACGGGATCAGGACGGCGACTTTGAGACGCGGTTCGTTCACGGCGGCATTGGTTGTGAGAACATGCTCGCCGGATTATGGTGAAACGGCCCGAGCGCAGGAAGCGGTGTGGTTCACGTTTTTGTCAGCTGGCGCCGGGGCAAATGACCGATAACGAGCAAATGACTACATCGATTCAAGGCCCTGCCGACACACGTTATTCGGGCACCGAGAATCTCGAGGTCATGCGTGACGCGGTCAACTACAACCGCTATCTACTCGACCTGATCCGTGAGCATGCAGGCACCGCGAAGCGGGTGATCGATTTCGGAGCCGGCAGTGGCACGTTCGCGGGGCCGATTTCCGTGTCGGGCTTCGAAGTCACGGCCGTCGAGCTCGACGAAGGGCAGCGTGCGCACCTGGCCAAACAAGGTTTGCGAGTCGCCGCCAACACGGCGGACTTGCCCGCACCCGCGTTCGACTACGCCTATACGCTCAACGTCCTGGAACACATTCCCGACGATGTCGAAGCGCTGCGCGGACTGCGGGCGAAACTCGTTCCCGGCGCGAGCCTGCTCATCTATGTGCCGGCATTCCAGGTGTTGTACACGAGCATGGACGCGAACGTCGGCCACGTGCGCCGCTATTCACGCGACGTATTGGTACGCAACGTGTTGGCCGCGGGATTCGCGGTCGAGAAGGTGGAATTCGTCGACTCGTTGGGGTTCTTCGCAACCCTGGTCTTCAAGATGACGGACCGCGGCAGCGGCAACGTCAATCCGCGCATGTTGCGCATCTACGACCGGATCGTATTCCCCGTGAGCCGCCTCCTCGACCGGATCTTTCACCGGTGGTTTGGCAAGAATCTCCTGCTGGTGGCAAGAAACCCGTAGCCGACGGCCGCTAGAGGTTAGCGCTCCTTCGCGAATTCCAGCCCGTTGCCGTTGGCGTGCGCGGTGATGCGATCGCCGGGCAGGAACTTGCCCGAGAGAATCGCCTGCGCCAGCGGGTTCTCCACCTGCTGCTGAATCGCGCGCTTGAGCGGACGCGCACCGTACACCGGGTCGTAACCCGCTTCGCTCAGCCGATCGAGCGCCGAGTTGTCGAGCACGAGTTCGAGGTTGCGGTCGAGCAGCCTCTTGCGCAGCTGCGAGAGCTGGATGTCCACGATCGCGCGGATCTGCGCCTGGCCCAGCGGATGGAACACGCAGATGTCGTCGATGCGGTTGATGAACTCCGGCCGGAAGTTTTCCTGCACCACTTCCATGACCGCCGCCTTCATGGCCGCGTAGTTGTTCTCCACGGTGAACTTCTGGATGACATCCGAACCCAGGTTCGACGTCATGATGATCACGGTGTTGCGGAAGTCCACGGTGCGGCCCTGACCATCCGTGAGGCGACCATCGTCGAGCACCTGCAGCAGCACGTTGAAGACGTCGGGATGCGCCTTCTCCACCTCGTCTAACAAGATGACGGCGTAGGGCCGGCGACGCACGGCTTCGGTGAGCTGGCCGCCTTCGTCGTAGCCCACGTATCCCGGCGGCGCGCCGATGAGCCGCGACACGGAGTGTTTCTCCATGAACTCGGACATGTCGATGCGCACCATCGATTCTTCGGTGTCGAAGAGGAATTCGGCGAGCGCCTTGCAGAGTTCGGTCTTGCCGACGCCCGTGGGGCCGAGGAACAGGAACGAGCCATTCGGCCGGCGCGGATCGGCAAGGCCGGCGCGCGAGCGGCGAATCGCATTCGACACGATGCGCACGGCTTCGTCCTGGCCCACGACGCGCTTGTTCAGCGCCTGCTCCATGCGCAGGAGTTTTTCCTTCTCGCCTTCCAGCATCTTCGAGACGGGAATGCCGGTCCACTTGGAAACCACTTCCGCGATTTCCTCTTCGGTGACTTTGTTGCGGACGAGCTGGGTTTCTTTCGTCTCGGCGATCTGCGCCTGCGCGAGCTTTCGCTCGAGCGCGGGGATCTGTTCGTACTGGATGCGCGCGACGGCCGTGAGGTCGCCCTTGCGGCGCGACGCTTCCATGTCGAGCTTCACTTTCTCGAGTTCTTCACGGACCGACGCAGCACCCTGCAGCGAGGCCTTCTCGCTCTTCCAGATTTCCTCGAGGTCGGAGTATTCCTTCTCGAGGCCCTTCAGCGTGTCCTGCAGAGTAGCGAGGCGCTTCTTCGTAGCCTCATCCTTCTCTTTCTTGAGCGCTTCCTGCTCGATCTTGAGCTGGATGATGCGGCGCTCGAGTTTGTCGAGCACTTCGGGCTTGGAGTCGATCTCCATGCGAATGCGCGCGCCGGCTTCGTCGATGAGATCGATGGCCTTGTCAGGCAGCTGACGATCCGCGATGTAGCGGTGCGAGAGCGTGGCGGCGGCCACGATGGCCGGATCCGTGATCTCGACCTTGTGGTGGACCTCGTAACGTTCCTGGAGTCCGCGCAGGATCGCGATGGTGTCTTCCACCGAGGGCTCGTTGACGAGCACCTTCTGGAAACGGCGCTCGAGCGCGGCATCCTTTTCGATGTATTTGCGGTATTCGTCGAGCGTCGTCGCGCCCACGCAGTGCAGCTCACCGCGCGCGAGCGCGGGCTTCAGCATGTTGCCGGCGTCCATCGCGCCTTCGGCTTTGCCGGCGCCAACCATGGTGTGCAGCTCGTCGATGAACAGGATGATCTGGCCTTCCTGCTTGGCGAGGTCGTTGAGCACGCCCTTGAGGCGTTCTTCGAACTCGCCGCGGAACTTGGCACCCGCGATCAATGCGCCCATGTCGAGCGCGAGAATTCGTTTGCCCTTGAGGCCTTCGGGCACTTCGCCGTTGATGATGCGCTGCGCGAGTCCCTCAACGATGGCGGTCTTGCCTACGCCTGGCTCACCGATGAGCACAGGGTTGTTCTTGGTGCGGCGCGCGAGCACCTGCACCGTGCGTCGGATTTCGTCGTCGCGACCGATGACCGGGTCGAGCTTCCCGCTCGTCGCACGCGCCGTGAGGTCGATGGTGTATTTCTCGAGCGCGCCGCGCTTTGCTTCCGCTTCCGGATCGTTCACCGCTTCACCCCCGCGCACCTGGTCGATCGCCTTCTCGATGGCGCCCTTCGAAGCCCCGGCTTCCTTCAGTAGTTTGGCCAACGTGTTCTTGTCCTCGAACGAGGCGAGCACGAACAGCTCCGTCGGGATGTAATCGTCCTTGCGCTGCTGCGCCAGCTTGTCGGTGACGTTGAGCAGCCGGCCAAGATCCTGCGAGCCTTGCACGTCGCCTCCCGTGCCAGTGACGGTGGGAAGGCGATCGATGGCGGTGTCGAGATCCTTGCGCAGCTTGGCGACGTTGGCGCCCGCCTTTACCAGCAGCGGACGCGTCGAGCCGTCCTGCTGGTCAAGCAGCGCGGCCAGCACGTGGGCCGGCTCAATGAACTGGTGGTCTTTGCCAACTGCCAGGGACTGGGCGTCCTGGAGGGCCGTCTGGAATCGGGTGGTGAGTTTGTCCATTCGCATAGGCGGCCAAAATGGGGCCCGGGCGCGAAGCTTTCAATAGGGCCTGGCCCTTATATCGCCTCAGTGGGCGTGTCGTTCCGCGAAAGTGATGAGCGCGATACCCAGGCCTATCAAGACCACCTGGGTCACGCTGGATCGCGGGTCGATCTTGCGGTGCAGACCCGGAATCAGGTCCGCCACGGCCACATACAAGAGACTCGCCGCCGCGACCGCCAGGGCGAAGGGCAGCGCCATCAATGCCTTTTCGAGCGCGAAGAAGCCGATGACGCCGCCGATCACGGCCGTGAGACTGGTCAGCAGGTTGAGCAGCAGCGCTCGGCGCCGCGAGACGCCTGAGTTCAACAGCACCGCGAAGTTGCCGACTTCCTGCGGAATCTCGTGCGCCATGATGGCCAGCGCCGTCACGATGCCGACGTGGACGTCCGTCAGGAACGCCGCCGCGATGAGCACGCCGTCGAGCACGTTGTGCAGGGCATCGCCGACCAGCACCAGGGAGCCGCTCGCCTTCTTGCGCGCCTGGTCATGATCGTGCCCGTGGTCGTGATGTGCATGGCCGCGATGGTCGTGGGCGTGCGAGTCCTCAATGCCCACAGGATGCTCGGAGCAATGGTCGTCATGGCAATGTCGCCAGAGCAGGAACTTCTCGAGAATGAAGAAGAGTGCGATGCCCGCGATGAGCGCGATGCCCACCTCGTGCACGTTTTCCACGCCCGCCCCTTCCACCGCATGCGGGATGAGCGCCAGCAACGCCGCGCCTAACAAGGCGCCCGTCGCGAAACTCACCAGATGAGGTAGTGCCGCCTCACGCGCGCGCGAAGGGAGCGCCAGGAAGACGCCGGCTGCAAGCACGGACAACACGCCGGAAACCAGCGTGGCGAGGATGATCCAGAGGAGAGTGGTCAAAGCGGCGGAAAGATAGCACGGGCACCGGGGCTCAGCGGACCACCACGGCATCGACGTAGGCCGGTGCGATGCTTCCGTTCGCGACAAAATCCCGCATCAGCCCGAAGTACGCCTTTGGCAGGCCCAGCGACACCCGCTCGCCGTTCGCGTCCAGTTCGAACGTGTAGAGACCATGCTCTGCGCCTTTCAGCATCACCGCGGAAATCGGCCGCCCTTCGCGCTTCAGGTTCAGCAAGCGGCGCCAGGTTTCCTGGGGAGGCGCGTCGATGTCATCGCCGCCGAGTATCCACAGCTGCGGGGTGCGCAGCTTCCGGAGCACGGGCATGGGGTCGTAGTCAGGCTGGATGCCGGCGAGCAGCACGGAGCCCTTTTCGCGCCAGAAAGTTTCGGGCGCCGAAAGAATCAGCCCGGTGACGTTGCCACGCAGGTAACGGAACCATGGTTCACCCGAGTACTTCGCGCGCAGCGTCTCGAGCTCGGCGTAACCATCCTGGAAGTTGGCCTTCAGAATTCCTTCGACAGCGCGCGCCACTTCAAGCGCCTTGCGTGTTTCGTCCGCACCGAAGCCATGTCGCGACATGTCCAGCGCCACGGCTTCGCGATCTTCATCCAGCGGCGAAACGGCGAGGCCGTAGGCGACGATGACGAAATTCACGGGCGCCAGTGTGGCGGCGAGCGGCGCGACCCAGCCGCCCTGGCTTCCACCATGAAGACCCACGCGCGAGGCGCGTACTCCGGCGAGTCGACGCGCCTCGCGAACCGCCGCCGCCGCGTCGGCAGCCAGGCGTAGATAGTCGTGCGTGAAAGTCCCGGTGGAGCCCCCCGTTCCGCGCTTGTCGTAGACGAACGCGCCGATGCCCGAAGCCGGAAACTGGCGTTGCAGCGTGAACAACTCCCGACCGGGCGTCTGCTCGGACCCATGCACCAGCACCACGACGGGCACACGCGACTGGCCGACGGGGAGCAGCAATCGTCCCGCGAGTTCGGCGCCGTCCACGGTGAAACGCGTTTCGATGACATCGAGAGGAATTCGGGTTCCGCGCACGCCGTCGAAGGTGATTTCGTTCGATTCACAGGAACCGAGCGTTGCGCTATGGCCGTCGGACCTTTCGGTCCAGCCCAGCGTGCTGGTCCACGCGCCAGCCGCTCGCGTGAGCTTGCCGATGTTGCCGTCTTCCATGCGCCAACGCATCGCGCCGTCCGCGGCGGACGCGAGGTCGATGACACGGCCGTCGGCGAGCCGATATGACGCCACGTGGCAGTCGTCTGCGCGCGCAATTCCGAAAAGACCGCAGATGAACAAAGAAAAGGAGAAGGCAATGCGCATGGTGACTCCGGATGGAGGAGAAATCCTGCGGCTGTCTCACCCGGAAATCACGGCACGGAGAATCGGAAATCGCGCGACTGTACTGGCGCGCTTTCGAGTGTCAGCCGGATTGGATCACGGCGCGCGCCAGATCAGCGCCGCCATCCTTCCGCCTTTGCCATCTCGTCGATGCGAATAGAAACGCTCGATATCCGCGTACGTACACCAGTCACCCCCGCTGACATCGGTCACGCCCACCGATGCGAGACGCAAGCGCGCGAGCCCGAACAGATCCGCCTGCCAACGGCCCCGCGCATTCATCTTGAAGCGGGAGTTCGCTGCGCGATCCCACTTCAGGAATTCCTGTCGCACTTCCTCGCCCACCTCGAAGTGTTTCTGCGAGATCGCGGGACCTAACCACGCGCGAAGTTCGCTCGCTGGCGTACCCATCGCGCGGACGGTGCGCTCGAGCACGCCGGCAACGAGACCACGCCATCCGGCATGCGCGGCGCCGACGCGCTGGCCATCGCGCGAGCACAGCAGCACGGGCAGACAGTCGGCGACCATGACGACGCATGCGGTGTTGGGACGCGACGTGACGGCGGCGTCCGCGGTGAAAAGCGTGGTGGAGATGGGCGTAGCGTCGATTTCCTTGACCTCGACGCCGTGGACCTGCGTGAGCCAGGCAGGCTCGATCTCGCGGCCCACGAGCTCGGCCAATTTCGCGCGATTCGCCGCGACCTTCGCGGTGTCATCGCCCACGTGCGTCGCGACGTTGAACGAATCCCACGGTGCGCCGCTGACGCCGCCCTGCCGCGTAGTGAAAGCGGCGCGCACGCCGGGCGGCAGCGGCCAGTCGAATTCGAGCAAAGAGGAACTCACTAGGCGTTTTCGTCCATGTCGCGCTGGAGCATGTCTATCAATCCTTGAAGATCTTCAGGCAGCGGCGCGTCGAAGCTTACGCGCTTGCCGCTCTTCGGATGCGTGAGTGTGAGCCTCGCTGCGTGCAACGCCTGGCGCTTGAAGTGCTCCAGCGTCTCGCGCAACTCCGGCGTGGCGCCCTTCGGGAATCGCTTGCGACCGCCGTAGAGCGGATCTCCCACGATGGGATAACCCACGTGCTCCATGTGCACGCGGATCTGGTGGGTGCGGCCCGTTTCGAGCCGCACGCGCGCCAGCGTGTGTTGCCGGAACCGCTTCTCGATGCGGTAGTGAGTCACGGCTTCACGGCCATCACTGCGCACGGCGAACTTGAGCCGGTGCGAACGATGACGGTCGATGGGTTTGTCGACGGTGCCGCCGCCAGTCATGGCGCCCGTGCACACGGCGAGATACTCGCGCTCGATCTCGTGCACGCCGAGCTCGGCGACCAGTTTGGCCTGCGCGTCGATCGTGCGCGCCACGACTAACAACCCGCTGGTGTCCTTGTCGATGCGATGCACGAGCCCCGCACGCGGGACACGCTTGAGTTTCGGGTCGTGCGCGAGCAGTGCGTTCTGCAGGGTCTTGCCGGGGTTGCCGGCGCCCGGATGCACGACGACGCCCGGCGGCTTGTTGAGAATGATGATGGACGAGTCCTCGTGGACTATGTCCAGCGGGAGCTTCTCGGCCTTGATGCCGGTTTCCTTCGGCATTCGCGCCTCGACCGTCGCGGTTTCGCCACCCGTGACGAGGTCGCGCGCCCTTACGGAAAGCCCGTTGATGAGCACGGCGCCCTCTTCGATCCAGCGCTGGATGCGGCTGCGCGAATATTGCGGAAGGAGCTGGGCGAGGGCCTGATCGAGGCGGCGGCCGGCATATTCCGGGGGCATCTCGAGGCGGTGGGTCTGGAACTTGGGAGGCAACCTGGTGGTCCGATGGCAGTGCGGGGCCGCTATACTTCACGCGTCCGGCGACCATTTCAAACTCAAAGACTCCGGCCAACCCGGGAAACGGCAAAAAACCATCCATGCGAGCAATGCGTACCGCCGGTAGCCTGGCACTCATCTTTATCGCCACCGGTTTGACCCTGACGGGCTGCAAGTCCCGCAGCGGCAAAGATGCCCCGATGACGGACCCGGCGGTGGTCTACGAACGCGCCCACAAGGCCATGCTCCAGACGGACTACCCCAACGCCATTCGCATCTACGAAGCGCTCATGGCGCGTTATCCGTTCGCCGCCGAGTCGCGCCAGTCACACCTGGACGTCATCTACGCCTACTACCGGGCGGGCGAGCCGGAATCGGCCATCGACTCCGCGGACACCTTCATTGCCGAGAACCCGACCCATCCGCGTGTCGACTACGCCTGGTACATCAAGGGCCTCGTCGATTTCGAGCGCATGCCGAACTTCATGGAGCGCTGGTTCCGTGTCGATCTGAACAAGCGCCCGCCCACGGAGGCTCGCCGCTCGTTTCTGTCCTTCTCCACCGTGGTCGAGCAGTACCCGAACAGCGAATACGCCCATGACGCGCGCCGCCGCATGGTCTACCTGCGCAATCGACTCGCGGAATACGAAATCGCGGTGGCGCGTTATTACATCGGCCGCGGCGCGTACGTCGCCGCCGCGCAGCGCGCGAAAGTGGCCATCGAAGAATTCGACGGCGCCCCCGCCGTGCGCCAGGCACTCGAGATCATGGTCTATTGCTACGACCAGATGGGTCTCACGGAGCTCGCCGCGCAGACGCGGCAGATGTACCGCAACAACTACGAAGGCGAAGTGGGCGAGAACAAGGGCCCCGCCAAGAAGAAGTGGTACAAGCTCTGGCTTGCCAGTTAATGGGGTAATGGGGTCAGACCCCATTTGCTAGGAAATGGGGTCTGACCCCAATTCCTAGCAAAAGGTGCCAGACCTCAGCGGCGATAGCCTGATGTAATCGGGTAGCGCCAGTCGCGGCCGAACGCGCGGCGGGACACACGAACACCGGGCGGCGCCTGACGGCGCTTGTATTCATTGCGCTTCACGAGGTCCAGCACGCGGACCACGGTCGCACGTTCGAAACCCTTCGCGCAGATCTCGTCGACGCTCAGGTCATCCTCGATGAACGCCTCGAGGATGGGATCGAGCACGTCGTATTCGGGCAGCGAATCGCTGTCCTTCTGGTCGGGGCGAAGTTCGGCGGACGGCGGACGTGTGATCACACGCTGCGGAATCACCGATGACACGGCGTTCCGATAAGCAGCCAGCCGATACACGAGCAGCTTGCTGCAATCCTTGATGGGCGCGAAGCCGCCGGCCATGTCGCCGTACAGTGTGGCGTAGCCCACGGCCATCTCGCTCTTGTTGCCGGTGGTCAGCAGCATCTTGCCGGTCTTGTTGGAGATACCCATGAGCAGCACCATGCGGCAGCGGCTCTGTATGTTCTCTTCGGCCGTGTCGGGCTTGCGACCGGCAAACTCTTCGCGCAGCGTGGACTCGGCGGCTTTCATCATGTCGCCGATGGGCAGCACGCTGTACTTCACGCCTAACAAGTCCGCCTGCGTCTTCGCATCATCCAGTGACATCTGCGAGGTGTAGGGCGACGGCATCATGACCGCGTGCACCTTGTCCTTGCCCAGCGCATCGACGGCGATGGCCAGCGTGAGCGCGGAATCGATGCCACCCGAAAGTCCAAGGACCACGCCAGGGAACCCGTGCTTCGCCACGTAATCGCGGACGCCGAGAACCAGCGTGCGGTACACACTCTCGGCATCGGGCAACTCGGGCGCGACCGTGGTGGGCACGGGCCGGGCCACGCCATCCACGCGCTCGAACTCGACCGTGTAAAGACCTTCCTCGAACGGCGGCGCGCGCATCACGACCTTGCCGTCGCCGTCCATGACGAAGGAGTTGCCATCAAACACCAGTTCGTCCTGGCCACCCAGCATGTTCACGTACACCACGGGCAATCCGAGATCACGCACGCAACGGCCGACGATGTCCTCACGGTTGCGCTGCTTGTGGATTTCGAACGGTGAGGCGTTCAGCACCACGAACATCTCGGCCCCCGCCTGCTTCGCGAGCTGCGCAGGCTCCGGTTCCCAGATGTCCTCGCAGACCAGGATGCCCACGCGAAAGCCGCGGAAGTCCACCACCGTCGGCTGGCTGCCCGTCTGGAAGTAGCGCTTCTCGTCGAAGACCTTGTAGTTGGGCAGGCAGCTCTTGCGATGCGTGGCGCGGATCAGCCCGCCTTCGATGAGCGCGGCGGAGTTGAAGATCTGCGAGCCCGCGTACTCGGGAAAACCCACCAGGAATCCGCAGCTGGCCTTCGCGCCGCGCACGGTCTCCATGCCCTTCTCGATCGCCACGCGGAATCCGCGATGGAACAGCAGGTCTTCGGGCGGATAACCCGAGAGCGTGAGCTCGGGCAGCACCAACAGGTCGGTGTCGAGATCGCGGCAGGCGCGTTCGGCGGCCGCCACGATCTTCTGCGCGTTGCCCGCAACGTCGCCGACAAGCAGGTTCAGCTGTCCGAGGGCGAGTCGCAGTCGCTTGTGAGGGGCGTTCACCGCGTGGTTGCTACTTCTTGCGCGCGGCCCTGGAGGATTTCTTTTTCGCAGGCTTGGCGGCTTTCTTCGCCGGCTTCTTCGCCGTGGCCTTGCGGGCCAATGCGAGCGTGCCTTTCTGAGAACGGTTCGATGCCACGAGTCTCTTCCCCTTCTTCTTCGGTTCGATGATCAGCACGCTCGGCCCCACCGGCTTCTTCACCGGCTTGGCGCGATGCTTCGCAAGTTGCTCCGCCATGGCCTTTCCAAGGTCGGCCGGCGATTTCACGGTGCGCGCGCCAGCGCGATCGAGCGCCTTGAATTTGTCAGCCGCCGTGCCCTTGCCACCGGCAATGACGGCGCCGGCATGACCCATGCGCTTGCCCGGAGGCGCCGTCACGCCAGCGATGTACGCGACGACCGGCTTGGTGACGTAGTTGCGGATGAAATCGGCCGCGGCTTCTTCGTCCGTGCCGCCGATCTCGCCGACCATGATGATGCCTTCGGTCTGCGGATCTCTTTCAAAGAGTTCCAGAACGTCGACGAAGTTCATGCCACGCACCGGGTCGCCGCCGATGCCGACGCAGGTGCTCTGGCCGAGACCCTTGTTGGTGGTCTGGAACACGGCCTCGTACGTGAGCGTGCCGGAACGCGAGACGATGCCCACGCGACCCTTCTTGTGGATGAAGCCCGGCATGATGCCGATCTTGCATTCGCCCGGCGTGATGATGCCCGGGCAGTTAGGCCCGATGAGGCGCGTGCCGGTGCCGGCGAGCGTCGCCTTCACTTTCACCATGTCGTTGATCGGAATTCCCTCGGTGATGCACACCACGAGCTCAATACCGGCATCCGCCGCTTCGAGAATGGCGTCGGCCGCGAAAGCCGCGGGCACGTAGATGACGCTGGCCGTGGCGCCCGTGTTCTCGACCGCATCGGCGACCGTGTCGAACACCGGGAGATTCAGGTGCTTCTCACCACCGCGGCCCGGCGTGACGCCGCCGACGACCTTGGTGCCGTACTTGAGGCTCTGTTCGGTGTGGAAGGTGCCCTGCTGGCCGGTAAAGCCCTGCACGATCACCTTGGTGTTCTTGTTGACGAGAATGCTCATGTAATTATTTTCCGTTGGCGGCAAGCGAGACGGCCTTCTTGGCCGCGTCGGTGAGATCGGTGGCGGGCGTGATGGCAAGCGCGCTGTGCGCCAGCATCTCGCGCGCCTGTTCCGCGTTCGTGCCTTCGAGGCGCACGATGACGGGGACCGACACACCCACCTGTTTGACGGCGATCATCACGCCTTCCGCGATGAGGTCGCAGCGCACGATGCCGCCGAAGATGTTCACGAGGATCGCGCGCACCTTCTTGTTGGCGAGGATCAGCTTGAATGCCTCGGTGACGCGCTCGGCCGTAGCACCGCCGCCCACGTCGAGGAAATTTGCGGGGTTGCCGCCATGCAGCTTGATGAGGTCCATGGTGGCCATCGCGAGGCCGGCGCCATTCACCATGCAGGCGATGTCGCCATCCAGGGAGACGTAGTTGAGATCGTGCTTGCTGGCTTCGCGCTCGATGGGATCTTCCTGCGAAGGATCGCGCATCGCGGCCAGCGCCTTCTGCCGGAACACGGCATTGGCATCCACGTTGAATTTCGCGTCGAGCGCGACGAGGTCACCGCTCTTGGTGACGATCAGGGGGTTGACCTCCAGTAACGACGCGTCGCGCTCGAGATAGATGCGATATAGCGCCGTCAGGATCGACTGGAACTTGCCGACCTGCGGGCCCTTGAAGCCCAGCCCGAACGCGAGCTTGCGGCACTGGTAGGGCTGCAGCCCCGCTGCCGGGTTGATGTCCACGCGCAGGATCTTCTCCGGCGTGTGCTCGGCGACGTGTTCGATGTCCATGCCGCCGGCTTCGGAGGCGATGACGGCAATGCGGCCGCGCTCGCGATTCAGGGTGAGCGACAGGTAGAGCTCGCGTTCGATGTCCGAGCCCGACTCGACGTAGACAGTTTCGATCGGCAGACCTTCGGGGCCCGTCTGCTTGGTGACCAGGCGCTGGCCCAGCATGTCGGCCGTGGCCGAACGCACCGTATCCAGGTCACGCGCCAGCTTGACGCCGCCCGCCTTGCCGCGGCCGCCGGCATGCACCTGGGCCTTGATGACCCAGAGATTGCCGCCTAACGACTGAGCGGCCGCGACCGCCTCCTCCGGGCTCTTGGCGGCCTTGCCCGCCGGGACAGGAATTCCGTACTCGCGGAACACTTCTTTGGACTGGTACTCGTGGAGGTTCATCAGGCCCTGGGGATAGGTGGCGAAAAAGGAGCGGTATTCTAGCCGCAACTCGTC
>Ga0315910_10002390_pt1 | contig 16505 bp, 12 predicted proteins | sample EdamamesoilMG_FD_204470 | JGI IMG/M metagenome (GOLD analysis project Ga0315910, IMG submission 204470) | Garden soil microbial communities collected in Santa Monica, California, United States - Edamame soil | ecosystem: Environmental > Terrestrial > Soil > Garden | place: USA: California... | reverse complement strand
GCGCCGACGGCGGGGACGTGCGCCTGGCTTGGGTGCGCGGCGGCGTGGTGGGGGTGGAGTTGCATGGTGCGTGCGCGGGCTGCGCGATGAGTTCCATGACGCTGGAGCAGGCCTTGAGGCCCAAGCTGCGCGAGCGCTGCGCCTGGTTCGAGGACCTGCAGCGCGTCTGAGCGGGGCGCGCCGCACGCAGGCGGCACGCCCCGCGCGCCCAGGCTCAGAACTGCGCCGAATTCGAGCTGCCGAGGAAGGCGCCGCTCGAGCTTCCGACCAGGAACTGGTACGCGTGCAGACCCTGCAATCCACCCGGGTTGTAGATGTGCAGCACGCTGTTGCCCTGCGCATCGGCCGGCAGCAGGAAAGGCAGGCGCTTGGTGCGCGGCAGGAAGAACTTCGTGTGGAACAGGAATCCCGGGTAGGCGTAGGCCAGCTCGCCCGGCAGCAGCAAGGACTGCTGGCAATACAGCAGGTAGGCGCTGCCGTTGGGCACGCCGCCGCTCAGGCTCAAGGTCACGGTCCCGGGGCCCTGCAGGCCCGGCCCGCTCAGCGCCAGCTGCGGGCGCGCGGGCGCGACGATCGAGCGCTGGCTGGCGCTGAAGAAGTCCGTGGCCCCGTAGACCAGGCGCACGCCGCTGCCCGGTTGGAAGGCGTCGAAGGTCGCCGGCGAAGGACCCGCGAGGAACTGCATGCCGTAGATCGACAGCGCGCCGGTGTCGACCACGATCGGCGAGTCGGCTTGCACGCTGCCGACGCGGCGCACGAGGTTGCTCGCCAGGCCGAAATTCGTCTCGGCGACGTAGAGCTTCTGCGTGCTGGGATCCACGGCGAGCGAAGCGCCGCCGTCGAGCGCGGAGCACACCAGCGTGGCGTTGCTCTCGTCGAGCCCGCCCGCGGCCACCGCGGCGGCGCTCCAGGCGAGCACGTCGGTCGATCCCGCGGGCGGCGGGAATCCACCGGCCCATTGCGTCGCGTAGTACAGCGTGCCCGCGGCGTCGAAGGCGATCGGTCCCGAGGGGCCGGCGAGGTGCGCGATCGGCGTCAGCGCTCCGCCGGGCAAAGCGACCTTGTAGACGTCGTTGCCCGGCCCGAAGTTGCCCGTGGCCGCGCTGACGTACAGATCGCCGGCGGGCGAGAAGGCCGCGTCGTAGTTGAACGTCAGCGAGGCCAGCGGCGTCATGCCCGAGCCGTTGGTGGCCACGCTCCAGATCTGCTGGTTGGTGCTCTCGCCGACCACGACCGTCGCGCCCGAGGGGCTGGCGATCGCGAAACTGGGGAACACGAACGTGGGCAGCGTGCCCAAGGTGCCGACGAAGGCTCCCTGCGCGGTCCAGCGGTCGACGGTCGAGCCGTCGAAGGTCACGAAATCGCCGCCGGGCAGGGTCGCCATCGGCGAGGCGAAGGCCGGCGTCGGAGCGCTCTGCACCGAGTAGCCGGGGGCGGGGGTGTCGGCCTGGGCCGACGGCAAAAATGCAAGCAGCGTCAGCGCAGCCTGGCCAATCCAAGTCTTCATGGGTTCGATCTTCCGTCGAGGCCGAACCCGAAGAGGCCGTGCCGAACGCCGCAAGCCGCGCTGGTCGGCAAGCGGATCGCACGAGGCAATCCGCCGGACCCATGGCTCCCGACGCGCGCACCCAACCCTCTTCCGGGGTTCAGCAGGTGGGCCAGCGCGGCGGATATCCTGACTCGTCGCTTGTGGCCGACGATCCTCGCCTTCCCGGCGCCCGAGGGCGTCAGTGGCGTGCGCGTTGCGCGGCTCCACCCGCGGTGGGGGAGAGTCGTGCAGCGCGCCGCGGATCGCGGCAGCGGCTTACAGTGGCGGGACCGTGCAGGTTTCGCACCTGCTTCCCCAGCCATGCTGGCGTCGTGTTGTCACAGACGAAGGGCACGTTACGCGCAATCGCCGAGCGTGTCAAACCGGTTGCGCCGGACCTGCGGCCGGCGAGAACGCGCGGGCCGCGCGTTCGGGCGCGGGCGCTGCTCCCGCTACAATCGCCGGACCTCGTTCCGCCCATGACGCTCCCGCAGACCAGCATCGAACGCGCCTTCCTCGAACTCCTCGAGCACGCGCGCAGCGACGAGGCCCTGGGGCCGGAGTTCCTGCGCAGCCGCGTGGAGTTCCTTGGCCGGGACGTCGCCGCGCAGGGCAGCCGAGCCTCGGAGATGGCGGCGCGGCGCCACGCCGAGTGGTTCCTGCTGGAGCGCATCAGCGATGCCCACGAGAGCCTGCCGGTGGAGCTTTTGGGCAGCGAGCTCGCGGAGGCCCAAGACCTCGAACGCGGGCTTGCCTACGAAGCGCTGCTGGGCTCTTTCGCCAGCGTGTTCGAGATCACCGGGGTCAGCTCCGGCGAGGGCGTCTGGGTGCGCGATCTTGCCGGGCGCGGCGAGTACCCGCTGGAGGAGGCCGACGCCAGCCGTGCGCTCGAGCCGGGCGACCTGCTGGTCGGCCGCATCTTCCCGGTGGGGGACGCGTTGCACCGCATTTCGCACTCGGCGGGCTTCTTCCGCGACGAGGCCCTGCTCGCCGCCGTGCGCAAGGACCTCGAGCGCGCGCGCGAGGGACGTCGCGGCGTGCTGCGCCTCTCGCAACGCGAGCTCGAGACCATGTTCTTCGCCGGCCTGAGCTCCGCCGAAGCGCCGCTGCTGGAGCCGGGCGCGAAGTCGACCGCGAACGCAGCCGCGCTGTTGGTCGACACCGCGCGGCGCACGCTGGCCGAGGGCGGGCTGAGCGCATCGGAAATCGAGGACGTGCTCGCCGAGCTCGCCGTGGAACCCTTCGACTCCAAGTCGATCCTCCCGGGCGCGGGCGATCGGCTGGGCGAGATCCTGGCCGAGCTGGCCTTCCGCAGCGACGTCGATCTGGAAGCCGCGCGCCGCGTGCTGGCCCTGGCCTGGCCGGCGCTCTCGGCGCCGCCGGCCGCGCCGCGCGAGAATCCGCCGCGTCCCAAGCGCGCGCGCGGCAGGCGTCTGCGCCCCAGCCGCGAGGACACCTCGCCCGACGTGTTGCGCGCGCTGGCGGAATTCGACGCCGGCCGCGCCAAGGGCGACGACCTCGAAGCCTTGTTCGCGCACCTGGAGCGTCAGCTCGAAATCGAATCCGACGACGCGCCCGAGGACAGCACGGCGCCGGACTTCCCCGGAGTCGTCGGCGCGATGGTGGTCGAGTTCCTGTGGGACGTCGAGCGCGAACGCGGCGCCGAGGCCGCGCGCCAGCTCGCCGCGATCGCCAACTTCGCGCAATTCGCCGGCTCCCACGGCGTTTTCGAGAACCTCGCCGAGCGCGATCTCTTGCTGTACTGCTGCCTGTGGCTGCCCGAGCGCGCCGCCACGGCCGCGGACGCCGCGCGCTCCTTCGCCGCCCTGGTCGAGTTCGCCGCCTGGGCCGAGCAGCAGCACGAGGTTGCCCTGGCCAGCGCTCTGGAGCCCACGCGCGCGGCGCTCGAGCAATCGCTGCCGCGCGTGTGCACGGCGAACGCCCGGCTGCGCGCGCGCCTGGGCGGTCTGCGCGAGGGCGGCGAGATGCTGGGCTACGAGGGCGGCAGCGCGGCGCGGACTTCCAAGGGCGAGGAACGCCAGGTGGCCATGGAGGCCGGCGCGGTCGCCTTCGTCGAGCCGGGTGATTTCCTGCGCGTGCAGACCGCGCCGGGCGGTCAGCTGCGCGTGGTCTGCGTCTATCCGCCGCAGACCGCGCGACTGGGCGAGCTCGCCTGAAGCCTCAGCGCGCCGTGGCCGGGATCTGCACCTCGGTCACCAGCTCGCGCCAATCGCTGACCGAGGCCGGATCGACGAGGTACACCTCGCGGATCGGGCCGTTCTCGACCCACGACAACGTGCGCATGTATTCGAACAGGCCCGGGTAGGCGCGCGGCACTTCCGGGTAGGGTCCGGCGACGAAGGCGTAGACCACGGTCGTGCTCTCGAGTTCGGCGTACTCCAGCGGCGGCTTGGGCGTGAAGCGCGTGCCGACCGGGAAGCATGCGCGCGCGCGCAAGGACTCGCTCGCCACGCTGCCCGGGTCGTCGTAGAACAAGGCGAAGGGCGGGCCGCTGGCCTCGATGCCCTGATCGCGCACCGCGCGGTCGGCTGCCGCGAGCGTCTCGCCGATGCGCGTGTAGCTGCCGGTCAGCGGAACGAAGACGTAGGCCTGGTCCAGGCGCTGCTTCCAGTTCGCGTGGACCTGAGCAAAGGGCGGCTGCGAGATCGCCATGTCCGCCGTGTCCAGGCCCGCCGCGGCGGGGTTGGTTCCCTGGCCCGGGGCGCGGTCCTCGCGGCTCGCGCAGGCGCCAAGGCAGAGGATCGACACGGCCGCGAAGCGAAGCGAGGACTGCATACCGAAGCTGTCGGCCGGAGTCCGCAATCCCTTGAGGTTGCGAGCACGCCCGGGCGTGCCTGGGAAGCGTGAGGGCGGGAGGTCGACGGCGGGTGAGCTTGCTGCAGGCGCAGGGCTGGAGGCTCGGGGCCAAGCGGCCAGAGCCCGTCCTGGGGCACTATTGATGTCTGATAATGTACATTATGTTGCACCACATGGCACTGGCTCCGTTTGATCTGGGCTGGACCTGAGACTCGGCCGCGGCCCTGCCCGCACCGGGCGCCGGCGCCGCTAAGCTGCCGCCCCAGTGAGCTCCCTCGAGCAGCGTTATGCCCCGCACCATGTCGGCGCGGACGGGCCCGGGCTGGGCGGGATCTTCCGGCTCGATCGCGCCACGGCCCGGGCGGGCTTCCGCCTGAGCGTCCCCAGCGACTGCACGCCGGCGGCCTTGTGGATCTTCGCCGCGACCCGCGGATCCCCAGGGACGCTGCGCGTGCGCTTCGGACTGGGCGATCCCGTGAACCCCAGGCAGCCGGACCCCGGCCTGGCGAGCTTCTCGTGGAGCGCGCCCGCGGACGCGCCGGCGCAGTGGATGCGCATCGCGCTCGGGCCGGGTTTCCAGGGCAGGCTGCTCGCGGGCGCGCCGCTGCACGCGGTCTTCGAGCCTGAGAGCGGCGCCTTCGACGCCGGCAACCTGGTCGAGCTCATCTCGGTGCGCTCGCGCTTCCCGCTGCAGTTCACGCAGCGCGTGCAGGCCGACGGTGCACGGCTGCAGGACGATCTCAACGCTTTCCTGTACAGCCCCGACCTGAGCCATCCCGCGAGTCCGTACTGCGCGCAGAAGAACGGCAACGCGAGCTTCCATCCGATCGCGGTCGTCGAGTGCAGCCGGGGCGAGCATTTCGGCAATCCCTTCGACCGCCACACCGAGCACTTGATCTACGGCGCCGAGCGTTTCGCGATGGTCGTGCGTCCGCCGCTCGACCTCGCGGCCTGTTTCGTCGCGATGTTCCTGCGCGGCGCGGGAATCGCTGGCGCCGGAGGCACGCCGGGCCTGCCCGCCGACGCCTGCTACTTGAGCGTGTTCGCGCGGCCGGTCGGCGCGCAGCAGGGCACGCTGCTGCACGGGCCGGTGCCGATCGTGCGCCAGGGCGATCGTTTGTTCCGCTCGCGATCGCACTGGTTTGGACTGTGGGCGGACCCGCCTTTCAAGCTGCCGGCGGGGGACGCGCAGGAGTACGTGTTCGAGCTGTCGAGCCCGGGCTGCGCGCTGGCCAACCCCAACGACGCCTACGTGTTCAGCGCGGACAGCTCGACGCTGGAAGGCCTCGACGTGCGCTACGTCTTCGGCCAGGCGCAGTCCAGCGCGGGAGCGCTCTCCCCCACCGCGATCAGCGGCCTGATCGTGCGCGACGATCCGCCCGGCAACACCAGCCTGGCCCTGGTCGACGAGATCGTCGGATCGATCAGCGCTCCGCCCGGGCACGTGACGGCCGCGTTCCCGCTGACGGCGAAGTCCGGCGACACGCTCGACTTCGGCGTCATGGTGCGCAACGTCGCCGACGTGCCCACGGCGCAGGGCGGCGAGCTGTGGTCCGAGGTGCTCGACGCCGACGATGCCGCGGTGCTCAGCCCGGCGCAATTGCACGCGCAGGTCTCGGGCCACAACGAGAGTTTGCTGCTGCACCGCGTGCCGATGCCCAAGCACGATCTGCACCTGCTGGTGCGCTGCGGGCACGTGTTCCCCGCCGGAGCAGGGCTCGGCGGCGCGCGGATCGTCGACGATCAGGTTCCGCTCGAGGTGCGCCGCGTCTGAGCCTGGAGCGGACTCGGTTTCGGGGCGGCGCGCGATTTCGCTACCGTCTGGGCATGCAACCGGGGCCGCCGCATTCCGCCAGGAACTTCGACGAGCTGAGCGTCGGGGACAGCTTCCAATCCTCCGCGCGCCAGCTCAGCCAGGCCGACATCGAGGCGTTCGCGCACTTGAGCGGCGACCACAATCCCGTGCACGTCGACGAGCACTTCGCGCGCGCGACGGCCTTCCGCGGCCGGATCGCGCACGGCCTGCTGGTCGAGTCGCTCGCCAGCGGCCTGGCGTGGCAGACCGGGTTGTTCCAGGGCACGATCGTGGCCCTGTCCGAGATCCGCATGCGCTTCGAGGCCGCGGTGCGCCCCGGTGATACCATTCGGCTCGAACTGAGCGTGCTGGAGAAGGAAGCCTCTCCCGGGCCGAGGCGCGGTCAGGTTCGATGGCGCACGCTCGTGCGCAACCAGCATGACGCGACGGTGATCGACGGAGAGTGGCTGACGCTGCTGCACCGCACCCGAACGCCCCGGCGCGAGGGCGAGGAATCGACGAAGTGAACCGCAAGAACTGTTTCATGAACGCCCAGCGGCCCTGCGACCTGACCTGCAAGGCTGCCTTCGAGGTCGACGATCCGGTCGACAACATCGACTGCTACTTCATTTGGCTCGCCTACCATTTTGGCGAGGGCTTCTACGAGATCCGCAAGTCGCTCGAGGGCGGCGGCGGCCTCGGCGGGCCGGGAGGTCCCGCGGGCAGCGGAATGCCCGGGCCGGGGCCGGGGCCGATGCCGCCGCCGATGCACCCCAAGGGGCCCAAGGGCTTCAACTGACGCTGATCAGGAGCGCGGCAGCACCGAGGCGCCGCCGGGGAACCTGTGCACCTGCTTCGCGGCGGCTGCGACGTCCCAGTCGACCCCCATGCCGATCAGCGCGTGCGTGAACTCGCGTGCGTCCGGGTGCGCCCAATCCAGCGCGATCGCCTGGCCGGGTTGCGGCTCGAAGCACTCGCCGTCCGCAAGGCCCAGCGCTCGCGCCAGCGCAGCGCGCTGCGCATCGGCGTGCAGCACCACGAGCACCTCGCGGCCGTGGAACTCCGCGGCCAGCGCGTCCAGGCCCGCGAGCACGCGCGCTCGCAGCGCCTCGAGACTCTCGGCCCCCAGCGCGGAAATCCGGCGGCGATCGGCGAGGAACTGCTGCCATTCCGGCCCCAGGCTCGCGGGGCACTGACCCTGCCAGTTGCCGAGGAAGCGCGGCGCTAGGCGCGCATCCTGGCGCGGTTCCAGCCCGCACAACGGCGCGAGCGCGCGCGCGACGGCGAGGCTGCGCGCGCTGGGCGAGGAGACCAGCGCCGCCGGCGCGCGCCGAGCAAGTCGCTGCAGCAATTCGTGCATGGCTCGCGGATCGGCAGCATGGCCTTCGAGGTCGAGCGTTCCGTCGATCGGAATGCGTGCGGGATCGGCCGCCGCGCTGCCCGGGTACGCGGGCGGACGAACCAGGAACAGACGCGCGACGGCCTCCATCCGCACAATCTACCGTGCGCTGCGCCTTTTCCGGCAAGCTGGCGCAGCGCGGACGCGGGGGGCTGGCCCCGAGGCCGGCCAAGATCTACAAGGGGCGTTCCGCGCCGCGCCCGCGAGGCGAACGCGGCACCCCTTCGTCCCCCACTCCGCGCGCATGTTTGCCCGACTCGCCCTGTTCCTGCGCTCCACGATCGGCAGGAAGATCGTGATGTCGATCACCGGCCTGCTGCTGGTCGTCTTCCTCATCGCCCACCTGGCGGGCAATCTGCTGATCTTCGTGGACGCCGACGGCAGCGCGTTCAACGCCTACGCGCACGCGCTGGAGAGCAACCCGCTGCTGCCGCTGGCCGAGGGCATGCTGCTCGCGCTGTTTGGGCTGCACGTCTACCTCGCCCTGCGCGTCACGATGGACAACCGCGAGGCGCGCAAGAGCCGCTACGCGGTCAACGCCTCGCGCGGCGAACGCAGCCTCGCCTCCTCGAGCATGTTCATCACCGGCGCGATCATCCTGGCCTTCGTGATCATCCACCTGCTCGATTTTCGCTTCCAGGAACGCGCGGCCGACGGCCTGGGCGCGATGCTCGTGCGCCGGCTCTCGCAGCCCGTGGGCGCCGCGATCTACTTGATCGGCGTGCTGGCCCTGGGTCTGCACCTGAGCCACGCGCTGCGCAGCGCGCTGCAGAGCCTGGGGCTCAATCACCCGCGGTTCAACGCGCTGATCCAGAAGGCCGGTCCGCTGCTGGCCGGGGTGATCTTCCTGGGTTTTGCCTCCTTCCCCGTGCTGCTTTTCGGCTCGAGCGCGACCCCGCCGCTGGCCAGCGGCGCGCCCGCGGACGGCGAGCCCTCCGCGAAAGAGGCCGCGGATGCACCCGCACAGCCCGCGACGGAGCAAGGCTAGATGACCGCGGTCACGCTCGGCGATTCGAAGTTGGACTCCAAGTGTCCGAGCGGGCCGCTGGCCGCGCGCTGGGACAAGCACCGCTTCGAGCTGAAGCTGGTCAACCCGGCCAACAAGCGCAAGTTCCACGTGCTGGTGGTCGGCACCGGCCTGGCCGGCGCCTCAGCCGCGTCGACGCTCGCCGATCTGGGCTACAAGGTCAGCGCCTTCTGCATCCAGGACAGCTCGCGCCGCGCGCACTCGATCGCGGCCCAGGGCGGGATCAACGCGGCGAAGAACTACCAGAACGACGGCGACAGCGTCTGGCGCCTGTTCTACGACACGATCAAGGGCGGCGACTTCCGCGCGCGCGAATCGAACGTCTACCGCCTGGCGCAGGTCTCCAACGACATCATCGACCAGTGCGCGGCGCTGGGCGTGCCCTTCGCGCGCGAGTACGGCGGCCTGCTCGCCAACCGCAGCTTCGGCGGCGCGCAGGTCTCGCGCACGTTCTACTCGCGCGGCCAGACCGGGCAGCAGCTCTTGCTGGGCGCCTACAGCGCGCTGATGCGCCAGGTCGGAGAGAAGCGCGTGCAGATGTACACGCGGCACGAGATGCTGGACCTGGTGCTGGTCGAAGGCGTGGCGCGCGGCATCGTCTGCCGCAACCTGACCAGCGGCGCGATCGAGTCCTTCGCCGGCGACGCGGTGCTCTTGTGCAGCGGCGGCTACGCCAACGTGTTCTACCTCTCGACCAACGCCAAGAACTGCAACGTGACCGCGGCTTGGCGCGCGCACCGCCGCGGCGCGTATTTCGCCAATCCCTGCTACACGCAGATCCACCCGACCTGCATCCCGGTCAGCGGCGAGCACCAGGCGAAGTTGACCCTGATGTCGGAGTCGCTGCGCAACGACGGCCGCGTCTGGGTGCCCAAGCAGCAGGGCGACACGCGTGCGCCTTCGGCGATCCCCGAGGGCGAACGCGACTACTACCTGGAGCGCAAGTACCCCAGCTTCGGCAATCTCGCGCCGCGCGACATCGCCTCGCGCTCGGCGAAGGAGCAGTGCGACGCGGGCCGCGGCGTCGGCCCCGGCGGCATGTCGGTGTACCTCGATTTCGCCGATGCGATCCAACGCGACGGCCTGGCCGCGATCCGCGCGAAGTACGGCAACCTGTTCGAGATGTACGAGCGCATCACCGCCGAGGATCCCTACCGCCAGCCGATGCGCATCTACCCCGCCGTGCACTACACGATGGGCGGGCTGTGGGTCGACTACAACCTGGAGAGCACGATCCCCGGCCTGTTCGTGCTCGGCGAGGCCAACTTCTCCGACCACGGCGCCAACCGCCTGGGCGCGAGCGCGCTGATGCAGGGCCTGGCCGATGGCTACTTCGTGATCCCCTACACGCTCGGCGGCCACCTCGCCGGCCGCAAGCTGCCCAAGTTGACCACGGATCACGAGGCCTTCCGGCAGGCCGAGGCGGAGGTGCGCGCCCGCACGAAGAACTGGCTCTCGATCAAGGGTCAGCGCAGCGTGCAGAGCTTCCACCGCGAGCTGGGCCTGACCATGTGGGAGCACTGCGGCATGGGCCGCAACCGCGCCAGCCTGCTCGCCGGGTTGTCCAAGCTCGCCGCGCAGCGCAGCGAGTTCCACGCCAACCTGCGCGTGATGGGCGATGGCGAGGACTTGAACCAGCAGCTCGAGCACGCCGGACGCGTCGCCGACTTCTACGAACTCGGCGAATTGATGATCCGCGACGCGCTGCACCGCGAGGAGTCCTGCGGCGGCCACTTCCGCGAGGAGCACCAGACCCCCGACGGCGAGGCCAGGCGCGACGACGCGAAATTCTGCTACGTCGCCGCGTGGGAACACGCCGGCGACCAGGACGGGTGGAAGCTCCACCGCGAGCCGCTGGAATTCGAGAACGTGCAGCTGGCCACGCGGAGCTACAAATGAGTGCGACTCGATCCAGCGGGCCCAGCGCCCTGCGTCTCACGCTCAACATCTGGCGCCAGAAGAACGCGAAGACTCCGGGCGGCTTCGAGGTCTACCGGCTCGAGGGCATCTCGGTCGACATGTCCTTCCTGGAGATGCTCGACGAGCTCAACGAGAAGCTCACCGTCGAGGGCCGCGAGCCGGTCGCTTTCGACCACGATTGCCGCGAGGGCATCTGCGGCGCCTGCAGCCTGGTGATCAATGGGCAGCCGCACGGGCCCGACCGCAACACGACTACGTGTCAGTTGCACATGCGCCGTTTCCGCGACGGCGACACGATCACCATCGAGCCCTTCCGCGCCAGCGCCTTCCCGGTGCTCAAGGACCTGAGCATCGACCGCTCGGCGTTCGACCGCATCATGGCCGCGGGCGGCTTCATCACGGCGCGCACCGGTTCGCCGCCGGACGCCAACGCGATCCCGATCCCCAAGGTCGCCGCCGACCTGGCCATGGACGCGGCGCAGTGCATCGGCTGCGGAGCCTGCGTCGCGGCCTGCAAGAACGCCGCGGCCATGCTCTTCGTCAGCGCCAAGATCTCGCACCTGGGGCTCTTGCCCCAGGGCCAGCCCGAGCGCCGATCGCGCGCCCTGAAGCTGGTGACGCAGATGGACGCCGAGGGCTTCGGCGCCTGCACCAACGAGCGCGAGTGCGAAGCCGCCTGCCCCAAGGGCATCTCGGTCGCCAACATCGCGCGCCTCAATCGCGACTACCTCTGGGCCTCGCTCTCCGACCCCAGCTGAGCCTTCCGCCCGCGTGGCGCCGATGGAACGCCGCGTTACGAATCCGGAACGCATCGGCACGGGTTGCCGACCGCTCGGCGCAGGATACCCCCTTGGGCAGGGCCAGGATGGAGCGTAGGCTCTAGACCCGCCCCTGGCATGGGGCTTGCACTGAGATCGCCGCGGGCGCTCTGTCCCGCATTCCCATCGTTCGACTCACGCCCACGGAACATCCATGAACAAGCTGCTGTTTGCTGGCGCCGTCTCGGCAAGCCTTGCCCTGACCAGCCTCTCCTTCGCCCACGGTGGCACCTACCGCGGACCTGGCGACACCACGCCCCCCTCCGGCGGTGGTGGCGGCGGCGGCGGCGGTCCGACGACTCCTGGACCGGCGGGCCCCGGCGCTCCTGGGCCCAGCGGTCCCTCGACCCCCGGCGCCGTTTCGCCGGGTGCGCCCGCGGGCGGCGGCGGTCCCGCGAAACCGCAGACCGGTGGTCGCGACAACGGACCCGACCTGACCGTTTGGCAATTCTGGTGGGCCTTCAACAAGGAGCCCTACCTGAACCTGAAGTCGCACATCAATTCAGGCGTGGTCGTCACCGGCTCGGACGAGTACTACCTCGGCCAGGGTGAGCGCGACCAGTCCAAGGACACGCTGCGCGTCAGCGAAGCCACGATCCGCGACGTGATCGTTCCCGAGCTGCTCGAGGCGCTCAAGAAGGAGAACTCCAACGACATCCAGTCCAGCTGCATGGTCGCGCTGGCCAAGATCGGCGAAGCCAAGGGCGAGGACGGCACCTCGGAGGTCTGGAAGCAGATCAACGCCGAGATCAAGAAGCACCTGACCTCGAGCAGCCAAGAGCTGTCCGAGACCGCTGCGGTCGCGCTGGGCATCATGGCCAATCCCGAGCACATCAAGCTGCTCACGGCGGTCTTGCACAACGACCAGGGCCAGCTGCGCGGCTTCGGCGTCGAGCAGAACGGCAACGTCAGCGTGCGCACGCGCGCCTTCGCCGCCTACGGCCTGGGCCTGATCGGCTACAAGGCCTCCAACGACGACCGCATGGCGATCAACACCGCGCTGCGCAAGGTCCTCGACGGCGAGGGCAAGAGCATGGCGACGCGCGACATCCAGGTCGCCTGCCTGACCTCGATCGGGCTTTCGCCGATCGCGCAGAACGAGACCGACACCGCGGTCGCGGAGCTGGGCAAGATCACCGCGCCCGAGGCTCTGGCTTCGCGCCAGGACCAGCTGCGCTACCTGCTGTCGTACTACGCCGACGAGCAGAACAACTACTTGATCCGCGCCCATGCGCCGACGGCGATGGCGCGTCTCTTGAGCGCCGGCGACCTGCCGACGGGTTTCGCATTCCGCGACGTAACCGCGAACGCCCTGATGCAGACGCTGCACAAGGACTCGAAGGCCCAGGACGCGCTGCAACAAAGCGCGGCGCTGGCGCTGGGCGTCATCGGCGACAGCGACGAGGATCCGACCGACAAGGCGATCCGCGCCTCGCTGATGAACGTCAAGGAAGATCTGGCCGACCAGCAAGTGCGCAACTTCGCGTTGATCGCCCTGGCGCAGGCCTCGGGGCGCGCGGGCCAGGGCGCCGGCGATCCGATCTACGGGGTCAACACCAAGGACAAGAAGGAGAACGCGCGCACGTTCCTGCTCAACGAGTTGGGCAAGGGCAAGAGCGCGGTCAAGCCCTGGTCGGGCATCTCCATCGCCGTGATGGAGCGCCTGCTGGACGACGCGAAGCAGGCTTCCTCCGCGGACGCCAAGCTCGCCCTGCGCAGCGCGCTGGCCGAGTCGAAGTCGCCCGAGGATCTGGGCGCCTTCGCGATCTCCTGCGGCATCGTCAAGGACCTCGGCGCCAAGGACACGCTGCTGAAGAACCTCGACGGCGTGCGCGACATCGAGGCCCGCGGCTACACCGCGATCGGCCTGGGACTGATGAACGAGAAGTCGGCGATCCAGCCGATCCAGGAAATCGTCAAGAAGTCCAAGTACCAGGCGGACCTGCTGAAGAGCGCCGCGATCGGTCTGGGTCTGCTCGGCGACAAGCAACTGGTGCCCGACCTGGTCGAGATGCTCAAGACTTCGACGGGTCTGTCGTCGCAAGCCGCGATCAGCTCGGCCCTGGGCTTCATCGGCGACTCGCGCTCGGTCGATCCCTTGATCGAGATGCTCAAGAACCAGGAAGTCACCGCGCTGGCGCGCGCCTTCGGAGCCGTCGCTCTGGGCATCATCGCCGACAAGGAAGCCTTCCCCTGGAACTCGAAGATCAGCGTGAACAGCAACTACCGCGCGAACACGCCCTCGCTGACCGACCAGAAGGGCGGCATCCTCGACATCCTGTGAGCTGAGCACCAGCTTCCGACACTTGCGCTGCCCGGCGGACTCCAAGTCCGCCGGGCAGCGCGCTTTTCTGCGCCGCGTCGCACGTGCAGCGCAGCGTCGCACGTGCAGCGCAGCGTCGCGTGTGCAGCGCAGCGTCGCGTGTCCTCCGCAGCGTCGCACGTGCAGCGCAGCGTCCTACGAGCTGAGCAGCGTCACACGAGCAGCGCAGCGTCGCGTGTGCTGCTCAGCGTCGCGCGTGCAGCGCAGCGTCGCACGTGCGGCGCAGCGTCCTACGAGCTGCGCAGCATCGCACGTGCTGCGCGCGGAACAACGCGCTACGCGCGCGGAACGCGGAGCCGGTCCGCACACGCGCGTGCAGGCCCGCTGGCAGCGCGCCGTGGCACATTCGACGCGACTTGCGCGCCGAATCGGGCCTGGCACGTCGCTTGCCTTCAGGGGATCGACGCGAGGAACGTCTGCACCGGCTTTTTCCGGGCCACGCACGCCTCGCTCGACCCATCATGAGCCAACGCTTCTTCGCTGGTGCTCTCTCGGCAAGCCTCGCCCTGACGAGCCTCACCTTCGCCCACGGCGGTACCTACCGCGGCCCGCAGGACACGGTTCCGCCTTCGGGCGGCGGAGGCGGAGGCGGAAGCGTCCCGACTCCCGGTGGCGGCATGCCCGGAGTGCCCGGTCCCGACGGTCGCCCCACCGGCGGTGCCGTCAGCCCGGGCCAATCCGGAGGTGGCGCGGGCGGCGGCGCGCGCAAGACCGGTGGGCCCGACGGCGGCGCGGACCTGAGCGCCTGGCAATTCTGGTGGGGCTTCAACAAGGAGCCCTACTTGAACCTCAAGTCGCATCTCGCCGGATCGGTCGTCACCGGCTCGGACCAGTACTACCTCGGCGCGGGCGAGCGCGAACAATCCAAGGACACGCTGCGCGTCAGCGAAGCGACCATCCGCAACGTGATCGTGCCGCGATTGCTCGCGGCGCTGCAGCAGGAGCAGTCCAACGACATCCAATCGAGCTGCATGATCGCGCTGGCCAAGATCGGCGAGGCCAAGGGCGAGGACGGCACCTCGGAGATCTGGGAGCGCGTCACGACCGAGATCAAGCGGCATTTGACCTCGAGCAGCCAGGAGCTCTCCGAGACCGCCGCGGTCGCGCTGGGCATCATGGCCGACGCCGCGAACATCGATCTGCTGTCCGCGCTGCTGGACAACGACCAGGCCCGCCTGCGCGGCCTGGGCGTGCCGCAGATCGGCAACGTCAGCGTGCGCACGCGCGCCTTCGCGGCCTACGGCCTGGGGCTGATCGGCCACAAGGCCTCGCACGAAGCGCGCCTGAAGATCAACGCCACGCTGCGGCGCATCCTCGACGGCGAGGGCAAGAGCATGGCGCAGCGCGACATCCAGGTGGCTTGCCTGACTTCGATCGGCCTCGCGCCGCTCGCGCCGGCGGCGGCGGAGGAAAGCGTCGAGCCGCTCGGGAAGCTGCGCGCGCCGCAGGGTCTGGATTCGCGCCAGGATCAGCTGCGCTACCTCCTGGCGTACTACGGCGACGACTCCAACAACTACCTGATCCGCGCGCACGCGCCGGCGGCGATGGCGCGCATCCTGAACTCGGGCGAATCGGCGGCAGGCTCGCCGCTGCGCGACTTGGTCGCCAAGGCGCTGATGCAGACGCTGTCCAGGGACTCGAAGGCCCAGGATGCGCTGCAACAGAGCGCCGCGCTGGCGCTGGGGGTCATCGGCGACAGTGACGAGGATCCGACCGACGTGCAGATCCGCAGCGCGCTGATGCGGGTCAAGGAGGAGCTCGCCGACCATCAGGTGCGCAACTTCGCGCTGATCGCGCTGGCGCAGGCCGCCGGTCGCGCGGGCGAAGGCCTCGGCGATCCGCTGCACGGCGTCAACACCAAGGACAAGCAGCAGAATGCGCGCAGCTTCCTGCTGAACGAGCTGGCGCGTGGCAAGAACGCGGTCCGGCCCTGGTCGGGCCTGTCGATCGCCGTCATGGAGCGCGCGCTCGACGACGCCAAGCAGGCTTCCTCCGCGGAAGCCAAGCAGGCGCTGGGCATCGCGCTGAGCGAGTCGAGTTCGCCCGACGAGCAAGGTGCCTTCGCGATCGCCTGCGGCATCGCCCGCCACCTGGGCGCGAAGCAGGCGCTGATCGAGAACCTCGGCGACGTGCGCGACGTCGAGGCGCGCGGCTACACCGCGGTCGGCCTGGGGTTGATGAACGAGACCTCGGCGATCCCGCTGATCCAGGAGATCGTGCGCAAGTCCAAGTACCAGGCGGAGCTCTTGAAGAGCGCCGCGATCGGCCTGGGCCTGCTGGGCGACCGGCAGCTGGTCGACGAGTTGCTCGTCATGCTCGAGAACGCGAACGGCCTGTCCTCGCAGGCGGCGATCAGCTCGGCGCTGGGTTTCATCGGCGACTCGCGCTCGGTCGATCCGCTGGTGGACATGCTGGCCGACCAGGAGGTCACCGCGCTGGCGCGCGCCTTCGCCGCGGTGGCGCTGGGCATCATCGCCGACAAGGAGGACCTGCCCTGGAACTCCAAGATCAGCGTGAACAGCAACTACCGCGCGAACACCGTGTCGTTGACCGACCGCAAGTCGGGCATCCTCGACATTCTCTGAGCCGTGCCGGCGCGCGCGGGCCGGATCCTGCAGCGTGCGCCCCGACCGGAGGCTAGTTCGAGGCTCGCGCGCGAGCCAGGCTGCGCGCGAGCCCGAGCAGTCCGGCGAGCGCGGCCGCCAGCAGGCCCAGCGCGACGACGCGCGCGCGGCTCAGGGCCTGCCGCGCGCGCGCGGTGCTCTCCTGCAGGCCGGCGGTCTGCAGGCTGGCCTGCGCCAGCGCGGCGCGGAAGCTCTCGCGCTCGCCCGGCTGCGCGCGCGAGTAGCTCTGCTCGAAGCGCGCCAGGCCGCTCGAG
>Ga0315910_10002389_pt1 | contig 16509 bp, 13 predicted proteins | sample EdamamesoilMG_FD_204470 | JGI IMG/M metagenome (GOLD analysis project Ga0315910, IMG submission 204470) | Garden soil microbial communities collected in Santa Monica, California, United States - Edamame soil | ecosystem: Environmental > Terrestrial > Soil > Garden | place: USA: California... | reverse complement strand
GACCGAGGATTTTTCGACGACGGATTGGGATCTGCCGCGCGAGACGACGCTGCTCTTCTTCGACGACCATCAGGACGCCCCGGCTCGTGTGGCGACGGCTCGGCGCCTGGGTTTCAGGCACCTGATCTTCGAGGATAACTACCCACCCGGGCGTGGCGACTGCACCTCACTGAAGCAAGCGCTCGGAGGCGTCATCCCAGAACGGCGCACGGGCCTCGTCGAGCGCTTGTTCGCCAAGCGCGCGGCGGGCGACGAATCGGCGACCGCGGAGCTCGAGGCAGCCCTCGATGGCTACTACGAGTTTCCGCCGGTGCTCACGGTGGCGACGACGCGCTGGGGTGACCCGTGGACGGCCGAGCGCTACCCGACTCCCGACGCACTGTTTTCGGATCCGGGCCAGGTCCCCGCCGGCGGCGGCGACCTGTTCGTCGCCGAAGCGCAGTCTTACACCTGGATCTGCTACGCGTCGCTTCGCCCGAGCGCGAGCGTCGGGTAGGTTCCCGCCTCGATGGCTCGCCGATCCCGGATGCCGCGTTTCGTCAGCAGTACGATCCGCCGTCTGCGAGGTCTGCCACGATACGACGTGGAGCTCGACGTTCCGTCGGTCTTTCTCGGAACGGACTACGGCGGCTACGAGATCGTTCCGGAGCTCTTGACGGAGCACTCGGTCGTCTACTCCGTCGGCATCGGAGAGGACATTTCGTTCGATCTCGGGTTGATCGAGCACTTCGGTTGCACCGTGCACGGCTTCGACCCGACACCGCGATCCCTCGCCTGGCTCGCGGCTCAGGCCCTACCCCCGACCTTCGCCGTCCACGGCTTCGGCCTTTCGGATTTCGACGGAACAGCGTCGTTCGCGCCACCGAAAAACCCTGCGTACGTCTCGCACAGCGTGCTCACCGAAAATCGTGACGGTTGCATCGACCTTCCGGTGAAGCGGCTCGCCACGGTCATGCGCGAGCTCGAGCACGACCACCTCGACGTGCTCAAGCTCGACATCGAGGGTGCCGAATACGCCGTGCTCGACGACATGATCGCCGCGGGATTGCTGCCTCGGCAGCTCCTGGTCGAGTTCCACCACGGGATCGCCGGGGTCGAGCTTGCGAAAACGGAGGCCTCCCTCGCCAGGCTGCGGCAAGCGGGCTACCGCGTGTTCGAAGCGCGCGATTCGGGACGCGAGTTTTCCCTCTTGCGCGGTGCGACAGCTCCGTAGCCCGCGTCATCCTCGCGGACGAAGCTCAACCCCGCGCCCGCTTCAGTCGCACCCAATCCCTGGCGTAGGCCCAATCGGCTCGCTCGATCGTCCCTGTCACGGTGCCGAGGGCGGAAAAAACCCCGAGCACGACCAGGAACACGAGCACCAGCGCCGCGGCGGGATGCCCCGAGAGACCAAGCTTTGCCAGGTACCCTGCCAGGCCGGCAATCGCCGCCAAAGCGAACACGCGCGCGTAGGCCCGAGCGGGAAAAACCTTGGTCATCGGCACCTCGGCCGCGCGCGCGATGTAATGGACGTAGGTCGCCACGTGGACGATGAAGGCCAGAGCCGCGGCGATCGCCGGCCCCACGAACCCGACCACGGACACGAGCACCACGCCGAACACGGCATTGCAGACCAGACCGACGCCCGCGGCGCGCATCGCGAGGCCCGGCCGCCCCGCCGCAACGACCATCGTGCCGAACGCCGCCACGCGCAGGAACGTCAGCACCGAGTAGAAGCGAAAGACCGCCACGCTGTCCTTGTACGCGTCGGTAAAAAGCACGGTCACGAGCTCTTCGGCGCCGACGACGAGCGCCATCGTCACCGGCACGACGATCAGCGCGGTTTTTTGGATCCCGCGCTGCCAGAGCGACAACGCGCCGTACGGATCCTTCGCCTGAAAGTGCTTCACGAGCTCCGGCATGTAGGCCGCGCCCACCGAGTAGGCGATGGTCCCGATGATCGGCACCTGCCAGGCGCCGATCTGATACTCGGCGAAGCGTTCCGCGGGCAACGCGACGAGGACCAACCAGCGATCGACCTGCTGGTTCATGTAGCCAATCGCTTCCGTCGCTCCGAGTGGCAACGCAAAGCGCCAGAACGCCGCCGTCGTGAGCGGCACCGCCACCCGCGGGAGGGCGTGATAGAGGCGGCGGAGCTCGAGCAGAACGAACCCGCCGAACAGCCAGCGCACGGCCGCCGAGCAAAGGATCACCGTGAAAACGCTCTGTTCGAGCGCCAGCGGCACGAGCGTCGCCAGCGTGAGAGCGAGCGTGCGTACGACCTGGAGGCCCGCCGAACGCCCCGCCTGGCTCTCGGCGATCAAGAGATTCGGGGTCAAGCGGAACGGCAGATCGGCGATCAGCGAAGGCCCGAGCACGATCAGCATGCCGAGCTGCGAGTCGAAGATCGCCGACGGGGTGTAGCCGAACGGATGAGCGCGGAGCACGAGGGCGACGAGCACGATGACCGCGCCGCCCGCCGCGCCCATCGTCATCGCGATGCGAGCGATACGGCGCGCGATGGCCGCGCGCTCCGGCCCCTCGCGGTTGGCGAGCTGGTAGAGCAGGGTGTAGGGGAACCCCGTGCTGAGCAGCATCGCCACCGTCTCGTAGACGAGCGTGACGGAGAGCAGACGGCCCACGTCGGCCTTGCCGATCAGACGCACGACGAGGAGCGGAGCGAGCGCCGACGCCAGCGTGGCGAGCGTCGTGCCGAGCACGAGAACGCCGGCCTGCCGCGCCGGATCGGTCCGTTTGGGTAACGGAAGCGCCGGGTCGGAGGGCTCGGGCTCGCCGATCACGGCCGGGCCTCGTGCGGCGCCGTGGAAAGAGCCCGCTCGACGTGAGCCATCAGCCGCGCGACCCGATGCTCCCAGGTATTTTCGGCCGCGACGGCGAGCCGCGCGGCGCGTCCGGCATCGGGTGCCGCGAGGGCTCGCTCACACGCGCTCACGAACTCGTCCGCATCGCGCGCGACGTGAACGCGATCGTAGTAGTCGGCAAGGGCGGGGAGCTCGCTCATCACGAGCGGCTTGCCGCTCGCCAGGAGCTCGAAGAACTTGATGGGAAAGACGTTCGCCGTGTACTCGTTCAAGCGGTAGGGGATCACCGCCACGTCGAAGCCCTTCACGTAGCCGGGGAGCCCCTCGTACGGGCGGTGGCCGAAGAGGTGGACGTTGGGCTCGGCGGCGAGCGCCGCGACGTCCGGCGTCCGGTCGCCGAGTCCGACGGGGCCGACCAGAACGAGGCTCGCCTCGCGATGGCGGCGGGCGAGCTCGAGCAGCCAGGGAATGTCGAGCTTGTAGCCGCTGACCGCGCCCAGAAACCCGATGACGGGCCGCGGCAGCGCGCCGAGGTCGGCGGGGACGACGGTTTCGGCGGCGCTCGCCTGGGAAAAATGGGCAAAATCGCCGACGTTGTGCACGAGGTGCGTGCGCTCGGGATTGAGGCTGCGCTTGGCTTCGTAAAGGCCCTGGCTGGTCGCGAAGACGAGGTCGGCGCTCCGGCAAAGCCCGGCCTCGCGCTCGCGAAGCCAGCTCGCGTCCTCCTTGTACTCCGGGAACGCGCTGTACTCGTCGACGCAGTCGTAAACCAGCAAGCGGTGCGGGAGCTCCGCGCACTCGGGGCCGTACCCGGGATGGTAGACCCAGATGATCGCGTCCGCGATCCCGGAACGCTCGAGGTAGCGCCGGAGCAGACGGAGCCGCACGTCGAACGTGCAGAAGACAGACCAGGGATGGCTCGAGCCGAGCGCGCGCACACCCACGCGCGGCGCGAGGAAATCCAAGACCGTCACGTCGCCGTGCTCGGCCACTGCCGGCTCGAGCGCGGCCGCCAGGAAGCCGTCCTTTTGCCCGATTTCGGCTTTTCGCTTCACGAGCGCGGGCAACGTGCGCGGCCCGAAGTTCACGAACAGCACGCGATGCTCGCGCCCGAGCCGGCTCATCACGTGCTGCTTGTTGGTCCACATCCCGTCGGTCCAGGGCTGCGACGACAGGCAGACGATGGTGCGGCGTTCCGTCACGCGGGCGCTCCCCCCGCTAGCGAGAGCCCGTGGCGCGCGAGCAGGGACACCATCTTCTCGCCCACGACGTTCGGGGCAAAGCGTGCGCGGCAAGCTTCGTCGGCAGCGGCGCGCCGTTTTTCCGCTTCTTCGTCGCTGAGGCGGGCGAGACGCGACAGGCCGGCGGCGATCGCCTCGGGGTCGAGCGGATCGGCGAGCTCGCCGAAGCGCCCGTGATCCAGAATCTCGACCGGCCCACCGTGATCGGGCCCGAGCACGAGCAGACCGCGCGCGATGGCCTCGGGAAAAATGAGACCGAACGGCTCGTCGAGCGGCAGGCAGGCGAACACGTCGGAGCGTCCCGCGAGCTCGGTGAGCTCCGCGTCGGTGAGAAATCCGTGAAACCGCACGGCAGCGGCGATGCCGAGCGTCGCGGCGAGCTCGCGGAGCGGCTCGAGCGTGGGCCCGGTACCGACGATGTCGAGGGTCGCCCGTGGATCCGTTTTTCTGTAGAGCGCGAAGCCGTCGAGCAAGGTATCGAGGTTCTTTTCCCACTGAAGCCGGGTGACCGACAGCACGCGGAGGCCGTCCCGCGACAGACCGAACCCGCGGTCCGGCCGCGCGGGAAAGGTGACCATCGGGTAGATCACGTCGGCCTCGCGGCCGTCGTAGATGCGCCGGACGCTGTCGCGGGTGTACTCGCTGAGCGCCCAGAGCGCATCGAGCCCGGCGACACCGCGCCGATCGGCTTCCCGACGGCTCGGGCGGCGCCGGCCGACGAGCGGCAGCGCCCCGACCGGGCTCGCGAGCGAGGTCCGGTAACGATGAGGGCCGTGGCGCTCGGGCGCCCGCGCGGCGTTCTTCGCGAGGTACGGGTTCGCCTCCTCGGGGTGAAGCCAGCGCGGCGCCTCGAGGCAATACCAGATGCGGGCAGCTCGGCTCTTCGCCCGACCGAGCGCGCTCGAGACCGGGAAGCTCATGGCGATGGCTGCGTCCGAAAGCTCCAGCCCGTCGAGCAACCACGCGAGGTGCTTCGGACCGAGGGTGCGGGTGAGGCGCGGCCGAGGGTCGGCGGGCGCGCAGGTGCGCCACGCCGTCACGGGAACGGCGCCGAGCCGGGGACCCCAGGCGGCCGGCGCGAACACCAGCGTGCGGACGCTCGGCGACGCCCCGCGTTCGAGGAGGAACCGCGCCTGGTCGGTCAGCAAGACCTCGGCACCGCCGACGGTGTCGAGCGAACGATGGACGAAGCTGATGCGGAGCGCGGTCACGGGGACGGGGTATCAAAGCGAGCTTTTTTCGCTTTTGCTATGGTGCCGCCATGCGGCTCTTGCTGGTGACGCAAGACTTCGCGCCCAAGAGCGGGGGGATCCAGACCTGGGCCGTGGAGCTTTCCAAGCGGCTTGCCGCCGCGTGCGAGGCCTTCTGCGTGGTCGCGCCGGACGTGCCGGGCGGCCGTGAGGCCGACGCCGCACTCGGCCTGCGCGTGATCCGCACCGGCACGCCCAACACCCTGATCGGCGCATCCGCTCCGGTCCTCACCCGCCTGGTCGCCCGCGAGAAGTTCGACGTCACCCTGCACGCCCAGTGGAGCACCGTGCCCGCCGCCCTCGCTCTCCGCGTGGCGGGCGGGCTCCGTCAGGTCGCGGTTGCCGCGCACGGACGCGAGCTCTTGCTCGAGCCGTGGCAGACCGTGCCGCTCGCGCAGGGCGGCTACGACGCCGTCCGTCGGGCGAGCATCACGCGGGCGGATCGCATCCTCGCGGGAAGCGCCTTCACGGCGGGCCTCGTCAGGGACCTCGGCGCGCCGGCGGAACGGATCCGCGTGACGCACTACGGCACCGATCCCTCCCGGTTTCACCCGCTCGACCCGGGACCGCTCCGCGCGCGCCTCGGCCTCGGCGCGGGCCCGGTGCTGCTCACCATCGCGCGGCTCGTCGAGCGGAAGGGCATCGATACGGTGCTGACGGCGCTGCCTGCCATCCGCCAAGCGGTTCCGGACCTCACCTACGTGATCGCCGGCGACGGACCGGAGGCCGAGACGTTGAAGGCGCTGGCCGCCCGGCTCGGTGTCGCGCCCTCGACGCGTTTCATCGGCGCCGTGCCGGGTGACGACCTGCCGCTCTACTACTCGCTCGCCGACGTGTTCGTGATGCCGTCGCGGAGCACGCCGCCCGACGTGGAAGGATTCGGCATCGTCTTTTTGGAGGCGGCGGCCTGCGAGCGTGCGGTGGTGGCGGCACGTGCCGGAGGGATTCCCGACGCGGTCGCCGACGGAGTGAGCGGGCTCCTGGTGCGACCCGACGACCCGGCGGCGCTCGCCACCGCGATCACGGGGCTTTTCCAGGACCCTGGACGGCGCGCCGAGCTCGGGAGGCGCGGGCGCGAACGCGTGCTCGCCGAATTCACCTGGGAGCGGGTGGTGGACCGCACGCTCGCGGCGCTCGACGACTGATCGTGCGGGCGCCGTCATGATGACCCGAGAAGACCGGTGAGGATGTCCGCGAGGGCGCGTGCGGAGCGATCCCAGTCGAACGCCGAAGCTCGCCGCGGACCCGCCTCGGCGAGCCTTCGCCGCGTCGCCTCGTCGAGTAGGAGCTCTTCGAGGCCGCGCGCGATGTCCTCCACCGACTCCGGCTCACAATAGAGGGCGGCGTCGCCGCACACCTCGGGCAGCGAGGCGCGACGCGAAACGAGCACGGGGACGCCGAGCGCCATCGCTTCGAGCGGCGGCAAACCGAACCCTTCGTAGAGTGACGCGAGCACCAGGGCCGACGCGTGCGCCACCGTCGTCCGGAGCACCTCCGTCGGTAGCGTGCCGAGAAAACGAAGCCTCGGCACGATGGCCGGGGACAGGCCGCGTTTCAGGCTTTCCACGTCGCCGCTCCCCGCAATCAAGAAATCGTGCGGCACGCGGTCCGCGACGCGTTCGAATGCCGACAGCGTGCGAGCGAGGTTCTTGTGCGGTTTCAGGTTCCCGACGAAGAGCAGGTAGGGCTTCGCGTGCGGGCTCACCGCGGTCGGGCGCTCGAACCAACCCGGCTCGATGCCGTTCGGGACGACGTGGAGCGGAACCCCGAGCGGGCCGAGCAGCCGCTCGAGCTCGCTCTTCGTGAACTCGGACACGCAGGTAATGGCTGCCGCACGCCGCGAGAGCGCGCGCATCAACGCGCCGAGGTAGAGCGCCTTGTCGAGCCGCGGGCGCGCCCCGGCAGGCGGACGCAGGTAGAAGGCATCGTGAACCGTGACGAGCAGCCGGCCGGGCGCGATGAGCGGCAGGTTGACGTGCGGCGCCCAGAAGACGCGTGTCTCGCGCGGCGTTCGGGTCGCGAGCTGGGGCTGCTCGAGGATCGAATAAACGCCCGCCGTCAGCGCGCGCGACTCGACGCGGGGACCCGAGAGCGCTTCGAGCGCCACCGGATCCCCGAGCAGGCAAAACCTCGCCTCGGGCAGGAGCCCGAGCACGCGGGGCAAGAGGGCCGCGAGGTAGGTGCCGATGCCCGTCGAGCGCAGCATGCGGGCGTCCACGGTGACGAGCGGCAGGGGCACCCTCGCCGTCATATCACGCGCTCGTAGAACCGAGGTGGTTCGTGCTAGGTGCCTTTCGGGTGCGAACCGCCCGCATGCTCGTGCGCCATGTCGGCGATGCGTTCGTCGGGCTCGCCCGCGAGGATCGCACGACGAGCCTCATCGCCCTCGGGTTCGTTCTCACCCAGCTCCTCACCATCGCCTGGGATCTCCCGGGCTCGCATGGGTGGGAGAACGACGGCGTCGCCCCGCGCGACCTCTTCGCGGGCATCGCCAACAATCTCACGCCCGGGCATGGCCATCAGTATCCGCTGCTCCACTGCCTGCTGCTCGGGCTCCTCAGCCTGCCGGTGCTCGTGGCGGCCGCGCTCGGCGGACCGCTCACCTCCGGCGCGATCCGCGAGCGCGTGCTCTCCGTCCCGTGCATGACCGGCATTTCGCTGATCGCGAAGGCGACGGCGATCGCGATGGCCTGCGTCGCGCTCCTGGTGCTTTCGCGGCTCGTCCGGCGCACGGTCGGGGCACGCGCGGCTCGCTTCACCGCGCTGTTCGTGGCGACGAATCTCACCTTCGCATTCTACGGACGCGTCTCGAACCTCGACGTTCCGTACCTCACCTGGAGCCTGCTCGCGCTCAACGCAGCGCTCGACGTGATCGAGCACGGTGGCCCCGCGCCCTATCGCCGCTTCGCGCTCCTTGCCGCCGCCGCCGTCGCCACGAAGGATCAGGCGTACGCGTGCTTCGTCCTCGTGGGAGCGATCTACCTCGTCCTGCTCCCGCTCACCGGTGCTGCCGAACGGCGCACGGAGAGCCTCTTGTCGCTCGGCAAGGGGCTCGCCTGGGGAGCGCTCGGCTACGGTTTGATGAGCGGCGCGCTCTTGAACCCCACCGGCTTCCTGGCGCGCATCGCGCTCCTTTCCGGGCCCGCCAGTCAGGGCTGGCGCGGATACGAGCGTGGCGCCTCCGGGCTTTTCGCGAACGTGCGCGACGCGCTTGCGGCCGAGCCCGTCTACTACTGGCCGCTCGCCGCGCTCGCTGTCGCGTGGCTCGGTGTGATCGTGGCCGCGCTCGCGCCGCCCGGTCGCGAGCCCCTGGCACGCCGCGCACCGCGTCTCCTCGCGTTCGTCGCCGGCCTCTCGAGCTTCCTTTTCTTCACCCTGCCCGTCGCGCGGGACGAGCCGCGCTTCATCCTCCCGCTCGGCTTGATGCTCGCCGCTTACGGGGGGATCGGCAGCGATTTTCTGCTCACCCTGGCGGACCGGACCCCCGTCGCCCGGCCGCTCGGCGCCGTGCTGGGCCTGGGGCTCGCGGTGGCGCTCGCGTTTTCGGGGTGGAAGAGCTTCGCGGTCCACCTCACCCAGCTCGGCGACGCCCGCCACGCCGTTTCGGAATGGCTCGGTCGCGTCCCGCGCGGCACGACGGTCGAAACCTACGGGCTCACCGTCTATGCGCCGCACTTCGATGTGGGCCCGAACGCACCGTACCGGGTGCGCCGCGTGGGCGCCACGCGACCCAAAGCACGCAATCCGCTGGTCGGAGTCGACGAGGTCCAGGGTGAGATCGCCGCGGTCGACGAGCGAAAGCCCGACGTGATCGTGATCTCGGAAGGGTTTGCCAACGCCTACCTCGTCCGCAAGCGCACGGGCGGGCGAGCGCTCTCGAGCGTGATCGAGGAGCGACAGAGCGACCGGCGGACGCAGCGCTTCGTCGAGCAGGCCGTCACGGACAAGCTCGCGGGCTACCGCCCGGTGTTCGTCGCGAGACCGGATTTTCCGGGGTGGGCGAGGGCTTTCGGCCTCGCGCCCGTGCCGATCCATTCCACCACCGGCCTCTGGTTCATGGTGCTGGTCCGCCAAGGCGGTCCGCTCGATCCCGAGCGACGGGGTGATCGGCAATCTGGAAGGTGAGCTGCCCCCGCAGAGCGACGGCGCCGTTCGGCCTGCGTCCTCGGCTTCGCCTGCGGGCGCAGGCGCCCACCTAGCGCCCGCCACGCGGTCGCGGGGGCGCGACGCAAAATTCGACTAGCTCGATGCGTGGCCTCGCCGCGGATGCACCACGACCACAGCAGGGTCTTGGGCGGCGCGGTGCTCGGCGGTGGGGCTCCGGGCACGAGGTGAACATCGTGGTCCGGCGCCGCGGACAACCGCCCCACCGCCCGAGCCGTTCTTGTCCCAGATCTTCGAACGGCTTGGAAAAAAAGGGGGACGGCGAGCGGAGCGGCTCTGGTTGGTTCCGGAACGGGACATAGCTCAAGAGCTATATTGAATCCTGATCTGCCTTTTCACCCAAGAAATCCCCGGAGTGAACATTCCCCGTAGGCTATATTCCAAAATAGGAATACCCATCCCGCGCCCCCCCTCTCGCGCGACTCCAGTGGCGCGTCATCTGCAGGCGAAAGAGGCGGCGGGGCGATTGAAAATCGGTGCCGGACCAAGTGTCGACATCGTGCACGTAGACCCGCCGCCGAGCACCGCGCCGCCCTCCCCCTACCGGTCATCCTGATGCGGCCGAGGTGTGGAGCCGCATCGACGTAGCCGAACTACGCTGTCGCGCCCCCAAGCCCGCGGGAAGCGGGCTTAAGGAGGGCGCCCGCGCTCGGAGGCCGAAGGCCGAGAACGCGGGACGAACCGTGCGGCCCTCCGCGGGGGCAGCCCCCAATCCCTCCTCTCAAACCGAGACGCGCGCTAGCTCGACGCCATCACCTGCTCGAGAACGTCGGCGAGCTCCACGCCGACGAGCTTCCACCAGACGGCTGCCATGATCACGAGCCCGACGAATTGCGCGGCAGCGATGAGGTAAAACCCCGGGCGCTCGTAGGGCCGCGGCGGTGCGTGCTGGATGCGCTCGCAGACGACCACGCCGCGCACCGTGCGGAGGAACGCCCAGACGCGTTTGGTTCCGTGGACGGTGAGCACCTCGGCGGCGTGCTGGAGCCGGCGATCGAACTTCACCGGCAGCCGCTGAGCGCCATCCGAAAGGCCGAGCCCGTGCCCGTCGGTGAAAAGATCGGCGGCGATCCAACCCTCACCGCCCCGGAGCGCCGTCCCGATGTCGACGGTTTCGGGGGCCACGCGAGCACGACCCACGCCGGGGACGAGTGGGATCACCAGTCCGAGCCCGCGCCCGCCGACGCCGAACATCCCCACGGCGTGAAGCATCCCGAAGCCCACCTGACCCCAGCCGATGAAGCCGAACGCGACCTGACCGAGGGTGAAGCAGCCCTTGGCGACCTGGCCGACCGCCACCACGCCGGTCGCCATCTGCCCGAGCGCGAAGACGCCCTTCGCCTCCTGGCCGATGGCGATGAACCCCTGCGCATGCTGGCCCACGCTGATGAAGTCCATGAGGACACTCGACGCTATCACTAGTCAGCGCCCTCGCGGGGGGATTACGCTTTATTCCGTGCACGCTTATCCGGTTTCGATCTGCAGGCCGTGCGGCGTGGTCGCGCCGGCGAACGGCACGGCTTGCGAGGTGTGCAAGCGGCCACTCGCCCAGACGCGGGGCCCGGCGCCGGTCATCGCGCCGGATAGCACGTGGGTCGCCGTGCGTTGCGCCTTCACCTGCAACTCGTGCCGCTTCCTGGCTCCGCTCGATGCGCTCGACGCCGACGGCGCCGTCGAATGCGCGCACTGCGGCCTCCGTCAGCGCTTCGATGTCGAACAATGGAAGAGCGGCCTCGCCTTCGGCCACGACGTGGGCGACCTGGCGGGGCCCCTGCCCGAAGGACGCAACCCCCACCCCGTCATCTGGATCGGGTCGGAGAACACGCACGTCGAAACCGGCATCTCGCGCACGTTCGAGCACGAGACGTTCGGGGTGCTCGCGGTCGACGCCGCTCCGGGCCACCCGGTGTGCGGGCGCTGCCGGGAGCCACTCGGGGTCTCGGTCCCGACCCCGGGCACCGTCCACACCCTCTGCTCGCGCTGCGGCGACCGGGCGACCCACGCGATCTCCGACGCCGCGCGGGCCCTCTACCCGTCCCTGATTGCCGCCGTCTCGGAGGAGCTCCGAAGCGACCGACCGAAGGCGCGGACCACCGCCACCGCCGCCGGCGTGGTCGCGCTCACCTGTCCGTCGTGCGGAGCCCCGCTCGAGCTCCGCGAGGGGGGCACGGTGCACACCTGCCGCTACTGCAATACGAGCTGCATCGTCCCCCACCAGAGCGTGCTCCGCGCCATGCACCGGACGCCGGAGCCCTCGATTTTCTGGCTCCTTTTCCAGGGCCTCTCCCCTGCGCGAAGCGGGCTTCTCGCCGGGCCTCCGGCGGAAGCCACCGTGACGGGCGAAGCCGCCAAGAAGGCGCTCCGGTTCCTGAAGCTCGGGCGCGCCCAGGCGGTCGGTGACACCCCCGGCGTCTACGAGGCCCCGGAACGCACGGGCTTCAACGGCCTGCAATGGCTCGTCACCCTGACGCTCGCCGGCATCGCGCTGGCGATCGGACTCGGCGTGGCGCTCATCGCAACGAACGTCGCCGCCCCGTAGGCCCGCTCAGCGCCGGCGCGCGTCGAGCGACAGCCGCGTCCGCGGCAGGAACACGAACAAGCCTGCCGACAGGCAGAGCAGCACCAAAAACTCGAGGCTCACGCTCTTCCCGCTGCCGAAATGACGCACCGTGCCGAGCTGGGTGAAGACGGCGATCGAAGCCATCGTCAGCGAGACGGCCGCCCCGGCGAACCTCGTGTACAGCCCCACTGCCAGGGGCAGGCCGGCGAGCTCGCCGAGCGTGACGAGGTAGGCGAACCACTCGGGAAAGCCCTGCGCCACCACCTGCCGGCCGATGGCAGCGACCGGCCCCGTCACCAGCTTCCGGACGCCGTGGGGGAACACCAAGAGGCCGGTCGTGATGCGCAGCAGGGCGAGGCCGAGCGCTGGATCGAGCCGCAGCACGCGCTGATGGTAGCTCGGATGGAACGGCCGTGCGTCAGCGCGCGGCACAGTTGTGCGATCCGTGACACGCCGATCAGACCCATCTCGCCGGACGAGTGCGCGCGGTGACGTGATCGCGGCCGTGAAACACGAGCCGGAAGATTCCGCGAAACTGGCATACGGCCTGCATACGTAAGGGTTAAGGGAAGAATGGCAAACCTGTTCCGAATGCTGCTCTGGACCGCCGTCGTGGTGGCGCCGGGCGGCATTCTGCTCGCACCCGTGCTGGTCGCGAACGAAGTTCGTCGCCGCCGGAAGCCTGCGGCGTGACCCGCTGTCGGGCCGGTTGAAGTAGAGCGGTAGCGCTCGGGGCGGGGAGCTCCGGCGTCAGGGAGGCGCCCCGACACGCGTCAGGGTGCCCGGAGCCAGCCGTGGAGGGCGAGGAAGCGGCGGAAGTCCGGGTGCTCGAGCGAAAGCGGCACCAGGTACTCGTCCTCGAGCGTGCGCTCCCAGACCGCGCCGCCGCCCGCCGGCGCGAACGAGTAGCGGTAGAGCAGCGCGCGCACGAAGCGCGGCGGGCGGTCGGGAAAAGGATCGTTCACGAAGTGGGTTTTCGCCGCCGGCTCGCCGACAAGGAGCTGATAGGCGAGGTGCACGATCCAGGGCTCGCGGCGGAAGTTCGAGAGACCGGCAAACCACATCTGCCAATCGAGGCGATAGTGATACGGCGTGACGAGACAGGGTCTCCGCTCGAGGTCCGTCGGCTTGCAGGGAAACTCGTACTCGCGGTACTCCGCCCGTGGGTCCGCGGCGTCGTCGAGGGTTCCCTCGAGCACGACCTCGCGCCGCACCCGTGACACGCTCCCGAACGCGCCGTACGTGTTGACGAGGCCGAATGGCTCGAACGAGGCGTTCATGAGCTGGCGCGTCGACAGCAGATTGACGGCGGGAGGGATGCTGAGCAGGCCGATCACGATCGTGAACGCGAGCACGGTGACGGCGCGAGCGCGGCTCGGGGGCGCGGGATCGGGCGCTCCACCGCCGAATTTTCTCGGCAGGAGTCGCTTCAGCACACCGTCGTCGAAGCAGGCGAGCGCCACCACGATCGTGAGCCAGTTCAAGAAGGAGAGGTTACCGCTCAGGATGATCAGCCCCTGAAACGCGATGATCACGGCGCCGGCAGCGATGCGCACGCGCCGCGGGCCGAAGACGCCGAACGGGGCGACGAGCTCCGCCAGGTGATTGAAGAGCACGCCCGCCGTGTGGGTCCAGCGCGGCATGAAATGGAACACGGCGCTCAATGGCCCGGGGTTCGGCTGTGTCTCGTAGTGAAAATCGAGGCAGCGAAGCTCCGTCCAGCACGGATCACCGCGAACCTTGATCAGCCCCGCGCCGAACATCAGCCGAAAGGCGAGCCAGCGAAAGAGCACCACGACCAAGAACGGAGGCTCGTCTTTCCCCGGCAGCCGTGGATCGAGCGGGGGGGCGAAAAAGACGGCGAGGAAACCCACCTCGCAGAGCAGTGAATCCCAGCCGTAGCCGTAGAAGACCTGCCCGACCTTGCAGAACGAGAGATAGAGAAGCCACAAGACGAAGAAGATCGGTGCGCTGCCAAAGCCGAGAACGACCGCACACGACGCGAGGAGGCCGATCCACGAGAGCGCTAGAAGCGCGCCGTCCGACGCGCCGAACCAAAAGAGCGTCGGCAGACGCAGCGCCGCCGCCGGGACCCCTCCGAAATGGTCCGCGACGTGCGTGAGGAACGACGATGCCGGAAGCAGTCCGCGGTCGCCGACCAAGGGCAAGACCTGGTTCACCAGGATCGCGAACGCGACGAAGTAGATGGCGCCGATCGCACGGAGGATCAACGCGCGAGTGTGCACGTAGTCCCGGCCGGGGGAGGCCCGGCGGAACAGCGCTCCTGGATCAGGGCTCGACGACGTTGATCGGGCTCCCGGCGATGAGCGCGGCCACGTTCGCGACGGTCGCACGGAGCAGCCGCTCGCGCGCGGCCCGGCTGGTCCAAGCCTGATGGGGAGTGATCAGACAGCGGGGGGCGTGAAGAAGCGGATGATCCGCAGGGGGCGGCTCGACGGAGAGGACGTCGAGCCCTGCCCCACCGAGCGCCCCGGTACCGAGGGCGCGAGCGAGTGCTGGTTCGTCGATCAGCCCACCGCGGGCGGTGTTGAGCAAGAGCGCGGAGGGCTTCATGGTCCGAAGCCGCTCGTCGCGCACCAGGCGCTCGGTCTCGACGGTGAGGGGGCAATGGAGCGTGAGCACGTCGCTCTCGGCGAAGAGCTCTTCGAGGGTCGCGGTTCGTACGCCGTCGGGCGTGGGGTTCTTCCGCGACGGAGTAGCCAAAACCAGCATGCCGAGCGCCGCACCGAGACGGGCGACGCGCGACCCGATCGCACCGAGCCCGACGACGCCGAGCACGAGCCCTTCGAGCTCGACCAGCGGCGCGCGCCAGAAGGAAAAATCCGGACTCTCGGACCAAGCGCCCGTACGGACGACGTCGGCGTGGAGCCCCACGTGCCGGCAGAGCTCGAACAGCAGCGCGAGCGTGTGCTCTGCCACCGACGCCGTCGAGTAGCTCGGCACGTTCGAGACCGGGATGCCGAGCGAGTGCGCGGCGCGAACGTCCACCACGTTCACGCCCGTGGCGAGCACGGCAATGCCGCGGAGCCCCGGCAACGCCCGGAGCGTCGCGGCGTCGAGCGGTGTCTTGTTGGTCACGACGATCTCGGCGCCGGCGGCACGCTCGACCACGAGCTCGCGCGGCGTGCGGTCGTGGACCACGAGCTCGCCGAGGGCAGCGAGTGGCCCCCAGTTGAGATCCCCAGGGGAGAGCGTGTGTCCGTCGAGGACGACGAGTCGCGACATGCGCCCGACGAGGGTAAGACTCGAGCCGACGGACGACTAGAGCCTATCTCGTCACCGGCCTAACGCTTGGTGCTCACGATCGCGGCACGGCCGAGGAACTGCTGGAACGCGTTGCGACTCGCGGGGCTCGGAGGCCCCACGTACGCGTAGGGATGAAAGCCACGATCGGCCACCACGCAATTGACGGCCTTCAAGTACGTGCGCGCGGTCGGGGCGAGATCCGTGGCCTTGGCGCTGTCGTCGGCCATGCGCCGGACCACGGCCTCCAGCTGATCGCACCAGCCCTTGGTTTCGGGCAAGACGACCGGCGACGAGTTCGGGCAACAAGCCTTGCGGATGATCGCCGTCACCGGGAGCTCGTACCAGCCGAGCTCGGAGGACACGCCGCCGTCCCTGAGCGGGATCGCGCCCGGAGGCGGCGCGTGCCCGGAGTCAGGCGCCGGGCTCGTGCCGTCGCCGGCGCTCGCGGCAACCGGATCGAGCACGAGATCGCCCAAGCGGCGGGCCATCGCGGGAAATTCGCCGTCCTCGCAGACGAACGCGAAGTCGGGCTGCCCCTCGAACGAAGCGGGCGGGAAGTGATCACGAACACATTCGTTGCGGACGACCTCGGGGCTTCGTTTCTCGACGTGTCGCGACACGGCCGGGGCGGGCGCGCGGGCCTCCTCCGCACTCGCCGACGGTACCGGTGCCGCCGGCGTCGAGTCCGGCGCGACCAGGAAGTAGAGCCCGATCGCGAGGACGCCCGCGCCGACGGCGAGCAGGGGCCACAGGGGTTGCTTGCGCTCGAACGGATTGAACGAAACCCGGCGTGGCACCGCCGGTTGGGCGACCGGCGCGGCAGCGGCCGGCGCGGCGGCAACGGCTGGCGAATAGCCGAAGGGGCGCGGCGCCGGGGCGATCGGGGGCTCGCTCGGCGGCTCGAGCGCCCCGGGTTCCACCGGCGGCGGTGGCAGCGTGCGCCCGGTGTCGTCCTTGAGATCCGTGTCATCCACCACGATGTCGTCTTCGCGCGGCGCCGTGGCCACCGCACCGGATGCGACATCGCTCAGCCCTCGCACCACCGGCCGGGGGGGCGAGCGCGGCGGCAACACCCGAGTCGGCTCGCGCTCCCAGCCGTCGAGGTGACTCTGCAGCTCGGCAAGATCGACCGCGCGCCCGCGACGGTCGGGGAGCAACCCGCGCAAGATGATCTCGTCCAGCACGGGCTCCTGAATGCCGGACGCCGAGAGCGGCCGCGGGCGCGA
>Ga0315910_10002388_pt1 | contig 16520 bp, 16 predicted proteins | sample EdamamesoilMG_FD_204470 | JGI IMG/M metagenome (GOLD analysis project Ga0315910, IMG submission 204470) | Garden soil microbial communities collected in Santa Monica, California, United States - Edamame soil | ecosystem: Environmental > Terrestrial > Soil > Garden | place: USA: California... | reverse complement strand
TGCGGAGCTCTCGCCACCCGCGAAGCGGGTGAGGGGGAGAAAAATGGCGGAGCCATTTTTCCGGGGGCGGGACGCCCCCGGGGACAGAGCTGGAGCCGCGCTGCGAAGCAGCGCAGCGGGCGAAGCCCGCTTCAGAACCAGCGAAGCTGGTTATGAGATGAGCTCTAGCGCGGGCCGCTGTTCAGGGCGTAGAGATCGTCGATGACGACGTTGTGGCCGACCATCTTGTTGTAGAAGTCACTGCCCCCGTTCACGTCGAACTTCACACCGAACACGGTGCGCCCTTCCGGCGTCACCTCGCGGATCACGCCGCCGGTACCGTAGTTGACCAGGGTATTGCCGTTCGAGAGCCGCACGGCCATCCCCTTCGCGCGCGGCCATTCGGGCCCGTCGGTGTAGCGCCACGTTTCGACGAGCTCCCTGGCTTCGCGATCGATCGTGAACTCGACGAAAGCGTGTCGCCCGGGCCCCGGCTGCGAGTCCGCCGTGCAGCCCGGCACGTGAGACGACACGAGCAGGGTTCCACTCGGCGTTCGATTGGGAAAATGCTGAAACGACAACGACCAGGCCGAGGGTGGCGCCTCGCGCGGCGGGGCAAACGTGTAGCTCCGTGCCCCGTTGCCGTACTGGCCGACGACCTCACCGGTCGCGCGAGCGATCTCCACCACCGTGTTCTGGTACGGAAACGAAAGCAGCACCGTATCCTCCGCTTCGTACCAGTTGACGGTGTTCGTGTAGCACTCGTACCCCTGCCCGAAGTGCGAGCGACAACTCCAGATGCTCCGCGTTTCACCGTTCCGGGTGAGCTCCCGGAGCTCGCCGCGCACGTCGTAAAGCAAGCTGCCGTCCGCCGTCACGTCGATGCAATCGGAGAGCCCGGGCACCGAGATTTCCTCGAAGTACTCGCCGTCGAGCGTGGTCTTGACGACGCTCTGCTTGCCGCTGCCGTTGAAGCTACGCTTCTCGATCCACACGTATTCGCCGTCGCGAGCGATGCGCTGGAAGGACGAGGTCGCGTTGCTCGAGGGGTCCGCGTAGTACCAAACGATGCGTCCCTTGCGATCCATCAGGTAGAGCCAAAACGTCCGGTAGTAGTAGCCGGCGTACCCTCCGCCGAGCGAATCTTCGACGGATCCGAACAGCCAGCGTTCGGGGCTCGCTCGCTCGGGATCGTGCGCGAACACGGTGCCGACCGGCATGCGGCTCGGTAGGCTGCCGGTGGTCGCGCGGTACTCGCTCGACGCGTGGCTCATGCCGGCCGCGCGCGCGACGATGCGTACCCTCACCTCCGTATCGGCCGGGACCCCGAGCACCACGTCGCGATGACTACCGGTGCTACCCGGCTGCGCGCGCGACCGCATCACGCTCCCGGATTCGAACGCGAATTCGAGCCAGGTTTCGTCGGCCGGCTGGATCTGGGTCCAGGTCACGGCAAGCACCGTTTTCACCCGATCGTGAACGGCGATCGTCACCCCCTCCACATAGGCGTCGGTGACGGAGCCGGACGGCCAATCCGGCGTGAAATCAGCGCCGGGCAAGGGGGCCGGGCTCAGCGCGCCTCCCTCACCCCCCGCTCCACCGCCGCCACCTTCCCCCGCGTCACCGCCGTCGCCGATCGCGGATGCGGGCAGCGCAGCGCAGTAGTCGCGCGTGCCGACTCCGTCGGTCCACCCGGTGCATCCGGTGACGACACAGGCAAGGACGAGCACGCGAGCGAATCGACGGAACGCGGCGGAGCGGAGCACCACAAAACCTAGCGCGCGAAAAGCGCACCCGCTAGCGCGTACGAGTGGCGAGAACGTGGGGAGCGCGCGCGCTTGACGAAACTTAAGAGATGGTTACGTTTTCATTTCCGGCGGATCGCTTCCCAGTCTTCGAGCGTCCGCGGAAAATCGTCTTTCATCAGCCGCGACAGCGAGCGATCGGCGAGCACCTTGCCGTCGGTTTGACAGCGTGCGCAGTAGTTCGCCTCGTTCGCCGCGTAGGCGATGCGCTGCACCGGTGCGCCGCAGACGGGGCAAGGCGCCCGGTAGCGACCGTGCACGGCCATCTCGGGACGAAAGGCGGTCACCTTGTGCGGGAACGCATCGCCCGTCTGGACCTTCAGCCGATCGATCCATTCGACGAGGACCTCACGCGTCGCACGGTGAAGGGTCGCGACCTCTTCGCCGGCGAGCCGCACGGTCCACTTGAGTGGCGACAGCCGCGCGCGGTGCAGGATCTCGTCCGAGTAAGCGTTGCCGATGCCGCTGAACACGCGGGGATCGGTCAGCGTTCGCTTGACCGTGTGGTTCTCGCGCTTGAGCGCACGCTCGAAGTCGTCGAGGCTCGCCGATAGCGGATCGATACCGCCGGGGTCGTGCGCGGCGAGCGCCTCGCGGCCCTGGACGACGTGAAGGGACGCTCGTCGTTTCGAGCCGGCTTCGGTGAGCACCAGCGTCGCGTGCTCGAAGTCGAACGCCGCGAGCCCGATCTTGCCGCCCGGTTTGGCTTCGGTGGCCGGTGGGTCGAAGTAGCGAAAACGCCCGGCGATCATCAAGTGCACGACGAGGAAGAGCTGATCCTCGAGGGCGAACACGACACGCTTACCGATGCGCTCGAGCCCGACGACCCTCTTTCCGTGAGCGCTCGCGAGCGGCGGCTCCACCGATCTGAGCAGGAACGGCGAGAAGAGGCGCACCCGCAAGAGCTGCCGCCCCACGACGCGCGGCTCGAGCGCGCCCAGGTAGAGCTGGATGTCCGGCAATTCGGGCATTCCTGCTCAGCAACGGTACCAGGGTTCTCTCACCGTCGTGCCGCCTGCTCCTTGCGCCCTGCGGCCACGTATACTCGAAGAGGGCGATCGTGACGGTGCACCCACCCGTGGAGGAGCTCACGGCGGCCGATCTTTCGGCGTTGCCCATTTTTCCTCTGCCGAGCTCCGCGCTGTTTCCAGGCGCGGTCCTCGCGCTGCACGTCTTCGAGCCGCGCTATCGCGAGCTGGTTCGTGACGCCCTTGCGGAGCGCAAGGTGCTGGCCGTCGCTCGCCTTCAGCCGGGGTTCGAGCGCGACTACGAAGGGCGGCCGCCCGTGTTCGACGTGTGCGGCGCCGGCGTCATCGTCGAGCACGTCCGCCGCGACGATGACCGTTTCGACATCCTGCTCAAGGGTCTCTCGCGCGTACGGATCCTGCGCGAGCATCCCAAGGCCACGAGCTACCGCATCGTTCAGGCGACCACGCTGGCCGATCTGCCCTCCGATCCGGCGCTGGCGGTCGCCTTGCAGCGCCAGCTCGGCGCCGTCTGGACCACGTTGTCGCCCCACTTGCCCGAGCCGCTCCGGAATCTTTCGCGCTTGCTCGAGGAGAGTGCGTCGGCCGGAGCGCTTTCGGATCGGCTGGCCGCTACGCTGTTCGCCGATCCGGAGGTGACGCAGCGCCTGCTCGCCGAGCTCGACCCCGCCGAGCGGCTGAGCTTCATCACCGAGCGACTCTCGGAGCTCGCCAGCCGCCTCACCACTGTCTCGCCGCGAACGCTCAACTGACCTTCTGCGAGCTCGGCACCTCTTCACGAGGTTGTGAGATGCGCTCCAGCTGGAAAAGCAAGGGGGGCTGATAATACGAATGGGGGTCACGCCACCCATCGGTCATGAACGTCATGAACGCGAGATCACGTCGGTTTGCGTTGGGGATTGGGGTGTCACTGGCGGCCACGGCCCTCGTCTGGGGCTGCGGAGACTCTGGCGAGACCAGTAATGGGACCAGCGCCGGAACGGGTGGCTCGAGCGCAAGCGGCGGCTCCAGTGCGTCAGGCGGCAAGGGTGGCTCCAGCGCGAGCGGTGGCTCCAGCGCGAACGGCGGCTCGAGTGGCAGCGGCACGGGCGGCACCATCAACCCGCAAGGCGGCGCCGGTGCGACCGATGCGGTCGGCGGTGCGGCCGGCATGGGCACCCCCCTGTGCGAGGACTGCGCGTGCTCGAACGGGCTCGATGACGACGGCGACGGCTTCACCGACGGCTTCGACGCCGAGTGCTCGGGCGCGATCGACGACGACGAAGGGACTTTTGCCACCGGCATTCCGGGCGATAACCGCGATCCGAAGTGGCAGGACTGCTTCTTCGACGGCAACTCGGGTGCCGGCGACGACAATTGCCGTTACCACACTGACTGCCTCACCGGTGCCAAGGAGCAGGACGATCCGGATTGCGTCGTGACGCAGGCCTGCCTGGATTTCTGCCAGAAGCGCACGACCAACGGCTGCGATTGCTTCGGCTGCTGCAGCGTCATGGACAACGACGGCATGGTCGTCGACGTGTTCACGACGGCAACCTGTTCGACCGAGCTTCTCGACGACGAGACCGCCTGCCCGCGCTGCGAAAAGAGCGTCCTCTGCGGCAACGACTGCGGCGAGTGCGAGCTCTGCCTCGGCAAGACGGTGGACGACCTGCCCGAGAGCTGCACCCCGCCGACCGACGGCGGCGTGCCGGACGACGGCGGTGACCCCCCGGTCTACACGTGCGATCCGGGTCACCAGGTTTGCACGCCGGAAATTCCCTGCCCCTCGGGCTGGTACTGCTCGCTCGGCTGCTGCTACGAATCGGTCGAAGTGACCTGACCGAGAGGGCCCACAACATGAAGACACAGCGCTTCCAAGCGACCGGTCTGTTTTTCGTGATCGCCGCACTGGTCGGAGCGTGCGGCGACGACGACCCCCCGCCCCCCGCCGGCACACCCCCCTGCGTCCCCGGCAGCGCCTGTGAAGGCGATGAGGTGTGCGAGGAGGTTCAGGGCGGCACGCCGGCGTGCTTCGCACCCCTGGTCTTGAACGGCCACGTGTTCGACGTGGCCGACGACTCCCCGATCGAGGGGGCGCTGGTCGTCGCGCGCAACGTCAACGGCGCCGCCATTTCGCCGGTGGCCACGACCGATGCCGCGGGCGAGTACTCGCTCCAGGTGCCGGCCAAGCGCCTGCCGGGCGGTGCGATCGCGTCCGGAGACGTGACCCTGCGTGCGGATGCCGCGGGTTACCTCACGTTCCCGAAGGCGCCGCGCCAAGCCGTCCCGATCGACCTCACGGTAGCCGGCGGAGACCCGCCAACCGTGATGTCGACGCTCACGGAAATCGGCCTCATCGCGCTCGAGGACACCGCTGGTTTGGGGAGCATTTCCGGCACCGTGCTGAGCGACCACCCGGGCGGTACCCTGGTCGTCGCGGACGGAGTGACCGGGATCGCCGACACCAACGGCGACTACACGGTGTTCAACGTGCCGGCGGGCACGGTGGCGGTGGAAGGCTACGCGCCCGGCGTGAACCTGGTGCCGGCGAGTGTGGAGCTCGCAGCAGACGGCGCCGAAACGGGGGTGGACCTCGCGGTCTCCGGCCCGGCGAGCGCCGTCGTGAGCGGCAACGTTCAGATCGTGAACGCACCCGGCGGGCTCACGACGAGCGTGATCCTGGTCGTGGAGAGCACCTTCGACGAAAACACCGCAAGGGGCGAAGCACCGCCCGGGCTCAGGATCGCGGACGTGAGCGGTGATTGGGCCATCGAGGACGTTCCGGACGGTCGATACCTCGCGCTCGCCGCCTTCGAGAACGACTTCTTGGTTCGCGATCCGGACACCAGCATCGGGGGCACCGACCTCGTGCGCGTGACCGTGGACGGTGCGAGCGAGGACGTCGGCGAGGGCTTCAAGGTGACCGAGGCGCTCGCCGTGATCGGGCCGGGCGTCGACGAGCCGGAGGAAGTGAGCGAACCGTTCGAGCTCAGCTGGGAAGACGACTCGAGCGAGGACAGCTACGACGTGATCGTGTTCGATGCGCTCGGCAACGTCACCTGGGAGACGACCGGCGTCGTCGGACCGGGCGGCAACGACCCCGTGGTCGTCGCCTACGAAGGCCCCGCGCTCGAACCCGGGATGTACTATCAGTTTCGCGCCACCTCGATCAAAGACGGCGTGCCGATCTCGCAGACCGAGGATCTTCGCGGCGTGTTCTTCGCTCAGTAACGACGGATTAGGGCCGGTGGCGAGCTCTGGTAGGCTCGCCGCCGGCACCCATGAAGGCCCTGATCGCAGGCGTCACGCTGCTCGCGGCACCGCTCGCGCCGAGCGCCACGCCCGGCGAGGGAGGGCTCACGGCAAGCCTGCACGTGCGCCGATCCGCGGAGGCCGAGCGGTGCATCGAAGCGTCGGCGCTGTCCGCCGCGGTCGAGGAGCGACTCGAGCGGCGAGTGTTCGTGCGGGATCGAACCCCGGATCTGCACGTCAACCTGGAGCTCGCGAAGGTGCGGAAGGGGTGGCAGGCTCGGCTCCTACTCGAAGATTCGGCGGGCAATGAACTCGGGCGCCGTGAGATCGTCACCACCGCGCGCGACTGTTCGGCCCTCGACGCGTCCCTCGCCCTGGTCGTGGCCTTGCTCGTGGACGCGCCGCCGATACCGCCCGTACCCGTGGAACGGCGCGAGCAGGCCAGCAAATCGGCCCCGCCGCCGCGCCCCGCGACGCCCCTCGCGCTGCCGCGCGACACCCACGCACCGCGGGAACCCTTCCGCTTCGACGTGCGTGGCTCCGCGCTCGCGGCCGTGGGCTTGCTGCCGGGTATCGCTCCGGGGGCCGCGCTCTCGCTGTCTCTCCTGCCACCGCACTTTCTGGAATTCGCGCTGTCGGCCGAGATGTTCCTACCCCGTCGAGTCGACGCCGGCGCCGGGCGTGGGCTGGAGCTCCGCCACTTTCGCTTCGGCGTCTCGGTCTGCCCGCTGTCCCACGAAACGCCGGGGTTTCGTGTCGCCGGGTGCGCGGGCCAGACCGTGGGACGGATGGACGCGAGGGGATTCGGCTTCGACCAGAGCGCCACCGTCAAGGACCTGAGCTACGGGCTGACGCTCGGCCCGGACTTCCGGCTGCGCCTAGGCGGGCCCTGGGGGCTCGGTTTTGCCTTGGCAGCGGAGTTTCCTCTCACTCGAAATAGGTACGTCTCGGAACCGGGGCACGTGACCCTGTTCCGGGCGGCGCCCGTCGCTGCCAGCGCCAGGGTAGGCGTCTCCGCCGAGCTTTGAGCCATGTATCGCACCCTCCGGAATGATAAGGCCGGCCCTCCGCCGCCACTGATGGGGAGAGAGACGGATCGTGCACAAGCTCCCCACCCCAGCGCCGAGAGCACGGCATGAGCGCGGACGCCCCCGGTCCCACGCTGAGACAGGTGTTCGATGAGCACGCTGCCTACGTCTGGCGTGCGCTCCGGCACCTCGGCGCCCCGGAAGGTGAAGTGGACGACCTCGTGCAAGAGGTCTTCGTCGTCGTCCACCGCCGGTTGCCGTCGTTCGAGGGGCGCTCGAGCCTCCGCACCTGGCTCTACGGCATCTGCCTGCGCGTCGCGTCCGATTTTCGGCGCCGTGCTCGCGTTCGCTACGAGCGGTCGGTACCGGACCCCGCCAAGGACCTCGCCGAAGCGTCGAGCCTGGCGCCGGACGAGCGAGCGCAGGCGCGCGCGCAGCTTAGGGATCTGCTCGCTGCGCTCGACGACGACAAGCGCGAGGTCCTGGTGCTCTACGAGATCGAGGGAGTGCCCATGATCGAGGTCGCCGAAATCCTCGGCTGCCCCCTGCAGACGGCGTACTCGCGCCTGCACGCCGCACGCGCACGCCTGATCGCGCTGGCGGAAGAGCAAGAGAAGGGACGGAAGTCGTGATCGAGAAGGATCCCCCGCCCCTCACCGACGCGAGCTCCGGCGCACCGGCGAGCCTCCGAGCCCTGCTCGAAGCGGGCCAGCGCGACGTGCCGAACGCGTTCGACATCGCGCGCGTCGAGGCCAAGCTCGGCGCGCTGCTCGAACCCGGTGCCGCGGCGACGGCCGGCGCGGGCTCCGGTGTGCTCGCGAAAGTGGGCCTCGCGACGCTCGGCGGCGCGCTTTTGGCCGCTGGCGTCTGGTTCTCGATGTCCGCGGAACGGCCCCCCGCGCCGGGCCCGAAGCAGCTGCCGGCGCCGAGTGTGGAGCCGAGCACGCCGCCACTCGTCGCCGCGCCCCCGAGCGTGGAGGCGCCTTCGGGCGCGCCGGAAGCACTGCGCTCGGCGGAGTCGGATCCCTCTGCCGCGGCCCAAAACAAGGCACCCAAGGGGGCCCCCGCATCGCGCGCCGCTGCCCTTCCCGAGGACGCCATGCTCGAGCAGGCGCGGCGCGCCCTCGGCTCGGACCCCCGCCGCGCGCTCGCACTCACACGCGAGCACGAAACGACGTACCCGGGCGGCGTGCTCGCGCAAGAGCGCGAGGTGATCGCGATCGAAGCCTTGCGCAGGCTGGGCCGAGCGGATGAAGCGGCGCGACGGCTCGAGCGCTTCGAGCGGCTCTTCCCGCAGTCGGCGCACCGACGAAAGCTCGAACGCCCCTCGAAGTGAGCTAGAGCGCGCCCCGCCGTCAGCGCGTAGGCTAGACTAATGGCGGACCGGCGCGATGATGACCCTCCGCTCGCTTGTCGCCCTCGGGCTCGCCTTCGCCGGGGCGGGATCCGCACTCGCTTGTAGCGAGGACGTGGTGATCGGGCTCGATCGACCGCCGGGCGAGGGCGGCAGCGGCGGATTCGACGCGTCGGGCGGTTCGAGCGGTGTGAGCGGAACGGGGGTTGGCGCCGAGGCCGGGGCCGGGGCCGATGGGTGTGTGCCGGCAGCTTGCGCCGGACGCGAATACTCGTGCGGCGACTGCCTCGACAACGACGCCGACGGAGCCACCGACGCCGACGACGGCGAGTGCCTGGGCCCCTGCGACGACACCGAAGACTCGTACACGCTCGGGATCGAGAGCGGCGGCTCATCGTGCCAACAAGACTGCGCGTTCGATCGTGACTCCGGCTCGGGCAACGACGGGTGCGTCTTCAGCCACGTCTGCGACGAGCAGTCCATGGCGCCAAGTTACCCACCAACTGGTCGGGCATCCTGCGAGTACGATCCGGACGCGAGCGTGCCGGGCACGAACCTGTCATGTGCCGAGCTGGCGGACACGCAGTCCGCGACGTGCGTCGAAACCTGCCTGCCGCTCACGCCGAACGGCTGCGATTGCTTCGGGTGCTGCGAGTTACCGGCGCGGAGCGGCCTCTACGTGTGGCTCGGCGGGGCGGTCGATGAAGGCGCGGACTGCAACGCCGAGTCCGTCGGCGACACCTCGGTGTGCCGGCCCTGCACGCCGGTCCCCTCCTGCCTGAACGAGTGCGACGAGTGCGAGGTTTGCGCCGGCAACGCTCCGCCCGCGGCGAGCTGCGCGGGTGGAAACATCGAGTGTGATACCGGGCGCGCGGCGTGCGGTGGCAGCGATTTGCCGCCGTGCTCCGCCGGGTCCTACTGCATCACCGGTTGCTGCGTTCCAGAACCGAAATAGGCACTTCGAGCCAAACTCGACCCGTAGTATGGGCTCGGGCCATGAAAGCCTTGGTCCTCGCAACGCTCGTCGCGGCACTCGGCGTGTCGGCTGCATCCTGCACCGGTGACGATGACGCGGAGGGAGGCGCCGGTACCGGCGGCGCGGGTGGTGCGGGTGGCAAAGGCGGCGGCGCGGGCAAGGGCGGCAGTGCGGGCAAGGGCGGGAGCGGAGCCGGCGGCGCGACGGGCGGCGGCGCGGGCGAGAGCGGCGGCGGTGAGCCCGGCTCGAGCGGAGCCGGCGGCGAGGGCGGAGCGGACGTGGTGGCGATGTGCCCGGCCGGCACCGACACCACGCTCGAGGGCGAGATCGACGCGAGCGTGACGCTCTATCGCGCGTGCAGCCCGTACCGCGTGACGAGCTCGGGCGCGACGAGCGTGACGTTCACGGGTGGCAGTACGGTCGTCTCCGTCGAAGCCGGGGTCGAGATCATCGTGGAGGAGGGGCTCGGCATCCGGTTCACCGAAGGCGCTCGGATCGAGGCGAACGGCACGAGCGAAAACCCGATCGAGTTGCACGGCAACGCCGGTGCGGCCTGGAGCACGCTGTCCCTCGGACCCGCCGACGCGGCCAGCACGACCCACGAGCTTCGCTACGTGACCGTGCGGAACGCCGGCCACGAGGACCAAAACCCCGAGCGCCCGGCCGTCGAGGTGCGCGGCGGAAGCGATAGCGCCCCGACCGAGCTTCTCGCCGACCACCTCACGATCGAAGAGCCCGACGGGGTCGGCATCAGCCTCTACCGCGACGCCTACACGCGATTTGCCGCTGGAACGGCAGCCCTCGTCGTCCGCGATGCCGGTTCCTTCCCGCTCAGCATGAGCGCGCAGAACCTGTCGTCGCTCCCGGCGCGCCAGACGCTCTCGAGCGCGGACCCCGCAAAGAACGTCATTGCGCTCGACGGTGGTGACGGCGGAGTGATCCTGGGCTCGCATCACTATCTCCAGCAAGACATTCCCTTGCGCCTCGTCAGTCTGTCCAAGCACAGCGTCGGCACCGCCGACGGCGAAGGGACGCTCGAGCTCGATCCGGGAACGGTGTTCGAATTCGGTACCAACCACCTCGAGTTCGACGGGGGCTCCCTCTCGGCGGTCGGGACGCCCGCACTGCCCATCCTCTTTCGAGGCAGCGGCGCCACGGGCTTGATCTTCGACGCGCGCACCTCCTCGATTGCCGAAGAGTCCCGGCTCGAAAACGTGATGTTCGACGGCGTCGTCGTCGAGCTCTTCTCGGCCACCACCGGCCAGCCCGACGAGTGTGTGGACAGCGGACCGGTCTTCGCGAACTGCAGCGTGGACAACGGCGGATGCCTCACCATCAGCGGCTACACCGAAGGGCAGTTCGACGTGCCCTGCAAGAACTCCGACTGCTGAGCCGCCCACTGGAGCTTTCGATGCCAAAGAAGATCGACATCCCCGCCCTGCCCGCCGTCGTCGGCACCATGTACCCGCCGCCGTTCGACGGCCCGTGCCGCGCACGCGAGCGCAAGAAGCTCGGCGACGCGGCCGGGCTCACCCAGTTCGGGGTGAATCTACTGACCTTGCATCCCGGCGCGTGGTCGAGCCAGCGCCACTGGCACACGAGCTCGGACGAGTTCGTTTACGTCATCGAGGGCGAGGTGACGCTGGTGACCAACGGCGGCCGCGAGGTGCTCGTCGCTGGGGAGGCGGCGGGCTTCGTCGCCGGAGACGAGAACGGGCACTGCTTCCAGAACCATACGGCCTCGGCCGCGCTGCTCCTCGAAGTCGGTACTCGCGTCGATGCCGATGCCGCGTACTACTCGGACATCGATCTCGTCGCACCCGCCGGGGCGGAGCCCGCGCTGTTCACGCGGCGCGACGGCACGCCCTACACCGACATCAAGCGTCGCGGTCCGGAATGACGCTCCGAGTGATCGGTGCGGGGTTCGGCCGAACGGGCACGGACTCGATGCGCGAGGCGCTCGATCTTCTCGGCTTTGGGCCGTGTCATCACATGGTCGAGGTGAATGCGCACGAGGGCCAGAAAAAGATGTGGCGCGCCTTCGTCCGCGGTGCTGCATTCGGGTGGGAGGAGTTGTTCGAGGGGTACGCTTCCTGTGTGGACTGGCCGTCCGCGCACTACTGGAGGGAGCTCGCCGCGTTCTACCCGGCGGCAAGAGTCGTCCTGACGTACCGGACGCCCGAGAGCTGGTGGGAAAGCTTCGAGAAGACGATCGTCAAAGGTCTCGAGATGAGCACGGAGCCGGAATCGCTCGGAATCGCATTGATTCGCGACAAGGTCTTCGGCGGGCGACCGGGCGATCGCGCCCATGCGATGGCGATCTACGAAGAGAACGTGAACGCCGTGAGGGCCGCGCTTTCGCCGGAGCGGCTGCTCGTGCACCACCTGGGCGACGACTGGGAACCGCTGTGCGCGCACCTCGGCGTGCCCGTGCCTGCGCAACCGTACCCGAGCCGCAACACCGCCAAGGAATTCCAGCAGGCGATCCTGAACAAGACGCCGCCTCCTCGCTAACGAAAGCGGTGCCACTCGACTGACTGAGGGGTCCTGAGGTTACTGGTCCAGAACGACCGCGCCATTTGCCGAAGCCAGTAAAACTACAGCCACCGCGGACCGACCGATTGTCGGTGCGGTTGCCATGCTCACCAAGCAGGCCCTGGGCTCGTCCCTCACCAAGCAGCGTGCTACTTCGGCAAATGCACATTGCGCTCATCGAAAGTGAGACCAGCGATGGATCTACGACATCGTTTTCCGCTCCTGGGCCTCTCGGCTCTGGCGACGCTCGCGCTCTCCCTCTCGTGCAGCGTCGAGGGTGAGCCTTCGTCGACGGGAAGCAGTGCAGGATCGCCGGATGGCTCGGGCGGTGCGTCTGGCGCGGGCGGGACGACGGGCGGGACGACGGGCGGGGCTGGAACCACGGGCAACGCCGGCGTGACGGGCACCGCCGGCACGACCGCCGCCGCGGGTACGACGGGAGCCGCGGGCACGGGCGGCATGATGGGCACCGGCGGTGCTGTCGGCGGTAGTGGCGGAAGCGGAGCGGGCGTCGCCGGGACGCCCGGAGGAACAGGCGGCGACGGAACAGGTGGTGGCGCCGGAGCAATCGGCGGAGCCGGCACCGGCGGTGGTGGCACGGCCGGCACCACCGGAGCTGCTGGCGCGAGCGGGTCGGCCGGCAGCAGTGGCACGAACGGGCCGAGCAGCGGCTGCGGCACACCGGCCGGGCTGACGAGCGGCCGCGCGAGCATCGACGTCAACGGCAAGATGCGCGAGTACATCATCCTCGTGCCGGACAACTACGATCCGACTCATCCCTACAAGCTGATCTTCGGCTGGCACCCGTGGGGTGGCTCCGCGCAGCAGATTGCGAGCGGCGGGTATTTCGACCTCGAGGACGTGAGCGACGGCCAGGCGATCCTGGTCGCGCCCGAGGGGCAGGATTACGAAAGAAACGGACAAGACGGACTCGGCTGGGGCAACGCGGACGGCGAGGACATCGATTTTCTCCACGCGATGATCGATCGATTCGGCGCCGGGCTCTGCATCGACCAGGACCGGATCTTTTCCACCGGTTTCAGCTTCGGCGCCATGTTCTCGTTCACGCTCGCCTGCACGGAAGACAGCAGGATGCGAGCGATCGCGCCGATGGCCGGGAACGCAACGACCAGCGGCCGTTGCGCCGACGGCACACGATCGGTGGCGACGATGGCTTTCATCGGCGTCGAAGACAGCCTGCTCGACGGCCACCGGGACGCGGTTCAAATCTTCGTCGAGCGCAACGGTTGCTCGACGCAAACGGTGCCGGCAATGCCCGACTGGTGCGGTGAGCTCAGCTCGAACTACCTGCCGTGCACTTGCGTCCAGTACGAGGGCTGCAGCGCGGGCTACCCCGTGGTCGAGTGTGAGTACACGGCCGATCACCAGTTCGCACCGAGCGCGGGCGAAACGCTCTGGAACTTCTTCTCGCAGTTTTGATCAGGGCGCGCCGGCGCGGCGTCCCCGGACGGCGTACGCTCGGGCCTGCAGGCTGATGCTGGCGTCGCCGGCGGGCGAAAGGCGCGCCCTCAGGCGCTGGGCGAGGAGCTCGCGCTCGGGCGGCGCGAGCGATGCGACGTAGGCCGGCGCCGGACCCGCTCCACCGAGGAACGGTCGCCAGAAGTCATCGAAGGTCGAAAAGACGGTGGGGATGGTGAGCGTTGCAGTCGTGACCCCGATGAGCCCCGCCCTTTCGAAGAGCGACGTCAGGTAGGACGGCCCCCAGGTTCCGAAGCGACGAGACTCGTCGAGGGCGGCCGCGCCTGGGTTGGCCGCCACCGCCTCCTCCCAGAAGTAGTGCAGGAACTCGACGCCGCCGGAGTAGTCCCAGAGATACGCGGCGACGGTACCACCCGGACGGGCCCGCTCACTCATGGCCGCAACGGCTGCCCCCGCTTCCGGAATGAAGTTGAGGACGAGACCCGACACGACGAAATCGAACCCGCCCGTTCGACTCGGAAGAGCGTCCGCCGCCGCGGCAACGTGGGACACGCGCGGATCTTGCAGGCCGGTCCTCGCGTACTCGACGAACGGCGCGGACTGATCCGTCGCGACGACCGTGGCGGGATCGGAACGGGAGCAAATGCTCGCCGTCAGCATGCCGGTGCCACAACCGATCTCGAGCCAATGCCCTGCCGGCTCCGCCCGGAGCCAGTCGAGGAACTCGCCGGCCACGAGGGCGCTCCAGCGGCCCATGTACGCGTCGTACGCGCCGCCTCCCGCCCATCGATCGCCTGCAGCCTGAGACATGCCTGTCACCTCTGCCTGCGCACCGTACCACCGAGCGCCGCCGGCCGTGAAGAGCCCGCCCGAGCGCGACGCCGAGCAACGCTGCCCCGAATGTGGCAGCCTCCGGCCCATGCTTTTCCGCCCCCATCGACCGCTCTCCGTTTCACGTTTCGGCAAGGTGCTGCTTTGCCTCGCCGCCTGCGCGAGCCTCGGGGCATGCGGCGCCGGCGGAGCGCCACCAGCCGCCGCGGCTTCGCCAGAGTCGCCCGGCGGAGCGTCACCCGCGCCGTCCGGAGAGCAGCTGCGCCGAACGGGTGCGAGCGTGTTCGTCGTGCATGAGATGAGCGACTACGACGCGTTCCAGAAGTTCTTCGAGGAGGGCGCGCCGGAGCGAGAGAAGGCTGGGGTGAAGGGCTACCTGTTGAGCCGGCTCGACGACGGACGCGTCGTCATCCATTTCTTCGCCGACGACGTCGCGACGGTGGAAGAGGCCTTGAAGGCGCCGAACCTCGAGGAGTACCTGGGGCGGAAGGGCGCGCCCGAAGCCTCGCTGGTCTGGCTCACCCGTGACGTGAACGTCACCATTCCGGCGGTGCCGCCGACGGGCGAGACGTACAGCCTCTACTTGAAGCTGAAAGTCGGCGACTTCGCCGCGCTCGAGCACGGATTCGAAGAGCGCTCCGCCGTGTTCGCCGAGCAGGGCGTGATCGCCAGGGGCCTCCACCAGAGCACCTCGAGCGCGGAGATCGCGGTCCTCCACTTCATGGGCACGGCGCGCGACAAACTCGAGGCACTACTGAAGCGAAAGGAGTTCGTCGAGCTCCTTTCACAAGCGAAGAGCCAGGGAGAGGTGAAGGGACTGGTCGGAGTCGACCGCGCGCGCCACCGGCCACGGTGACCGCCGGGTTGCCCCTGCCGGTCTCGAGCTGATACCTTCGGCCGCCATGACTCAGTGGCTTCGGAGCTCTTCGCTCGTTCTTGCGCTGGCCGTCGCCGTCGCCGCGTGCGCCGGCGGCACGCCGGCTGCCGATTCTGCCGCTTCTCCCGACTCGACCGAGAGCTCCGGCATGAGCTCCGAGGACGCACGAGCCTTCCTCGCCGAGGCTCAGAACGAGCGCGGCGTGAAGCCCGGCGCGGCCGTCACCAGCATGGAGCAGCTGCTCCAGGTGCTCGAGGGCGACGAGATCGGACGCTTCGAAAGCGCGGCCGCCTTCATCGCCGGCAAGCCCGGCGTCGACGCGATGACGCTCCACGCGACGGTCGAGCTGTCGTGGAGCGACGGGTTTTCCACGGTCGCGCTGATCGTCGGCGAGCTCGCCAAGCGAGCCTCCGTCGACGTCAAGCGCTTGAGTGATCAGAAGGCATCGGGACAGGCGCTGACCGAGGCGCAACAGAAGGAGCTCGACGGCGCCGAGAAGAGCGTCGCCTTCCACACCAAGGCTCGCCAGGCGCTCGAGCAGCTCGCGCGGGACCACCTCAAGGCGGCACTCGGTCCGGTCAACGAAGCGCTGCGCCAGTTTCCGAAGGATCCTCGCACCTACCGTGTCGCGGCGCTCTACTACCTGCTCGCCGAGGAATGGGAGAAGTTCGATACGGCGATGGGCTGGTTCGAGGACGGGAAAGCGCCCGATCCGCTGGTGAAGTACATGAAAGCGGGGGAAGCACTGAAGCGCTTCGTCATTCGCAAGGAGGCTCGCGCCTTCTTGATCGAAGCCTTGGAGCTGAATCCCAAAATGGTGCGCGCCCAGGCGAAGCTCGTCCTGCTCGAGGAGGGGATCACCGCGATCCACGCCGAGCTCGAAAAGCTCCGCGCCGTCGCGCCGACACACCCGGTCGTGAACCTCGCCGGGCCCGCCATCACCGCGGAGTACGAGGTCTCTGCGGCGCTCGAACGCGCTCGAGGCACGCAGACCGCACCGGCGCCGTGATGCCACCTCGTCGAACCCGTTCGTCGGGGGCTCACGCTCATCTCGCCGGTTCGCTGCTCCTCCTCGCGCTCGTTTTCGTGACCGCACGGGCCACGGCTGCCGGCCCGCTCGGCCCGAACGGCACACCGATCACGACCAGCGACTACGCCGTCGACCTCTTCCAGGGTCCGCTCTTCGCCGGCTCTCGCGTGACCGGCCTCGGGGGCGCCTACGTCGCGATCGCCGAGGACGTCGACGGCGATCTACAGAACCCGGCAGCGCCGGGTGTGCGGCCGTTTTTTTCCTACACCGACTTCGACTACTGGCTCGGCTTCGGTCTCACGTTTCCGGCCACGCTGCAGGACACCGATTTCTTCAACAGCGGCAGCACGACCCACATTGCAAACCCGCCCGATTCGTTCGTCTTCTTCACGCCCGCCGTGAATCTCCAGTGGGGCGAGCTCGGCGTCGGCTTGAACCTCGAGGT
>Ga0315910_10002387_pt1 | contig 16525 bp, 17 predicted proteins | sample EdamamesoilMG_FD_204470 | JGI IMG/M metagenome (GOLD analysis project Ga0315910, IMG submission 204470) | Garden soil microbial communities collected in Santa Monica, California, United States - Edamame soil | ecosystem: Environmental > Terrestrial > Soil > Garden | place: USA: California... | reverse complement strand
GAACGGCAAACGCCCGAGCAGACGGTGAACCCCGTACAGGAACCACATGCCGGCGACGAAGGTGCTCTCGCCGATGCCGGCCCAGTGCTTGGCTCCGGCGCTCATCGCACGATCTTGCGCCACAGCAGCCACGGCAAGCGCCACAGCATGCCGGCGAACAGCCTGGCATGCATGCGCGAGATCAGCAGGTTGTCCAGCCCGACCCGGAAGTGCGACACGCCGTCGAGCGGATACGTCACGCGGGTCGGGCAGTTCACGATCCCGATGCCGGCCCAGTGCAGGCGCACGAGCACTTCGACGTCGAAGTCCATCCGCCGCCCGATGGCGGTGTGCTCGATCAGGCCGACGACGGTCGGCAACGGGTAGACGCGGAAGCCGCACATCGAGTCGCGGATCTGCAGCGACAGCGTGTTGATCCAGACCCACACGTGGGTCGCGTAGCGACCGATCCGCCGGCCCATCGGAACGCTTGCGTCGTAGACCGGCGTGCCGCAGATCACCGCGTCGGGATGGTCCTGAGCGAGCGCGAGGAAGCGCGGCACGTCGCCTGCGTCATGCTGGCCGTCGGCATCGATCTGCAGCGCGTGCGTGTAGCCCTGCCGATGGGCCTCGCGCAAGCCCGCCATCATGGCCCCGCCCTTGCCCTGGTTCTGCGTCAGGCGCACGAGCGTGACGGCGTCGCCGTGCGTGCTGGCCAGCGTGTCGAGCACGGCCGCGCAACGCGGATCGCTGCCGTCGTCCACCATCACGCAGCGCAGGTTGTGGTCGCGCACGGCACGCACCATGAAGCCGATGGTGTCGGGATGGTTGTAGACGGGAATGACGGCGACGGTACGCAGGATCATGGCGCCGCCTCGAAGACGATGCGGCCGCTGGCGTGCAGACCCGCCGGCGACCCGTAGCGGAAGCCCAGCACGCCGGCCGCGGGCTGCCACTGCAGCGCGAGTTCGAGTTGTGTACCGGGCGGCACCGGGCGCTGAAACTTGAGCGCCTCCACCCGTAGAAAGCGCTGCGGCAGCACGAAGCACTCACGCGCGAACTGCACCGCCCAGTCGAGTTGCGCGACGCCCGGCAGGATCGGCGTGGCCGGAAAGTGGCCGTCGAAGACGGCGAGGTCGGCCTGGATGTCGAGGATCGCGGTGGCCCCGGTGTCGTCGCGCGAAAGCCACTGCACCGGCGGCACCGAAGGGCGGAACAAGGCGGCCAGCGCGGCCTCGGTGACCTTGCCCTGCGCGTTCGCCGGCAGCGCAGGCACATAGCGCCATCGACGCGGCAACGCGACGCGCTCCACGCCTTGCAGCAGCACGGCGCGCAGGCGCTCGTTGAACGCCCTCTTGCCTTCCGTCGAGAGCCGCTCGCGGCCGGCCGGCGTGAGCACGGCCACGACCGCAAGCCGCTCCGCGCCCTCACGGCCCGGCAAGGGCAGCACCCGCACTGCCTCGATGTCTTCGCAGGCAGCCAGCGCGCGCTCGACCGCGGTGAGCGACACGCGCTTCTCTTCGATCTTCACGATTCTGTCGGCACGTCCCAGCAGGACGAAGTCGGCCCCTCCGGTGGCCTCGACGCGGTCGGACGTCGTCCACCAGTCGTCGTCGGCCAGGTGGCTGGAGCGCACGGCCAGGAGGCCGTCTTCGATGCGCCACTGCACACCGGGCAGCACGCACCAGCGCTCGCCATGCACGGCCCGCTTGCGCCACGCGATGCCACCGGTCTCCGAACTGCCGAACACCTCCGTCGGGGACTGGTTCAGCAGCCTCAATGCGGCGTCGGCCGCCTCCGTCGGCAGTGGGCCGCCGGACGAGAACACGGCCTGCAGCATCGCGCGCGCCAGCCCCCAGTCCACCGACTCGGACAATCGCCGCAGATGGGCGGGGCTGGACACCAGCACGCAGGGTCGCGAGACGCCCGCGCTGATCTCTTCCGGGTAGTCGAGCCTGCGCGCGGCGAACGGCCGCCCGGCGCTCAGCGACCACAGGACCGTGAACAACAGGCCGTAGATGTGCTGGTGCGAGACGGTCGTCAGCACCGTTGCCTCCCCGGCCGCGTCCACGCGCGCGCCGAACGCCGACTGCAGGTGGTGAACCTCGGCATCCAGTTGCGCCAGCTTCTTCGGGATCGCGCTGGGTTCGCCACTCGATCCGGACGTGAAGATCACGATGCGTGCAGCACGCGCATCGAGCGGCACGCGCGACACGGGTGGGCACACGCCCACGCGTTCCAGTGCGCCGGGCAGCGCGCCCGCGCACGCGTCGACCTGCGGCAGCAGGCGCCCCAGCGTGTCCGCCAAGGTGTCTCCGGGCAGGTAGACCTCCTTGCCGGCGTGCCAGGCGCCGAACAAGGCGGCTGCGAACTCGTAGCCGTCGTCGAAGTACAGGGCACAGCGCCTGCCGGGGTGAGACGCGAACGTGGTCTGCCAGGCCGAGACATCGGTGAGGAACCGCTGCCGCGTGAGGCGTTCGCCACCGCGCAGCGCGACCGGCCGGTTCTCGAAGCCGGGCGCGGAAGCGACATGCGTGAGCGCGAGCCAGTCAGCCATGCGCCGCCCGGTGACGCGCCCTGACGCGCTGGCGCACCACCCATTCGGCGCCGAACAGCAGGCCCATCAGCGCGTAGGCCACAACGCCGTTGTACAGGACCCAGACTTCAGGCGATGCCCACAGGGCCGTGGCGAACGCGACCGCGCCGTTGAGCGCGAAGAAGCCGCACCAGACCTGGGTCACCGTGCGCGTGTAGACGACCGCGGCCGCGGGCAACTCGGGCTCGGACAGCCGCGCCAGCCGCTCGATGGCGGAGGGCGGCCGCACCAGGCTGATGGCGAACAACGCCAGCAGCGCGCCGTTCACGAGCACCGGGTAGAGCTTGATCGGCAGCCAGTCGTCGGCCAGCGCAGCCGCCACACCGAGCATGAGCGCAGCGGCGCCCACCACGATCCACAGCGGCTGCCGCGTCGCCCAGCCGCGGATCAGCGCCAGGACGACCAGCAGCAACGCAAACGCGCGTGGCTCGAACCGGTCGAGCGCCAGGTAGACAGCGAGCGGATAGGCCAGGGTGACCACGGCCACCGCGACACCGATCCATCGAGGCCGGGCGAGGTCGTCAGGCGGGCGTCGGGTCATTGACGAGGCCGTGCAGCGCGTCGACCACATCCTGCACCGTGCGCACCGACTTGAAGGCCTCCGGCTGCAGACGCTTGCCGACCAGCGGCTTGAGCTGGACGATGAGGTCCACTGCGTCGATGCTGTCGATGTCCAGGTCGTCGCGCAGACGGGCCTCGTGCGTGATGACGCCGGCGTCGATCTCGAAGGTCTGCTGCAGGATCTGGGAGACCTTCGCGAAGATGTCGTCCTTGGTCATGGCGTTCCCTCCAGGACTCAGAGTTTGCGCTGTGCCGCGACGAACGCCGCGAGGGCCTGCACGCTGCCGAAGTGCCTGCGCGCCTGTTCGCTGTCGGCCGACAAGGTCACGCCGTAGCGCTTCTGCAGCGCCAGGCCCAGTTCGAGGGCATCGATGGAATCGAGACCGAGCCCCTCGACGAACAGCGGCTGATCGCTCGCGATGTCTTCGGCGCGGATGTCCTCCAGCGCCAGCGACGTGATGATGATGTCCTTGATTTCCTGCTCAAGCGGCTGCACGGAAGGTCTCCGGGGAGGTGAGGGTGTGGGCCAGGTGGTCGGTGAGGTGGCGCGCCGCGAGCGCTTCGTTGGGACTGCCCTCGACGAAGGCAGCGACGCTGATGTCGTCGCCGATGTCGAAGACGAAGTGCGAGCGGCGCACAGGCACCCGGTACCACGGGTCGCCCTTGCGCAGCACGGGGGGCGTCACCGCGATGCGCACCGGCGTGACGTCGACGCCGCTGCGCAGGGCGACGTGCGCGCCTCCGCGCTGCCAGCACGCCGCACTGCCGTCGCGGGGCGTGCGCGTGCCCTCGGGAAAGACGATCAGGTTGTTGCCGGCGCGCAGCGAAGCAATGCAGTCTTCGACCATCCCCGGGCCGGAGTCGTTGCAGACGTAGCCCGCGGCGCGCACAGGCCCGCGGGTGAACGAGTTGCGTGCAAGCGCCGCCTTGACAATGCAGTCCGCACGTTCGACAAACGCGATCAGGAACACGACGTCGATCAGCGTCGGGTGGTTGGCAAGGATGAGCAGGCCGCGGCGCTGCAGCTTCGCGAGCCCCCGGACCTCGAAGCTGAGCACGCCCAGGGCCTGCATCAGCCCGAGGAAGACGCGAAACGTCCAACGGATCAGGTGTCGCGCCAGCGTGGCCTGGCGCTCGGGACTGCGCACCGCGAAGCGCAGCGCGGGGAACACCAGCACGCGCAGCAGCAGGCCGCCGAGACCGAACACCGCGAAACACAACCCGGTGGCCAAGACGCGCCAGCAGCGCCCGATGCGTTCAACCATGACGCCGCCGAAGGGTCCAGCCCGTGGAGCCGACCTTGCGCGTGAGCGAAGGGTCGGCCGACAGCGCAAAACGCAGCAGGTCCAGCCCGAAGGGTAGCGCCTGCGGCACGTCCGCCGCGGCTGCATCGTCCACCGCAAGCTCGATGTGCGGTTCGTTGGCTGCCGGCTGCGCCACGCGCCAGGCCCACGCGTAGGCGGACGCGGGCTCGTCGTGGAAGTGTGCGTAGGCGCCCGGCAGCGGCGCGTCGTAGCAGACGACGAGCACCTCGGGTGCGCCGTCGGCGAGCAGCCCAGCGGCTTCGACCAGCCCCGCGGCAGCACTGCCTGCGCCCCCCGCCACCGCGAGGTGGTTGCCGTGATCGCCGCGGGCGATGGAGTAGATCGCGCCGATGGCGTTGTGCACCGAGAGTCCGAATGCGGTCGGCGAGACCGGCTGGCCGTCGGCCAGTTCGGCCAGCAGATCGAGCGAGCGGGCCGCGTCGCCGTAGCGGGACGCAAAGACGACCGGCATCCCGAGGTCGTCTCCCTGGCACCACCACGCCACCTGCACGGCCATGCGGCCGAGGGCATCGAGGCGGCGGCGTGCCATCGCAGCCATCTCGGGCAGGTCGGGGGCCGCTGCGCCGCACGGCAGCGTCGGCTTCGCCACCCAGGCAAGCCAGTCTTCCGGATGGGTGAGGCCGGGCGCATACGCGGCCCAGCGCTTGATGACGAATGCGATCTTCACAGTTCTACTTGTCGGCCGCCGGTGACAGCGCCTGCAGGAAGGCGATAGGTGCGGCCCGTTCTCGGATCAGCCGATGTGTCCGATTCCCCCGGCGCCGATTTTAAGTAGGCGTGGGGTCGCTCCGGACCGTGGAAACGCGGAAAACTGCACCCGTTGTGCCTGCGCAGCCATCCGGCCGCGGTGAATCTCGTGGACTGAGTCCTCTAATTCATCTCACATGAGGAGCCCTACACCGGTTCGCATGTGGGGAGCCATTGCCGGCGTCACCTAGTGACGCTCGGCCGGCAGCCACGATAGGCTCGCCAGCCAATCAGGGACAGGACGGAGGATCCGATGAACTCACGCTCGGCAGTTGGTGCGACGGCGCTGTTGCTCCTTGGGCTCGCCGGTTGCGCCATCAACCAGACCGTCAGGCCGGTCGGAAAGGTGGACGCCAGGCAGGTCTGCATCATCGATAGTCCATCGGTCAGGCCAGGATTCCTGGAGTCGTACAAGAAGGCGCTTGCCAAGAAGGGCTACACCGTGCGCCAGCTGCCGCCTTCCGCGGCAGTGGGCGACTGTCCCCTCGCGTCGACCTATACCGGCAGATGGCAGTGGGATATGGCCTTGTACCTGGCATACGCCGAGATCAAGGTCTACAGCAACGGACAGCCCGCCGGCGAGGCCACGTACGACGCCACGAGCGGCGCGGCGAACATGGCGAAGTTCATCGACGCAGACAAGAAGATCGACGAACTGGTGGGCCAGCTGTTTCCGTGAAGCCGCGGCGGGCCGAACAGCTCTAGTCCCCGCGCACGACCCCCTCGCGGCGCGGGTCGGCGCCGCCGGACCAGGCCGTCCGCCCGCCGCGCTCGACGCGCTGGATGCCCTGCAGGCCGCTCGTCTGCGGGATCACCCGGACCTCGTGGCCCCGCGCGCGCAGCGCATCGACGAGCGCCGGCGAGGCCCGCCCCCGCTCGAGTTCGGTCGGCCCGTTACGTGAACCGAAGTTGGGCAGCGCGATCGCCTGCTGCACGTCGAGCCCCCAGTCGAGCGTGGCGACCAGCACCTTGGCGACGTAGTTGATGATCGACGAACCTCCTGGCGCGCCCACGCTCATCAGCAGGCGGCCGCTGGTCCGCTCGAAGACCAGCAGCGGCGCCATCGACGAGCGCGGCCGCTTGCCGGGCTCGACGCGGTTCGCGACCGGCGCGCCGTTGTCGCTGGGCAGGAACGAGAAGTCGGTCAGCTCGTTGTTGAGCAGGAAGCCGCGCACCATGATCTGCGCGCCGAATGCGTTTTCGATCGTGCTCGTCATCGCCAGCGTGTTGCCCCAGGCGTCGGCGACCGAGACGTGGGTGGTCGACGCGAGTTCGGCGCTGCGGTCGTCGGCCCGGGCCGACTGCGCCTCGAGCGGTACGCCGGCGTCGGCGCGGCCCATGCTGCGCACGCCGATCAGCGCCGCGCGCCGCTGCAGGTAGGCGGGGTTCAGCAGCGCGTCGGCGCTCCCGCCGGGCAGCGGCACGAAGTCGGGATCGGCGACATAACGCGCGCGGTCGGCATAGGCGAGCCGGCCCGCTTCGCTGATCAGGTGCACCGCGTCGGCGCGCGGCTCGAGTCCGAACGCGGCCGGCACCGGCGCGAGCGCGGAGAGATCGTGGCCGGCGAGCATGCCCAGCATCTGAGCAACCGCGAGCGTTCCCGACGACGGCGGCGGCATGCCGCAGACGCGCCAGGCCCGGTAGTCGAAGCACAGCGGCGTCCGCTCGAGCGCGCGGTAGCCGGCCAGGTCGGCGCCGGCGAGCAGGCCGGGGTTGCGCACGTGGCCGCGCACGGCGGCGACGACGTCGTCGGCGATCGGCCCGGTGTAGAACGCCGCGGCGCCGTGGGCGGCGATCTCGCGCAGCACCGCGGCGAGCGCCGGGTTGCGCAGCCGCGTGCCGGCCCGAAGCGGCGTGCCGTCGGAGGCGTGGAAGTACGCTGCCGCGGACGGATCGTCGCGCAGGCCGCGAGCGCTCTCCTCGGCGAGCAGCGTCGCGAGCCGCGGGCTGACGTCGAAGCCCTGCTCGGCGAGCGCGATCGCCGGGTCGAACAAGGTCTTCCAGGCCAGCCGGCCGTGCTGGCGGTGCGCGAGTTCGAGTGCACGCAGCGTGCCGGGCACGCCGACCGAGCGGCCGCCGACCACCCCTTGCATGAAGTCCATCGGCCGGCCGTCGACCATGAAGAGTTCGGGCGTCACCGCGGCGGGGGCGGTCTCGCGGCCGTCGTAGGCCTGCACCCGCCGCCCGTCGTGGTGCACCAGGAAGAGCCCGCCGCCGATGCCCGAGGACTGCGGCTCGACCAGCGTCAGCACCATCTGCACCGCGATCGCCGCGTCGACCGCGCTGCCGCCGGCACGCAGGATCCGGTCGCCGGCGTCGGCCGCGAGCGGATGGGCCGCCGCGACCATGTGCCGCTGTGCCGAACCGACCGGCTTGTCGGTCCAGCCGCTGGCCGCCTCCGGCGGCGAGGGCGGCGGCGCGGCGCAGGCCGCCAGCGCGACGGCCGCGGCCGCGACGACCGCGCGGCGCAGGCGCCTCACGACGCCGCCGGCGGCTTGCTGTCCTCGGGCGCGACGCCGACGTGGTGCATCACGCGCTGCGGGAACGGGATCTCGACCCCTTCGGCAGCGAACAGGTCGAGCACCGCGAGGTTGACCTCGGACTTGACGTTGCCCTGGCCGTTCTCCGGGTCGCGGATCCAGAAGTTGATGTTCAGGTTCATGCCGTCGGCGGCGAACTCGGCCAGCTGGCACGACGGCCCCGGGTCCTGGAGCACGCGCGGCACGCTCGCCACGACCTCGACCACCTTGGGCGCGAGGCTGCGGACGTCGGTGCCGTAGGCGACCTGGACCGGTGTCGTGATCAGCACCTTGAGGTCGGCCAGCGAGAGGTTCTCGACGCGCTGCGTGATCAGCATCTCGTTGGGCACGATCGCCTCGCGCCCGGTCAGGGCGCGGATCACCGTGTAGCGCGTGCGGATGTCGCTGACCACGCCGCTGAAGTTGTCGACCGTCACCATGTCGCCGATGCGCAGCGAACGTTCGGCGAGGATCACGAAGCCGCTGACGTAGTTGGCGGCGATCTTCTGCAGACCGAAGCCGAGGCCGACGCCGACCGCGCCGCCGAGCACCGACAGCGCCGTCAGGTCGATGCCGACGGCCGAGGCCGCGAACAGCAGGCCGATGAACAGCAGCAGCATGCGCACGAGGTTGGCGGCGATCTTGCGCATCGACAGGTCGTCGCCGGTGCCGCGCAGCAGCTTCTTCTCGATCGCGGCGGAGATCCACAGCACGCCGACCAGCACGATGCCGGCGACCACGAGCCCTTCGAGCAGGGTGCGCAGCGTCATCCGCCCCGCGCCCATCTTCCAGGACACATCGTCCGCCGCCTCGAGCATCAGCGGCAGCACGCCGGTGACCCACAGCACCACCGCGAGCCAAGCCACCCATGAGAGGCTGCGCTCGACCGTGCCGACCCAGGACGAGCCCCTGAAGGTGGCACCGAGCACACGTGCCGTCACCCGGATCACCAGCAGCGACAGCAGGATCGGGATCGCGAGCTTGAAGACGGCGACCTTCTGCAGGCCGGCGATCGCCACGCGTGCCACCAGCGCGATCGCGATCGCGACGAGCGGGAACAGCACGCCGTCGAAGTTGCGCGCACCGAACCAGATCGAGTCGACCGCGGTCCCGGGCCGGCGCAGCTGGCGCACGATCAGCCAGGCCAGCACCAGGCAGGCGGCGAGCACGCCGAGCTCGATCAGCACACGCGGCTGCGCGAGCGCGGCGAGCAGCTCGTGGAGCTCGTCGAGGTTCAGGTCGCGCGCCATGGTCGCGGCGGGTTCCGGCGCGCCGGGCTCACTGCGGCTGGAAGCCGCTCGCCCTGACGATGCGCGCCCAGGCCTGCGCGTAGGCCCGTTCGCGCTCGGCGAGCTGGGCCGCCGGCATGAAGCCGACCGTCAACCCCATCGCGGTGAGGCGCTCGCGCACCTCGGGCGCGGCGATCGCCTTGGTCAGCGCCGCGGCGAACGTGTCGAGCGCCGCCTTCGGCGTGCCGGCCGGCGCGAACACGCCGTAGTACGGCACGTCCTCGAAGCCGGCGAGGCCGAGCTCGGCGAAGGTCGGCACGTCGGGCATCGCGGCTTGCCGTTGGCTGCCGAGCACCGCGACGACCCGCAGCTTGCCGGCCTTGTGGTTCTCGATGAAGTCGGGAATCGAGCCGACGCCCGCGGCGATCTGGTTGCCGAGCATGTCGGCCATCATCGGCGCGCTGCCGCGGTACGGCGCGGCGACGAGGTCGAGCCTGTACTTCTCGCCGACGACCTTGACGAGGAACTCCGGCGTCGACGCCGGCGCCGGGATGCCGACGGCGCCCTTGCCGCCCTGGCCGCGCACCCAGGCGACGTACTCGTCGACCGTCTTCGCCGGCGTGCCGCCCGACACCGCGAACGCGTTGACGAAGGTCGCGAATCCGGCCACCGGCACGAAGTCCTTCGCCGGCTCGAAGCCGGGGTTCTTCATCACCAGCGGCATGATCGAGATCGTGTGGTCGTGCGAGACGAAGAAGGTCGTGCCGTCCGGCGCCGCCGCCTTCAGCGCCTGCGCGGCGAGCTGGCCGCCGGCGCCGGGCTTGTTCTCCACGATCACCGGCGTGCCCAGTTCGTCCTTCAGCTTGTCGGCGAGCAGCCGCGCGATCGCGTCGGTGCCGCCGCCGGGCGGGAATCCGACCAGCAGGCGCACCGCCTTGCCGGACTGCGCGAACGTGGACCCGGTGCCGGCCAGCGCGCCGAGCGCCAGGCCGGCCGCAAGCAGCTGTCTGCGCCGCCAGGCCATGCTCAGGCGGTGCCGGTGAGCACGCGCAGGTGCGCGGCGACGCTGCGCGCGAGCGCGCCGAGGTTGTAGCCGCCCTCGAGGCAGGAGACGATGCGCCCCTGCGCGTGCCGGTCGGCAACCGCCTTGATGCGCTGCGTGATCCAGGCGTAGTCCTGCTCGACCAGGCCGAGCTGGCCGAGGTCGTCGTCGCGGTGCGCGTCGAAGCCGGCCGAGATGAAGATCATCTCGGGCCTGAACGCCTCGAGGCGCGGCATCCAGTTCGCCTCGATCAGCTCGCGGATCTCGCCGCCCTTGGTGTACGGCGGGATCGGCAGGTTGACCATGTTCGTGCCCTTGGGCACCGCGCCGCTGTACGGGTACAGCGGGTGCTGGAAGAAGCTCACCATCAGCACCCGTTCGTCGCCGGCGATGATGTCCTCGGTGCCGTTGCCGTGGTGCACGTCGAAGTCGATCAGCGCGACGCGCTTGAGGCCGCGCTTGTCGAGCGCGTGGCGCGCCGCGATCGCGACGCTGTTGAAGAAGCAGAAGCCCATCGCCTCGTCGCGCGTCGCGTGGTGGCCGGGCGGGCGCACCGCGCAGAACGCGTTTTCGGCCTCGCCGTCGATCACCGCGTCGGTCGCGGCGACCGCGGCGCCGGCGGCGCGCCGCACCGCCTTCCAGGTGCCGGCGCTCGCGGCGGTGTCGGGGTCGAGGGCACGCGTGCGGCCCGAGCTCTCGACGTCCTCGAGCACGTCGCGCAGCGCGGCGACGTAGCCCGCGGTGTGGGCGCGTTCGACGTCGGCGAGCTCGATCAGCGGCGCGTCGCGCCGGTCGAGCGCGATGTCCAGGCCGGTCGCGATCAGGTGGTCGTCGATCGCGGCGAGCCGCTGCGGGCACTCGGGGTGGCCGCGTCCCATGTCGTGGCCGCGGCAGTCGGGGTGGCTGTAGTAGGCGGTGGTCATGTCTCGGGCCCGCGTCGGGCGGCGGCGCTTTTCGGTTAAGGTTCCCGCATGAACCGACCATTGGCCGACCAGCTCGAGGAACTTGCCGACCAGATTAGCACGATCATCGTCGGCAAGCGGGCCCAGGTCGAGGACTGCATCGCCTGCCTGCTCGCCGGCGGCCACCTGCTCATCGAGGACGTGCCGGGTGTCGGCAAGACCACCCTCGCCCACGCGCTCGCCGTCTCGCTCGGCCTGCGCTTCTCGCGTTCGCAGTTCACTGCCGACCTGATGCCGGCCGACCTGATCGGCGTGTCGGTCTACGAACGCAGCAAGGAGGCCTTCGTGTTCCATCCCGGGCCGGTGTTCGCCCAGGTGCTGCTCGCCGACGAGATCAACCGCGCCGGGCCGAAGACGCAGAGCGCACTGCTCGAGGCGATGGAGGAGCACCAGGTCAGCGTCGAAGGCGAGACGCGCCGCCTGCCCGAGCCCTTCTTCGTGATCGCGACGCAGAACCCGACCGACCAGCTCGGCACCTACCCGCTGCCCGAGTCGCAGCTCGACCGCTTCCTGATGTGCATCACGCTCGGCTACCCCGACCAGGCGAGCGAACGGGCGCTGCTCGCCGGCCAGGACCGGCGCGAGGCGATCCATGCGCTGCGCGCGGTGATGACGCCGGAGGAGCTGATCGCGGCGCAGAAGGTCGTGCAGGCGGTGCACGCCTCGGAGGCGCTGCTCGACTACCTGCAGGCGCTGATCGCGGCGACCCGCTCGGGGCGCTGGTTCGTCGACGGCTTGTCGCCGCGCGCCGGCATCGCGGTGCTGCGCGCGGCGCGTGCACGCGCGCTGCTGAGCCGGCGCGACTACGTTGCCGCCGACGACGTGCAGGCGATCCTCGCGCAGACGGTCGCGCACCGCCTCGTGCCGGTCGCGGGCGCGGGGCGCGGCCGCGTCGAACAGGTGCGCGCGATGATCGAAGCGGTCGCCGTGCCGTGAGCTCCGCGTTCGTCTCGCGCCTCGCGCTGCCGAATCCGGCCGCGGCGGTGCGGCGGCGCTTCCGCGCCTGGTGGCAGGGTCGCCTGCCGCGCAGCGACACGCTCGTGCTGACCCAGCGCAACATCTACATCCTGCCGACGCGCGCCGGCCTGATGTTCGCCGCGACGCTGGTCGTGCTGCTGCTGGCGTCGATCAACTACCAGCTCAACCTCGGCTACGTGCTGACCTTCCTGCTCGCCGGCAGCGGCCTCGTCTCGATGCACGTGACGCACAACACCCTGCGCAGCCTGACGCTGCGCCTGCGCCCGCCCGCGCCGGTGTTCGCCGACGAGGCGGCGCGGCTGGACATCGTGCTGACCAGTCCGGGCGCGGCGCGCTTCGGCATCGGCCTGAAGCTGCTCGACGCGCCGGCCGCGACGCTGGTCTGGACCGACGTGCCGGCCGGCGGCCAGGCCGGCGTGCAGATCGGCTTCGTGCCGGGACGACGCGGCTGGCACGAGGTGCCCGCGCTCGGCGCGGAGACGCGTTTCCCGCTCGGCCTGTTCCGCGCCTGGACGGTCTGGCGGCCGGCCGCCCGGCTGCTCGCCTATCCGGCCCCGGAGCGCCCCGCCGCCGCGCTGCCGGCGATGCGCGCGGTTCCGGGCGGGCCGAGCCAGGCACGCAGCGCCGACGGCGGCGAGATCGAGGGCGTGCGCGGCTACCGGCGCGGCGATCCGCTCAAACTGGTGTTCTGGAAGAAGGCCGCGAAGGCGCTCGAAAGCGGCGGCGAACTCGTCAGCCGCGACACCAGCGCGTCGGTGCAGCGCCAGCTCTGGCTCGACTGGCAGGCCTGCGGCGCGCTCGCACCCGAGGCTCGGCTCGCCCGGCTGACCGCCTGGACCCTTGCGGCACGCCGCGCCGACGCCGAATTCGGCCTGAACCTGCCGGGCCGCACGGTCGAGCCGGGCGGTGGCGACCTGCAGCGCCACCGCTGCCTCGAGGCGCTCGCGCTCTGGCAACCATGAGGCAGCCATGATCGAGGCGCTGCGCCTGCCCCGCCCGCTCGACCATGTCGGCGGCTGGCGCAACCTGCCGCGCGAGGCACGCGACACGCTGTTCCTGCTCGGCGTGATCGCCTGGACGGTGCTGCCCCACGTCGGCCACCTGCCGGTCTGGTGCAGCCTGCTGACCGCGGCGGTGCTGCTGTGGCGCGCCGGCCTGGCGATCCGCAACGCCGCGCTGCCCGGGCGCTGGGTCGTCGTCGCGGTGCTGCTGGTCGCGATCGGCCTGACGTTCTGGTCGTTCCGCAGCGTGCTCGGCAAGGAACCGGGCGTCACGCTCGCGGTCGTGCTGATGGCGCTGAAGACGCTCGAGCTGCGCGCGCGCCGCGACGCCTTCGTCGTCTTCTTCCTCGGCTTCTTCATCGTGCTGACGCACTTCCTCTACTCGCAGTCGCTCGCGGTGGCGGCGGCGATGCTGGTGTCGGTGTGGGGGCTGCTGACCGCGGTCGTGCTCGCCCACATGCCGGTCGGCCAGCCGAGCCTGCGCCAGGCGAGCGCGCTGGCGGCGCGCACCGCGCTGCTCGGCGCGCCGGTGATGGTGCTGCTGTTCGTGCTGTTCCCGCGCATCGGGCCGCTCTGGGGCGTGCCGCAGGACGAGCAGGCCGCCACCGGCCTGTCGAACACGATGCGCATGGGCTCGATGACCGAGATCGCGCAGGACGAACGCATCGCGCTGCGCGTGCGCTTCGAGGGCACGCCGCCGGCACCCGAGACGCTCTACTTCCGTGGCCCGGTGCTGACGCGCTTCGACGGCGTCGAGTGGCGCCAGGCGCCGCTGTTCGCGCCGCGGCGCGCCCCGAACGCCGACCTGCGCGTCGAAGGCCCCGGCCTCGCCTACGAGATGACGCTCGAGCCGCAGCGCCTGGCCGCCCTGCCGCTGCTCGAGGCGACGGGCAGCGCACCCGAGATCGAGGGCTACCGCGTGATCCCCCGCGACGACCTGGCGTGGGCCGCGGAACGCCCGGTCTACGAACGCCTGCGCTTCGAGGCGCGGGCGCACACGCGCTTCCGCCACGGCCCGACCGAGGCGGACCCCGACCTGCGCGTCCACCTGCAGCTGCCCGCGGGCGTCAATCCGCGCATCCTCGCCTGGACCGCCGAGCTGCGACGCACGCCGCGCCTCGCCGGTGCCGATGCGCGCCGCCTCGCCGGCGCGGTGCTGCAGCACATCCGCGTCGGCGGCTACACCTACACGCTCGCCCCCGGCGCCTACGGCCGCGATGCGATCGACGAGTTCTGGCTCGACCGCAAGGAGGGCTTCTGCGAGCACTTCGCCGCCAGCTTCGTCGTCGTGATGCGCGCGCTCGGCGTGCCGGCGCGCGTCGTGACCGGCTTCCAGGGCGCCGACCCGTTCCCGGTCGACGGCTACACGGTGGTGCGCCAGAGTTCCGCGCACGCCTGGGCCGAGTACTGGCAGCCCGGCGAAGGCTGGCTGCGCGCCGACCCGACCGCGATGGTCGCGCCGGAGCGCATCGTGCGCGGGCGCGTGCTGACCCCGGCGCCCGGCCTGGTGGCCGGCGCGATCGGCGCGGTCAACCCGGCGCTGCTGAGCCAGCTGCGTGCCGGCTGGGAGTCGATCAACAACCGCTGGAACCAGTGGGTGCTCAACTACTCGCGCGGCCAGCAGTTCGAGGTGCTGAAGGACCTCGGCTTCCGCTCGCCGAGCTGGGAGGACCTCGCGCTGCTGCTCGTCGGCGCGCTCAGCACGCTCGCGCTCGCCGGCGCCGCCTGGGCCTGGTGGGACCGCCACCGCGTCGACCCCTGGACGCGCCAGCGCGAGGCCCTGCTCGCGGCGCTGCGCTCGCTCGGCCTGGCGGCGCAGCCGCACGACCCGCCGCGGGCACTCGCGGCGCGCGTGCGCGCGCGCTACGGCGCGGCCGGCGCCGAACTCGCCGCGGCGATCGACACACTCGAGCGCCAGCGCTACGCACGCGCCGCCCGCCCGACCCCCGACCGCTCCCTGACGCGCGCCTTCGCGACCCACGCGCGGCGCCTCGCCTCGCAGACCCACGCATGACCTCTTCTGCTCTCCTGCGCCGGCGCCTGCTCGGCGCCCTGGCCGTCGCCGCCCTGCTCGGGCCGCTGGCGGCCTGCGCGCAGCCCCGCCCGCCCTCTGCCGCCGACGCCCCCGCCTACGCCGGACGCGAGGACGTGCAGCGCTTCGCCGTCGAAACCGCCGAGCGCCACGGGCTCGACCCCGACCGCGTGCGCAGCACCCTCGCCGATGCACGCTACCAGGCCGCCGTCGCGCGGCTGATCATGCCGGCGCCGGCCGCCACGGCGAAGAACTGGGCGCTCTACCGCAGCCGCTTCGTCGAGCCGACCCGGATCCGCGCCGGGCTCGACTTCTGGCGCGACAACGAACGCTGGCTGCAGCAGGCCGAGGACCGCTGGGGCGTACCGGCGCACATCGTCGTCGGCATCGTCGGCGTCGAGACGATCTACGGCCGGCAGATGGGGGGCTTCCGCGTCGTCGACGCGCTCGCGACGCTGGGCTTCGACTTCCCCACCGGCCGCAGCGACCGCAGCGCCTTCTTCCGCGACGAACTCGAGAGCTTCCTCGTCTGGAGCGGGCGCGAAGGTGTCGATCCGCTCGCCGTCAAGGGCAGCTACGCCGGCGCGATCGGCATGCCGCAGTTCATGCCGTCGAGCATCCTGCGCTACGGCATCGACTTCGACGCGGACGGCCACATCGACCTGCACGCGAACCCGGCCGACGTGATCGGCAGCATCGCGCACTACCTCGCCCAGTTCGGCTGGGAGCGCGACCTGCCGACGCACTACGAAACCGCGCCGCCGGCCGAGATCCGCGAGCGCGCGCTGATGCTGGTTCCCGACATCGTGCCGACCTTCACACCGCAGGAGTTCGTCGCGCGCGGCGCGCGCCTGCCCGAGGCGGCGCTGGCGCTGGACGGCAAGCTCGCACTGGTCGAGCTGCACAACGGCGAGGCCGGTGTGCCGAGCTACGTCGCCGGGACGGCGAACTTCTACGCGATCACGCGCTACAACTGGTCGAGCTACTACGCGCTCGCGGTGATCGAGCTCGGCGAGGCGGTGCGCGCGGGACGGCCCTGAGGGAAGCGGCAACGCGACGTCAGGCCGCCGGCGTGTCGCCCGCGCACGGCACTTCGCGGCGCTCGGCGCGGCAGCGCCAGGCGCGCAGCTGCGCGGGGGTGGCGTCGAACGCCGTGCCGTAGGCCCACGGCGCGACCCGGTGCATCTCGAGCGCGAGGCGGGCCGATTCGGCATCGCCGCGATCGGCGCGACGCGCGAGCCCGCCGAAGATCTCGCGCCAGAGCGGGTGCGCCGGCTCGGCGAGCACCGCTGGCGTGTCCGCATCGGCGGCCGCGCTCGGGCCGGCCGCGCAGGCGAGCAGCGCGGTGCAAAGCGTCGACGCGAGGGCCGTGCAGAGCACCAGGGCGAGACGCCGGTCGGGCAGCAGGGGGGTCTTCATGGTTGCGGATCTTCGAATGCCCGCCGGGGCAGCAGCGCCACCCCGGCGGGTCGGCTCGCTCAGCCGCCGATCGATCCCGGATCGAACTCGAACGCTTGCGCACGCACCGCGACCATCGCCTCGGCGTGCACGTCG
>Ga0315910_10002386_pt1 | contig 16526 bp, 10 predicted proteins | sample EdamamesoilMG_FD_204470 | JGI IMG/M metagenome (GOLD analysis project Ga0315910, IMG submission 204470) | Garden soil microbial communities collected in Santa Monica, California, United States - Edamame soil | ecosystem: Environmental > Terrestrial > Soil > Garden | place: USA: California... | reverse complement strand
CATTGAGTTAGGCTGGAAGGTTTGCAATCCCACTTGTTTCACGATACGACACTATTCTCGTCGTAAGCCGGTGTCCAGTTCGCTTGGCAATGGACCTTTAGTTCCCAATTCCCGAGTGGACAATTCTGCGTTTCGGCGTAAAACAGATTCGTCGTTCCAACTCGATAAAGTTGCCATGAAAACACTCACGATTGTTGCTTTGCTCGCCAGCAGCCTCAGCCTCACGGCTGCGGATTCCACGAAACTGCCCGGCCCGCTGTTCGATGGCCTCGGCAATCATCATCATCCCGTCACCACGCGCTCCAAGCTCGCGCAACGGTATTTCGACCAAGGCATCATCCTGATGTTTGCGTTCAATCACAAGGAAGCCATCCGCTCGTTCCAGTCCGCGGCAAAGATCGATCCCGATTGCGCGATGGCGTGGTGGGGCGTCGCCTATGCCAATGGCCCGCACGTGAACAAGCCGATGTTCAAGGAAGACACCGCCGCTGCGTGGGAGGCATTGCAGCTCTCACTCGCCGGAAAAGCCAAGGCTGCGCCGCGCGAACAGGCTTACATCAACGCGCTCACCAAACGCTATCAGGCCGAACACGTCGAGGACCGCTCCGCGCTCGACAAGGCATTCGCCGCCGCAATGCGCGAGCTGGTGAAGGAATATCCCGACGATCTCGATGCGCAGACGTTTTTCGCCGAATCGCTGATGGACACGATGCCGTGGGATTACTGGCTCAAGGATCGTTCACCCAAGCCGGAAACGGAGGAAGCGTTCGCCGCGCTCAAACTCGTGATCGCGCGCAATCCCGATCATCCCGGCGCGAATCATTTTTACATTCACGCCGTGGAGGCCGGACCAAATCCGCAATGGGGTTTGCCGGCGGCAGATCGCCTGGCGGGTTTCGCGCCCTCAGCGGGTCATCTCGTTCACATGCCCGCGCACATCTACATGCGCGTGGGCCAATACGACGACGCGGTGGTGGCGAATGATCGCGCGGCGAAGGCGGATCGGAAATTTATCAACAACACCGTGGCGCAAGGCTTCTATCCGGGCGCGTATTATCCGCATAACCTGCACTTCCTCTGGCAGGCGTTTGTGTTTGAAGGCCGCAGCAAGGAAGCGATGAAAGCCGCCGTGAAGGTTTCTGACTACGCGACTGAGAACTACTGCGGACCGAAGAAAGCACTCGAAGGCCCGCGTCAGCGTCATCTGCCGCAATTGACCGCCGTGCGTTTTGGTTGGTGGGATCAGGCATTGACCGCGCCTAAGCCGAGCGAGACGAATGACTTTCTGATCGATCGGGCCATGTGGCATTTCTGCCGCGGCATGGCTTACGCCGCGCGCCAGCAGCCAGAGGATGCGGCGTCCGAGTTGAAGGAACTTTCCAAATTCGCGCATAGCGACGCTGCCAGGAAGATTGATAATCCACAGTTTCCGGCCACAAGCATGCTGGCGATTGCGGAACATCTGCTCGCGGGCAAGGTCGCCGGAGCGAAAGGCGACACGAAGGGAATGATCGCTGAGTATGAGAAAGCCGTCGCCGCCGAAGACGCGCTGCCCTATATGGAGCCGGGCTACTGGCCGTATTCAACGCGCCCGACACTCGCCGCGGCCTTGCTGCAATCCGGCGACGCTGCCAAAGCTGAACAAGTATTCCGTGAAGATCTGGCCCGTTGGCCGCGCAACGGCTGGGGATTGTTCGGGCTCGAAAAGAGTCTGCGCGCGCAGCAGAAGGATGAACTGGCCAACGTTGTCCAACGGCAGTTGATCGAGGCTTGGAAGCGCGCCGACATCAAGCTGGACCTGGCGGCGTTCTGATCCCTTTGTGTGATCGATCAACCGTTCATCACCACCGTTGAGCGGCATTTCCTTGACCGCAAGGGCCGCAACCCGCACGCGACGTCCGAGTTCAGTTGGTTGCTCTCAGGCATCACGCTGGCGTCGAAGATCATCGCGGCGCAGATCCATCGGGCCGGCCTCGTGGACATCATCGGGCGCACGGGTCGTACGAATGTGCAGGGCGAGGAAGTGCAGAAGCTGGACGAGTTCGCCAACGACACGCTCGTCCGCTGTCTCGGTTATCGCGATAGTGTGGGTCTGCTGGTGTCCGAGGAAGAGGACGAACCACACGTCATCAAGGAACGCAGTGAGTCGGGCAAATACATCGTGCTGTTCGATCCGCTCGACGGTTCGAGCAACATCAACGCGAACGTCTCCATCGGCACGATCTTCTCCATCCTCGCGCGCGATCCCAAAGTGGACAGCAACGACGTGCTGGCGCACGTATTGCAGCCGGGCTACAAGCAGGTCGCCGCGGGCTACGTGGTTTACGGGAGCAGCACGGTGCTGGCTTACACGGCCGGGCAGGGAGTGCACATGTTCACGCTGGATCCTTCGATTGGCGCATTCGTGCTCGCGCAGGAGAATATCATGATGCCAGAGGCAGCGCGCGTTTACAGCGTGAACGAAGCTTACATCGCCACGTTTCCGAATTACATCCAGCGTTATCTGAATTGGGCGAAATCGGCCGAGGGCGGCGGTTACAGCATGCGTTACATCGGTTCGCTCGTGGCGGATTTTCATCGCACACTCATCAGTGGCGGGGTGTTTCTCTATCCGCCGACAAGGAAATCGCCTGAAGGCAAACTGCGGTTGCTCTACGAAGCCAACCCGCTGGCATTCGTGGCCGAACAAGCGGGAGGCATGGCCAGCGATGGTGAACAGCGTATCCTCGACAAGAAACCCACCGCCATGCACCAACGCACGCCCCTCATCATCGGCAGCAAACGGGAAGTGGAACGGGTGCTGGAGTCATAGCTGTCAGCGGCAGCGAGAAATGGCTTAACTCCGCGGGCGGTTGCCGGTAATCCTCTGCGCGTGAGATCACACCTTCGCATGGCGACGGAAAAGGATGCAGAAGCTATCCGCGCCATTTACTCCCCCTATTGCGAGCACACGCCGATCACCTTTGAAGAAGTGACGCCGTCGTTGGAAGACATGCAGAGCCGCATCCGCAAGGTCACGGCGCAATATCCGTGGCTCGTGTGTGAATGCGACGGAGCCGTCGCGGGCTACGCATATGGCTCGACGCATCGCGAGCGGGCGGCTTATCGGTGGACCGTCGAGGTGGGCGTTTACGTGGCGCAAGGCAGGCATCGTTCCGGGATTGGCCGCGCGTTGTACACGGCGCTGCTTCAGTTGCTCGCGCAACAAGGGTATCGCCGCGCGTTAGGCGGCGTCACTTTGCCGAATCCAGCCAGCGTGGGCTTGCACGAAGCGCTGGGGTTCAAGCCCGTGGGGACTTACCACGGCATCGGTTACAAATCCGGCGCGTGGCGGGATGTCGGTTGGTGGGAACTGGAGTTGCAAACCGACAACGGCAAACCGGATGAACCGGTCGGCATCCAGAAGCTGATCGATAGCAGCGTGTGGCAGGAGGCGATTACTGCGGGTGAGCGCTGGTTGAAGCCGTAGCTCCGGAGAAAACTACTTCGCCGCAGGCAAGTTTGTGCCAGTTCCAGCCGGCGGCGCATTGGTCGCAGAAACGGATGGCGCGTTTGTGCCTCGGGCCTTGGCTTCCTGTAGATCGATGTTTTTTACCAATCGCTCGCGCAGTTCCTCGAGCAGCGGATCGTTCACCCGGGCGATGTGTGCGCGGGCTTCATCGAAACGCTCGGCAGAGAGTTTCCAACGGGCCAGGTGGGTGTGAACGCTCTGCCGCTCCAGCTCCGTCTTGGCGATCTTCATCGCATTGGTCCACGAGACAAGCGCGTCTTGGAGGCGCGTCGGCTTGATGCCGTAATAGCTCTGCGCCACGTCGGTCGCGAGCGGAAAGTTTGTGGGATCGAGTCGCATGGAATTGGAGTAAAGCGTCAGCGCCTTGTCGAAGACCTGCTGTTCGTTGATGTTGTACTGGGCCTCGGCGTCGCGCCGGAAGAGATACACGGTCGTGCCGAAATTGTGATAGTAAACGGACTCGGTCGGGTCGAGTTCGATGGCTTTCTCGTAATGGGTGAAGGCATCCCGCACCTCGCCGTTGTGGCCGTAGTAATTGGCGAGATTGTTCCAGATCGAAGCCCGCTTTGGATCCAACTCCTTCGCGGCAAGCAGTTGTTCCTTCTCGGCCTCCTCATCGTGGATATCACTCAGGAAACTGGCGTAGGCGATGCGCGCCTCGACGTGCCTGGGATGGAGTTTGATGAAATCGCTGTATGCCGTGCGCACCGGCTCAAGGCGCTTGCGGATCTTCAGGTTCAAATCTCGCGGCGGCAGACCCGCGCCTTCCCGCTCAAAGGCCTGATTATCGCGGATCCATTTGTCCACCTCATCTTGTGCCTCCTGGTCCAGCACCATGATGCGCTCCAGCTCCGCGGCGACGAGCGAATTGGTCAGACCCGGCGCATTGGTGCCAGGACTCGCGATGGCATTGGTGGCCGCCGCTGCCGCACTGCGATTGGTGGATTGGGCGGGCGCGCTGACCGCAAGGCAGGCGCTGGCGATGACGAACAAAAGCAATTTCACGCGCCGAAGCTACCACGCTTGCGGCCCATTGCCACGAAAACTCACCGGCCCCGCGGCGGCGTGGTGGAGGCCGGCTTCTTTTTCGACTTGTCTGCCGCCGCTGGTTTTGCGTCGGCTTCCTTCGCCTCCAGTTTCTTCTTCAACTCATCCAATTCCTTGCGCAGGTCCTTGGTGGTCTTTTGCAGATCGAGCACTTCCGTGCGGAAACCGCGGAATTCATCTGTGCGCTTGCCAACCGCCCGCAGGTCGGCCACTGCCCGTGTGGCCGCGGCTTTCTCGCGGCTATCCTTGGGCGCAGTCGTGAATTTTTCCAGTGCCGCGATGGCCTTGGGGTCACCCAAAGTGCCCAGTGCGTTGATGGCACCCACTTGCACGGACGGTTTCTTGGAATTGACGTGGCCGAGCAGGAATTCCCGCACCTTGGCCTTGGAATCTTCGTTACGGGCCAGGTAGCCCAACGCCCCGAGAGTGGTGGCGAATCCACGGCTCGTGTAATTCGCCTCGCGCTTGGCCAGTGAAGCCACCAGCGGCTCGATGTATCCGGCGTCATCCTGCGCGCGCATGGCCTGCACCGCGGCCACGGCGAGGGCATTGCGATAGGAATCCGAGTCGAGGTATTTCAGCAGCAACTCACGGACTTCGGGTTTGGTGTAGGCGCCCAGCGCTTCGATGGTGCCGGAACTGATGTCCGGATTCTTCTCCGACTCCAGCGACTTGCGCGCGAAGTCATAGGCCTCGGCGCGGTAGAATCCGTTGATGGCGCGGGTCACCTCACGGCGAACCCGGGCGTCGGGTTGCTTGGTGGAGGCCAGCAAGGCTTCGAACGCATCATCCGTGCGGATGCTGCGCAACGACCGGGCCGCTTCGCTGCGCACGGCATGGAACGCGTCTGAGTTCAATGCCTTCTTCAATTTGGCGATGGTTTCCTTGTCTTTCTTACTGGCGAGTTGCTCGATGGCGGCGATGCGACCGAGGACATCGTTCGTATCAGCGAGTTGGACGGATAGCATTGCGGCCGGCGTCGCAAAACTGATCTTCGCGAGCAGCGCAGCCTCGGGGTTGAAACGCACCAGCGTGGGCGCGGAATCCAGGGTGAACGAGAATTCCTCATCCTTCTTTGTCACTTCCAGGGTCTTGTCGATCGTCCCAAACGCCCCTTTGAACCGCACCACGAGCGGTACATTGAACAGCAGGACGTCTTCACTGGTGGCTTGCGTCTGGCGGATGGAGACTTTCGCCTGTTTGGTCGTCTCGTCCCAAGTGTACGAGGCGTCGAGTTGCGGGAACGAAGCGTGATAAACCCATTGGTCGAAGAACTGATCATAGGAACGGCTGGTGAATTCTTCGATGACGCGGCGCAGATCCTCGGTGACGACATTGCCATGCTGATGACGCTCGACATAGGTCTTCACGCATTTGCGATACAGCTCTTCACCCAGCTGGCAGCGCAGCATGTGCAGCACATAGCTGCCTTTCTGATAGGACAACCCGCCGAACATCGCATCCGGCGAGTTGTAATCCCGTCGCACGATGCCGTAGGAGGCGTTGGTGGAAGCGGTCAGCCCGCGCAGGCGCGAGTTCAATTCATGGAGCATTTCATCGCGCCCATGTTTATGGCCGGTGAAGAGCGTTTCGTAGTAGGTCGCGAAGCCCTCGTTGAGCCAGGTGTGGCTCCAATCCTTGCAGGTGACCAGGTCGCCGAACCACTGATGGGCAAGTTCATGGGCCACCAGGCTCTCGCTGTCGCGGAGATTTTCGGAGGCTTCGGTGAAAAGGGTCTGATCCATCAACGTGGTCGCGCTGGTGTTCTCCATGCCGCCGGCGACAAAATCATTCACGCACACCTGGTCGTACTTGGCCCAGGGATAGGGAATACCGATCTCCTTTTCAAAGAACTCCATCAATGGCTTGGTATCGCGGAAGGAGGTTGCAGCCTGCGCGATCTGCGACGCCGGTACGTAGAACGCCATCGGGATGTCCTTGTATTTGTCTTCGATGCTCTTGAAGTAGCCGGCGCAAAGCGTCACCAGATAATTTGCATGCAGTTTGTCCTGCGACCAGTGCACCGCCACCAACCCGGTGGCAGCGTCCTTTTTCTCGGAGACCTTCCGGCCGTTGGAGATCACGACCATGCCTTCAGGCACGCGGCACGTGACCTCGGTGGTGTGGAGAAAATTCGGCGCGTCCACGCACGGATACCAATGCCGCGCCTCATGGGTTTCGCCCTGCGTGAAGAGATGCGTGTCGCCGTCTTTGTAACCCATCTCCGGTGTGCGGAAATAAAGTCCCTGTTCCGGCACCGCTCTGTAGGCGACGGTCACGCTGGCTTCCTTTTCGGCCGGAATCTCGCTTGCGAACGTGATGATCAACGCATCGTCCGTCGATTGGTGGGCCTGGATTTTTTCCGAAGATTCCACCGTGCGCACCTCGAGCTTCACAGCGTCGAGTTTGAGTTCGCGGATGGGTTTGAGGTTTGGCTTGAAACGGATCGTGGTCTTGCCTTCGACCGAGCGGTCCTTGAAGTCCGGCGTCACATCGATCGCGATGTGCAACACTTGGATGTCGCGCTCGCGCGGGTAATGGCGACCTGACGGTGGGTTGTCGAGCACGAGCGCGCGGCTGGCGTGAAAACATTCGAGGCTGGCTTCCTCCGCTTCAGCGCGGGCGAAGGGAGCCAGAGTCAGGACCAGGGAGACAATCAGGAATCGGCAGATGGTCGAAGTCATGGTTTTTGGGTGCGCAGGAGATAGCAGAAGCCGGCGCGAAGTCAAAGCCCTGAATGAACATATGCGGACTTCAGATCCGGATGGGCACGATGAGAAACGGCAGGCCCTGCCGGAAGAACTCCCGTTGCAAGGCAAAGACCGTGAAATTGTGCAGCAACCGCCCCAGCCACGTCTCCTGTGTGAACACAAGTTGCCCCCCAAAGAATACCGCGTTGGGGAATTTCCGGTTCACCTCGCCTGCAAGTTGGGTGGCTGCTTCCACGGCGTCGTGTCCGACCGCAATCGGCGCAGACCACGACTTCAAACCGGGCGAAGAGGAAGATACCTCCCAGACCCGGCAACAGGAAGCTCGCGGCCTTTGACCGGGCTGTGGTGTGATAAAGATTCTCACTGCTGCACTCGGGACATTTTTGGTGATTTGGATTCATAAGGTGAAGGCGTTTGCCGGCGGGACGAGCCTGCGCTGCGTCCCGCCGGTATTGATTGATCAGGCGGCTTTCTTGGTTTGCTCCTTCAGCATGACGCCGAGGAGTCCGTCCACGAGCCCGTTGCCGCCGTTCGCGCCGTTCACGGCCACGTCCGGCACGATACGCACGTTGCGTTCGCCGACGATCTGCATGAGTTGCATCACGGTGTAACCCTGCGTACCGAGTGATTCCACACCCGCGCGATAGGCTTGCGCCTTGGCATCGCCGGTGGCGCGAATGGCCTGGGCTTCGCCCAGTGCGCGGAGGCGCGTGGACTCGGCGTCGCCCGCCGCCTGCTTCACACTGGCGTTGGCTTTGAGTTCGGCGATGTTCACACCCTGTTCGGCGCCCACCACCTGGTGCTGAATGTCCGCGAGCGAGGTTTGTCGCACGAGTTGCTGGCGTTGCTCCTGCGCGGCGCGTTGCGTCTCGTAAGTCTTGCGTTGTTCTTCGGCGATCTTGCGGTCGGTCTGCGTGGTCATTAACTCAGCGGGCGGATTAATATCGCCGATGAGCGTGTCAATCGCCTGCACGTCGTATGCGCCGATCGCTTTGCGGATGTGCTCGGCCGCTTCCACCTGGCGATGACTGCGGGCGCTAAGGAAATCGAGCACGGTGTAATCCTGCGCTGAGTTGCGGAAATAATTTCCGACAATCGGTTGCAGGACATGGTCCACCAGGTTCTGCATCGAGCCGACGCGGCTGATCACCTTCGGCGCATCCAGCGCGCCAACGTGGATGATTTGCGACACGTCGAGGTTGAACGCAAAGCCGTCCTTCGAGCGTACAGTGATGGAGGAGAGTTTTTCGTCGAAATGATGCGCCTCGGTGCGGCTCGCCCAGTTGAGGACGATATTGGTCGTGGGCACGAGTTCCACTTTCATCACGCGCGTGTTCAGCGGATGTTTGCCCGGATACAGTGGCGTAACCCACACGCCTTTGTGGCCGGGGTTCACCAGATCGCCGTGCTTGAACTCCACGCCGCTGACATCTTCGTGCGCCTTGCCGACGAACGAGATCACGACGCCGATGTAGCCGATGGGAATCTGCACCATCGGCACCTGCTCGACCTGTGCGAACCACGGATTCAAGTTCCACGTGCCGGACAACAATATTTGCTCCTGCAAACCGCGTCGCCCGCCGCCGTCGAGGAAGCCTTGCGCCTTCTGGAAGTTGTCATGGCCGGGAATGGTCGGTCCGGCGATTTCGCCTGCCTCAATGGGATGACCATCTAGCGTGGTGACAATGCCGACCATGTCGGCGGCGACGCGATGCAACTCAAGTTGGCCCGCGTGCATTCCATGTTCCGCCGCAGTCGCCGAGGAGATGACCGTGAACAGCGCGAGGTTGATGCGATACGTGCCGGCAGTCAGCAGACCAAGCTGACGACCTTTCTCGCCACCGTTCGCGAGGAATTTACGCGCATCCTGGAAGTTGTCGCTGTCCACGATCTTGCCAAGGATGCGCTCGTTGGGAATTGCTGTGCCATCCGCCGCGAGCACGAGCGCTATTTCACCCTGCGGCACAACGGTGACCGGGACTTTGATGATGCGATACTGCCAGCGCCAGTAACCGAAGTGCAGTCCGGGCGCAAGCGTGTCGGCCTGATATCCGGCCTCGCCACTGAGCGCGATCAAGTGTCCCGGCGGCAGACCACGCGCGCCGAAACGTTTCACCACGATGCCCACCTGGCGTTCCTGAATCAGCACCGCGCCAAGCACCAGCGGCCCGAAGAAAAGCAGTGCCAGACCGATCAACCCGAGAACCAACAACACCGGCGTGAGGAAGCCTCCCGCTGCCGCGAACATGACGTTCGTTGTCATAACCCACTCCTGATGCGGTTGCGCGCGGCGTCGCCGATTGACGGCACGCGCGTGCGCAACGCGTTTCAATGGGGTGACCGTGATGATTTCGCACACGCGAAATCCAGAGGATCGCCCTTCCAGATGCCGACGAGGTTAGCTGACGGGCTCGGTCCTGAAAGTGACCGCGACGATGGTTCGCCACCGCCGTAAGCCCCGTCCCGGTTTCCCGGGATTGGTTCCCCCGCGCTGACCTGCAGGAAGGCAGGCCAGCTTAGGCTGCTACGACGGCGAGCATCTCAGAGCGATGAAGAGGTGTCAAACCGCGCCCGTGTAAAGTCCACGGACAGAGACAAATTGAGATTATTCCGATCGTGCGGTCATGAGGCAGGAGTTTCGTTCTGAATGTAAGTCTTCCCGCGGTAGAACGGACTGACGATGAGCCAGAGCACAGACGTGATCAGCATCGCCCAGAGGAAGAAATAAAAATACGACGCGCCGGAAAGTTTTGAGGTCCCGTCCGGGTTGCTGATGAAGAAGTTCACGGCGGACGTAAACAGATTGCCCACGCCAATGGCACTCAGATAGGTGCACATGACGAATGACTTCAACCGCGGGGGGGCCTGCGTATAGGCGAATTCCAGGTGCGGCACGGAAATCAAGACCTCAGCCGCCGTGATGGCAACGAAGGCGAGAATCTGCCAGTACACGTGCGGACGTTCGCCGCCATCAATCCGCCCTTGAATCCACGCGACGATCCAAAACGCGAAGGCCGCGGTAAACAACCCCATGCCGATCTTCCGCAACGGCGTGAGGCGGATGAATTTCTCGATGAACGGGTAAATGACATAAGAAAACAGCGGCAGCGCCAGCAGGATGAAGATCGGATTCACCGTCTGGATCTGGGCCGGCAGGAATTCGTGCCCAAAAATCTTCAGGTCCAGATGCTTGCACTGCTCGATCCAGGAGGAGGACGTCTGGTCCCATAGCGACCAGAACATCGCCGCGAACGGCAACGGGATCAGCAGATTGCCGATCGCCTTCAACACTTCGCGCTCCTTGAATTGCCGGAAGAAATTGCCAACTCCGATGGGAGGGATATGTACAAACTTTTTCCGGCCCATCCAAAAGATGATCGTCGCGATCACCATGGCGACACCTGGAATGCCGAATGCCCATTTCGGACCAAACCGTTGATCTGCGAGCAGCCACGGCATCAACATTGTCGAAAATGCGGAGCCGAAGTTGATCGAGAAATAGAACCAGTTGAACACGCGTGGTAACAGATGCTGATTCGACGCGCCGAACTGATCGCCCACATTGGCGCTCACGCAGGGTTTGATTCCACCTGAGCCAACGGCAATCAGCACCAATCCGATGACCAGGCCGAGACGGGTGTCGTCCAATGCCAGCGCGAAATGACCCAAACAATAGACGATCGAGAGCAACAGAATCGTCCGATACTTGCCCAGAATCGCATCGGACAGAAATGCCCCGATGAATGGCAGCAAGTACACCGACGAAACGAACGCATGATAGTAACCCTGTGCCATCTCCTTCGGCATCACATCGGACTGGCCGAGCCGGTTCACGAGATACGTCGTCATGAACACGACCAGAATGCCCTTCATGCCGTAAAAGCTGAAACGCTCGGCGGCTTCGTTGCCGACGATGTACGGCACACCTGGCGGCATCTTGTCCGTCTTCAGCGGCGCTGTCAGATATTTGTCGCTCATAGGTTGTCAGCTGCTAATTCTTTTTGCCCGCGCCAAGTTTTGCGCGCACCAGTTCCGGCAGATACTTCACGGGAACGGAGCCACAGCCCAGCACCGCCTCGTGGAAGGTGTTAAGGTCGAACTGGTCACCAAGTTCGCGCTGGATTTGCTGCCGCAACCGGTAATGCGCCATGCGGCCGGTGAAATAGGTGCACAGCTGCACGCTGCTCTGCTTGCTCCGGATGACTTTCAGCCGGGCTTCGCCTTCCGATTGGAACGCCTGATTCACCAGCAGGTCCATCACCTCTTCGTCCGTCATCTGCTCGCAATGCATCCGGTAATCGAGGATCGTGTTCGCCACCGCGCGCAGATAGAATTTCAACTGACTGAGCCGCAGCGCGAGGTCGCCCTTGCCGTAGCCCTGGTCAAGCATCATCTGCTCGGTGTAAACGGCCCAACCCTCCACGTAAACTCCCGACGCCAGCACCTTGCGGATGAGTGAAGGATTGCGATTCGCGTATTCCATCTGCACGTAATGGCCGGGATACGCTTCGTGGATCGTCAGCACTTGCAGCATGTGATCGTTGTATTCTTCGAGGAGGCTGCGGACCTTGACCGCGTCCCAACTCTTGGGCGGCGGACTCACGGCATAAAAACCGACGGCATTGGTATCGAGCGGCGGCGGCGAATTCATGTACGCCGTGGAATTGCCACGCTGAAACTCCGGCATTTCGATGATGCGGCATTGATCCGGTTGCGGCAGGCGCAAAATGTCCGCGGCCATGATGAACTGTTTGATGCGGTCCACGGTCTTGCGCGTATCGCGCACCAGATTCTCCGGTTTGCCGTGATCCTGCGCGATGCGCTTCATCACGCGCTCCACCGTTGCGCGTCGGCCCTCGACGTCGTCCGGAGGCAAAGGATCACGCGGGAAATAACCGGGCCACGCCTGACGCGCGATGACATACGTGTCGTTCCGCACGCGGGCGAACTCGGCCTGGGCGTCCGCGTAAATCTCGTCCGCCGTCATGCCGGCGTCGGTCTCCAGTTCGAATTTGCGGTAGAATTTTTCCTTCCCGATACGCCACTCGCCGTTAGCCGTCGGCAGCAAAACCTTTTCGAGAAAATCCTGATGCTGCTTGAGCGCCGTGACGGCCTCAGCGGCGGCGGCTTTGAGCGCAGGCAGTTGTTTTGTTTTGCCGGCGAGCTCGAAGACTTCCGTTTCGTAGAAACTGATCGCTCCGAGGTTTTGCTTGATGGCGGTTTCGAGATGCACGCGCGGTGGGTTCTTCAAGTTCCCGCGGGCGGCGGCCACAACGGACGGCAGCTGCCGGATGCGCGCGATGGCATTGCTGATGTTGGTTTCTTTCGGCCGCGAGGATTGCGCCAGCAGACTGAACACTGAGCCGCTGAACAGTTCACTGTAGGCCCGCGGGTCGGTGGCATAAGGATCAAAGTTTTCCTGGCTCCACAGATCCGCCCGCAGATTGTGTTCAAGGATGTCGTAGTCGATCTGGCCATCCCGGCTCAGCTTGGCGCGGTCCACGCGCTTGGGCAGCGCGGCGAGCGTGTCAATCGTGAGTTGCTTCCAACGCGCGCGCGCCGGCGGCGTCACGTCATCGAGCTTGTCGTCATAGCGATGCTCGCCGAGCGCGGTGGCGGAGGTGGGGCGCAATCGGAATCCCGCGTCGAGTTGCTCCCGGAAAAAGGTCTCCAGCTTGGGGTCCTCGGGATTACGCTCGACCACTACCGTCAACTGACGCTCGAGGAACGAACTGTCTGCGTATAAACTCGCGAGCGAGAGTGACCAAGCAACCGTGCCGACGAGGAGTCCTGGGAAACGTTTCATGGTTGTGCCGCGAGGTGTTAGCAGAGCCGCGCCACAGAGACAAAGGGAAAGTTGCGAAGTGTCCTCATAAGGTCGTTTGCGGCTTGCCGGGATGCAGGATTCTGAGTGAAATCCCCGCATGACGGTGGACCAGACAATCGATTTTCTGCGGGGTGATCTGGGCCTATGGGTTTTGTTTATTGTCATTCCGTTGGCCGCGCTCTGCCGGATCAAGCGCGCGAATCTGGGAGGCAGGGACGGGAGGAGGATGGCGCGCGTGATCGTCGTGCGGATGGTGTTTGGACTGGTTATCGCGTCAACCCTGACAGGCTTGCTGGCGATCTGGCAGCGGTGGCCGCCTCAGTACTTCGTCAAACTCACGTTGGGAGAAAGTGGAGTCACATTAGGTTTCCGCTGGCCGGCGCCGGAAGCGATGATCCCCTACCGCGACTTGAAGGATGTCTCCGTGGTCACCAGGCGGTCTTCGCGGCGGACCACTTCCCGGGTGAAGATCACGACACCCGCCCACAGTTACCTCAGCTACGGTTTCAGCAAGCTGGACCCGGAAGAGATCGAGTTGCTGGATCAGTTGCGCGCAAAAATTCCCGTCGCCGGAGCGGCTTCTCTGAACCAGAGGCCGCCGTGACAGGCTTTACTTCGCTCCGACCGCCACCAACTTCGTCTGCGTGCGGAAGAGCAGCTTGCCATCGTGGATTGCCGGGGTCGCCATGCAGATATCGCCCAGCTTGTTGGTGGCGACCGTGGAGAATTTATCGGTGGCCGGCAGCACCACCACGTTGCCCATTTCCGACGGGAAATAGATGTGTTTGCCATCCGAAACGGGCGATGCCGTGAAACCCTGCTTGCCGTCGCCGATGCGTTCGCTGAAATGGATCTTGCCGGTCTTGCCGTCGAAGCAGGTCACCACCCCGCCGTCCGTGCTGGCATAGATGCGACCGTCCACGGCGATGGGCGTCTGCATGTAATTGCCCTGGCGCGGATGTACCCACACGATGCTGGCGTTCGTACCCGCGGGATCAGGCAACGTGATGTCACCCGTGGCGGCGGGATTGATCGCCCGCATCGGACGCAACCGACCGTGGGCGCTGGTGAGATAGATGAGGTCGTTCGCGAGGATGGGCGTGGGCACCGGAATATCGCCGCCGCCGTCCAGCCACCAAAGCGGCGCGCCGGATTCAAAATCGTAGCCGCCCGAATGATGCCAGCCGTTGAGCACGATCTGCTTTCTGCCTGCGGCTTCCACGATCGCGGGCGTGGCCCAGGACGGCACATCGCGGCGCACGCGCGTCCACAGGGTTTTGCCATCGCGGATATCGAACACGCCGACGAAGGAATTCGTCTGCACATCGCATTGCACGATCACCTTGCCGTCATGAATGACCGGTGAACTCGCGAAGCCCCATTGCGCGGACTTCACCACGAAGAAACCGGAATCCATCGGGCCGAGATCTTTCTTCCAGCGCTGTTTGCCGGTCTTGGCGTCGAAACAGAACAAACCTTCGGAGCTGAAGATCGCGACGATGTTCGAGCCGTCGGTGGCGGGCGTGGAATTGCAATGCGTGGCCTTGGTGTGCCGCTTCACCTTCGGGACGGCCACGTGCCCCACGACGTTCCAGAGGATGCGACCGCTGGCGGCGTCGAGCGAGAGCAACCGCCACGTCTGCGGGCAGCCTTCCTCCACCGGGTCAATGTTGCCGTAGAGGCCGACCTTCAATTCCGAATCATTCGTGCCGGTGGCGGTGGCGATGTAGATGCGGTCGCCGGACACGATGGGCGACGCGTGCGCCAGCCCGGGCAGCGGCGTCTGCCAGCGGATGTTCTGGCCGGACTCGCCGTCCCACTCGATGGGCAACGGCTTGCTGGTATCAACCCCGGAAGCATCCGGCCCGCGGAACTGCGGCCAATCAGCGTGGAGGGGAAATTGAGCGAACGTGGCAAGGGAAAGAACGGCGAGTACGCGGGTGATGTGGCGGCTGATCATGGGATTATGAAAGCGGAACGAACTTAGATTGGCAAGCGTGCCGAAACAGACGATGCTCAGATTCATGCTTAGGGGATCAACAATTGTTGGTATCGGAAGGCTTGGAGTCGTTTCCGTTCTAATACTGGTTGTAGTCTTTTTGGCGTTGAGTTGGTTGGTCTCGACTTGCAGACCTGAACCAAGGGTTTGGCATCGGCTCGCAGAAGTCGTCACGCCAAGCGGCGAACGAATCGTGGTAGGTCAGGAACATTACGACTGGTTCGAGGGCTGGAAAGTTTGCCTGTTCTTGATCGATAAGTCGGGTATCTGCTTCTACGACGTGTTGGAGACGGAGAGTGTAAGCTGGTCAGATGTTAGATTGATCCTCAAGAACACCGAAGTAGAAGTCTGGCAAGGTGGGTACAGGTATGGCGTTTACAACCTAAATTCTCGCGAGTTTGCTGGTCCTAAGTGGACCAGATCGGTAGAGCGGTTTAACAAACCATATTCGACCAATCCATTTCCAGTGCGGGTTAAAATTGAACAAAATCCTTGAGGCTGACTATTACGTTTCCAGTCTCAAAAACTGCTCCTACTTGCAATCCGCCTCGTTAGTTTTCAATCAATCCTCGTATGCGCACTCGGCAGCGGATTCACCTTGAGCGCATCCACCAGAAAGGCCCAGCGGTCGGCGGCTTCGTCAATGATCTTGGCCGTGGGTTTGCCCGCGCCGTGGCCGGCTTGCGTTTCAATCCGGATGAGCACGGGCGCGGGACCGGCTTGCGCGGCCTGGATGGCGGCGGCGAATTTGAAGCTGTGCGCCGGCACGACGCGGTCGTCGTGATCACCGGTGGTGACGAGTGTGGGCGGATATTTCGTGCCGGGCTTGAGATTGTGCAAAGGCGAGTAGGCGCGCAGCGCGCGGAATTCATCGGCTTTGTCCGGTGAGCCGTAGTCGCTCATCCACGCCCAGCCGATGGTAAATTTATTGAAGCGCAGCATGTCCATCACGCCCACGGCGGGCAGGCACGCGCCGTAGAGGTCAGGGCGCTGGGTCATGCAGGCACCCACGAGCAGGCCGCCGTTGCTACCGCCAAAGATGGCGAGCTTCTCACGCGAGGTGTATTTGTTAGCGATCAGCCATTCCGCCGCGGCGATGAAATCGTCGAAGACATTCTGCTTGGTGAGTTTTGTGCCGGCCTTGTGCCAGGCCTCGCCGTATTCGCCGCCCCCGCGCAGATTCGGCATCGCATAAACGCCGCCCATCTCCATCCAGACGAGATTCGCGACGCTGAAGCTTGGTGTCAGGCTGATGTTGAAGCCGCCGTAGCCGTAGAGCAGGGTGGGATTCTGGCCGTTGAGCTTGAGGCCGCGCTTGTGCGTGATGAACATCGGAATGCGCGTGCCGTCCTTGCTCTTGTAAAACACCTGGCGCGTCTCGTAATTGCTGGATTCGAAATCCACCGCAGCTTTCTTCCAGAGCGTGGATTT
>Ga0315910_10002385_pt1 | contig 16527 bp, 5 predicted proteins | sample EdamamesoilMG_FD_204470 | JGI IMG/M metagenome (GOLD analysis project Ga0315910, IMG submission 204470) | Garden soil microbial communities collected in Santa Monica, California, United States - Edamame soil | ecosystem: Environmental > Terrestrial > Soil > Garden | place: USA: California... | reverse complement strand
GGGAGCGACGACCCTGATGGCAGTCCACATCTTCGTGAACATCGGGATGACCATCGGTCTCCTCCCGATCAAGGGCCTGCCGCTTCCCTTCTTAAGCTACGGGGGCTCTTTCCTGCTTAGCTGCTGCATCCTCCAGGGACTGGTCCAAAGCGTGTACAGGTTTCGAAAGGAATTTTGATCGTGCCCTGTCTACACAGCGAAACCCACGCACCCGGTCCCGCGCAGGCGCCAGCATCTCGTCAGGCGGAGTTCCCCACCACATACGGGAAAACACCGCACCATGAGCGACAGAACCTCGCCGGGCCACCACCCGGCTGACGCCCACAAGCGTTACGACGACGAACTGAAGAACCCACCCCCCGAGGGGATGGCCGAGCCGGTCAACCCGGCCGAGATCCGGGCCGACGCCCGCGAGCGCGCGAAGAAACGCCCGCTCATCGCCAAGATCATCGACTCGTTCCGGAAGGAGAAGAAGGCCTACCGCGAACTGATCATCAACGCCGAGCCGCTCGAGAAGCGCGTCGCCCTCCTCGTCGACGGCATTCTGGACAAGTTCGACATCGAGCGCGGCTCCGGCGAGGACCGCATCGTCGGCGGCATCTTCAAGGGCCGTATCAAGAACCTGGATCCCGGCCTCAAGGCCGCCTTCGTCGACATCGGCCTGCCGAAGAACGCCTTCCTCCACTACTGGGACATCCTGCCCGCCGCCGCCGACTCCTCCGTCGAGGTGGTGCGTATCAACAAGTCCTCGAAGAAGCCGGTCAACGACAAGATCACGGTCAAGGACATCCCCGCCCTCTACCCCGTCGGCACCGAGATCGTCATCCAGGTCTCGAAGGGTCCGATCGGCACGAAGGGCCCGCGCACGACGACGAACATCTCGCTGCCCGGCCGCTTTATCGTGCTCATGCCCTACTCCGACCAGTGCGGCATCTCGCGCAAGATCGAGGACCAGAAGGAGCGCCAGCGCCTGCGCAAGATCATCAACGATCTCACCATCCCCGAGGGCATGGGCATCATCATCCGCACGGCCGGCGAGGGCATGAAGACCCGCTACTTCGTGCGCGACCTGCACATCCTCCTCAAGAAGTGGGAGGAGATCTCCCGCAAGATGGACACCGAGCGCAGCCCCGCCTGCCTCTACCAGGAGCCCTCCCTCGTCGAGCGCACGGTGCGCGATTTCCTCACCGAGGACATCGACCGCGTGCTCATCGACAACGCCGAGGAGCAGAAGGCCGTGATCGAGCAGGTCTCGCAGATCTCCAGCCGCTCCAGGTCGAAGATCCAGCTCTACAACCACTCCATCCCGATCTTCGAGCGCTACAACATCGAGCGCCAGATCGAGCAGACCTTCCAGCGCCAGGTCCCGCTCCCCTCCGGCGGCCAGATCGTGATCGACGAGACCGAGGCCCTCGTGGCCATCGACGTCAACACCGGCGGCCACAAGGCCCGCGAAGGCGACGAGGGCAACACGATCTACCAGGTCAACTGCGAGGCCGTGGTCGAGGTGGCCCGCCAGATCCGCCTGCGCAACATCGGCGGCCTGATCATCATCGACTTCATCGACATGAAGCAGAAGCGGCACCGCAACGCCGTGTATGCGAAGATGAAGGACGCCATGTCGAACGACAAGGCGAAGAACCACATCCTGCCGATCTCACCGCTCGGGATCATGCAGATGACGCGCCAGCGCCAGTCCGAGAGCACGTCCTCCGGCCTCTACGGCGACTGCCCGTACTGCCGCGGCCGCGGTATCGTGAAATCGGCGACAACGGTCTCGGTGGAGATGCAGCGCAAGCTGGCCTCGGTCATCCGCCGCATCCGCGCGCGCGACCCGCACCGCGACCTGCACATCCGCATCCTCGTCAATCCCGGCGTGCTCGAGCGCCTGCGCAGCGAGGACGCCGATCTGCTCGTCCGCCTGGAAAAGCTCTACAACATCCAGCTCACCTTCCGGGCCGACCCCAACTACCACGTCGAGAATTTCAAGATCCTCGACGCAGAGACCGGCGAGGAACTCCGCGGCTGAGGCACGCCGAATCCTCCGTGTGAGCCGCGATCGGCTCCGCCCCGCAAACGCGGCGATCTTCATCGATCGCCGCGTTCTGCCGTACGTCGCGGCGTCGCATCCCCAGCACACTCTCCGGCGCCGGTTAACCCGGCCGGCCATCCGCCAACCGCCCCAAGACCTGGTTTCCGACGGCTCCTCAAGGTCGGGCGAGGCCTCTGGCCCCACTCACGTGCCGGCCTTGAGGTAGGTGCCGAAACCGATGATGACGGTGGAGAGGATGAGCAGCGCGAGACCGGCGGCGATCAGTCCATGCGCCTTCCGGCTGGAGCCTTTCCACTCCCGGAAGATCCAGCCCCACATCGTCGAGAAGATGATGATGCTCGCCATGTGGAGCGTCCAGGAGGCGAAGCCGAACTCGCCCATCTGCGTCTCACCCATGGTGTAGAAGAAGAACTGGAAATACCAGGTGATGCCTGCGAGCGCGGAGAAGAGGTAGTTGCCCAGCACCGGTATCCTCAGATCGGCGACACCGCTCGCCACCGCCGCCTTCACCGCCGCACCATGCTCTCCCCCGCCCGCGCCGCCGTGATGTGCATGCTCCGCACGCACGTGCGAGACGAGGTACTGATAACCCGTGCGGTTGCGAATGCTGAGCGTGACGCACCAGATGAAGTTCGTCGTGAACCCACCGAGCAGCACGACCACGAGTTTGGGCAGGCCGGTCCAGATCGGATCAGTCTGCGCCGCGAGTGATGCCTCACCGATCGGCGTACCCGCCGTCAGTGCGAAGGCAAAGCACGCGCTCATGATCCCGGAGAAAGTCGCGACCAGAATGCCTTTCCTGAAGTTGAACTCCGCGATCGCCTTCTGCTTCTCCTCCGCCGGCATCTCGCGCTCCTTGGTCAGGCCCGCGAGCGCAGCGATGCCGATGCCGAACAGGCAGACGGCCACACCGCCGAGCGTGATCTGACCGGGCAGCGTCGCGGCGATTTCCAGGATCGTCTCCGCAACGGGGATCGTGGGCACGATGGATTTGAAGATCGGCGGCAGCAACGTGCCGAACGCGGCGCAGTAGCCGAGAGCCACGCCCATGCCGAGCGACATGCCGAGGTAGCGCATCGTGAGCCCAAAGGTGAGCCCGCCAAACCCCCACATCGCGCCAAAGAAGAAGGTCCACCAGAGCGTACCCGCCGACTGCTGGCTCAGCACATGGAGCAGGTCGTTCGTGAGAAGCGACGCAAGCAGCCACGGACAGATGATCCACGAGAAGAAACCTCCGACGAGCCAGTAGGTTTCCCACGACCACTTCCTCACGCCCTTGTAGGGCACATAGAACGAGCCGGAGGCGAGGCCGCCGAGCCAGTGGAACAGCACACCGAGGAACGGATTGACACCCATGAGAATGATCCCGGTTTGGTCAGCGCGTCACTCCCTCTGGTTGACGGCCTGCAGGATGCCGAGCATCGCTTCTTCCGAAAACATGCCTCCGGAAACCTGCACGAGTTTGCAGAGCGGCATCTCGTCCATCATGACGATGATCGCGTCGCTCGATTTCCGGGCCGCGGCCTGCTCCTCGATCGAAGCAGCCGGATCCGGCGCGTGGCCCGAGGCGATCACCCCCTGGATGATCTGCTCATAGATCGGTTTGCTCGCGGGGTGGTCGGCCAGCTCGCGCAGCGGCGAGTAGCGCGTGAGCTTGGGCAGACGACGCGGCAGGCCCTCGACCGTGAGCGACTGCTTCAAGGGCAGATCACGCGAGGAGCCACCCGCGAGGACCTCAAAGGCGCCGGTGTCCACGACCCAATCGTGAACGCGCGGGCTGTACCAGGCGAAATCGCGCGCGGTGAGTGCGAAGGTCACGGTCTTCTCCTCGCCCGGCTGCAGCCGTACTTTGGCGAAATGCTTCAGCTCCTTTTCGGGCCGCAGCACGGGCGCTCCGACCTGCCTCACATAGAGCTGCACCACTTCCGAGCCGGTCCGCTTGCCGGTGTTCTTCACCGTGACATGGATACGCGCGCCATCCTGCGCTCTCACACTCGTCGTGTCGGCCTTGATCGCGGTGTAGGCAAACGACGTGTAGCTCAGCCCGAACCCGAAGGGAAACTGCGGCGCGATCTTGCGCGCGTCGTAGTAGCGATAGCCGACAAAGAGCCCCTCGCCGTAGAGCGCCTGCCCGTCGCGTCCGGGGAAGTTCGGAAAGGCCGGCGTGTCCTCGATTCGCGCGGGAAAGGTCTCTGCGAGCCGGCCGGACGTGTTGACTCGACCTGTCAGTACGTCTGCCATCGCTCCCGCACCCGCCTGGCCGCCGAGGTAGGCTTCAACGATCGCCTTGGCGCGCGGAGCCCAGGGCAGCGCGACCGGAGAACCGTTCATGAGCACGACCGTGGTATCTGGCTGCACGGCGACGATCGCTTCCACGAGACGGTTGTGCCCCGCGGGCAGATCAAGACTCGCGCGATCGAAACCCTCCGACTCGAAGCTGTCAGGCAGGCCGACGAGGATGATCGCGCGACCTGCCTTCTTCGCGATGTCGCGTGCCTCGGCGAGAAGCGCCTCGGTCGTTTCCCCCTCCGCTTCGTATCCAGGAGCGTAGGTGAGATTGTTCGCGCCGACGATGGCGCCGAGTTCATCAACGAACGCGTCGAGCCGGGTCGGATTCACCTGGGAGCTGCCGGCACCTTGATAGCGCGCCAGCTTGGCGAAACGGCCGATGACCGCGATCCGGCCCGCCCGAGCCGGGTCGATCGGGAGGACGCCGCCCTCGTTCTTGAGCAGCACGATACCCTCGCCCGCCGCACGACGCGCCAGCGCGTGATGCGCGGTCGCGTCGAATGTGGCGCCCGGCTTCGCGGCAGCGTGCGCGCGCAGCGTTAGCGCAAGGACATCCGTGACACGCGCGTCGAGCACCGCGATATCGAGTTTTCCCGCGATGACCGCCGCGACGATGCGACGATCGTTGAGTCCGTTCGACCCGGGCATCTCGAGGTCGAGCCCGGCACGCACCCCGGCGACGCGATCGTCCACCGCGCCCCAGTCGGAGACGACCATGCCGCGGTAGCCCCAAGCACCACGCAGGATGTCGGTGAGCAATCCGCCGTTCTGCGAGACATAGGTACCGTTGAGCTTGTTGTAGGAGCACATCACCGTCCACGGCTGCGCTTCCTTCACGGCCATCTCGAAAGCCGTCAGGTAGATCTCGTGCAACGTGCGCTCATCGACGATGGAGTCGCTGGTCATCCGCTCCCACTCCTGGTTGTTCGCGGCGAAGTGCTTGAGCGAGGCGCCGACACCCTGACTCTGCACGCCGCGTATCCACGCGGTGGCGATGCGGCCCGCGAGCACGGGATCTTCGGAGAAATACTCGAAGTTTCTCCCGCCTAGCGGGGAGCGTTTCATGTTCACGCCAGGGCCGAGCAGGATCTGCACACCGTGCGCCTGCGCCTCGCGACCGAGCGCGACGCCGACCTCCTGGATCAGGTCCACGTCCCACGTCGCCGCGAGACCGGGCGCCGTCGGGAAACACGTCGCAGGAATACTCTGGGAAAGGCTGCCGGGCGGCGCATCCGGCGACGAGCGACGAACGCCGTGCGGACCATCGGTGAGCACGATCGACGGGATGCCGAGCCGCTCGATCGGCTTGGTCGTCCACATGTCGTGGCCCGAGCAGAGCGCGGCCTTCTCCTCGAGCGTAAGCTGCGCGAGGAGCGCCTGGGCTTGCGCGTGGTAGTCGATCGAGTTGGCGAGCGCGTCGCCTGCCAGTGCGATGGCCGAAACGGAGAGCAGGTGCGAAATCTTCATGGGATATGGGGAAGCGAACGGGGACCGGGGTTCATCAGGGAATCCCACGCAAGTGCTGCTGCACAGGGCGGCGATTGGTGGAAAACCACCGGTGGGAGAAGGGGCCGCGGGCTCAAACCTCAGAGGGGTTGTCAGCAGACCACCGGAGGAACTTCAGTTGCTCCCGGCTGCGATTGGACCTAGTCGCACCTTGACCGGGCAGGGTTCGATGGAGCTGTTGCCGAAGGCTTCTGCGCGGTGCTTCATCAGCACAGCCATCGCCCCGGATGGTCCATGAGCTGGCCGATCAGGGTGTCCGCGGATCAAGAGCCGGCGCTGATCCCGCGCCGGCGAGGTCTGCACCGATGGCGTCGAGGTTGCCGGCGGACAGCTCCTCTGGAAAATACTTCTGCAGCTCGCGCAACGTGAGGTCGCCAGCCTGCGCGATCTGCGGACTGGCGAGGAGCGCCGGCAGGTGTTTCACGAGGACGGCTTTCGCCATCGGACTCGCGAGCAGGTCGCGCATCTTCGAATCGACCGTCAGCGCGCCAGGCGCAACAGCGCTCCTCCTCGTCCCACCGACTGCCGCGAGTTCGTCCGCGAGCGTCGCGAGAAGGGCGTCCGTGAGCACGTCCTTCGCGTGGGGCTGGAGTTGCTTCAGCGTGAGCCCACGCGCCATGGCGAACTGCGGGGCGGCGATCATCGTCGCGAGGTGCTTCTCCATCACCGCCCTTGCTCCCGCGTCATCGAGCAGTTCGCCGATCTTGGTCTCGAGCCCGAAGCCACCGGCGGACGTCGCGGCCGCGGTCGCCTTTGCCAGTTCGTCGGCGATGAGCGCGAGCACTTCATCCGTGAGGACATCCTTCACGTGCGGCTGGAGTTGCTTGAGCGTGAGTCCGCGGGCCATCGCGAACTGCGGGTTCTCGATCATCGCGCCGAGGTGTTTGGCGAGCACGGCCTTGGTCGCAGGATTGTCGAGCAACTCTCCGATCTTCGACTCGATCCCGAGCGCGCCGCTCGTCGGTGCGGCCTTCGGGGCAGACGCGGGTGCCGGTGTGGCGGCAGGAGCCGCGCCCTCGAGCGCTGCAAGGTCGGCCTCGATCGCTTTCAACCGCTCCTCGGTGAAGTAGTCAGCGGCGAACTCCGCGACTTTGCGCAGCGTCATGGAGTTGGCTTGAGCGAAGTCCGGATTGTTCGCGGCCTGGGGAGCGTGTTTCTGCAGGATCGCCATCGTTTCGGGATTTCCCATCAGCTCGCCGATCAGGCTGGTTTCGATCGACCACTTCGGTTGACCCACTTTGGCGAGGACAGCCGCGATCTCCTCGAGTCGGTGCTCGGTGAAATAGTCCGGAGCGAAGTCATGCAACTGGCTGAAGGTCGCTTCGCGCGCCTGCTCGAACTCGGGGTTGTTGATCGCCTCGGGAATCACGGTCAGCAGCGCCGCTTTCGTCTGCGGGTCGTCGAGCAGGACGCCAATCTTCGTGTTGAGCGTGTAGCGCGATCCACTTTCGGCGCTGGCGCTGAACTTGGGTCCGCGCTCCTCCTCGGCCGCGTTGCTCTTGCCGGGAACCGGCGGCGCCACTGTGACGGCCGGGCCGGCGAACACGGAGGTGAAACGATACGTTCCCGAGCCGGCCGCGAAGACGGCAGTCCCGCGCTCCATGCGCAGGAACTTCAGCCCGGCTGCCTTGGTCGCCGGCTGCCCACTCTCGCGCACGGCGTCGACCGACGCCGCGGGTACGTGAATCTCGCCGCTGACATTCGGCGGCAGGGTGACATCGAGCACGAACGTGCTGTCCTCATACCGCCAGTTTGTCGCGATCCGTCCACGCACGCTGTCGTAGTGGCCGCGGGCGAAATTGACACCGACGCCCGGCTCGGGGCGGATCACGACCCGCGTGAACCCCGGCTCGGCAGCGTCGATGCCGAGCACGGTGCGGTAGAGCCACTCCACGCACGAACCGTAGGCGTAGTGATTGAATGAATTCATGCCGGCATCGCCGAAGCCGTTGGCCTTGGTGTAGCTGTTCCACCGCTCCCAGATCGTGGTCGCACCCTGGGCAACCGAGTATCCCCACGACGGAAACTCCGTGCCGGTGATCAAGTGGTAGGCACCATCGACGTGGCCGATATCCGTCACCGTCGGCAGGAGCAGGTTCACCCCGAGGAAGCCCACGCCGAGGCGCCAGTTGCGGTCCTCGAGATTCTTCACGAGGTGCGGGATCGCGGCTGCGCGCTGCTCGAGTGTGAGGAGATCGAAACGCAACGCGAGCAGGTGGGCGGTCTGCGAGCGATGCTCACCGATCGAGCCATCGGCATTGATGAACTTCTTCTGGAAGGCGGCGCGCACCTCGTCGAAGAGCGTGCGGTAGGCCGTGGCGTCCTCGCTCTTGCCGAGCGCCGCGGCGATCTCGGCCATGAGCTTCGCATCGTAGGCGAGATAGGCGGTCGAGATGAGGTGCTTCTCCGTGACACCGCCGATCGCGAGCCAGTCCCCGTATCCACGATTCGGACCGATGAGCCCGGGCGACTGGCCGCGGACGTACTCGACGTAACGACGCATCGACTCGTAGTGCCGCTCGAGCACGCGCGTGTCGCCATAGACTTTCCACAACGTCCAGGGAACGATGATGCCGGCATCCGCCCAGCCTGCGGCCGAGCCCTTGAAGCCGATGGGCGCGGTGTCGTTGAACGCGCCTTCGGGCGACTGGGTGTCGACGACATCGTCCATCCACTTCGCCATGAAGGCGGCGATGTCCTGATTGTAGGCACCTGTGCGCACGAAGACCTGCGCGTCGCCGGTCCAGCCGAGGCGCTCGTCGCGCTGCGGGCAATCCGTCGGCACCTCGAGGTAGTTGGAGAGTTGTCCCCAGCGCGTGTTCGACCAGATCTGGTTCAGCAGCGCGCTCGAACTCTCAAAAGCGCCCGTATCGGCGTTGGCCGTGCTGAGCACGACGCCCGTGATCGTGGAGGCCGGCGGCGGCCGGGTCAGCCCTTCCACCTGCACGTAGCGGAACCCGTGAAAGGTGAAGCGCGGCTCCCACGTCTCGACGCCGCCACCCCGGCACACATAGGTGTCGATCACGCGAGCGGTGCGGAGGTTTTCGGTGTAGATCGTTCCGTCCGCCTGCAGCATCTCAGCGAAACGCAGGGTGATGACGGTGCCTGTGGGCTCGTCGACCCGGAGGCGGGCGAAGCCGGCGAAATTCTGGCCCAGATCAAAAACGTAGGTGCCGGGCTTCGGCTCGGTCACCGTCGCCGTGGGGCGCTCGCTGACCCGGCGCACCGGCGGCGCGGGATGCCTGCGCAAGACCGTCGGAGTGACCTCGGCTCCAGTGGCCACCGCGCTCCAGGCGCGATCGTCGAAGCCGGGCGCGTCCCACCCCTTCTGCTCGAGGCGCGCATCATACGACTCGCCGGCCTGCATGTCAGCCTCGAGGATCGGCCCCGTGCTCGCCTTCCACCCGGCGTCGGTCGCGATCACCTCGCTGCGGCCCGATGTATCGACTAGATGGAGTTCAGCGCGAAGGCGGGTGTTCTTCCCGTAGATGTTCTGACCGAAGGCACCGACGTTGCCGCGGAACCAACCGTCCGCGAGAAGGGCGCCGATGGCGTTGGCGCCCGGGCGCAGGAGCGCCGTGACGTCGTAGGCCCGGTAGTAGAGTCGCTTCCGGTAATCGGTCCAGCCGGGCGTGAAATACTCGTCGCCGACGCGCCGTCCGTTGAGTCGCGCCTCGACATTGCCCAGCGCGGTGACGTAGAGCACGGCCCGAGCGGGCGCCTTGGCCACGGTGAACTCCTTGCGTAGTTGTGTCACCGGTACGTAGGTGCGCTTTTCCTGAGCAGGCGGCAGCCAGGGCGCTCCCGAGGGCGGCACGCCGTCGAGGCCGATCCATTCCGCACGCCACGTTTCGCCGGAGAGCAGACCCATGCTCCAGGTCGCCGGCGAACTCCATGCGGACTGCTGGCCCGATCCGTCGGTCACCTGCACCTTCCAGAAGACCTGTGTGTGCGCAGCGAGCGGCTTGCCCGCGTAGGCGATCTGCGCGGTGTCCGCCGATTTCGTGGCCACATCCCAAAGATCCCCGCGGTCCTTCTCGAGCGCGGCGAGTGTCGAGGCGACGAGGATACGGTAGCCGGCCTGGACCTGGCCTCGCGAGCCAGGGTCTGCTTCGAGGCGCCAGCTCAGGCGCGGCGCGGACTCATCGATGCCAATTGGATCGACGAGATACTCGCAGCGCAAATCGACGACCTTGAGCGGCGACGGAACGTTCTTCGGCGCCGCTCCAAGTGGGAGTGCCGCCAGCAGGGCGACCGCATGCACGACAAACCAGGCACGGACAGAATCAAAGTTCATGGATCAAAAGCTTCCCGGATTCGCTGTGAGACAAAAGCAAGGGCCCGATGCAGAGGACATCGTGGCAGCGGACAAAAGCAACGCGGCGGCCGGGATGCGTCATCGACGTGTCCACGGCCGCCACGACCCAACATCCCCAAAAGGGTCAGAAACTGAACTTGGCGGTCACGCCAAGCTCACGGGGCGGGTTCAGCGTCACCATGCGATAGCCGGATACCCACGTGCCGATGACATTGCTGCTGCCGCGGTTCGTCTCCACTTGCTCATCGAGCGCGTTCTTGGCCCAGAGGGTGACCTCCCAGCGTCGATCCGAACTGCGCAGACCGACAAAGAGGTCGATCGTGGCGTACCCCGGAAGCTCCGGATCGGGCACACCGCGGATCTCGCGCTCGCCCTTGTAGTAGAACAACCCTCGCGTAAACCACTCCATCGAGCGCATCGGCCGCGTCCACTCGATCGTGCTGCTGAAGGTGAACTTCGGAGCGTCGCCGAGCGTATCGCCGCCGATGTCGGTATAGCTCACCTGCTCGCCGGGTGTGTTGAAGACGGGATTTCCATTGGCGTCATACACGCCTGAAGGCGCCATCGTTCCGTCGGCCCAGGTCGCCTTGGCGTAGGCCGTGTTCACGCCGAGCACGACGCGCCCGGGCAGTGAGGCCGTGGCGCCGAGTTCGATGCCCTTGGATTCGGCATCGCCGTTGAAGGTGATGCCAACGACATCGTCCTGGAATCCATCCGCCTGATAGTCGACCGGAATAAAACCCGAGTGGGAGATGTAGCCGTCAAACTTCTGGATGAACAGCGCCGCATTGAATTGAAGGCGGTTGTCGTTCACCGCGCCCTTCACGCCGAGTTCGAGACCGTTCGACGTCTCCTCGGAGAAGTGCAGGTATTTCTCGTCGAGCTGGGCTGAGGTGCGGAAACCTGTTCCACCTGGACGATAGGAGCGCCCATAAGTGAGGTAGGTGTTCACACCGGGCCGGAGCTTGTAGGACAAGCTCGCCGAGCCGGTGAACGGATCGCCATCGAGCGTGGCCTGGCTGTCGATGCCGAGCGCCGGGTCGCTCTGCGCGAGGCTGCTCTCGATCTTCTGATAGCGAGCCCCGAGTTCGAGGCGCCACGCGTCGTCGAACTTGAAGGTCTGCGTCGTGAATACGCCCTTGTAGCTGCCGGAACCGTCCATCGTCAGGTTCAGGGGGATCTCCATGTCCGGCGCACGCGGTACCGGGCTGGACGAGACGAAGGGATTCGGGCCATCGAACCAGAGCCGCGCCGCGACCTGCTGCACCGAACCGCTGGTCTCACTGTCTTCGTAATAGAGGCCGAAGACATAGTCCCACTTTTCGTGCTCCACCGAGGAGAACCGAAGTTCGTACGAGTAGGTCTCGGACTCGATGTAGAGCAACTGGGGCGAGCTGTATCCATAGATCAGATTCATCTGATTGTAGAACTCGCCGGAGATGTCGTTCGACGTCGCGTGACGGCCCGCGATGAGCGAAAGGCGGTGATCCTTGGGCAATCTCCAGTCGGCCGTGAGCGAGGTGAGGATCGGGTTGTCCTCGTACGTGTCCATGCCGGGCGCGACAGCCAGCCGGTCTGACGGACGGACTCCGGAAGGCAGCGGCGCGCCGTAGGTCGCGTCACCTTCGACGGAGTTGGTGCGCACGAGTTCCTGCTCGAGCCACTGGTGCGTGAGGTTGACCTCGATGTCGTCGGTCGGCTTCCAGCCGATCGTGCCGCGATAACTGCGCGTGTGGCTGCGCGTGTCCTCGTCGAGGTAGATATTGTGAATGTCGCCGGCCGCATTGGCATCGTAGACGCCGGCCAGGCGCACGGCGAGTTTGCCGGACACGATCGGGATGTTGATCGCCGCCTGCGTGTTCACGAGGTCGATGTCGGAGAGCGACTGCTCGATGTTGAAGCCGAATTTCTCGAGGTCTGGACGGCGGGCCGCGTAGGTGATCGCGCCGCCGGGCGACGAACGTCCGCGCAGCGTACCCTGAGGGCCGCGCAGCACCTCGATCTGCCCGACGTCATACATCGAGCGAAAGGCGGTGTTCGCACTCACCGGCACTTCGTTCCAGTACATGTCGACCGATGCCGTCGTGCCCGAGTCGGGGTTGAAGGCGATGCCACGCAGGCTCGGCACCGGACTGCGCGGGTCGGGCTTCATGTCGAGGCCGGGGCTGACCACCTCGATATCCGACACGTCGAGGAGGTTGAAGTTTTCGACGGTCTTGGCGTCGACGGCGACCACGGCCATCGGCACCTCCTGGAGCGGACGGGAAATCTTGTCGGCCGTGACCATGACGACCGGAAGCGTGACGATATTCTCGTCCTCCGTGTCGGACGCATTGGTCGTCGCAGGGGCTTCCGTAGCCTCGGGTGAGGACTGTGCGCTCAAGTAAAATGGAGAGACACAGGCGACGGCGAGCAGCGCCGCGGTGCGCACGCAAAACCTGCGTGAAGGATCGAAAATGCCACGGCGACGGGATGTGCCGGAGCACGTTTGGCCAGGGGAACGGCGGCAAACTGCATTCATGGTTCGTGGGGTGTTTGGGTATGAGTCACCCGAAGTTGTTTTGGGGCCAACTCCAGTCTCGGTCGCAGTTCAGTCGAACCCGGCGGAGTGCCAACGGTGGCGATTAGTGGAAAACCACTGGTCGCCGCGGTCGGCGGTGGCGCAAATCTGGTCGCCCACCCCGCCGACACCGACCACCGTGAATGCCGTCGTCCACGCGAAAGCTCCCCGCGCGCAGGCCCCATCCGATCGCCGGTGAACTCACCCTCAACACGCCGATTGCACCCCATGACCACACGCCTTGTGGTGATCGCGCTCGGACTCGGCGCTGCGTGGCTCGCCTCAGTCGTCCAGGCCCAAAGCGCGCACGACACGGCCTCCGGCTGGCGCCAATCCGGCCGAGGCCTGCCCCTGATCTCCATTTTCGAGATCCCACCCACGCGCCACAACGGCGAGATCTGGTCCTTTGCCGAGGCCGAGCACGGACGCCTCTGGATCGGGTCGGACGAACTTTTTCTCTTCGACGAGAAGACTCGCGAGAAGATCGACCTGCCGATCGAAACCTACGCGGTCCGGGCACTCGCACATGATTCCGCGGGTCGCCTCTGGATCGGCGCGATCGGCGAAATCGGCCATCTCGAGCCCACCGCGACAGGTGGGTGGACCTACGTGTCGGCGCGCGAGGCCTTGCGTGCGGCGGGTGTCGATGATCTGCGGGACATCTGGCACGGCTACGGCACGCGCGATGGGATCGTCTTTGTTGCCGATCAGCAGGTGCTGCGAGTCACCGACGACGAGAAGATAGAGCGCTGGCGACTTCCGACGTCCCTGTCCGCCCTCCTCTCCAGTGAAGACGGCGAACGGCTCTGGATCTTCCAGGGGGATGTCGGCCTGTTGCGCATGACCGGACACGGTCCCGAACTCGTGCTTCCTGTGGCGGACCTGCCGGCCCCGGTCGTCTTCTGGGCCTTGACTCCAGAGTCCGTCCAGCCGACAGCCGACGGACTTCCCGGACTCCTCGGCACGGTCGATGGAGTCTTCCAAAGACTCGACGGATCATGGAAGAAACTGCCGAGAGTATCAGCGACCCTGACCGGCAAGCTCCCGCTGCACGCCACGATGCTCGATGCACGCACCTTCGCCGTCGGGAGCTATCTCGGCGGCATCCTCATCGCGACGATCGACGACGAGGTGCTCGCCGTCATCGACCGCGCCAGCGGCCTGCCGCACGACTCGATCACGGGCATGTGGTTCGACGGGACTCGCTTTCTCTGGGCTGGATACCCCGGTGGACTCGTCCGCATCGAGGCGCGCGGCGCCGTGTCGTCGTTCGCCGCGCGCAATGGCGTGAACGAACCGGTGCTCAAGGTCTTCTCGCATCGGAGCGAGACGTTTGCGCTCACGCGACGCCAGCTCAGTCGACTGGAGCCGGGTCACGACGGCAGACCCGCGACCGCCGCTTTGCTGGCTGCACTTCCGGTCCCGCTCTCCGACGCGATCGGACTCGACGAAGGGTTCTTGCTAAGTGGATACGGCGGCGGTCTCTGGCGCGTGCAGGAAGACGCGCCGCGCATGATCTCCACAGCTCCGGGCTTCGTCTTCGGCCTGCTCGAGAACCCGCCGCCGGGGCATTCGCTCCACGTGCTCCGCAATACCACGATCGAGACGGTGGTCCTGGACGAGACGGGCGCCGTGGTCGCGACTACGCCATCCGACGACCTGGGCGCCTACCCCTTGAACATGCTGCGCGACGCGCGCGGCGACATCTGGGTCGCGACCGTCACGCGCGGGGTCTTTCGCTTCCGTGCGGAGCCTCAGCCTTCGGCGCCGGAGCGCCTCAGGCTCGAACGACACTTTCGCGAGGGCGACGGACTGCCACCGGCGACCCAACGGCCCCGCCTGACTCGCGTCGGCGAGCGGGTGCTCCTATTCTCGGAGCGCGAGATTCTGGTCCACGACGAGAGAGCCGGCCGCTTCGTCCCCGAGCCCGCGCTCGCGGCGTGGATCGGGCTGGCCGCGACACCGACATCCGACCCCACGATGACGTATTGGATCGTTCGCGACGCCGGCGCCACCGCGGAAGCGGCGCGAGCGCCCGTGCTGCTCCGGACAAGGACCGACGGCCCGCCAGGAGCCCTCCTGGTGGAGCCTGTTGAGTCACCCGGCCTCGCGCAGGCGGGCACGATCAACGGACTGAGCTACACCGAAACGGACGGCGGCTGCCTTTGGGTGGCCGGCAGCGCGGCGACTCTGCGCCTCTCCTTGGCGCGCTTGGGCCCGCCACGCGCACTGCCCGACGTGGCTATCCAACGCATCTGGCGCAACGACCGACAGATCGAATGGCCCGCCCATGGCGACGCTCTCCGCCTTCCCGCGGACACCACTCGGCTGCAAATCGACCTCGCCGGCATCGCTCGCGCGGATGGCGAGCCCCTTCTCGCCCAGGCATCACTCAGCGGCCTGAGCGAGGAGTGGATGAGCGCGCAGTCCGAGCCGGTCTTCACCTTCACCGGCCTGCGGCCGGGCGACTACACCTTCCGCGCTCGCGCCGTGGATCCGTTTGGTCGCACGGGCGCCGTGCTCGCACTGCGCTTCACCCTGGCGGCGCCATGGTATCTGCGTGGTCCGGCCATCGCGGGCTACATCATCGCCGGACTCCTGCTCATCCTTGCCGGCGTGCGCTGGCGACTCCGTCGTCTCAAGCGGCAGAACGAGCGCCTCAACCGGATCGTCGACGAACGCACGCACGAGCTCGCGCGGTCGAACATGGTGAAGAACGAGTTCCTCGAGAACATCAGCCACGAGATCCGCAATCCGCTCAACGGCATCGCCAACCTCGTCGACCTCCTCCGCGACGCGCCACTCCCACCCGAGGAGCGCCGCCTCGCCCAGTCCCTCGGCCGATCCACCGAGCATCTCAAACGCGTCTTTTCCGACGTGCTCGGGTATACAAAGCTCGAATACGGCCACGTGCAGGTCCATGCGGCTCCATTCTCACTGACACAGCTCCTGGAAGACGTCGTGGCCCTCTTTGGCATCGAGGCGCGCGAGCATCACGCTGAACTCTCGCTCCGGTGGCCCGAAGGTCTCGCCGACGGCTTCCGCGGTGACGCCGAGAAGATACGCACGATCGTCGGCAACTACCTGAGCAATGCCCTCAAATACGCGCCGGGCGCGCCCGTCGTCATCGAGGTGCGCTGCTCCTCGGGCGCCGAAACCGCCCAACCCACGATCTGGATCGGCGTGCAAGACCACGGACCTGGATTGTCCGCCGACGAGCAGGCAACACTCTTCCAGAAATTCTCGCGCGGTGACCGAGCCAAGGCGGCCGGTGTTTCCGGTACGGGCCTCGGCCTCGCGCTCTGCCGGGGCTTGGCTGAGCTCATGGAGGGAAGCGCCGGCGTGACCAGCGACCTCGGTCAGGGTGCGACCTTCTGGATCGAGCTGGTGTTGGAACGGGCGGCACTTCCAGCCCGCGGGAAACCTGACGCACACGCCGCGCCAGAGGGAACGACCTCGGCCACCGAACACGCGCGCGCACTCATCGTCGATGATCAGGAGTACAACCAGGCCGTCCTTCGCGGCATAGCCCGTCGTCTCGGCTTCGCGGCCGATGTCGCCTCGCACGCCGGCGAGGTCTGGCCGCTGATCGAGCAACGCGCCTACTCGACGGTGTTTCTTGACTGGGAACTGCCCGGGATGAACGGCGGCGAAATTGCCCGGAGACTCCGCACGCACCCCAATACACGCGACGCCGTCATTGTCGCCACGACCGCGCACGACACCGACGACATCCGCCAGCGCTGCCTCGAAGCCCGGATGGACGGCTTTGCGCTCAAGCCGTTCGATACTGAGCGGTTG
>Ga0315910_10002384_pt1 | contig 16540 bp, 15 predicted proteins | sample EdamamesoilMG_FD_204470 | JGI IMG/M metagenome (GOLD analysis project Ga0315910, IMG submission 204470) | Garden soil microbial communities collected in Santa Monica, California, United States - Edamame soil | ecosystem: Environmental > Terrestrial > Soil > Garden | place: USA: California... | reverse complement strand
CATCGCGATGGCAATCGCGATTCCGCCCAGCGCGATCCCGCGCAGGCACAGGCCCAGCGCGAACAGAATCGCGAACGCGACCAGCAGCGTGAGGCCGAGCGCGAACGGCAACGCGAACGCCAGCGCCAGAAGGAAAGTGAGCGCCTGCGCGAGCAGCAGGCCGCGAGCGCTGCCAGCGCCGCGACTGCCACCAATGCCCCGGGCGCGGAGAACGCCGCGCCCGAATCCGAAGGTGCGCCCGAGACCAATGGCAATGGACCGGCCGCGGAGGGTGGACAGCGCGGTGAAGGCCGTGGCCGTCGCCGTCGCCGGGGCCGCCGTGGCGGTGGTCGCAATCGCGAGGGCGGACACGCGCCGATGAGCGGCGAGTCGTCCGAGGGTGACTACTCCGGCGCGCGCGAAGCCTCGCCGGAGGAGCGCGCTTTCCATGCGCAACAGTCGACCGGCGGCCGCTCGGAAGGCTACGAACACCCGGGTGGCGATAGCCCGTCGCAGGACCGCGGCAGCGAGCCACGTGAGCAGCACGCCGAACCGCACGAGCGCAATGAACCGCCGCGCGAGCAGCGCGATTCGGGTACCCAGGCGCCGCTCGACCTGCCTCCGCCGCCGCAAGCCAAGCCCTTCGTGGTGTGGTCGTCCTCGCCCACGGACGGCGGATCGAATCCGCGCCGCGACGAATAAGCACCTTCGGGTCTCGTCAACGAGAGGTCCGCGCATCGCCGAGATGCGCGGACCTTTTCATTTGGGCGGCACGCGACTGATGTGCTGCAGGAGCCCGCGCGCGCCCGCCTCGCACAGGTCGACGACGCGCTGGAAATCTTCGACGCCGCCGTAATAGGGATCGGGCACCTCGTCGGTATCACAGTCCGCGGCGAATTCCAGGAACAAGCCGAGGTGCGCGCGCGTGGCGCCAGCCAGGCGCTTCAATGCGGCCAGGTTGGCTCGATCCATGGCCAGCACGTAGTCGAACCCGGCGAGGTCGGCGAGCGACACCTGCCGCGCGCGCAGCATCGACAGGTCGTAGCCGCGATCCCGCGCCGCCGCAATGGTGCGCCGGTCCGGGGGCTCTCCAACGTGGTAGTTAGCAGTCCCCGCGGAGTCGACGTGCACGGGCACCCGGGGAAAATCACGCGCCGCCAGCGCGCGCAGCACGCCTTCGGCCGTCGGTGAGCGGCAGATGTTTCCCAGGCAGACGAACAGGATTCGCTTGGACATGAAGTTTCGATGACGGGGGTGCGCCCGGCGGCAGGCGTGCATCTTGCCCGCATGACGGGTCGGGCTGCGAATCCCGGTGAATCGGTCTAACTGTTCGAAGCGGTGGCGCGTGACTGCCCGCACATTTTCTGGTTTTCGAGCGTGTGCTGGCGCACCATTGAGACAGAATCTGGCTCGCCGAACCCTTTTTCCGCCGGTATAAGTAAGCCATGCAAAAAAGCGCGCTCGTCCTGATTTCAGCGGTGTTCGCCGGCCTGACGTTGTCGGCCTGCGGTGGCCATGCCAGCGAGGAATCGAACCCGCCGCCGCCCAATGTCGTCCCGACGGCCAACCCGGGCTCGAACCAGTCGGTCATCGCCGGAACCACCGTGACGCTCGATGGCTCGGCCAGCAACGACCCGGACGGCGGCATCGCCACCTACACCTGGTCCCAGACCGCCGGCACCGCGGTAACCCTCAGCAGCACCACGACCGCGCAGCCCACGTTCATCGCGCCCACGGTCGTGGCGGCCGAGACGTTCACGTTCTCGCTGGTGGTCACCGACAACCGCGGCGCCGCGAGCAGCGCGGCCTCGGTGACCGTCACCGTGAATCCGCCGACTCCCGGCACATTGACCGGCGCGGTGCGCTTCATGCGCATCCCGACTTCCGCCAACGGCCTGAACTATGCCGGCCAGCAGTTGCAGGCCGCGCGTGGCGTCGTGGTCCAGGCATGGGATGCGACCACGGATGCCGTGCTTGCCAGCGGCGTCACCAGCAGCAACGGTACTTACGTCCTGTCCGTGGCGGCCAACATCAACGTGCGGGTGGTCGTGATCGCGCAGATGGAGCGCCAGAACCCGCAGCCGCTGCCGCACTGGAGCTATGCCGTCCAGGACGTCGACAACGCCCTCGATCCCTACGAGTTCGACGACGGCATCGTCCTCAATACCGCCGCGCCCGTGACCCACGACATCGGTATTCCTTCGGGCTTCGACAGCTCGGGCAACCAGACCAGCGGCGTGCGCGAATCGGCGCCGTTCGCCATCCTCGACACGGTATACAAGGCCACGCAGCTGGTACTGAGCGTCGATCCGACCGCAGACTTCCCCGAACTGACCCTCGACTGGGCGACGGGCAATCCGGGTGGCGAGACCTACTTCGACCCCTTCAGCCAGTTGATCGTCCTGTCGGCCGATGTCTCCGAAGACACCGACGAATTCGACGAGCACGTGATCGCGCACGAGTTCGGCCACTACGTCGAGAACAACTTCTCGCGCAGCGACAGCATCGGCGGCGTACACGGCCTCGGCGACAAGCTCGACGTGCGCGTGGCGTTCGGCGAAGGTTTCGGCTACGCGTTCGCCGCGATGGTGCTCAACGACCCGGTGGCGCGCGATACCTTCGTCGACCCCGGCTGCACCAACAACCAGTGCACCAGCCAGTTCAACGTGGAGACCAACCCCGCCGAGGAGCCGGCCCAGGCCGTTCCCGCGGGCAACTTCGGCTGCTGGTGCAGCGAGTCGTCGGTGTGGTCGATCCTCTGGGACATCTATGACACCGCGGTCGACAGCAACGACTCGGTGGCCATGGGCTTCGGGCCGATGTGGAACGTGCTGGTCGACGAGCAGCGCACCACGCACGCGTTCACCAGCCTCTTCACCTTCATCAGCGCGCTCAAGGCCGCCAACCCCGGCAGTGCCAATGCACTGAACACGCTGGTGAGTGGGCAGAACACCAATGGCGTCGGCATCGAGCCGTATGCCAGCAACGAGACCGAATCGCCTCCGGGCGTGGCGGCCGCCGGCGCGTTGCCGCTGTACACCTCGGTGACCGTGGGTGGCGGAGCCGCGACCGTGCGCAGCATCGACGATGCGGGCATCGACAACACGCTCGGCAATCGCCGCTTCCTGCGCTTCTCGCTGACGCAGGCGCGAAACATCACCATCACGGCGACTTCGTCGAAGACGGTGGGCGACGCCGACTTCTGGCTGTTCCACAACGGCGTGTTGTACGACGCGAGCCTCTCCGGGGTAGAGCCCGAGGTCGCGGACTTCCCCAACGCGCCGGCGGGTGACTATCTGCTCGAAGTCTACGAGTACGAAAACATCCTCGGCGACGAGCCCGGCGACTACGACATCACCGTCACGGTCCAGTGAGATGACGCACATGTCCACTAACAAGATTCGCAATTCCCAGGGCCTCGCGGCCGGCGTCGCCATGCTGAGCCTGCTGCTCGCCGCCTGCAGCAAGGCGCCCGCCCCGGCCGAACCCGCCGCCACGCCGCCCGCCAGTGAAGCACCGGCGAGCGAGGCACCGGCGGCAACGCCCGCGCCCACAGAAACACCGCCCCCGGATGCGGCCGAGCCTGCGCCCTCGCCGGGACCGACGGCGCCGCCGCCGACCGAGCCTTCGCCGGCCGCCAAGCCCACGGCTGCCGCGGCCAGCCCGGCCCTGGAGTCCATGGACCGGGCCACGCCCGGCGCCAAGATCAGCGTTCCCGTCGACCTGCGTTACCACTTCGAAGGTGACCCGGTGGCGAACCGTTCGGCCATCCTGCACCTCGCCGCCGTACCGCGCGTCGCCGGCTCCCACCTGCGTGTCAGCGTCAAGCAAGCCAGCGGAATCGCCCTGAAGGGCAGCGCCCTCGAGGTGCAGAAAGCCGATGCCGCGGGCATCTATCGCCAGCAGTTCGCGGTCACGCGCTCAGCCAATGGCGCCGACATGTTGCGCGTGCTGGTCACGATGGACATGCCGGAGGGCAAGGCCTTCGGTTATTTCTCGATTCCCGTGGGCAAGGCCCAGGCAAGCGGAAATGCTCCGCAAAAATCGGAATCCGTAAAACAACGCTGACCGGCGCAAGGTACGGGCGCGTAAACTACGCGCCGTGTTCCGATCTCACAGCAGGCGGGTCCTCACGTGCTTCCTGGCACTGACTGCGTGTACGCCGATGGCTCACGCGGCCTGCGTCGGCACACAGACCGGCGACCTCGCGGCGATCGATGAGCTGGCATTCCGCGACCCGGCGACGGCATTGCCGCAGCTCGCGGCCGCGATCTCCTCCCCCCAGGACATGCCGCCGCAGCGCCGCGCCGCCCTGCATGCCATCGCCGCCGACGCCTCGCGCCAGCTGGGTTTCAGCCGCCAGACCATCACCCATACCGACGCCGGCATCGCTCTGCTGCCCGCCGGCGACATGTCGGATCTCGCCATACGGCTGCATACGGTGCGCGCACTGGTCTCGACCAATGTCGGCGGCATCGATGCCGCGGCAGTCGAGCTCACCCGCCTCATCGAAGGGGTGCGCGACCGGCCCTTGGCCCTCGGCTGCCTGCTACGCGATCGCGGCTGGCTGAACTTCCGCGACGGCAATCCCGATCAGGCGCTGGACGACCTGCTGCGCGCCTACGCGCTGCTGCGCCGTAACGCGAGCCGCGAAGAAGCCATGGTGGCCGCCGGCCGCCTCTCGATGGCGCAGTTCTCGGTGCGCGACTATCCGCAGGCGCTGGCGCTGGTCGACGAAACCATCGCATTTTTCCGCAGCGAGAAGGCGCAAATCCGTCTCGCCACCGCGCTCGACCGGCGCACCAAGATCCTGAAAGCCGCGGGCCGGCTCGACGAAGCCATGTTGGCTGCGGACGAGGCGTTGAAGATCCACCAAAACATCGGGGATCGCGTCGGTACCGGGCTGTCGCAGATGACCATGTGCGGCGTGCTCATCGAGCGCAACTCGCTCAGGGAAGCCGGCGAATGGTGCGATCGCGCGGAGCTCACGCTCAGCCAGACCAGCGGCATGGACGACAACGACTACCGCACGCTGGCGGCACTGCGCGGCCGGCTGTACCTGGCGCTCGGCCGCTCGCGCGAGGCGGTGACGCAATTCGACCGCGCCATCGCGCCGGGTGGCGCGCAGCCCGCCGACGACATCGCCGAGCTCTACGAGCTGCGTTCGCGCGCGCATGCGGCGGTGGGCAATTACCCCGCGGCGTTCAACGACCAGGGCGAGTTCCTGCGGCGCATGCGCGAACAGGGCACGCTCGATCGCATCCGCGAAGTCGCGCAGTTGCGCGTACAGTTCGAGAACGACCAGGAAAAGCAGAAGATCGTCCTGCTCGAGAAGGACAAGAAGCTCGCCGAGGAACGGCTCAACAGCCAGACGCGCACCACCCAGCTGGTGGCCATCGCCGGTCTCACGGGACTCATCACCGCGTTCTTCCTGGGTTATGCGCTGCTTTCCAATCGACGGCATCGAGCCGAATTGATTCGCCTGGCCGAGCGCGACGAACTCACCGGCCTGCTGAATCGCCGTGCCATCGTGCGCAAGGCGGTCGAGTGCCTGACACGGGCGCGCGAATCGCGCGGCACGCTGATCATCGGGCTCATCGACCTCGACCACTTCAAGTCGGTCAACGACCGCTTCGGCCACGCGGTGGGCGACCAGCTGCTGCAACGCCTGGCCGTCTCCATGCGCACCACGCTGCACAACCGCGAGATCTTCGGTCGCTACGGCGGCGAGGAATTCCTGGTGCTGTTCCCCGACATGACCATGGACCAGGCGCGCCAGGCCTCCGAGAAGCTGCGCGCCTCGCTGCGCGACCAGCCACTGCGCATCGACGACCAGGACGTCAGCGTCAGCCTCAGCCTCGGCCTCGCCGGCTACGAGAGCGGCGACGTGTTGTTCGACCAGGTCGCGCGGCGCGCCGACATCGCGTTGTACGTGGCCAAGACCCAGGGGCGCGACCGGGTCGAGGTCTACAACCCGAGTCGCCACGGCGGCATCCCCTCGAACACGGCCATCCGCCAGCGCTGATGGCAAGCAAATGGCTCAGCGGCTGGTTGGCGAAGCTCTCCAGCCCGCTGGGCGACGACGCGCCTGCCAATCCGGCCCCCAACAACGACGCGGCCGAAATCCGCCGCGCGCGCCAGCTGCTCGACGAACAATTCAGGGCGGGCGGCGGCATCATCAACATCCAGGCCGTGCAATTGGCCGCGGCTAACTACCGTGCCGCGATGGACGCAGAGGAAATCGCAGTCCTGCGGGAACGCGCCACGCGCGGCAGCGACGCCGGGCGCGCCGATGCGCTGGTGGCGCTAGGCATCCGGTCGGACGACGCGGGCACGCTCGTTGCGCTGACCGAAGCCTTGCTGGCGGCATCTCCCGCCGTCAGGAGCGCCGCGGCGCGCGGCCTGCTCCACTATGCCGACCCTGCGGCCGTCCCGGTGCTGGCCCAGACCCTGTTGAACGACGATTCGACCGAGGTGCGCTGGTGTGCCGCCATCGCACTGGGATGGCTGGATTCGCCGGATGCCGTCCCTGCCCTCATGACTGCCGCCGGGTGCGGCGACCCTGGCGTGCAGGCGGGTGCCCTCTGGGCATTGGGGCACCTCCATGATCCGCGTTCAGAGGCGCTGGTCGACGCCGCGAAATCTCACGAGGACGAAGTGGTTCGAACGGCCGCACAGGTCGCGATGACGGCCTATGACTTCCAGCGGCGCAACCAGGGAAAGCCGGGCTTGTAATGAGGGCTCAGCCCCCCTGGCATCACTTCCAGGCGATGTCGAAGGATTGACCCACCCGCAGGGTCGAACCGGCGCCGCTCACCACGATGGCGTTCTGGCCGAACTTCACGCCCTGCAGTTCGCGGTCATGGCGATACGTCTTGAGCGTGGCCAGCGGTTCCACGCCATCGACCGCGCCCGCCTGCTGATCGGTGGTGGTGATGGAGCAGCGCGTGCACGGCTTGACCAGGCGCAGCGCCACGCCATCGACGCGCAATTCGTGGATGCGATCCTCGTCGTAGGCTTCGACACCGTCGATGACCAGGTTCGGGCGGAAGCGCTCCATCGGCAGAGCCTTCGGCAGGCGTCCATTGAGCTCGGCCAGCGAAGCGCGCGAGATCACCAGGATCGGAAACCCGTCGGCGAACTCGGTGATGGCGCGCGTCGCACCGGTCCACTGCGTGCTGCATTCACGCGGCGCGTTCGCATCGAATCGCACCAGGCGCAGCGGTGTTTCGAGGAACTCCGAACACCACCGCGCGGCCAGCTCGCCGCAGTCGATGCCGCTGCCGGTGAACTTCCAGACCGTGACTGCGCGCGCCTCGCCCGTGGCTCCACGCGCAACCGCGAGTGGCGGCCGGCCCGGCGCGGAGAGCGTCAGTCCGCCCGCCTCCACCGCCGTGCCGATCAGTGCCATGCGCGGCAGCTCGCGCTGCGTGACGAACCGGCCATTCGGCCGCACCAGCATCCAGTGTCGATCGTCGGCGAGTCCCGTCTCGCCGACCATGGCGTTCGCAAGCGCAATGCCCCGGCACGATTTCACCGGGTAGATATTCAAGTGGGTGAGGGTCGCGCGGGTCACGGCCGCAACGCGAGTGCGCGCTCGGCGCGTTCCAGGTCCGCCGCGGTGTTCACATCCGCGAGCGGCCGCTCCACCGCCAGTGCCACGCGGATTTCCATGCCGTTCTCAAGCGCGCGCAGCTGCTCGAGCTTTTCGATGAGCTCGAGCCGCGAGGGGCTGAGCGAGGCGAGCCGGCGCAACGCGCCGACCCGGTAGGCGTAGATGCCGATGTGCCGCAAGCTCGCCGGCGTCAGCGTGGCCGGTGCGTCGCGATTCCAGGGAATCGGCGCGCGCGAGAAATAGAGCGCGCGACCCGTGCCATCGCAGGCCACCTTCACGGTGTTCGGATCGTTGAAGTCGGCGGGCTGGTCGATGCGTGCGGCCAGCGTGGCGATGTGCGCACGCGCATGCTCGGCGAGCAGCGCGGCCACCTGGTCGATGACCACCGGCGGGATCAGCGGTTCATCGCCCTGCACGTTGACCACGATGTCCTCGTCATCCCAGCGCCGCGTGGCGGCCACCTCGGCGATGCGGTCGGTGCCCGACACGTGCGTGCGCGCGGTCATCGCGACATCGGCGCCGAAGGCTCGCGCGGCAGTTGCGATGCGCTCGTCATCGGTGGCGATGATGACCTCGATGGCCTGCGAGGACTTCGCGCGCTCGTGCACCCACTGCAGCATGGGCTTGCCCGCCAGCGGCAACAGGGCCTTGCCGGGCAGGCGCGACGAATCGAACCGGGCGGGAATGACGACGCGGAATGGCATCGGTCAACGATCCAGCAGCGGATCGTCGTGCGCGAGCGGACGCGCATCTTCCTCGAGCATCATCGGCACACCGTCGCGCACCGGGAATGCCAGCCGCTCGCCGCGGCACACCAGCACCGCCGCGTCGCGCTGGAATTTCAACGGGCCCTTGCACACCGGGCAGGCCAGGATATCGAGCAGTCGGTCATCCATTTCTGTGGGCCATCTCTATTGTCCCGCGACCTTGAACGCCTTGATGCGTGCGAGCACCAGTTCGACCAGATCGTGCGCCTCGCGGTCGCCGAAATCCGCGGTGACCGGCACATACCAGCAGCGCGCGTCGGCGAAGGCGGCGCATTTTACGGCATCCTTTTCCGTCATGAGCACCGGCAACGCATCGCCGAACTGCAGGTCGCCCGCCTTGTAGGCGTGATGGTCGGGCATCGGGTGTTCGTACACCGTGAGCCCCGCCTCGCGCAGCATGTCGAAAAACCGCTGCGGGTTGCCGATGCCCGCCACCGCGTGCACGCCATTGCCGCGGAAACTCGCGAGCGAGCGCAAGGCACCGGCGCCCGCCACCGGGCGCGCATCACCCGGCCTCATGTGCATGACGAAGGCGGTCTGCGTGACGAAGCGCGGCAGCGTGAATCCCGGCGCGGTGAGATTGCCGTTGACCACCACGGCATTCACGCGCCGCAGTCGCCGCGGGCTCTCGCGCAAGGGACCGCGCGGCAGCAGACAGCGATTGCCGAAGCCCCGCTGGCCATCGATGACCACGATCTCGCAATTGCGAACCAGCGCGAGGTGCTGGAGCCCATCATCGGTGATGACGATGTCGGCGCCGTCGGCGGCCGCGGCCCTGGCAGCGGCGACCCGGTCGCGCCCGATGAACACCGTGGCCTGCGCATTCCGCGCCAGCAGCAGCGGCTCGTCACCGACTTCGGAGGGACGGCTGTGCACGGTGACCCGCGTGACACCCTTGGCGCGCCCGCCGTAGCCCCGCGAGACGATGGCCACGCGCATGCCGATGGCCGCCAGCCTGCTCGCCAGCCACGCCACCAGCGGCGTCTTGCCGGTACCGCCCACGGTGAGATTGCCGATGACCACCACCGGCACGCCGACCTTGACGCGATGGCGCAGGCCGATGCGATACAGCAGGCTGCGGAATGCCATCACGGCGCCGTACAGCGCCGACAGCGGTGCGAGCCACCAGGGCCGCGCCTCGCTGTACCACATCTTTTCTATGCGCGATGCCATGCGGCGCCGGGTTCAACCACGGAACTCGGCGCGTTTGAGTCCTGCGTAGGCGCCGTCGCGCGCCAGCAGCTCCGCGTGGGTGCCACGCTCGACGATGCGGCCCGCCTCCATGACGATGATTTCGTCCGCATGCTCTATGGTCGAAAGCCGGTGCGCGATCACCAGCGTGGTCCGGTTCTTCATGAGCTCGGCCAGCGCCTCCTGGATGCGCCGCTCCGATTCGTTGTCGAGCGCCGAGGTGGCCTCGTCGAGGATCAGGATGGGCGCATCCTTGAGCAGCGCGCGTGCGATGGCGATGCGCTGCTTCTGTCCACCCGAGAGCTTCGAACCGCGCTCTCCAACCTGCGTCTCCATGCCCTGCGGAAAACTGGTGAGGTTGTTGGCGAACTCGTCCACGTAGGCGATCCGCGCGGCCTTCTCCACCGCCGCCGGATCCGGCGACGCCACGCCGAAGGCTATGTTGTTGCGGATCGAATCGTTGAACAGCAGAACGTCCTGGTTGACCAGCGCGACGTTCTGGCGCAGGTCGCGCAAGTTGCAGTCGCGCACGTCGGTGCCATCGACCAGGACGGTGCCGGACGTGGCGTCGTAGAAGCGCGGCACCAACGCCACCAGCGTCGACTTCCCCGACCCGGACGCGCCGACGATGGCGATGTTCTTGCCGGCCGGGACTCGCAGGCTTACCGAGTGCAGCACTCCGCCCTTCTCAGTGCTGTACTCGAAGCTCACGTCGCGGAATTCCAGTTCGCCCGAAATGCGACCCAGTGGACGGCCCGATTTCAGATCCTCCGGCTGCTCATCGAGCAGCTCGAAGATGCTGGCACCCGCGGCCAGTCCCTGCTGCAGCGGCGCGAAGGAATCCATCAACCGCTTGAGCGGCGCGGTGGTGCTCAGCACCGCCGCGATGAACGCCATGAACTCGCCGGGCGTAAGCTGGTTGCTCTGGATCTGGTGCAAGGCCACCCACAGGATGCCGCCCAGGCCGAGCGAGGCGATGAACTGCACCGTCGGGTTGCTGACCGCGCGCGCCGCGATCAGCTTCATGTTGCTGCGGCGGTTGTGCTCGTTGACCTTCTCGAATTCGCTGGCCTCGGCGTCCTGCGCGTTGAACACCTTGATGACGCGATGCCCGTCGAGCGCTTCCTTGACCGAGCTGGTGACGTCGCCCATCGAGGACTGGATTCGGCCGCTGTAGCGGCGGAACGAGCGACTGACCTGGCGGATCAACAACGACAGCGGCGGCGCGAGCACCAGCACGAACAACGACAGTTTCCAGTTGAGATAAACCAGCAGACTGAGGAGGACGACAATCGTCAGCGTGTCGCGTATCAGCGAAGTGATGGACTTGGTGACCGCCTCGGCCACCTGCTCGACGTTGTAGGTGAGCCGCGATAGCAGGTGACCCGTGCCTTCCCGGTCGTAATAGCGCGTGGGCAGTTCCAGGTAGTGCCGGAACAGGTCGCCGCGGATGGCCTTGATCACGCGGCGCCCCACGCGGCCGGGGAAATACGTCGACATGTAGTCGCCGAGTCCGCGGAAGAAGAACAACACCGGCGCGCCGATGGGGATCAGCCACAACACCCGCTCGTTCCTCTCCATGAACGTGCCGTCGATGAATTGCTTGACGAACAGCACCAGAGCACCGTCGGTGGCGGCGAACAACGCCATGCCGAGCACGCCGACCATGAACGTGCCGCGGAACGGCCACGCGTACGACAACAGCCGGCGATAGACCCGTCCGGGACTCAGCTCCGGCGTCGGCGGCTTGTTCACGGGCTCATTTCTGCGGCGGCTTGGATTCGTCGACGGTCGCGATGTTGATGCGCACGAACCCGAGCTTGCCGAGCACATCCATGGCGGTGATCACCGACTGGTGCGTGGCGCGCCCATCGGCCCGCACGGTGACGGGCTTGTCGCGGTCGGGCCCCGCGACTTCGAGGATCGCCGCCCGCAACGTGTCGGGCGCCGAATTGATGAGTTCGCGCTCGTTGACGCGATAGGTACCGCCCTGGGTCACCGACACGACGATGGGATCCGACTTCTGCTTGCCGGTGGGCGCGAGGCTGGCCTGCGGCAGCTCGATTTTCAGGCGACCTTCCTGCAGGAAGGTCGACGACAGCATGAAGAAGATCACCAGCAGCAGCGCGATGTCGATCAGCGGGATCAGGTTGATCTCCGGATCCTCCTTGCCCTTGCGCGACTGCAGCCTCATGCGGTCCTTGCGATGCCGCCGTCGCTGTCTCCCGCCTGCGGGGCGGTGTCGAGCGAATCGGCGAAGGTGACGGCGATTTTCTCCATCTCGACCACGATGCGTTCCACCTTGCCCCGCAGGTAGCGGTGCGCGATGTACGCCGGGATCGCCACCGCCAGTCCTCCGGCGGTACACAGCAGCGCCTCGGAGATGCCCTTGGCCAGCATGCGGGGATCTCCCATGCCGCCCAGCATGACGGCCTGGAAGGCGCTGATGATGCCGGTGACCGTGCCGAGCAGGCCTAACAAGGGCGCGATGCTGGCGATGGTGCCCACCGAATTCACGAACCGCTCGAGCTCATGGACCACGTGGCGGCCGACGTCCTCGACGCGCTCCATCATGATGTCGCGCCCGCGGTGGCGATTGGCCAGCGCCGCGGCGAGCACGCGGCCCAGCGGGGAATTCTTCTCCAGCGCCTCGATGACCTTGGGGTTGACCTGGTTGCGATCGGCGAGATCGGACACCTTCTTGATGAGGTCCTGCGGCAGTACGCGTTTGCGCTGCAGGGTCCAGAGGCGTTCGAGAACGATGCCGACCAGCGCGACCGAACAGAGAATGATCGGCCACATGAATGGGCCGCCGGCCCGTACGATTTCCCACATGGGTCCGGACTATACCGGAGCCGCCCCAAACCGTCAGTCGAGGCGCCGCCAGGCGAACGGATGGCGTGCCGAACGCGCGGTCGCGAGCGCGGTGATGCCGTGCGTCCCGATCCTGAGCGCGATTCCGCCGTCCGCGCGCGTGTCGAGAACCCGCGCGCCCGCGCGGCGCCAGCGCTCGAGGGCCTGCGCGCGCGACTGGCTGCCGGGGACTCCGCCGCTGGCGACCACCCAGCGAGCGCCGCTCGCTTCTATCCACTGGGGACTTGAGGCCATCGCGCTCGCCTGGCGGGCCGCGAACGCGAGATCGCTGGCCAGCGCGCCGCGCGGCAGGCGCGCGATCAATTCCCGTTCGGCCGGCGCATCGAGGTCGCCGGCGAGCAGCAGGCTGAAGTCGCCCACGGTGACTTTAAGTACACAGTATTCGCGGTGCCGTCCCGCGGCCAGGAATTGAAAGTTCACGCCATCCCATTCGAGCGAAGTGTCGCGACAGGTTTCGACGGGTAGCGACGTCGCGGGCCAGCCCCCACCGACCATCACGCGAGGCAGTTCGCGTTCGCTGGCCAGCAAGGCCGCGGCCTGCGCGCGATCGGCATCGAGCCGCGGCAGCACCAGCAGGTCCACGACGCGCGCGTCCCGGGCATCCAGCGCGGGCAGTACCCATTGCGCGAGGCGGGTGCCATGGGTATTCCAGCTGTCGCCGGTGTCGAAGAGCACGCGGTGCGCGTGGGTGGTGAGCAGCACGGCGCTGCCCCGCCCGGCATCCAGCACGCTCACCTCGAGCTCGCTGACCGGCGGCACCCGCGGCGGCGCCCACAACAGCGGCAGTGCCGCGACGCCCGCCGACAGCCGCAATCCCATGGGCCAGCGACGCAACAACAGGAAGACCGCCGGTATCGCCAGCGCATACCACCAGGGCGGCACCGACACGCGCCACTGCGCGAGATCGAGATCCGCGGCCCACACCATCAGCGGCCACAACCCTTCGTACAACTTCGCCGCCGCGCCGAAGAACAGGCCGTCCGCGGCCGGCCACGCACAGGCGAGGAGCGCACCGGCCAATACCAGCGGCACGAACACGAACGACACGACGGGTATGGCGACGAGGTTCACCACCAGGCCGGCGAGCGATACGTTGCCGAACACCGCGAGCGTCAGCGGTGCGAGCGCCAGCATGATGGCGAGCTGCAAGGAAATGGCCTGCCGCAGCCGTGACGCGCGGGCGAGCGCCGTGGCGTCGGCGAAGATGATGACGCCCACGGCGACAAAGGACAGCCAGAACCCGGCCGCGAGCGGCGCGAATACATCGAGCAGCAATACGGCGATCAATGCCAGCGACCAGGTCCGGGCGCCCGGCACCACGCGCGCGGCGAGTCGCGCCACCACGAACACCGCCAGCATGAGCCAGGTGCGCTGGGTCGGCACCGACAGGCCGGCGAGCAAGGCGTAGAGACCCGCGGCGGCCAGCGCCAGCAACAGGGCGCAGGGTTCGCGCGCCAGGTGTCCTGTCCCCGGCATCCAGCGCCACGCGGCGCGCGCGAGCCACAGGGTGATCAGCGCGAACAGGGTCACGTGCAGGCCGGAGATGGCCACCAGGTGCGTCGTGCCGGTGGCATTGAAGATGCGCCATTGATCGCGGCTGACTCCCGCGGTCAGGCCCACGGCGAGCGCGGTGATGAGTCCCGCCGCATCCGGGTCTGCGACACGCGCGAGGATGCGCGCCGCGATATGCGCGCGGCGCTCGTCGATCGAATCCCTCGCCTCCGCCATGCGCTGGTTCAGCGCGGCCTCGAGCACTTCACCATGCAGGTGCACGCGATCGCGAAAGGCCAGGCGCGCCGAATCGACGCCGTGAAAATTCCGCGCGGGCTGTGCCGCCTCCAGTCGCGCGAGCAGGCGCCAACGCTCCCCCACCCGAGGCTCGAGCGCCGGATCGCGCCAGGCGAGTCGCGCGCGACGCACGCGGCCGTCTTGCGATCCGGCGCCTTCCAGCACGCGCACCTCGGCATCGAATCGCAGCTCCGTGCCCTCACGCTCCGGCACGGAATCGATGACGCCTTCCAGCCACACGCGGGTATCGCGGCCCGCGGGCGACAGGGACAGCGTCTGCCAGTCACGGGTCGATTCGCAGCTCAGTCCGAGGCCCAACAGGGACCACGCCAGCAAGCGCATGGACAGGTTGTGTCGTGCTGGCGTCAACAGCGCCAGCGTCGCCGCCGGCACGGCCACGCAACTCCATGCGGGCGGCGGCAGATCCGTGGCGGCGAGCCCCAGCAACACACCCAGAAGCAGTGAGAGCCCCGCAACCACGGCCGTCAGTGTCGGATGCTAAAGTGCCCGCCGATGCCACGAGGACTGTTCCGCCGAATCACCCCGCGCAGCGAGACCCTGCGCTCGCACTGGATGCTCAAGCCCTTTGCGCGCTTCCTGGGTGATCCGCGCCTCTGGTCGCTGCAGCGTCGCACCGTGACCCCGGCCTTCGGCGCGGGCCTGGCCATCTGCTTCGTGCCGCTGCCCATCCACATTCCACTGGCCGCGCTGGTGGCGATATTTTGCCGCATCCACATCCCGACCATCATGCTGGCGCTGGTGGCGGTCAACCCGGTGACCATCGTTCCCGTCTACCTGCTCGCGTACAAGGTCGGCGTCATCGTGACCGGCGCCCACGAGCGGCGCTTCGCCTTCAACATGAGCTGGGACTGGGTGCAGCACGGCCTCGGCCCCATGTGGAAGCCCTTCCTCGTTGGCTGCGGACTCACGGGTGCGTTGGTCGGCCTGCTGGGCTACGCCCTGCTCGACATCCTGTGGCGCTACAGCGTGCGCAAGAGATACCGCGAACGTCCCGGCGCGGCCAACCCGCAATCAAGTCTTTTCGACTAGATTCCCACGCTTGATTTCCAGGATGCGGTCCATGCGGGCCGCGAGCCGGCTGTCGTGCGTGACCACGACCAGGCTGGTGCCGGACTCGCGGTTGAGCTCGAGCATCAGCGCGAACACCGACTCGGCGTTGTTGCCGTCGAGATTGCCGGTGGGTTCATCGGCCAGCACCAGGCGTGGATTCGTGACCAGCGCGCGCGCCACGGCCGCGCGCTGCCGTTCGCCGCCCGACAATTCCTGCGGCCGATGCACCAGGCGTTCGCCGAGCCCGACGCGTTCCAGTATCGCGCGCGCGCGTTGCTCCGCGGCCTGCTTCGGCTCGCGCCTCACCAGCAGCGGCATGGCCACGTTCTCGAGCGCGGAGAATTCCGGCAGCAGGTGATGAAACTGGTAGACGAAGCCCAGCGTGCGGTTGCGTAACTCGCCGCGGGCCTTTTCCGACAGCGCGTGGATGTCGTTGCCGGCCACTTTCACCTTTCCCGCGCTGGGCTTGTCGAGCCCGCCGAGGATCTGCAGCAGCGTGGTCTTGCCGGAGCCGGAGGCGCCAATGATGGCGATACGTTCGCCGGCCCTCACCGTGAAGTTCACCTCGGCCAGCACCTGCAGGTCGATCGGGCCCTGGCGGAAACTGCGCGCCACGCCCGTCGCTTCCAGCACCGGGATGGAGTCGTTCATCGGCTGGCTCATGTGCGCTCAATCATGTCGTAGGGCCTCGGCGGGCATGGTGCGCGAGGCGCGCCAGGCCGGGTAGATAGTCGCGAGCGCGGTCAGCGCCAGCGTGACCAGGGAAACCTGCAGCACGTCAGCCGCCTTCACCTGCGTGGGCAGGTCGCTCATGAGGTAGACGGCGGCGTCCAGGAAGCGGACGCCGAACACGGCCTCGATGCCATGGATGATGGCCTCGAAATTCACCGCCACCAGCCAGCCGAACAAGGCGCCCGCCAGCGTGCCGACGAGGCCGATCAACGCTCCCTGCACCAGGAACATGTGCAACACGTTGCCCGGCGCCGCGCCGAGGGTGCGCAGGATTGCAATATCGGATTGCTTCTCCTTCACCACCATCACCAGCGTGGCCACCAGGTTGATGGCCGCCACCACCACCAGGATGAGCAGGATGAAGAACATCATCGACTTGGTGAGTTCGATGGAGCGGAAGAACGTGGCGTGGTCGCGCGTCCAGTCGCTGACGTAGTAGCCGCTGCCGTCGATGTCGATTTCACGCGCCACGCTGCGCACCAGCAGCGCGGCGGCGAACGGATCCTCGAGCGCCAGCCGCAGG
>Ga0315910_10002383_pt1 | contig 16548 bp, 13 predicted proteins | sample EdamamesoilMG_FD_204470 | JGI IMG/M metagenome (GOLD analysis project Ga0315910, IMG submission 204470) | Garden soil microbial communities collected in Santa Monica, California, United States - Edamame soil | ecosystem: Environmental > Terrestrial > Soil > Garden | place: USA: California... | reverse complement strand
GGGGCTTACCTTTCGAGTGTTGCAGCGAACACGCGGCGTCGCGGCGCCTTGCCAGGAAGACGCATTCGGGCCGCCTTATGCAGCGTACTTCTGAGACAGAACACTAGAATCCCGGGCCCTCGATCAGCATGAGCACCCCTCGATGAGCACGCCTCAATCCAGCGCTTCGAATTCCGGCGCGCCCGAGCCGCTCCCCAACGGCAAGCTGACCTGGCAGCGCCTGGGCCAGGTGGCCTGGCTGACGCTGACGAATCCGCCGGCCAACGGCTACTCGTACGAGATGATGCGCGACCTCGACGAGGCGATCCTGCGCGCGCGCTTCGACACGCAGATCGAAGTGATCGTGATCGCGGGCGCGGGCGAGAAGTTCTTCTGCGCCGGCGCGGACATCGCGATGCTCGACGGCGTCACGCCGCAGTTCAAGTACGCCTTCTGCCTGCACGCCAACGAGACCTTGCGGCGCCTGGAGGAGACGCCCAAGCTCGTGATCGCGGCGCTCGGCGGCCATTGCGTCGGTGGCGGCCTCGAAGTCGCGCTGGCCTGCGACCTGCGCCTCGCGCGGCGCGGCTCGGGCAAGTGCGGCCTGCCCGAAGTTTCGCTGGGCGTGCTGCCCGGCACCGGGGGGACGCAGCGCCTGGCGCGCATCGTCGGCCGCGCGCGCGCGATCGAGCTGATGGCCAGCGGCCGGCTGATCGACTACGACGAGGCGCTCGAGCTGGGACTGGTGCAGCAGCTCCTGGACGCTGCGGACGACGCGAGCTTCAACGCCGCCGTGCTGGCCTACGCTCGAGGCTTCACGACGCCGGGCAAGGCCGCGCTCAGCGTCGGGCACATCAAGCTCGCCGTGCAGGGCGGCGCGGACCTCTCCCTGGAGCGCGGCTTGGCGCTGGAGCGCGAGCTGCAGGCGAAACTGTTCGCTTCCGAGGACGCGCGCGAGGGCATCAGCGCCTTCGTGCAGAAACGCAAGCCGACGTTCCGCGGACGCTGAGCGCCGAATACCCCGCGCATGCCCCCTTCGATGCAAGCCGTTCGACTGCACGCCCACGGCGGCCCCTCGGTGCTGGCGGTCGAGTCCATTCCGGCGCCGAAACCCGGCCCGGGCGAGCTGCTCGTGCGCATGCTCGCGGTCTCGCTCAACCACCTCGACCTGTTCGTGCGCGCCGGCATGCCCGGCGTCAAGCTGCCGCTGCCCCTGATCCCCGGCTGCGACGGCACGGGCGAGATCGTCGAGCTCGGGCCCGGCGTCGGCGGCCCGCCGCCGGGCACGCGCGTGGTGGTCGAGCCCGGGGCGAGCTCGGGAACCTCGGCGCACGACCTGGCGGGCAACGACCACCTTTCCGACGACTACCAGATCCGCGGCGAGCACTTCGACGGGCTCGATCGCGAGCTGGTGGCGCTTCCGGCGCGCTACGTGTTCCCGCTGCCCGCCGGCGTCGACCCGATCGTCGGCGCGAGCGCGGGCCTGGTCTACCTGACGGCCTGGGGCATGGTCATCACGCGCGCGAAGCTCGCGCGCGGCGAGACGATCCTGGTGATCGCCGGCAGCAGCGGCGTGGGCATGGCCTCGATCCAGATCGCCAAGGACATCGGCGCACGCGTGATCGCGACGGCGGGCAGCGAGGCCAAGCGTCGCGTCGCGGCGGAGCTGGGCGCCGACGCGGTGCTCGACCACGGCAAGGAAGGCTGGGAGCGCGAAGTCAAGGGCCTGTGCGGCGGACGCGGCGTCGACGTCGTGGTCGAGCACGTCGGCCCCGCGACCTGGGACGCTTCGATGCGCGTGCTGGCGCGCAACGGACGCCTGGTCACCTGCGGCGGGACCACCGGCCCCAAGGTCTCGATCACGCTGCCGCACCTGTTCATGAAGAACCTCTCGGTGCTGGGCTCGACCATGGGGCCGCGCAACTCGCTGCCGCAGATTTTCGCGCGCATCCAAAGCGGCGCGTACCGGCCGGCGGTCGACCGCGTGCTGCCGCTCAGCCGCGTGGCCGAAGCGCATGAAGCGCTCGAAGCGCGCCAGGTCAGCGGCAAGATCGTCCTGATCCCCGGCCGCTAGCCCAGGAAAGCAATCGAGTTCGATGGACGCCAAGAACATCCACACGGCCGCCGTGCTCGGCGCGGGCACCATGGGCCACGGCATCGCGCACGTGCTCGCCAGCGTCGGCGTGCGCACGCGGCTCTACGACGTCGACGCGGCGGCGGCGGCCAAGGGCCTGCAATCGATTCGCGCCAACCTCGACAAGGGCGTGGAGCGCGGCAAGCTCGGCGCCCCGGCGCGCGACGAAGCGCTGGCGCGCCTGGAATCGACGGCCGACTTCGACGCGGCGATCCGCGGCGTCGACCTGGTCGTCGAAGCCGTGCCGGAGAAACTGGAATTGAAGTGCGCGCTGTTCGAGCGCATGTCGCGCGCCCTGGGCCAGAACGTGCTGCTGGCATCGAACACCTCGTCGCTGCCGGTGTCGAAGATCGCCGCGGTTTGCGCGCACCCCGAGCGCGTGGTCGGCCTGCACTTCTTCAATCCCGTGCACCTGATGAAGCTGGTCGAAGTCGTGCGCGCGCAGCAGAGCTCCGAGGAGGCGGTGCGCGCCGCGCTGGAGCTGGGCCTGCGCATGGACAAGGATCCGATCCTGGTGCGCGACACGCCGGGCTTCGCCTCCTCGCGCCTGGGCATCTGCATCGGCCTGGAGGCCATGCGCATGCTCGAAGCGGCGGTCGCCAGCGCCGAGGACATCGACAAGGCGATGGTGCTGGGCTACGGATTCCCGATGGGACCGCTGAAGCTGACCGACCTGGTCGGCCTCGACGTGCGCCTGGGGATCGCCGAGCACCTCGCGCGCGAGCTCGGACCGCGCTTCGAACCGCCTGCGCTGCTGCGCGAGATGGTCGCGGCCGGCAAGCTGGGCAAGAAGAGTGGACAAGGGTTCTACACGTGGCCGAAGTGAGCGCGACGAATGACCGGGTCCCGCGCGCGTAGGGCGGCGCTCGCCGCGCGGCCAGGCCGGATCGGGAGATCTTCATGAGCGAAGTCAATTGGGGCAACGATCACCTCGAGCCGCCGAAGAAGCGCTCGATCCCGCTGTGGCTGCTGGGCTGCGGCGGCGGCTGCATGTTCATGGTCGGGGCGACGATCGTGGCGGTGATGATCGCCGGACCGCGGCTGACGCGTTGGGTCGAAGGGCTCTCGCAGCCCGAGGTCCAATGGCCGCGCTTGGGCGAGACGCTGCCCTTCGACGCCGCACCGGAGGGCTTCTCGATCGCGCGCCTGCCCGTGCCGCTGATCGACCTGTGGATGCTGCGCTCGCAGCAACAGGAGTTGACCATCTTCGTGCTGGCCGCGCCGCAGGACGGGTCGGGAGGACCCTGGGGGCAGTGGATGTCCGAACCGAAGAAGACGCCGTTCATGGGCGCGCTGCCGGGCGAGATCGAGGCGAGCGAAGGCACGCTGGTCGTGCAGGGCCGCGAGCTGCGCAGCGTGCGCTACACGCGCAAGGAGCTGCCGCCGGCCGTCGCGCCCGAGCCGCCGCGGCCGCCCGAGCTGCCGCACTCCGCAGATCGCGACCCCGAGCTCGACCTGCCCCTGGATGAACGCCTGTCGATGCGCCTGAACAACCAGTCGGTCCGCGGCGGCGGCCTGAGCCTGGACCTCACCCCGGAGGAGTCCTCGCAGCGCATCGTGGTCTGGCTGCTGCGCGAAACCGAGGGCGGCACGGTCAGCGACGACCAGGCGCGCGAGTTCCTGGCGCCGTTCCACATCGGGCCGCGTCGCTGATGTCGGGCAGCGGCGGCGTAGACGGCGTGCGCGAGCGCCCCGGATGCGTGATCGGCATCGCGCTCGGGCTGCTGATCCTGGGCTCGACCATCGCCTGGATCACGCTGCCCAAGACCGAGGCACGCGACGGCGCGCAGCTGATGGCCGCGTGGTTCGGCGCGCAGGCCGTGCCGCCGGGATACACGATCGAGGACGCGCGCAAGCTGATGGGCGGCGAGGAAGTGGTCAAGTTGCTCGACGGCGAGGCGGGCGCCGAGCGCGAACTCCTCGCGCTCGAGCCCGCAGGGCCGGACTCGGGCAAGCAGCCGATCGCTTGGGAGCGCATCGAGGTCGGAGCCGGCGACACGCGGCCGCGCTGGCTGATGTTCGTGCGCTACCCCGACGACAGCGGCAAATCCCAGGTCAGCCGGCTCTTCGCCGCCGATCTGCTGCCCGGCCGGATCCAGGACATCGGCCCGCAGGGCGGGCGCATGCTGCTGGAGACCGGCACGCTGAAGTGGGGCGAGCGCGATGCGGCCTACGTGCTCGAACGCGAGTTCGAACGCGGCGGCACCTTCCGCGACATCGTGCGCGTCAACCTGGCGAGCGAGGCGGATCCGCTGATCCTGCACGCCAGCTGGGGCCGCTCCCTGCCCTTCTCGAAGGCGCGCCTGGAAGCCGTGATCGAGACGCTGGAGTGAGTGCCGAGCCGGAGCACTGTTTCCGCGCTGCGCATCACGCCGCGTAGAGCGGCCTGCGCTGGCCCGCCGCTCTACGCGGCGTGATGCGCAGCGCGGAAAAAGTTTTCCGGCTCGGCACTCACAGGCGCACGCCGGCCTGCAGGCGTGCAAAAAACTTGAGCAGCAGGGCGAAGCCCAGGAAGGCGATCGCGGTGCCGGCCGCGGCGCCCTCGATGCCCCAGACCGGGATCAGCAGGTAGTTGGCGAGCACGTTGAGCAGCACGACCAGCGCCATGAGCAGCGAGTGCGTGCCGGGCCTTCCGGCCATCAACAGCAGGTTGCCGAAGCACAGCCAGGCCGCCAGCGCGCCGATCGCGCCGACCAGGATCGCGAACGAGGCCCAACTGTCCTCGAACTGCGGATCGCGCGCCAACAGGGGCAAGGTCCAGGGGTAGACCAAGGCCGCGGCGAGCGCCGCGAGCGCGAACGCGGGCACGATCCAGCGCCGCGCGCGCGCGATCATGGCCTCGGCCTCGTCGGTCGCCTTGCGCGCGATCTGGTTGGCCAGCAGCGGATTGAAGTTGTTCTGCAGCACGACGATCAACTGGTAGAAACCCTCGGCGAGATTCGCCGCCAGGCTGTAGATGCCGACACGCGCGTCGTCGAGGGAGAGCCCCAGCATCCAGATGTCGACCTTGGAGTTGAGCTCCAGCAGCATCGCCGAGAACACGCTGCGGATCCCGTAGCGCACGTGCTCGCGCATCCAGGCCCCGACCTCGCGCGCCATGCCCCAGGCGACCTGGGTCCAGACCTCGAACGCCAGCGCCACCAGCAGCAGTCCCTCGGCGAAGGTCCAGACGAAGGACAGCAGGGCTGCCTCGAACTCGAGCTGCCAGGCCAGCAGGAAACCGCCCAGGATCAGCACGTAGCGCAAGGCCTGGTAGATGGCGAAGGCGCGCATGCGCCCCAGGCCGTTGACCACGGCCAGCAGTTGCTTGTTCAGCGCGAAGCAGAACAGTCCCGGCGTCGCGGCGCGCATGCCGATCGCCACCGCCTCGCTGTCGAGCGCGGCGGCGATCCAGTGGCGCGCGGCGAAGAACAGGCCGGTGACCGCGAGCGCGAGCACCAGCGTGGGCAGCAGCGCTCCGACCACGGCGCCGGCGACGCGCGCGCGATCCTGCGGATCCTGCGCGACGGCGCGCAGCAGCGAGTAGTTGATGCCGCCCGCCGCGGCCATCGAGAACAGGATGTAGGCGCCCATCACCTGGTTGAAGACACCCAGGGCCGCCGCGCCGTAGATCCCGCCGATCAGCACGTTGAGAGCGATGCCCGCCAGGCCCAGCACGGCCAGGCTGGCCATGTTCCAGGCCACTCCGCGCGACAGCGCCCGCTTCAGTTCGCGCCCGCTCGAGCTCTCGTCCGGGGCGCCCACGCGGTGCTCAGTACAGCTTGGGCGCGGCGTTGATGATGTTCAGCGCCTCTTCGCAGTTGAAGCCGGCGAGCTGCGCGTACTCGCGGATCGAGGGAATGCGCGGCTTGGCGTACTCCGCGGCGCGCTCCAACGCCTGCTCGCGCGTCAGGTGCTCCTCGCGGATCATGTTCGAGAGCATCACCTCGTCCTCGGTGAAGCCGGCGATGGTCTGGTAGATGTAGTTGTAGAAGGGCGCGGTGCCGTCGCCGATGCGCCAGGTCGTGGTCGTGTCCGTCGCGACCTCCCAGTCGTACTCGCGGCGGATCGTGCCGACGACCTCCTCCTCGCGCCACTCCAGGTAGTGGAACAGGTACAGGAAGTCGTCCTTGACCATGAAGGTCTGGTAGTAGGCGTTGAGCGTGTCGCGCAGCGACTCGTTCCAGTAGCCGGGGTTCTTCAGGTAATGCTTGAAGTAGTACCACAAGAGCGCGAGCTCGTTGCGCGTCGACAGTCCCGTCAACGTCATGCCGTGATCGTCTTCGCGAATCCCGCACAAGCCCGTCTTGTAGGGCGTGTCCTCGATCATGTTGCCGGTGCAGAAGATCACCAGTTTGATGCCGGTTTCCTTGCGCAGCTCGCGCGCGTACTTGTAGAACTCCTTGTCGCCGGCGGTGAACAGCGTGACCATGCCCAGCTCCGGCTGCTTCAGCCAGGCCTCGACGTTCTTGCGCACGTAGCGGCGCTTGGTGGCGATGTCGGCGGAGCGCAGGATGTGCTCGACGCCGAGTTTCCCGCACAGGCGCGCCTGGTTGCGGCGCGCGAGGTCGGTGACCATGCCCCAGTCATAGGTGAAGGCGACCGGGTTCATGCCCAGCACTTTTTTCGCGTAGTGCAATCCGTAGGCGCTGTCGCGGCCGCCGGAGAAGGCCACGATCACGTCGGGCGAGCCGTCCTGCGAACGGTAGGGCTCGACCGCGTCGCGCAGCGCCTGCGGCCCCTTGACCGTGACCCTGCGCCAGTTGCGGCAGTAGCGGCACACGCCCTGCGCGTCGAAGTCGATGAACGGGTAGGTCTCGGGCAGGATGCAGCGCTTGCAGCGGCGCAGGTTGGCCGCGCGCCGCGTCAGGTCGTGCACGCGAGTCTGCGGCCCCGCCGCGGCGGCCGCTGGCGCGAAGGCGCCGTTGAGCGAGGCCGCGTGATCGCGTCCGAGCTCGAAGGCCACCAGGGCGGGCTGCGCGCCGGGAGGCTCGAGGTGGACCGCCAGCGCGTGGCCGGCCTTGATCTGCGAGAGCTCGAGCCTGCCCACCCATTGGTCGAGGTCCTGCTCCTCGATCAGGCGCTGCAGGATGAAGCGCTCGGAGGCGAAGGCCAGGAAGGAGCCCGAGGCGTTGCGCAGCGTGAACAGCGAGCCCGTGTTCGTCGCCAGCAGCAGGCACTTGACGCTGTCGAAGAACATCGAGAGCGAGGCCGAGCCCTCGATGCTCTCGAAGGTGCGCCGCGAGGCCTCGATCAGGTCGCCGCAGGCGTCGAACTCGCTGCGCAGCAGACCGACCAGCAGCTCGGAGTCCACTTCGGAGTGCAGCACGATCTCCGGACGCCGCGCGGCGATCGCGCGATCGTTGACGATGATGCCGTTGTGGATGCCGACCGAGCCCATGCTGATCACGGGCTGGTTGTTGTCGTCGTTGGACTGGAATCCGTTGGTCACCAGACGCGAATGGCCGGTGATCGCCAGCGCCTGGCCGCGGCCGCTCGCGCGGCGCTCGTCGAAGCCCTTCAGGCTGCGTTCGAGCAGCTCCTGGAAGCGGCGGTTCGCGAGCAGGTCCTCGACCGAACCCGCTTGCTTGAGCACCTCGATCAGCAGGCCGTTGTGCACGGCCAAACCCGCCGCCTCGCGGCCGCGCGTCCTGGAGGCCTCCAACAAGGCGCGAACCAGCTTCCCGGCCTGAGCCGAGCTCACGCCGCTGTCGAGGCCACAGACGATTCCGAAGATGCCGCACATAGGATTCCGCAGCCCAAACTGTACCCCACGCGGGCTGCGGATCGAGCGCTAGCCCTGGTCCGCGCGCGGCAGGAGCGGCGGCGTGAGCGGCGCGCGCGGCGTGTTGGCGATGTCCAGCGCGATCGCCTGCAGCACCAGCTGGGCGCCCAGGATGATCGGCATCGCCGCCAGCATGACCTGGCCGGGCTTGGCGTACTCCCCGGCGAAATGCAGGTCCCACCACAACCAGCTGCCGTAGAGCGTGCCGCACAGCAGCGCGGGCACGCCCAGCAGCACGTACACGGACAGCGCCGTGAAGTCGTAGACGAAGTAGCGCCAGAACAGGCGACGCAGCAGGCCGCCCAGCAGGCGCGGCGGGAAGCCGATCAGCGTGCGCACGACCGACAGCGAACTCTGCTCGTCGGCGTACTTGGCCGGGATCGAGACGTCGAGCACCACCGCGCGCAGGATGCCGAGCTTGATCAACAGGCCGCTCTCGAAGAAGTAGCGCTCGGGCAGCTTGCCCAGGTTGATGTGCCGCAGCAGGTCGCAGCGCAGGGCCAGGAAACCGTTCGCCGGGTCGAAGAGGCTCCAGTATCCCGACGCGACCTTGACCAGGAAGGTCAGCCCGGCGTTGCCGACGATGCGCACGAACGGCATCGCGCGCAGGGCTTCGAGGTCGGTGTAGCGGTTGCCCTTGCTCATGTCGGCCTGGCCGGCGATCAGGGGCCGCAGCAGGGCCGGGATGTACGCGGGATCCATCTGATCGTCGCCGTCGAGCTTGACCACGATGTCCAGGCCGGCGTCGAGCGCGCGCGCGAACCCGCTGGCCATCGCCGCGCCGACGCCGCGGTTGCGCGCGTGCTCGATCACCACCAGGCGCGGATCACGGATCGCGGCCAGCCGCGCGCGCGTGTCGTCGGTGGAAGCGTCCTCGACCACGATGATCGTGCGCACATAGTCCGGGATGCCCGCGACCACGCGCTCGATCTGCGACGCGACGTTGTAGGCCGGGATCACCACGCCGATCGCGATGCTCGCGAACTCGCGCGGCAACGCGACCGCGGCCTGCGGGTGCGTGCGCGTGTTGCCCGGGGACGGCGGCGCGCTCATGCAACCGCTGCGACCGTGATCAACGGTGCGCGTGTCCCGTCCATCCAGGCCGGCGTCGGCAGGCCGAACCAGGCGAGGATCGTCGGCGCGATCTCCGTCACCGACATCGAGGTCTCGCTGCTCGAGAGCTTCAGCCCCTTGGAGTAGGCCAGCAGCCAGCCCGCATCCTTGTGGTGCGCCGTCGACTGGTCGGCGGTCGGATGTTCGTGGATGTGGCGCGAAAACGGCACGCAGAGCTGCGCCAGCGCGCGGTGGCGGATCGGCGGCAGGTCTCCGGGAGCGCTGCGGCGCGGCATGTTCAGCTCGACGAACACCTGCGATCCGCGGCGCGCGACGTGGAACAGGCCCTCGGCGGAGTCGACGTACAGGCCCGCCAGCGCGAGCTCGCCGGCTTGTGCCGCGGCCTCGCTGCCGAAGTTCACGGTGACGTCGGGATTCATCTGGTGCAGCACGCTGTACTCGCGCAAGCCGACCGCGTCGAACAACTCGCGTTCCTTGACCAGGCGCACCACCGGGTTGTGGATCTCGCCGACCGGGTCGAACGGTCGCTGGCCCAGTCCGGTGCCGACCAGCACGATCGTCTTGTCGTCGACGATTTCGAGCAGCCTGCCGAGCAATTCGTCGGTGTAGGCGAAGCTCCTGTCGATCCAGTGCGAGAAGCGCTGCTCGTAGCGCCTGCGCTCCCCCACGTCGGCGAAGAAACGCTGATCGGTCGGCGAGAGTTCCTCGCGGAACAGGCCCGGTTCGGCCGCGCGCCAGTAGCGGTGCTGCATGTAGGCGACGTGATTCAGGTGCAGCGTGCCGAAGGCCGGCCGGTGCTGCTTGTACAGCGACTCGAAGGCGTCGAAAGCGATGTAACTGGCGAGCATCGCGCGCTCGGGCACGCGCGCGCTGCCCTGCAGCACCTCCATCGGCACCTGGGCCAAGGTGCGCAGCACGGTGTTCGCGCGCACGCCGGCCTTCATCGTCTTCAACAGCAGCGGCACGGCCTCGAAGGCCTTGAGCGAAAAACTCTCCGAGTAGTTGCGCGCGCTGAAGATCGAGAATTCCTGCACCGGCCGCGCCGCCTCGGGGATGCAATCGGCGCTGTCCGCCAGGCCCTCGGGCACGTAGTAGAGCGCGTTGCCGCTGCTGCGCGGCGGGTAGCTCATCAGGCTGCCGAACACGCCCACCGAGACCTGGTGCGCGTCGAGCACGTCCCACACGCAGCGTCCGCGGATCGAGGCCGTGTCCTGGCCGAAGCCGATGATGCCGTGCTCGGAGGGCTCGAGGCCCGAGTACACCGAGGGCCAGATGATCCAGGGCGAGATCAGTCGCCAGGCTTTTTCCTGGCTGGGATCGAAGCCGCGCACGCGCGTGCGCAGCAGCACGCCGCCGCCGACCATGCGCGCCAGGTTCGGCAGGCGACCGGCGGCGATCCCGCGGTCGAGGAAATGGCGCTCGGCCTCGTTCACCTCGACGAACAGCACCGAAATCCCGTGCCCGGTCCGCGTCTTGGTCGCAATCATGGCTTCGAAGACCGTCCTTCAGGGCCAGGCCGGGCTTTTCGGCAGTTTATCCCGCTGCGCTGGGGCGGGCAAGCGCAGCGGCCGGCGCCTCAGCGCAGCTCGGTCGAAAGCGTGCGCCCGCCGCTCTGCTCGCACCACGTCGTCCAGGTGCGGGTCAGCGCCTTGGGGCAGTCGACGAGCACGGCGTCGAGCGACACCAGCCGGAATCGATTCTGTTCCAGGAACAGCGTGCGCATCAGCTCGACGTTCCAGCGCGTGCCGCCGGTCGGCGCGCCGTCGCCCAGCAGCACGATCGAATCGGTCCTGGGATCCTCGAGCGCCAGCTGCAGCGCATCCCAGAAGTTGCCCTGGCCGCGATCCGAACGCTTCTCGAAGAAGGCCAGCGCGGAGGCGACGTTCTTCGGCGACGCCGGCTGCAGAGCATCCTGCCAGGGCAGCGGCGTCAGCGTGTACGGGATCAGGTTGAACTCCGTGCCCGGCGCCAGCGCGCGCAGCGCGCGTTCGAGCTCCTGCTCGGCGACCGCCTTGCGCGACTTGCCTTCCTTCTCCACCCACATCGACCCGGACATGTCGATCAGGAAACACACGTGCTCCGACACGATCGGCAAGCCGACCAGCGTGGCGGTCCTGGGCTCGGCTTCCGCGGCTTCGGCCTCGACCGTCTGCGGCTTCCAGTCCGCGGCCAGCGCTTGCGCCCACTGCTGCCAGAAGCGCGGATCGCGGCCGGCCTTGGCCCCCGAGAGCTTGCGCAGCACGTCGACGATCGCGAGCGCGTGGCGCGCGCTCGACTCGTCCGCCAGCGCCTGCGCCAGCGCCAGCGCAGCCTCGCGGTTGGCCACGCGTGCCAGGAGATGGACGCTCTGCAGGCGCACGCTCGCATGCGCGTCCGCGAGCCCCACGCGCGCCAGCTGCAGCTGTTGCGCGGCGCTCAGGTCGGCCGCGGCGAGCAGCGCGGCCGAACGCACCTCGAAGGCCTTGTCGTCCGCCAGGTCCTGCAGACGTTGCAGGGCGAGCCCCGGCGCGAAGCCGTCGAGCGCCATCAGGGCCGCTGCGCGCACGCCGCTCGCCGGATCGCGCAGCGCGAGTTGCTCGAGCTCCTTGCGCAGGCTTCCCGGCGGTTCCTCGGCCAGCTCGTTGCGCCGCGCGAGGCTCTCGATCGAAGCCGCCAGCGCGCGGCGCACGCGCGCATCCTTGTCCCCGAGCAGCCTTGCCAGCTTCGCCGGCTGCGGCCGGGCTTCGACGCGGCCCAGCGCCTCGGCGCAGCGCAGGCGCAACAGCTCGTCCTTGGCGCCCAGGCCCAGCTTGGAGAACAAGAGCTCGAACTCGGGCGGGTCGTCGACCGAGCCCAGCGCGATCTGCGCTTCGTCGGCGACCATCGGGCTGGGGTCGCGCAGCGCGGCCAGCACGCGCTCGAGCGCCTCCACGCCGTTCTGGCGGCCGAGTTCCTCCACCGCGCCGCGGCGTTTCTTCTCGTCCGGATCGGCGAGGCGCTTCTCCAGTTCCGGGGGCTGCTGCGGCGCGCTCGCCCCAACGGGCCCGATCCAGGCGCAGGCCAGCAGCAACGAAGCGCTGAAAAAGCTCACGGCTGCTCCTCGACGTAGCGCCGCGCCGCGTCCTGCGGCGGCGTCAGCTTGGGCGACCTGGCCAGCGCCTGCTCCATCATGTCGCGCAGCAGGATCGGATCGGTGGTGCGCGCGCGCGCCGCGGAGAACTCCAGCGCGCCGTCGCCGCCCTGGGCCAGGAAACTGTTGGTCGCCACGCGGTAGAGCTTCAGCGGATCGAGAGCCTGGCCCTCGATCTCGATGCGCGACAGGCGCAACGAAGCGTCGCTCGCGCGGCGCACCACCAGGCACAGGCCAGAGAAGTCCATGCCGGTGTGCTTGCCGCTCTCCAGCGAGCGGCGCACGAAGCTCTCGACCTGCGCGCCGCTGAGCTCGACGGCGACGACGTCGTTGTCGAAGGGCAGCAGCTCGAACAGGTCGCGGCGCGTGAGCGGCCCCGCGGGCAGATCGCAGCGCGTGCCGCCGCGGTTGTGCACGCCGATGTCGGCCTGCATCCGCGCGCGCAGCGTGTCGGCGATCCACGAGCCCGGAGCGGAGCAGCCGCCTTCCACGGCGCGCGAGAGCGGCGCCGTCAGTTCGCCGACGACCGTCTTCAGCGACTCCGCCGCGCGCGCGGCGAGCCGATCGCAGGCCGCGGCCACCGCGGCGACCTGCGGCAGCGCGAGCTGCTCCGGCGTGGGTGCATCGAGCAGGTCGATCAGCCGCGCTTCGCTGCGCAGCGGCGCGAAGCTCGAGGGATCGAGCCACAGGTCGACGCGGCCAAGCGCGCTGGCCTTCGAGCCCGATTGCACGATCAGGGTCTCGCCGACGCGCTCGCCCTGCTTCAGGTAGGTGTGCGAGTGTCCCGAGACGATCAGCGCCAGCCGGGGATCGTGGCGCGCCAGCTCGCGCGCTTCCTCCACGGCGATGTGGCCCACGGGCACGATCAGGTCGAACTGTCCGGCGAGCTCCGCCCGCGCGCGATCGAGCTCCTGCGCGGGCGTGGCGAACTCGAAGGCGCGCACTTCGTGGCTGGTGATCTCCAGGGTCTCCGGCGTCAGCAGGCCGACGAAGGCGATGCGCACGCCGGCGCGCTCGACCAGGATCCAGGGCCGCGCCCACGCCAACCTGCGAGCGTGCTCGCGCGTGCGCACGTTGGCCAGGATCGCGGGCAAACGCGCCTGCTCCACCAAACGCCGCGCGTTCGCGGTGCCGTGGTCGAACTCGTGGTTGCCGACGCACATCGCGTCGAAGCCCAGGCCGGCCAGCGCCTGCACGAAAGGCAGGCCTTGCTCCAGCGCGCCCTCGGGCGTGCCCTGGTACCAGTCGCCGGCGTCGACCAGCAGCGCCGCGGGAACCTCCGCGCGCAACCGCGCCAGGTGAGCGGCCATGCGCGTCAATCCGCCGATGTCGGGTGGAGCGCTCTTCGACAACCACGTCGCCTTGCGCGGCAGCACCTGCCCGTGGACGTCGTTGGTGTGCAGGATGACGAGATGGATGGGCTCGCGCGCAGCCGGCGCTTGCGCGCGGGCGCCGGGCGTGGCCAGGAGCGCGATCCACGCGGCCGCCAACAGCGCGCATGAACGGCGAGACAGCCACAGCCGGCAGCTCTCCGCAGCGTCAGGGCCGCGAGCGCGGCGATCGAGCGAGCGATCCACGCCGCACATGGTAGTGGGCCGCGCCGCGGCTGGGGAGGAAGTTGCTTGCTCGCGGCTGCAACCGGACGGCCGGCATGGCATCTTGCTCGACCCGTGAGTCCCCCGTCGCGCCCGCACCGCCGCTTCTGGCTGCTGCTGCTCGTGCCCCTGCTCGCTTCGATCGGGACGCGCGACTGGTGGGCGCCCGACGAACCGCGTTACGCGCAGGTGGCGCGCGAGATCTACGAGTCCGGCGAGTTCCTGGTGATGCACTTGTGCGGCTCGATCTACCGCAGCAAGCCGCCGCTGTTGTTCTGGATCTCCGGCGCCCTGGGCCAGCTGGCCGACTGGAGCGAATGGGCGCTGCGCTTGCCTTCGCTGATCTCCACGCTGGTCTGCGCCCTGCTCACCGCGCAGCTCGCGCGGCGCTTCTGGGGCGAGGACGAAGCGCGCTGGGCGCCGATCCTCTACCTCTCGACCACGATGGTCGCCTGGCACGGCGCGCGCATGCAGATCGATCCCTTGCTGAGCGCGCTGACCCTGGGCGCGATCGTCGCCGCCAGCGAACCCTGCGACACGCAGCGCGCGCGCGCACGCCGGCTGCTGGCCGCGGGCCTGCTCTGCGGATTGGGCGTGCTGGCGAAGGGGCCGATCGCGCTGATCCTGTTCGCGGTCCCGCTCGCGGGCTGGCGCTGGATCCTGGGCCCGCACGCGCAGCGCGCGGGGGCTCCGGCCTGGGCCGCCTTCGCGTTCGCCGCGCTGGCGCCCGGCCTCGCCTGGGCTTCGGCCGTGGTCGCTCGTCGACCCGAGCTGGCCTACGATTTGTTCGTCGGCCAGTTCTTCGAGCGCGCGGTCATTGGCACGAACCACCACAACCCGCCCTGGTACCACGCGCTGGTGCAGCCGGCGATGATGCTGCCCTGGACGCTGCCGATGCTCGCGGGTTCCTGGTGGGCGTGGCGCGCGTTGCAGGCGCGTCGGCGCGGCCATGACTTCGACGCCGGACTGGCGCTGGCGGGTTGGTGGTTCTGGGCCCTGTTCCTGGCCTTCTCGCTCAGCCCGGAGAAGCGCGAGCTGTACCTGCTGCCCGCCTATCCGGCGCTCGGGCTGCTGGGCGCGCGCTGGTTGTGCGAGACGGTGCGCGCGGGGCGGCTCGCGCGCGCGCTGGTGACGCCCATTCCGCTGCTGCTGCTGCTCACGGGGATCGCGATTTGCGCGGCGCCTTTCTTCGAAAACCTGGCGCCCGAGGACATCCCCCAGCTCTCCTGGCAGCCGCTGGCCTTGGGCTTGCCCATGGCGCTGGGCGCCGCGATCGCGCTGCGCCAGGGCTGGCGCGGACACCACTCGAGCGCCACGCTCGCGCTGGCCTCGGGCCTGGCGTTGGCGGGAACGCTGACCGCGCTGGTGATCTATCCCCTGGCCAATCCGCTCAAGTCGGCGCGCTCCCTGTCGCAGTACCTGAGCGAGTGCGAGGAACGGCCGACGTCGATCCCTGCGGTCGGCGTGATGCCCGAAGGCTATCGCTACTACAGTCGCTTGAACGTGGTGCACGGACCGCACCTCGATGCCGCGCTCTCCGATCCGATCGGAGCGCAAGAAACGGCCTTCCTGGCCCTGGCGCGGGAGCAAGGCGCGCAATTCCTGGCGCTGGTGCGGCGCGACGACTTCCTGCGCTGGAGCGAGGCCACGCGCAGCCAGTTGAAGATCCGCCACGAGCAGCTCGTCGGTGGCCGTGCGGTGCTCGTTTTGGGCGCGCACGCCGGCCCTTGAGGATTCCCTTGCGCCTGGCGCTGGCGCCGGGCCGCCCAAGTGCGAGCATGAAGGCGCCGCCATGCCCGACCCTGCGCGCATCGTCTCCGTTGCCAGCGCGCTCCCGGCGCAGGTCGTCGATCGCGAGCGCGCGCTCGAGACGCTCACGACGCTGTTCGCCGACGAGGATCCGCGGCAGATCGCGGGCTTGCTGGAGCGCACCGGCGTGGGCACGCGGCACGTGGCGCCGCCGCTGGAGAGCCTGCTCGCACCGGGCGACTTCGCCGCGCGCAATGCCGCCTGGCGCGAGCATGCGCTGGACCTCTCGCTGCGCGCGGCGCGCATGGCGCTCGAGCGCGCGGGCCTCGCCGCCGACGAGCTCGACTGCCTGATCGACGTCTCGTGCACCGGCATCTGCATCCCCGCGCTCGACGTCGAGATCGCGCCGCGCCTGGGACTGCGAGCGGACCTGCGCCGCGTGCCGATCACCGAGAGCGGCTGCTCCGCGGGCGGGCTCGCGCTGGGCCTGGCGCATTCGCTGGCGCGCGACGGCGAGCGCGTCCTTGTCGTGGCGGTGGAAGTCTGCTCGCTGACGCTGCCGCCGGGACAGCGCTCGCGCACCGACCTGGTCGCCGCCGCGCTGTTCGCCGACGGCGCGGCCGCTGCCGTGATCCAGCCTGCGGCGCGCGGTCCGCGGATTCTCGCGCACGGCTCCTACCTGGTGCCCGACAGCGCGCGCACGATGGGCTTCGACGTCGGCAACCATGGCCTGCGCATCGTGCTCGATCGCGACCTGCCCGATCTGCTGGCGGCCGCGGCGCCGGACGCGATCGACGGATTCCTCGCTCGCCATGGCCGCCGGCGCGCGGACATCGGCCTGCACCTGCTGCACCCGGGCGGGCGGCGCGTGCTCGAGGTCTGGGAGTCGCTCTTCGCGCTCGCGCCCGACGGGCTGCGCTTCTCGCGCGAATCGCTGGCGCGCTTCGGCAATCTCTCCTCGGCCTCGGTGCTGACCGTGATCGAGCTCGCGCTCGCGGCGCGCGCGCGCGTCGAGCCGGGCAAGCTCGCTCTGGTGGCCGCGGTCGGGCCGGGCCTGAGCCTGGAATTCCTGCTGCTGGAGTGGCCCGAGCATGCTTGAGCCGAGTTGGGACCGCGGCCACTTGCTGTGGGCCACGATCGGCCT
>Ga0315910_10002382_pt1 | contig 16559 bp, 15 predicted proteins | sample EdamamesoilMG_FD_204470 | JGI IMG/M metagenome (GOLD analysis project Ga0315910, IMG submission 204470) | Garden soil microbial communities collected in Santa Monica, California, United States - Edamame soil | ecosystem: Environmental > Terrestrial > Soil > Garden | place: USA: California... | reverse complement strand
GTGTCGAAGCTCCGCTTTTCGTGCTTCGTTGGTGGGTGCTGACGGCCCCCCGGTTGGCCTGATCATTGCTAGCTCGGCAGCCGCCGTGTGTGCTCATCGACTGAGGACCCTCGCACAGAACCTGGGGTTGACCGAACGCCGACGCCTCGAGCCGGTGAAGGCGAGCACGCTCGGATGAGCCCGCGGGGAGGTCACGGCTTTCGACTGGTGGTGATGCCCCAGCCGGACAACACCACCTGCGGACCCACCTGCCTGCACGCGGTGTATCGTTACTTCGGCGACCACCTGCCGCTCGAGCAAGTGATCGACGAGGTGCTCGCGCTGCCCCACGGCGGCACGCTCGCCGTGCTGCTCGGCTGCCATGCCCTCGCGCGCGGCTACTCTGTCGAGATCTTCACCTACAACCTTCAGGTCTTCGATCCCACGTGGTTTCGCAGCAAAGATCAATTGGTCGGGCGGCTGCAGGCGCAGCGTCGAGTGAAGTCAGACCCGAAGTTGCTGCTGGCGAGCCACGCCTACCTCGAATTTCTGCGGCTCGGTGGATCGATTCGCTACGAGCCTCTCAGCGCGGGCCTGCTCAGGCGCTACCTCAACCGCGAGATCCCCATCTTGACCGGGCTCCTGGCGACGCACCTCTACGATTGTGCGCGTGAGTATCGCGACGAGTACGACGATGTGCGCGGTGAGCCCGTTGGGCACTTCGTCGTGCTCAGCGGCTACGATCGAAAGAAGCGTGAAGTGCTCGTCTCCGATCCGCTCCACGACAACCCACGCTACAAGAAGCGCTACTACAGCGTGAGCAGCGAACACCTCCTCACATCGATCCTGCTCGGCATCGTCACGTACGATGCCAACCTGCTCATCATCACGCCCAATCGCGGGAAACCCTCCAGATGATCGCCCTCGTTGTCGTAGACAACCCGAAGTACTGGCCGCTGCACATTCCAGGGACCGAGATCGTGTCTTCGCGCGAATACTTGACGAACCCCAAGTACTTCGACCTGAAGCGAGCCATCGTCTTCAACCTTTCGAAGAGCTACCGCTATCAAACGGTGGGCTATTACGTGTCCTTGTTGGCCCGTGCGCGCGGCCACCGGCCCATGCCTTCGGTGACCACGCTGCAAGACTTGAAGCATGCCGCCATCATTCGCGTCGCCTCCGAAGAACTAGGCCGGCGCCTGCAGACGACGCTGGGCCAGCTCAAGGGCGATCGTTTCACGCTCAGTATCTACTTCGGTCGCAACATGGCGCAACGTTACGACAGCTTGTGCCAGTCCCTGTTCGCGCACTTCCCAGCTCCCTTCTTGCGCGCGGAGTTCGCTCGCACGGACCAATGGCGCCTGCATAGCTTGCGCCCGATCGCCTTGAACGAGATTACCGAAAACCATCGACAGTTCGTGGTGGAACAGGCGGCGAGGTTTTTCGCGCGCCCGCGCCTCACCGGCATCCAACAGCCGCGCTACGAACTGGCCGTATTGGTCAACCCGCACGAGGTCGATCGACCCTCGGACGAGCGTGCGCTCGGGCGCCTGGCCCGGGCCGGCAAGCGCTTTTCGATGCGCGTGACACAGATCGAGAAGGACGACTTCGGCAGGTTGGGTGAGTTCGATGCGCTGTTCATTCGCGAAACCACGGCGGTGAATCACCATACCTACCGTTTCGCGCGACGAGCCCAGGCGAACGGCCTCGTGGTGATAGACGACCCCGAATCGATCGTGCGCTGTACCAACAAGGTGTATCAGGCCGAGCTGTTCGAGCGCCACGGCATTGCCATCCCAAAAACCGTGGTGATCCACCGTGACAACGTGGACTGCATCGCGCGTGACCTGGGCTTCCCGTGTGTGTTGAAGCGCCCCGATAGTTCATTCTCGGCCGGGGTCGTCATTGCGCGCGACGAGGCCGAGTTGGCACACCACCTCGGGACTTTCCTGAAGGATTCGGAGCTGGTGGTCGCGCAAGAGTTCACGCCTTCCGAATTCGATTGGCGCATCGGTGTGCTCGAAGGGCGCCCGCTCTATGCTTGTCGCTACTACATGGCGCGCGGCCACTGGCAGATCCAGAAGCAGATGGTCGACAACCGGCGTTCGTATGGGCGTTCCGACACGCTGGCAGTCGAAGCCGCCCCGACCCACGTCGTCAAGTTGGCGGTGAAGGCCGCGAACTTGATCGGCAACGGCCTGTACGGCGTCGATCTGAAGCAAGTTGGACGCCGCCTGATGGTGATGGAGGTCAACGACAACCCGAGCATCGAAGCGGGTATCGAAGACGCCGTGCTCAAAGACGAGTTGTATTTCGCGATTCTAAAGTATTTCTACGACAGGCTCGAGCAGCGCGGGCGCTCGGTGGTCAAGTACTGATCGAGGGAGCTATGGCCGACACACCCATTCTCGGATTGTTCGCAGGCTGCGGCATCGAGCTCGAATACATGATCGTCGACTCCGAGTCGCTGGCCGTGAAGCCATGCGCCGATCGACTGCTGCACTTGGTCGGCGGCGGTTACGACGAAGAAGTCGACCGCGGCGCGGTGCTTTGGAGCAACGAACTGGCCCTGCACGTGATCGAGATGAAGAGCAACGGGCCAGCCCGATCGCTCGCTAACCTCGCAGCGGCGTTCGCGGAACAGGTGCGCGACATCCTGGACCTCTTGGCGCCCATGGGCGCCAGCTTGCTGCCGACTGGTATGCACCCCTGGATGGTGCCCGCAGAGGAGCTCCAGTTGTGGCCCCACGACAACGCCGAGATCTACGCCGCGTTCGATCGGATTTTCGGCTGTCGGGGACATGGCTTTGCCAATCTGCAAAGCATGCACATCAACCTGCCCTTCTCGAACGACGACGAGTTCGGCAAGTTACACGCGGCGATCCGACTGGTGCTGCCGCTCATCCCTGGGCTAGCGGCGAGCTCGCCGTTGGTCGAGGGGCGCCTCACTGGTACCCTCGACAACCGGCTCGACGTGTATCGCACCAACTGTGCGCGTATTCCCTCGGTGACGGGCCTCGTCGTGCCCGAGGCGGTGTACTCGCGCGCGAGCTACGAAGCCCAGATCCTGCAGACAATCTACCGGGATCTCGCTGCGCTCGATCCGGAGGGCGTGCTGGCCTACGAGTGGGTCAACGCGCGGGGAGCGATAGCTCGCTTCGATCGGATGGCGATCGAGATCCGCACCGCCGACACCCAAGAATGCCCGCGGGCAGATCTCGCGATCGCCGAGCTCATCGTCGCGGCGGTGCGCTGCCTCGTCGAAGAACGCCACTCCGACGCGCGTGCGCAACGGTGTGTGGCTACCGAGCTGCTGGCGCGGTTTCACCAGGACAGCGTGCAGCGAGCCGGCGCCGCCACTTGGCCGGAACACGAGTACCTGACCCTGTTCGGCATCGATCGCGAGCGGCTCAGCGTGCGCGATACCTGGGCATGTTTGGCCGACATGCTCCTGCCGCACGACGACTCGACGCACGCTCGAGACGCCGCGCTAGGGGTCATTCTCGAAAGAGGAACGCTGGCCGAGCGCATCAGGTCGGCCCTCGACCGAACTCAGGATCCGAAGCAACAACGCGGCGTCTACCATCAGCTGGCGGAGTGCTTGGCCCAGGGCGCTAGCTTCGAGCCCCATGCACACTGACGTCTTGATCTTGAGCTGCGAACACGCGAGCGGCAGCGTGCCGGCTCGGTACAACCGCTGCTTCGCGTCCGCGAGCGCGCAGCGCGCACTCGCGAGCCATCGGGGTCTGGACATCGGAGCGCTCGGCGTCGCGCGCGCATTTCGCCGTGCGTTTCGCTGCCCGCTCTTCCACGCGCGAGTGACCCGGCTCCTGGTGGACACGAACCGCTCGCCGCACCATGCGCGGCTGCACTCGGAGTTCTCGCGCACGCTCCCCGCCTCCGAGCGCACGGAGCTGCTCCAAGCCTACTACTATCCCTACCGGATCGAGCTCAGGAACGCGGTGGCAGCCATCGTGCGGAGCGGTCAGCGCGCCGTGCACGTATCCCTGCACAGCTTCACGCCACGCTTGGCGGGGCAGGTACGGACGGCTGACATCGGACTGCTCTACGATCCCGCGCGTGCGCCCGAGGCCCGCTTCGCTGCGCGCTGGCGCGAACAGCTCGGCAGCGCAGCGCCAGCGCTCAGAGTGCGCAGAAACTATCCCTACCGCGGCGTTGACGATGGCCTCTGCACTTGGCTCAGATCGGAATTCTCCGCGCGGAGCTACCTCGGGATCGAGCTCGAAATGAACCAACGTTTCTTCTTGGATCACGACCGCGACGAGCCAGCGGCGCTGGTCTCGGCCCTGATCGCGACGCTGCCGACCGCGTCGAAGCGCGCCGCGCGGCGTTCCTAGCACTCTGGAGTTCGCTGGCGATGCTCCCTCACGCTGACGCTCGAGCGGAAGGAGCTGAGGCGCCGACCGGATCCACGCCGGCTGCTTTGCCCAGCCGCCTGCACCGGTTCGGCGCGGCGCTTTTGGTCGCCGCTATCTTGGGGCTCGAGCTCAGGGCAGTGATCGGTCCCTACGAAGATTGGCCCTTCACCTCGGCGCCCATGTTCGCGCGTTACCAGACTCCCGGCGATCCGCTCTTCGAGCTCTCGTTCTACGTCGAAGATGTGGAGGGAGTCACCATGGAGCTCGACCCGCTGCGCCACCTGGACACGGGTGAGCTCGGATTTCGGCGGCATTTCTTCGCACGCTATTACGGTTCCACGGACCCGGAGCATCCGAGCTGGCACTTGCCCCACGACAACAGAGCAAAGTTCGAGCAGCGCATCGCGGAGTGGATGAAGCTGGTCGTCGCGGTCTACACGCGCAGAGCGGGCCACCCGCCACGGCGCGTCTGGCTCGAGGCTTCCAAGCTGGAGCACGGGCACGTCGAGCGCCGGCCGCTCTTCGAATATGTCCCGAGCACGGCGCGCCTGCGCCCGCTAGCACGCGTGCCGGGGGCCGCTGGGCAAGGGGGGACATGACGAACGCGCTCGGACGTACCCTGGCGGTGCTCGGGGCTTGGTGGTTCGCGCCCACGAGGCAGCATCAGCCCGGCTTCTTCCGCGTGGTGCTGTTGGGCTGGTTCGGTTGGTACTACGCGGCGCGGTTGTTCGAGCGACTTCGCTCGGTTGCCGATCGCCCCGTCGAATTCTATGCGCCGCCGTCGCTCGCTGGCTGGCTCTCGCTGCCGCCGTTGTCCGAAGCGTGGCTCGCCTGGCTCGAACCGCTCGCGGTCGTGCTCTTGGCGCTCGGGTTCGTGGGGCTGTTCACGCGTGCCGCGTTGATCGCATTTGCAGCCCTGAATCTGCTGTTGGGACTAGCGGCGAACAGCTGGGGCTACACCGCGCATGCCTTCGCGCTGCCCACATTGGTGCTTTGCCTGATGGCGTTCGCTCCGGGGGTTACCTCCTTCTCGCTCGATGCCGTGGTGCTCGCGCGTTGGCACAGGCGGCGGTGGCGCAATTCGGACACGGGCACGAGCACGAGCACGAGCACGAGCACGGCTCAGTACCCTGAAATGCTGCCTAGGCGCGCGGTCAGCGTTTGGCCGGTGAGGGGGGTGCTCTTGGTGTTGTGTTTGCTCTATGCTAGCGCGGGGCTGTCCAAGTTGCGCTACTCGGGGTGGCGCTGGAGCGACGGCAACACGCTCGCCTTCTACCTCGGAGGCGGCTCCGAGCGCGGAGCCACGAAAGAGCAGCGCTTCATCGCCGACCCACGAGCCCCGCAGGTGGAACGCTTCCGCGACGGGTGGGGTCTGGTTGATCACGCCTACGTTGGCAGTCCGACTCCGGTGGGGCTCTGGCTCTCGCGGCAACGCCAGCTACTCGCGCTCGTGTCGTGGGGTGCGCTGCTCTGGGAGCTCGGGTTCTCGCTGGCGCTCTTCGGGGGCTGGGCGCGCGTGCTGGCGCTCGCCGGTGGTGTCGGGTTTCACGTCGGCATCCACCTGACGTTGAGCATCAATTTCTCGTCGTATCTGGTGTGCTACGCGCTCTTCGTCGACTGGTGCGCGCTCGCTCGAAGCCTGCGTCGATTCGGGCGCGAACTCACGCGGCGAGCCGCGCGCTAGCGTGCTCAATCGTCTTCGTGATCGAGAGCCTCGAGGGGAGCGCCGCGCACCCCCGCTACCAGGCCATACTCGCGCATGCGGTACTGTATCGTACGGCGACTCACGCCGAGCAGCTTGGCGGCCTTCGCCGGCGAGCCGCTCACGGCTTTGAGCGTTTCGGTGATGGCGTAGCGTTCGAGCTCTGCCAATGTCACCCCCGGGATCATCGGCTGCCATCGTGAAGCCTTTTCGTGGGCTTGAATCGGCAACTGTTGTTCGTCGACCAATTCCGATTCCGCGAGTATCACCGCGTGCTCGACCGCGTTCTGCAACTCGCGCACGTTGCCCGGCCAAGGGTAGCTCATGAGCGCTCGTTCCGCGGCGCGGGTGAAACCCGTCACCTCGACCTCGTTCTCTCTCGCGGCCTGCCTCAAGAACTGTTGGGCGAGTGGGATGATGTCACTGGGCCGCGCGCGCAGCGGCGGCACGTCTAACCGCACGACGGCCAAGCGATAGTACAAGTCTTCTCGGAATCGGCCATCACGCACCAGCGTCTTCAAGTCGCGATTCGCTGCTGCCAACACGCGCACGTCCACGCGGAGGGACTCGTTGCCACCGACTCGTTCGAATTCGCGCTCTTGCAGGAAGCGCAGCAGCTTCACTTGAATCGCAGCAGGAATCTCGCTGATCTCATCCAAGAGCAGCGTGCCCCCGTCCGCCTGCTTGAAGCGGCCCTCGCGGCGGGTCGTGGCGCCCGTAAATGCGCCCTTTTCATGGCCGAACAGCTCGCTTTCGAGCACCGACTCCGCGAGCGATGCACAATTCAGGCGCACGTAGGGGCGGTCGCGGCGTTTCGAATTTTGGTGCAGGGCGGCCGCGATCAATTCCTTCCCAGTGCCGCTTTCCCCTTGAATCAACACGGTGGCGCGCGTCGTCGCGACGTACGCCACCCGTTTCAGGAGGTCTTGCATCGAAGCATGAGAGCCCACGATGGCGTCGAAGGTCGCCAAGGACAGGATCTCTTCGGCCCGCCGCCGAAACTGCTCAGCGCGTTGATGCGATCGAGCGCGCTCGGAGCCTCGAGGTCTCAGCGCAACCAACGTCGAAGCTTCACTCGCACGATCGGGGAGGGGATCGGCTCCCGGCTTATGCTGATCCATCCAACCCAGCTGTCGTACGACAAAACGTTCGTTTCGTCAGGCCGCCCTGTCACTCACGCACCAACAAAGTGCAGAAGTAGCTGCCTACCGTGCAATAACTGCGCCCGCATGCGGCCGTGCCGGGGGAACGGAAGGACCCACAGTGGGTGCTCGGCCCCGCGCGAAAGCCGGCCGATTCGGACAGGCGCGGCGACCCACAGTGGGTCCTCAGCCCGGGAGAAGACGCCCGATTCGCCTCACGCGCTGGCGCCCCACTGCTGGCGGGCCCACGGGTGGGGCGCGGCCTGCGACGACTATCCGGCGCGCTGGGGGAGGTTAGGCCGGCCGAGCGAGGGGGCGGGGGCGGAGGTGGCACCAGCACGCTGCACGGGGGCCGGGGGAGTCACGGTCGGCCCCAAACCCAGGGTGACGCAATGCACAGCGCCTCCTAGTCGCACCATGACGTCCGCGTCGATGGGGACGAGCGACACCTCGGGCAGCGCTTGCTCCAGGAGCGAGTAGGCGGTTCGTTCGAGCTCTTCCGGCAGCTCGTTGAAGCGCGGCACCAGGAGTCGGCTGCGCAGGCGCGTGGCGTTGACATAGGAGAAGAAGGTGTCGCCCGACGCGTGGATCGGGATGCGGATGACCTCGAGCGGATAGTCTGCGAGTTCTGCCGTCGTCAGCAAGCGGTCCGCGACTGCGTCGAGCGCCCGAGACAGCTCGCCGTTGGTATCGGGATCGAGCCACGCCACCATCACCCGATCGGTGTCCAAGAACTGGGCTACGACGTCCGCGTGGCCCGTAGGCTCTCCGGGGATCGTCGGTAGGATGGTGGTGGCATGACATCCGAGGCTTCCCAAAAATACCTCGATCTCGTCCGATTCTCCTTCCGGGAAACCGGCGTCGAGCAGGCTCATTCGCGTGAGTGCGCAGAGGCCCTGGCCGTTGCTGATCACGGCGCCACCGTCGAGATCGAAGCCGGGATTCTCGACGCGAGCCTGCAAGTGTGAGGAGAGCACACCGGGTACTCTGTCGTCTTCGGGACGGTTCCAAGCGTACCCGAAATCGAGCCAGAGCGGCCCGCTCGCGAGCTCGTAGGTCTGGAGCGGCCCGTAGTCCCGCACCCACGGAGAATCGAAGTCGCCCGTGAGGACATCGACGTGCGCCGCGCTCGCCAGGTGTCGGAAGGCCGGAGTCCGCGCTTGTGGAAAGGTGGCGAGCACGAGCACGCGCGCTTCGCCTGCCGCCCCCGAGCTGATCTGCTCGAGCGATTCGAGCCAGTCCGCGGCGTACGCCACGACCAGTGTGTCGGGGGGTTCGAAGTCGCCGCGCAGCACCCGCTGCAGGGGACGCGGATCCACCGCGGCGATGGGGTAGCCATCCTGAAACGGAAGACTGAGCCGGGGCGGACGCCGGGCGACGATTTCGGTACGGCCGAGCCTTTCGCGAGCCGTGGGCGGCAGGGCGCCGTGGACGTGAGGTGGGGGGGCTGGACTAACCCAAGAGCAGCCGCCAGGGGCCACGACGAGCGTTGACACCAGAAGCCATCTGGCTAGAACCAGAACTGGGCTTCCATGTGGCGACGCGAGGCGAAGTGACTCCACGGGTTTCACGGCTGATCGTTGCGATATCACTGGTGGGCGCGGGTTGCACTCCCTCTCGCCCCACCGATCCGCGGGTAGCGTTGGGCGCACCGCCCCCGAGCCACGCGCTGGCCGCGACTGGCACGCCGACGGTCTCGTCCGCTCCGTCGAGCCGGAGCGCGGACCCCACGAGCGCCGTCTCCGCGCCGCTACCGCCGAGCAGTGCGCCTCCGAGCAGCCTGCCTCCGAGCGGTGTGCCTTCGGCGCCTCAGTGGGTGGAGCTCGCGCTGGTGCGGGCGTTGCCCATCGAGCGCCGCGACAACTTCCAACCCTCGGGGCTCTTGTGGCACGAGGGCAAGCTCCTGACCGTGTCCGACAAACACGAGAACGAAGTGTTCGAGCTGGTGGTCGAGGCGGAGCGGGTGACAGTGCGCACCTATCGGCGGTTTGCGCTGCCACCAGGCATCGTCGAACTGGACCTGGAAGGCCTGTGTCCCGATGGCACGGGCGGGCTGCTTTTGGCGAGCGAAGCACAAGTGCGCGCCCTGAGACTCGCGCGGGACGCGACGCTAAGCTGGGCCACGCCGCCTCTCGATCGTGTGGGGGCGGCGGTGGGCCTATTCGCGCTGCAGAACGCGAAACTCGAGGGGATCGCCCGGCTTGCCGATGGCCGCATCGTGCTGGCAGCGGAACGCAGCGAGCGCGGCTTGCTCGAGATCCCCGCGGACGGCGCACTCTCGAGGGCGCTCGCGTGGAGCATGCCGCTGAGCAGGTTTGCCTCGCCGCCCGGGCGGAGCCCCGACTTCAGTGACCTCGCGACGTTCGACGGCGAGCTGTTCGCGTTGGTCAGGAGTGCGCATCTCGTCGTAAAGCTGGAACGCGGCACGGCAGGCTGGACCGAAGGCGAAGCATGGAGTTTTCGATCGACCGAGAACGACGATCGCTACGGGTATGTCGATCGCAGATACGGTGTGGCTGAAGGATTGGCGCTCGACGGTAACCATGTCTACTTGGTGTTTGACAACAACGGAAAGGGTCGCACTTCAGCGCCTGACGACGTGCGACCGGAGCTGTTGATTTTCGAACGTCCGCGGCGCTGATCGTTTGCGAAAAACTCGTGCGCTTTTGCACGGTCTTGCTCGCTGGGGTTTGGCCGCTCGAGGCAGCAGACACTAGGTGGGACTTCTCGGCACGGGACGCGGGGTTCGTTCACGGTGTGCGCGATTGTCGTTACGTTGTGCGATCGGGATCGATCTCGGAAGCGCCTGGGCGTTCGGCGAGTGAGTCTGCTATCGTGGCACTTGCTCATGGGTCGTACGGGACGCGCACTCGCCTATTTCGTGCTCTTGGCAGCGCCGGTCGGCTGTAACTCAACCATCGAGGGCGGACAGCTATCGCAGCCAGAGAGCTCCGCGAGCGGCAGCAGCAGCAGTGGCAGCGGCGGCAGCTCGTCGACTGCCGGCAGCGGCTCTACAGGAGCAGCAGGGGCAGGCAACGCCGCTGGAGAAGTCGATGCGGATGCGGTGACTCGCGTCGCTCGCCTCACGCACGACCAGTACGACGCCACGGTGCAGGACTTGTTCGGTATTGCCGACACGCCCGCCAGCGCCTTCCCGCCGGATGCACTGAACGGCTTTGATTTCGAAACGAGTATCGATCTCGAGGTCGACGCTCGGCTCGGACCTCAGTATCGCGTCGCAGCAGAAACACTGGCGGAGCGCGCTGTCAGCGACGACGAAGTGTTCGACGGCATCGTGCCTTGCAGCGTCGACGACGCGGACTGTGCGGACGAGTTCATCGCCACGTTTGGGCAGCGCGCCTTTCGGCGACCTCTCACCCAGGCCGAGCTCACGGCGTTCGGAGAACTGTTTCAGCAAGGTGAGACGCTGGTGCAAAGCGGCGATGCTTTCCGCGACGGGGTTCGCCTCGTCGTGGAAGCGATGCTGCAGTCGCCCCAGTTCCTCTACCGCACGGAGCTCAGTACCGAGGAGCAGCTCGGGGCCGACGAGGAGCGCACTATCGTTCCGCTCTCGAGCTGGGAGGTGGCGACGCGTCTCTCTTACTTCGTGCAAGGATCGATGCCCACCGAGGATCTGTTCGACAGAGCAAGCAACGACGAGCTGAGAACCGCGGATCAAGTGGCGAGCGCCGTCGAGGCCTTGCTCGCCTCCGAGCGTGCGCGAAGCCAGCTGGTCTCGTTTCATGCACAAGCATGGGACTTCGGTCGCTTCTCCAGAATCGCCCCCGACGCAGCAGCGTTTCCCGATGCGCCCGCTGGCATCGTGGACTCCGCGCGTGCTTCGAGCGAGCGCTTCGTCGACGAGGTGCTTCAGAGCGGCGGCGGTTTGGCTGAGTTGCTGACGGCTCCCTACGCCTTTGCGGACGCAGGGCTGGCCGCACTGTACGATGTTCCCTACGAAGCGGAGTCCGACACGAGCTTGGTGCGCATCGATTTCGATCCTGGCGAGCGCAAGGGGTACTTGATGCAGATCGGCTTCCTGGCGTCGCACGCGTATGCCGCCGATACCGATCCAATCCACCGCGGCGTGTTCGTGGTGCGGCAGCTGTTGTGTCGGGACATCCCCGATCCGCCTCCCGGTGCGTCCCAGACGCCGCTCCCGGAAACTGACGAGCCCATCGAGACGACGCGCGAAGAGGTCGAGCTGCTGACGGGCCAGGCAGGGTGTTTCACCTGTCACATGCAGATCAACCCGCCGGGGTTCGCGCTCGAAGGCTTCGACGCCGTGGGTCAGGTGAGAACGACCGAGAACGACGTGAGCGTCGACACCAGCGGCAGCATGGAGCTCGACGACGTCGATGTGCAGTTCGCAGGTCCCACGGAGCTGGTCGACCTCCTGGCCACGAGTCAGGAGGCGCGGGCGTGTTACGCTTCCAAATGGCTCGAGTTTGCGTACGGCCGCTCGCTGAGCGCCAGCGACCGGGCGGCAGCGCTAGAGCTTGCGTCGTCACCGCTCAGCGTGCACGAGCTGGTAGCTCGGGTCAGCGCAACGGAGGCGTTCCTGAATCGCAAGAGCGAGGTAAATCCATGAGAGTCCGCCACGAAACAGCGCGGGTGATGAACTCTCGCTTTCGGCGTCGCAGGTTCTTGGCCGGCTTTGGCGGCGCTTTGGTGGGTCTGCCCTATCTGGAGAGTCTCGCCCCGCGTTCGGCGCGGGCACAGGATGCCGCCGTCAAACGCTTCGGGGTGTTCTTCGCGTGCAACGGCGTCAACATGGCGCGCTGGTTCCCGACCCAGGACTACGGGCCCTTGACCGAAGCGCACCTCGCGGGGACGGCGAACGAGCCGCTGACCGCGCTGCGCGGCAAGTTGCTGTATCCGCGTGGCGTCCACATGAGTCCGCGCGGCTGGGGCAGGGACGGCGGCGGAGGCGACGATCACGGCAAGGGCATGGCCCACAAGCTCACGGCTCAATTCGCCGAGGACGAAGAGTGGTTGGCGCTCGGCCCCTCCGTCGACCACGTGATCGCGGCCGAGATCAACCCGGGCAACGAGGGCGCGCGGCGGCCGCCCATGAACCTGATGGTGGGGCGTGCCGGACGTTACCGCGGTTTGGACTTCAGCTCGTACAGCGCGGAGGCCACGGCCGTGGCAGCCATCAACAACCCTTGGAACGCCTACGCGGAGTTCATGAACCTGAACAGCGACGACGCCGACGCAGGCGAGGCGGCGGCGCGTGTCGCGGCGCGCCGCGAGAGCGTGCTCGACTTGGTTCGGGATCAATTCGAAGCGCTCGAGCAAGGGCCGCTGAGCGCCGCCGACAAGGCGAAACTCGAGGCTCACTTCACCTCGATCCGCGAGTTGGAGCAGACCGTCACCAGTTCGGGCATCAGCTCTTGGGATGCTGCGCTGGTGGAGCGGGCACAGCCCTATGAGGGTGACGAAGACACCGTGGAAGAGAACGCAGAGTACGCGATCATCGCCGATCTGCAGGTCGACATCATGGCGTTGGCGCTGGCCTGCGACTACACCCGTGTCGCGACGCTGCAGTTCGATCACGGAGCTGCCGGACCCACCTTCGTGTGGGATGGCATGCAGCACGAATACAATCATCACAAACTTTCGCACGGCAAGGTGCGCGACGATTGCTTCGGTGACAGCACCGAAGACGGTTGCGAGGACGTCACCGGTTACGAAGACATGTTGTTCGACATCGACCTCTGGCATCAGCGCAAGTTCGCGCGCCTGCTAGAAAAGCTCGAGGGTTACAGCGAAGCCGACGGCGCGAGCGTGCTCGACAATTCGGTGATCCTGTACACCAACGAGTTGTCGGACGGGAAGGATCACTCATGGCTCGATCTGCCCTACGTGCTGGCGGGTAGCTGCGCTGGGCATTTCAAGCAGGGCGAGTACGTGCACCTCGGGGACTACGAGGAGGCGCCCCACAACAAGCTGCTCAACACCATCGTGAACGCGATGGGGATCCCGTCGGACTGGTTTGGCGTCCCCGAAGGGGCCGGTGGGCAGACGATGCAGGGCGGCGTCTACGACGAACTGCTAGCTTGACGCTAGCCCGACGAGACTCGGCCCAGGAAACGGCACGGCTCATTTTCAGCGCGGTCGTGCGGTGCGGCCGCGCCTGGTGCATTTTGGTGCTAGACGAGTAGGGTGCGTTCCGACGCCGAGTTCGAGGTACCTCCTGCCAGCGTGTGTGCGCGCTGCGGAAGCCCGATCTGCGAGGGCTGCTCTGCGCCCGCCCCGAAACAGCCTCGGGGTGCAATCGCCTGGGAAGCTCCCGGCCCGCTGCCGGCGAGGCTCTGGTCAACGGCACGCCAGAGCGCGCTCACGCCCGAGCTGGTGTTTGGCAAGCTTCGCGATGGTCCCGTGCTCGCGGCCTGCGTCTTCGCGGTGTTCGTGGAGTTCTTGGCGTTGGGGTCGCTGGCGCTTTCAGGGCTCGGCTTGGGCTTCTTGCTTGCGCCCGACGTGGCTCGCTCCCTAGTTCGCACCGTGGCAGGGCACGCACCGCTCACCTGCGCGGCGATCGCGGCCGTGCCCGTACTCTCCGCCGTCATGGTGGGACTGCACGCCTTGTGGGGCGTTTCGTTGGAGCTCGGGGCGAGGCTCAGCGGCGCCGACTGGCGTCCCGCGCGCGGGTTGCGCTTCGCCTTCTACAGCTGCGGCTGGGATCTGTTGACGTCACCCGCGGGACTGCTGTTCGGCTGCGTATCCGTTGGCGCTGCGCAAGCCTGGCGCGAAACCGTCTCGGCTGCTCGCGTGCCCCGCGCTGCCATGGATGCGTACCTGCTGAACTCACGCGAACTTTCTGACGCGCGCGTCGTGCGCGTGCGCCGGCTCGTGATCGTGTTCACCGGTGGCCCGGTTTTGATCGGGATTCTTGCGATGGTGTGGCTGGTGGTCGAAGCGATCGCGCACATCGCCTGAACGGGAGCGCGGGCGCGTCGAGCCGCGCGCCTTCGAGCCGCGCGCCTTCGAGCCACGTCGAACTGCTAGGCGCGCGCCTTGCGCCGAGCTTTCGCTTTGACTTTGGCCTTCCGCGGAACGGGAGCTTTCGCGACCTTCTTTTTGCCCTTGAAGCGCGTCACATGCGCTCGCCTGATGAGCAACCGAATCACGTCCGATTGATACAGTCCATCTACCTCGGCCAGCTCGTGCAACATCGTGAGCTCCGCTGGTGTGAAACGGACTGCCACGAGCTCGCTTCTTCTTTCGGGGGCCATTCCGGTATGTAAAGCCGATGTTATACCCGGATGCAAGAGGCGCCTGCACGCGGTGGTACCTGTTTTGCGTCGTTCTACCGCTCTTGGATTATTGAATCGATAGCGTTAGGAAGATGAGGATCGTCAGTCACTTCAGCGCGCCAAGGTCGACGTCAGCACCAGTGCAAGCCGGCGTTGGGTGGTGACTGGCCGAAGACGCTCGTCGCACGGGCCAGCTCTCGAGCAGGTTGGGAAAGCGAGCTTAGTGAGGGCGAACATGAGTTCTGCAGGCGCTCCGAAGCTCCGCACGCCGTCCAGTGTTTCGTGACGTCTATCGCGGCGCCGCGTTCGGTACCGGATCGGATTCGGCTGTCTCCCGATTTATCTTTTCGCACGGGATCGGTCGCCTTATCGTCGCAGCATGCAAAAGCCCATGATCGGGTGGCGCGAGTGGATTCAGCTGCCTGAGCTCGAGATTGCTCGGGTCAAGGTGAAGGTGGATACCGGGGCGCGCAGTTCGTCGTTGCATGCGTTCGACGTCGAGCTCTTGCGGCGCAAGAAGCGCACGATGGTGCGCTTTCTGGTCCATCCGTTGCAGGACGACAACCACACGACGGTCGAGTGCCTCGCCGAACTCATCGACGAACGCTGGGTCAGAAGCTCCAACGGCAAGCGCGAACTGCGCCCCACGATCCGGACGGCGGTGAGCTTCGGGGGTGAGGCGTGGCCGATTGACTTGACGTTGACGTCGCGCGACTTGATGGGCTTCAGAATGCTGCTGGGGCGCGAAGCCATTCGTCGCAGGTTCGTCATCAATCCCGGTCGCTCGTTCTTGATGAAGGCGCTGAAGCCTTAGGAGTGCTCGTGAAGCTAGGTATACTCTCTAGAGGCTCACACATCTACTCGACCACGCGTCTCAAGCAGGCGGCCGAGCAGCGCGGGCACGAGGTGCGTATCGTAGACTACTCGCGATGTTACATGAACATCACGTCGCACAAACCCGCAGTACTGCTGGGTGGCCACGAGCTGATCTTCGACGCCGTCGTGCCGCGCATCGGTGCGTCGTTGACGTTCTACGGCACTGCCGTGGTGCGCCAGTTCGAGATGATGGGGGTGTACTCGCTCAACTCGTCGCAGGCCATTTCGCGATCACGTGACAAGCTGCGCTCGCTGCAGCTCTTGGCGCGGGATGGCATAGGCCTTCCGATCACCAGCTTCGCGCGATCGACGAAAGACGTCGATGGTCTGATCGACGTGGTGGGCGGGGCGCCGCTCATCATGAAGCTCTTGGAAGGCACTCAGGGGGTGGGCGTGGTGTTGGCCGAAACCAGGAAGGCAGCAGAATCCGTGATTTTCGCGTTTCGTCAGCTCGACGCGAACATCTTGGTGCAAGAATTCATCAAGGAGGCGGCGGGTGCCGACGTGCGTGCGTTCGTCGTGGGCGACAAGGTGATTGCGGCGATGAAGCGTCAGGGTCCAGAGGGCGAGTTTCGCAGCAACCTCCACCGGGGTGGGTCTTCCGAGAAGGTCAAGCTGACGCCCGAAGAGCGCAGCACCGCGGTGCGTTCGGCGAAGTTGATGGGTCTCAGGGTTGCGGGCGTCGACATGCTCCGATCGAGCCGCGGCCCGCTCGTGATGGAAGTCAATTCTTCGCCTGGTCTCGAAGGAATCGAACAGACGACGGGAGTAGACGTCGCCGGAGCTATCGTCGAGTACATCGAGAAGCACGCGGAAAAGGGCAACAAGAAGGACCGCATCGAAGGCTAGCGAGCCGCGCGGGTAGCGGCCGTGCGAGTATGTGCCTTACTGTAGGAGCGGCGTGGCTCGTGAAGGGGCTTGTCCGCGCAAGGCGCCGGGTGAGAAGCGTCTGAGCCGCAGCTAACGCTTGGTCATCGGCGCAGCTGGTTGCCATAATCGAGCATGGCTCGCGTTTGGGACGGGCCTGCTCTTCACGGCTTGGAGGTGTGGCGTGTCCAGACTGCGTTTCTCGATGCTTCGGTGGTTCGTGTGGATGCCGTTTGCACTGGGCGGGTGCGGTGGAAAAAGCTCGGATGTCGACGACAAGACTGCGGGCAACGACGCTTCCACCAATGCCGGCTCGGGCGGGTCGCAGAACGGCGACTCTGACTCGGGTGGCAAC
>Ga0315910_10002381_pt1 | contig 16564 bp, 11 predicted proteins | sample EdamamesoilMG_FD_204470 | JGI IMG/M metagenome (GOLD analysis project Ga0315910, IMG submission 204470) | Garden soil microbial communities collected in Santa Monica, California, United States - Edamame soil | ecosystem: Environmental > Terrestrial > Soil > Garden | place: USA: California... | reverse complement strand
GAAGCGCTCCGAGATCTTGCGGTACGCAGGATCCATCTTCAGCGAGAGGTCGGTCGTGAGCATCATCGGCTGGTGCTTCTTCGACGGGTCATGCGCATCCGGCACCGTCTTGCCGGCGTCGCCCTTGGGCTTCCACTGCTGAGCGCCGGCGGGGCTCTTCGTGAGCTCCCATTCGTAGCTGAACAGGTTGTTGAAATACTCGTGCGACCATTCCACCGGCGTGGACGTCCAGGCGCCTTCGAGACCGCTGGTGATCGTGTCGCCGCCCTTGCCCGTGCCGTAGGAGTTCTTCCAGCCCAAACCCTGAGCCTCGATCGGGGCGCCTTCCGGCTCGGGGCCGACGTGCTTGCGCGGATCGGCCGCGCCGTGGACCTTGCCGAGCGTGTGCCCGCCGGCGATCAGCGCGACCGTCTCCTCGTCGTTCATCGCCATGCGGCCGAAGGTCGTGCGGATGTCCTTCGCGGCGAGCAGCGGGTCGGGGTTGCCGTTCGGGCCTTCCGGGTTGACGTAGATCAGGCCCATCTGCGACGCGGCCAGCGGATTCGCGAGCTCGCGCTTGTCCGAGAAGCGCTTGTCGCCGAGCCACTCGCTCTCCGGACCCCAGAACACGTCACCCTGCGGCTCCCAGACGTCGACGCGACCGCCGGCGAAGCCGAAAGTCTTGAAGCCCATCGACTCGAGCGCGACGTTGCCGGTCAAGACCATCAAGTCGGCCCACGAGATCTTGGCTCCGTACTTCTGCTTGATCGGCCAGAGCAGCCGGCGCGCCTTGTCGAGGTTGGCGTTGTCGGGCCAGCTGTTGAGCGGTGCGAAACGGATCGTGCCGTCGGCCGAGCCGCCGCGGCCATCGGCGACGCGGTATGTGCCCGCGCTGTGCCACGCCAGGCGGATGAACAGCGGTCCGTAGTTCCCGTAGTCGGCCGGCCACCAGTCCTGCGACGTCGTCAGCAACGTCGCGATGTCCGACTTCAAGGCAGCGAGGTCGAGTTTCTTGAACTCCTCGGCGTAATCGAAGTCCGCGCCCATCGGATTGCCCGCGGGCGAGTTCTGGTGGAGGATCGACAGGTTGAGCTGGTCGGGCCACCAGTCTCCGCTCGACATGGCGCCAGCGGCGGTGTGGCGGTAGCTCGCTTCGGTGACTGCGTTGGCTGCCATGACGGGACATTCTCCTGAGGTGGATGCGGCGCCGGCCGCAACGGGCTTGGCGCCATCGGTCGTGGTTTCGGTCTGGCTCGACGCCGCGCAGGCGCTGGCGGTGGCCAACAGCAGGAGCAGGCCGGCCGCGTCGCCGATCCGAGCGCGAGGTGGATGGCTGAGGGGGCGGGAGCCGCCCGCCGCGGCGAACGGGGCGTTCAAGTCAAGGCGTGACACAGGGGACCTCCAGGGCATGAGGGATGAGTTGCGGGGCGAAATCGAATGTCGGGATCCAATCAAGCAGGAGAGGCGCTGGCAGAAGGGCTCAGCGCTTCTGTTCAGGGGGCGTGGCGCGGCAGCTCGGGCAGATCCCCCAATAAAGGACTTCTGCCTCGTGAATCTCGTAGCCGCAGTCCGCAGCAGCGGTCAGACAAGGTGCTGAGCCCACGGCGCAGTCCACGTCAGCTACCGCACCGCAGCCGCGGCAGATCAGGTGATGGTGGGTGTCGCCGGCCCGTGGGTCGAAGAGCGCCGGCGAGCCCGCGGGCTGGATGCGCCGGATGATGCCCTTCTCCGACAGCGTCGCCAGCGCGTCGTAGACCGCCTGCAGCGAGATCGCGCCGATCTCGGCACGAACCTCGTTCACGATCGTGTCGGCGGAGCCATGCGGATGCTTGGCCACGGCCCGCAGCACAGCCAGGCGCTGGGCGGTGACGTTGAGCCCGTGGGCCCGAAGCAGGGTGGCAGGGTCGGTCATGGCGGGCGGATCCTAGCTAACTCTGGAACGATTCCAAGAAAATAATTGATCCACAATCGTGCCAGGTAGGCCAGGCCTGCCCGATAGACGGAGCGGGCGAGCCCCTGACGGCGTGCCGGGGGAGATGCCCTGCGTCCCGGTCATGCCTGGCTCAACCCATGCGCGGGAGATACCAACGATCGCAACGACGTCTTTCGCCCCGACATGGAGACGCAGAGCATCGTGCCCATCGGCCAGGACGCAGCCGCCTCCCGCCTGCGGGTTCTCCTCCGAGGACGGTGCCCGGTGGTTCCCACCCTCCACGACACGCCACTTTCCCGCCCCGGCGCAGGAACTAGCTGGGCGGGCAGTCGGCGCGCAATCGTGGGTGGCGGATCACCGGGCATCGCGGGCCGAAAGCCAGCGATGCGCGACGCCGGCGAGCACGCCGCCTGCGATCGGTGCGACCCAGAACAGCCAGAGTTGCTGCACGGCCCAGCCGCCGACGAACAGCGCTTGGCTGGTGCTGCGCGCGGGGTTCACCGACGTGTTCGTGACCGGGATGCTGATCAGGTGGATCAGCGTGAGCCCCAGGCCGATCGCGATCGGCGCAAACCCAGCCGGCGCGCGCGAGTCGGTGGCGCCGAGGATGATCATCAGGAAAAAGAAGGTCATCACGACTTCGCAGACCAGCGCGGCCTGCAGGCCATAGCCGCCCGGTGAATGCTCGGCGTAGCCGTTGGCCGCGAAACCGCTCTGCACGATGCTGAAGTCCGCCTTGTCCGTCGCGATCGCCGCGATGAGCGCCGCGCCGAGGAGACCGCCGACGACTTGCGCGACGATGTAGGGCACGACTTCCTTCGCCGGGAATTTGCCCGCGGACCAAAGCCCGAGCGTCACCGCGGGATTGAGGTGGCAGCCCGAGACGTGCCCGATCGCGTAGGCCATCGTGAGCACGGTCAGCCCGAAGGCGAGCGACACTCCGACGAAAGCGATGCCAAGCTCCGGAAAGCCGGCGGCAAGCACGGCGCTTCCGCATCCCCCCAATACGAGCCAGGCCGTTCCCAGAAGTTCTGCCGCGAGTTTTCGAGGCATGGGCGTTCGTGAGTTGGTCGTTGTGGGTTGTCGTCGATGCGGGTGAGGTCAAGCCGGCCCTGAAGGCCGGGTCGCCGAGCGCACGCCGCGGGTACCGGGGTACCGAGCCAGAGCACACTTTTTCTGCCGCGCCTCAACTCGCCGAGGGTGGCGGGCAGCGTTCCGCGCGAAGCCGATGCTTTGGCCCTGGCCCTACTTCGCCGGCGCCGCCGGCTTGCCCAAGATTTCCTTCCAGCGCTTCCATCCATCTTCGCGCGCCTGCTTGTTCTCCTTCGAGGCGTCCGCGGCCTCGCCGGCGCGCATGAAACCGTGTCCGGCGCCGGAGTAGATCACGGGCTCGTAGCTCTTGCCGACTTTCTTCATCAGCTCCGTCGTCTCGCCCAGGCCGGCGTTGATGCGGTTGTCGGACTCGCCGTAGAAGCCGTAGACCGGACAGTCGATGCGCGCGAGCGCGGCCTCGTCCTTCGGTGCGCTGCCGTAGAAAACGCAGGCAGCGGTCAGGCCCTTGCGGCGCGTGGCGAACTCCCAAGTCTGTGTGCCGCCCCAGCAGAAGCCGGCGACGCTGAGCTTGCCGTTGCACGCAGGCAGCTTGAGCACCGCGTCAGCGACTGCTCCAAGATCGGCGCTCACGCCCGCGGCCTCGAGCTTGTAGATCGCCTTGGTCGCGTCGTCGACGCTCTTGAAGCTGTCGGTGTTGCCCTGGTCCGGGCCCATGCCGGAGATCATGTCCGGCGCGACCGCGATGTAGCCGGCTTCGGCGAGCTGGTCGGCGACCGAGCGCGCCCAATCGTTCAGGCCCTTGTTCTCGTGGATCACGAGCACCGCGGCGGCCTTGTCCTTCACCTCGGGAAAAACCACGAAGCAGCGCAGGGTGCGCTCGCCGCTCTTGACGTCGATCCACTCGTGGTGGCGCGGGGAGTTCTCCAGGCGCTGCTTGATCGGATCCACGGGCGCAGCCTTGGGCGGCGCATCCTGCGCGGGGCCGAAGGCGAGCAGCGGAAGGAACGCGAGCAGGCTGAGTACTTTCATGGTGCGCGCAGGATACCCAAGCGCGCGCCTCGCGGCGTTCCGCGGCATGCAGCGCGGGAGGTGCCGGCGCTCACCGACCCTCAGGGCTCGCGCGGAATCGCACGAGCGCCGAGCCGGAGGCTCCGGAGCGCGGCAGGCCCGGTGTCGGGAAGCGGCCAGTCCGGCCGCCTCCTGGGCAGCCGGGCTCGAGCAACTAGAACAGCGTGACCGTCGACGGGGAGTCGACGAGTCCATCCATGTCAAGGACCGACGACATACTCCAGCGCATCGGAGAGCGTCGTGTTGTTCGGCGGCGGGAAGCCCGGATCGCGACCCCACCACTGGCAGTTCACCAGAGTTCCCTGCACGCTCAGCTCCGGGATAGGCGTGCCGCCCGGGATGCCGCCCGCGGCGAACAGGTTCATGTCGATCGAGAACAGGCCCGAGCAGTCGTTCGGCGGGGGATTGCCGCCGGAGTTGACCGAAGGCGTGCGCCGGATCTGGCTCTTGACGCACAGGAATCCGCCCTGGAACACGAGCGCGGCACGGCCGTTGATTCCGTAGAACAGCAAGCCGTTCTTGTTGTTGAGCACGTTGCTGGCTCGAACGCTGAAGCCCGAGCCCGAAGATGCGCTCGGCGCGCCGATCGAGGCGATCGAGGGGATGCAGCCCATCGAGTTCAGCTTGGCGGTGCAGTAGATCACGGAGCTGGGAGCGGCATTGAACTCCGCGCCGGTGACGTTGGTGCTGATCGGGACGTTCACCGTCTGCAGCAGCACGCCCGCCTTGCTGTACTGGTCGATGCGGCCCGCGGTGGCGAAAGCGCCGGGGATCCACAGCGTCTGGTCCGCGGGGTCGAGCGCGATGCCGTAGCCGCCGCCGCTGGTCAGCGAGATCGGGAACTCGCCCAAGAGAGTGCCGGTGGTCGTGAAGTGCTGCACGCGATCGCTGCCGCCCACGTTGTTCGTGATCCACAGCGTGTTGTCCGTGGCATCGTAGGTGATCCCGGAGCTGCGCCGGACGGGGACGAAGGCGATCTGCATGCTGCCCCAGTCGGCATCGCCGACCAGCACCGCGAAGCCGTTGCTGAAGTCGTTGTGCGAGATCGTCCAGTTCTGCGATGTGCTGCTCGCGCCGTCGAGGCAGTCGACGAATCCCGGGTTGGGGTACTGTCCGGCGAGCAGCAATCCGTTCGCGTCGTACTCGCGGCCGACGTTGTTGCTGCTCAGGCCGTACATCTTGATCGTGCCGCGCACCGCGAGCCCGGGACCGTCGTTGGTTCCCGTGCGGCTGAACTGGCGGATCACCTGACCGTTCTGCACGACGTGCACGGCCGTGCTGCCGACGCTGGTCAGCACGAGTTCGCTGGTTTGCGCCGAACACAGGTCCGCCAGGAGCAGGGAGCAGACGATCAGGCTGATGCGTTTCATGGCTTGGATTCCGCTGGTGTTCGCCGTCGAGCCCGAGGCAGTCTCGGGCCGGACGCGGGACGGAGATGGGCAGGAGGAGGGCGACACGCCGCGCAGGCGTGCGCGCGAGGGCCAGGGCCAAGATACCACCCCTTTTCGCCGCTGCGGGCGGGAGGGCGAGGGCAGTCGCACGAGCATCGTCGGGCCCCGGCCGTCGCAGCGGGGCCGCGACCCGCCGCAGGTTTCGCGGCCTGACGATCGGGCCCTCAGGAACTCCCGCGGCACGAAATCTCGGACTCGTCCCATCAGTCGAGCGGGGCGCGGCATCCTGGGATGCAGAAGATGGGCGAGCAGGCGGCAAGGCTGAACGAGCGCGATCTCCAGGCGCATGCGGCCTGGATCGAGGGGCTGGCGCGTGCGCTGGCGCGCGACGAGCACGCGGCCCAGGACCTGGTCCAGGACACCTGGGTCGCCGCGCTGGAGCACCCGCCGCGCGGCGAGACACCGCTGCGGCCCTGGTTCGCGCGCGTGCTGCGCAACGTGTTCTTGAGCCGGCGGCGCGCGGAGACGCGGCGGCGCGAGCGCGAGACCGCGGCAGCGCGCACCGAGGCCCAGGAAGGCGGCGGCGAGGTGCTCGCGCGTCTGGAAAGCGAGCGCCTGCTCTTCGAGGCCCTGGAGGCTCTCGAGGAACCGCTGCGCTCGACGCTGGTGGCGCGCTACCTCGGACGCGAGAGCGCGGCCCAGATCGCGCGCCGCACGCACGTGCCCGCGGCCAGCGTGCGCTGGCGGATCCAGCGCGGCCTGGAGCGCATGCGCGAACTGCTCGCGCAGCGCGGCCGCGAGCGCGGCAAGCCGCTGAGCGCGTTGCTCGCGCCCCTGTTCCCCAGCGCACTCCCCGGCCCCTTGGCCTGGACCACGAGCTCGATCTCAGGATGGTTGGCCATGCAAGCAACGATGAAAGCGGCGGCGGCGGTCTTGGTCGCCTTGGCGGGCGTGGGTTGGTGGCTGGCGCGCACGCCGGAGCACGAGGAGCCGCGCGCGCCTTTGGTGACGCCCGCGGAACTCTCCGCGAGCGCGCTGCCCGCACCGCTGGCTGGGCCGGAGAGCGCGGATGAGCCGCGCCGCGACGCGCGCATGCCCGAGGCGCTTCCGGCGGCGGCGGCGCCGGCGGACGCCAGCGCGGCGCAGGCGCCTGTCGGACCCGCTGCCGTCGAGGCGCGGCTGGTCGACAAGCGTGGACGCGGCGTGCGCGGCACGCTCGCTGCGCGCCACGCGGAGCGCGAGTCGAGCGCGGCGAGCGACGGCGAAGGCCGTTGTCGCCTGGAATTCGCCGATGTCGCGCCGGACGATCTGCCCGACTACGTGATCGCGAGCGCGCCGAACATGGCCACGCGATTCGTCGAGTTGAGGCTCGCGGCGGGCGAGACGGTCGCGCTCGGAGAGCTGATCCTCGCGCCCGGCGCGAGCGCCAGCGGCGTGGTGCTGGCGCCCGACGGCCGGCCAGCGGCGGGTGCGCGCGTGATCGCCGCGCAGCCCGCCGCGCACCACGGCGCGGACACGGCCGCGCGCTGCGGCCCCGACGATCAGGTGCGCGTGCCAGCGACGCTCTCCGACGCCGAAGGCCGCTTCCGCCTCGAGGGAATTCCGGCCGAACGCCTGTTCCTGTGGGCCGGCCTGCACGACATGCGCTGGACCCATTCGAAGCTGCTCGACTTCGCGCCGCTGGGCTCGATCGACGACGTGGAGCTGCGCCTGGCGCCGCTCGAGCGCGAGGACCACATCGCGGGCATCGTGCTCGACCCCGAGGGGCAGCCGGTGCCCAACGCGCGCCTGCGCTTTCGCGTCTCGCTCGGCGGGGCCACGAACATCGGCAACATCCCCGTGGACGCGCAAGGGCGCTTCGACCAGCGCCTGCGCCTAGGCGCGCCGCACGACCTGACCGCCTCGGATCGGCTGGGTCGCTTCGCGGCGGCGACGCACGAGCAGGTTCAACCCGGCGAGCTCGAGCTGGTGCTGCAGCTGGGCGTTCGGCGCATGATGCACGTCGAGGTCGTCGACGGCGCGGGCACCGCGGTGCTCCACTTCGGCGGCGCACTGATCGACCCCGATGGCATCTCCGCGGTCAAGCGCTACGCGGAGGCCGAGCGCCCCGAGGGCCGCATGGAATTCGAGCTCTCCGCCTCCGGCGTGTGCCTGGAGATCCGCGCGCGCGGATTCGACCTGGCCAGGCTCGGTCCCTTCGACGCGCACAGCGCGCCCGATGTGGTTCGCGCCGTGCTCGTGCCCCTGCCCGGCATCCAGGGACGCGTCATGGCCGGCGATTCACCGATCGCCGGTGCGCGGCTGATGCTGCACTCGATCAGCTGGCCGAAGCTGTCCGTCAACCACAACGGCTTCCTCTCGCGCCTCGATCCCACGCTGGCGGCCGAGGGCGAGAGCGATGCCGACGGGCGCTTCTTCTTGACCGCGCGCGAGAGCGGCGACTTCGCGCTGCTGGTGGAGAGCGCGGGCCACGCTCGCGCCGAGCTCGAGTTGCGCGGCATCGAGAAGGCGGTCGGCGCGAGCGGTCTGCTCGTCTCCATGGACAAGGGCGGCGCGCTCGAAGGCACGGTGCTCGTCGCGCCCGGCCGCAGCCCCGAGGGCACGATCGTGGCGATCAACCGCGGCGACCTGCAGCCGCGCACGCAGCGCGTGGGCGCCGACGGACGCTTCGCGTTCGAAGGCCTGACCCCCGGCGGCTGGAGCGTGCGCCGGAGCAACTTCGAAGTCAGCGGCGACAGCGGCACCGCGATTTCCTCGCGCTCGGAAACCGAGCCCTTCCCCGAGGACGTGCAGGTGCTCGCGAACCAGGTCGCGCGCTTCGACCTCGACCTCAGCGACGAGCGGCCGTGCGTGCTGCGCGGCCAGATCACGATCGACGGCAAGCCGGCCAGCGAATGGCGCGCGAGCTTCTGGCCCGACTCCGACGGCGTGGTCAACGAGACGCTGCCTTCGACCGTGCTCGACGGCGAGGGCCGTTTCGAGTTCAGCGCGACGCAGCCGGGCTTCCGGCGCGTGCGCTTCTCTCCGCCGATCCAGGCCACGGGCCAGCTGAGCCTTGCGCTGCGTCTCGAAGTGCTGCGCGGCGAGAACCACGTCGAGCGCGCGCTGCGCACCGGGCGGGTCGAGGGCCGCGCGGCGGTCGGCGCGGGACGCATGTACGCCGAGGGTCGCTGCGACGCGGAGCTGAGCTACCTCGTCGGCGTCGCGGTCGATGCCGACGGTCGCTTCGTGCTCGAAGGCCTGCCCGCCGGCAGTGTGCGCATCATGGAGCTTCCGGTCTCGCAATCCGGCGGAGGGGCCTGGACCGAAGTGCGCAGCTTCCAACTCGCGCCGGGGCAGCAGCTGGTGCTGGACTGAGCGCGCCGCCGCTGGAGCCGGATCCTTCCAGTTCCTGGACAGGTCCGCCTGGGGTGACCGCTGCCGACAGTGCAGCCAGCGATTGCGCACTTCGGCTAGGGGCCGGCACGACAGGTGCACCGTTAGAACGGAGTCCTGTCCGATTGCACGTTCTCCGTCTCCTCGAGCTCCCGACCATGTGCCAGCCGCTGATCGTCCTGTCCCCGATCCTGCTCCTGTCCTCAACCGCGGCGCTGGCGCAGGCGCCGAGCTACCGCGTCGAATTCCTCGGCCACGGGAGCAGTGCGAGCGCGCTCAACGAGTCGGGCGTGGTCGTCGGCTGGATCCAGCTGCCCGGCGGCATCTCGCGCGCGGCGATCTCGCACCACGGCGAGCCGCTGAGCGAACTGCCGCTGCCGGCGGGTTTCCTGAGTTCGCACGCCTACGACGTCAACGACAGCGGCCTGGTCGTCGGATCGGTCAGCCCTTTCAGCGTTGCCAGCATCCAGCCGCACGCCGCGGCTTGGTTCCCGACGCCCAGCGGCTACGTCGCGCAGGTGCTCGGCGAGCCCGCGGGCGACCTGTACAGCAGCGCCACCGGCGTGAACAACCTGGGCGACATCATCGGTTCCGCGGGCACGACGCCGTGGTCCTACTGGCTCCACGGCGTGCACTTCGCGCCCACCGGGCCGATCATCCTGCCCGGAACGGACTCCGCGGTCGACGTCAACGACAACCGCAAGGTGCTGCACCGCAACAGCCTGCTGGACCTCAATACGATGCAGTCGCAGACCTTCCCGCTGCCCCCGGGCAACTGGCAAGGATTCGGCGGCGCCGCGTTGAACGAGCTCGATGCGTTCGCGGGCTACATCCAGGGCTACTCCTCGACCTGCGCGAGCTTCCCGCTGCGCTGGACGCCGAGCAGCGGCTGGCTGTTCGTCGGCGGCTGCGCGCAGACCACGTCGGCGACGGCGATCAACGATCTGGGCGACGTGCTGACCTACGTGAATCCCACGGCCGCGCGCGTGCGCTTCGAGGGCGTCGGCGATTTTTCCATCGGCGAGCTGATCGCGCCCTCGCAGGGGACCTGGTACGTGCAGTACTGGGGCGCCTCGGACATCAACAACTCGCGCCAGCTGCTGGCCGGCGTCAAGGACGTGACGCAGAGCCTCTCCGGTGCCGCGCGCCTGACGCCGATCGACGCCTGCGGCGAACCCAGCATCAGCCTGCACTGCACGGCCAAGACGAGCTCGAACGGTTGCGTGCCGGCGATCCTCACCAGCGGCTCGCCCTCCGAGGCCGCCGGCAGCGGCTTCCATGTCCGCGCCGCGCAGATCGAGACCGCGAAGTCGGGACTCCTGTTCTATGGCACGCAGGGTGCCGCGAGCCTGCCCATGCAGGGCGGCTTCCTGTGCGTCATGCCGCCGATTCGGCGCCTGCCCGCGCAGCATTCCGGCGGAGCCGGGCGCTGCGCTGGCGGCTACGACTACGACTTCAACCTGCGCATCGCGTCGGGGATCGATCCGGCGCTGGTCGCGGGCACGACCGTGAACGCGCAGTTCTGGTTCCGCGACCCGGCTTCGCCCAGCACGACCGGACTCTCCGGCGGCGTGGCCTTCACGGTTTGCGATTGACGCGCGCGGCGCGGCCGATGGCCCAGGGTTTCGCGAGCCCTGTGGCGCGGAAGGGCTTCGGCCGCGCGATCGGCTCGAGGCACGGTCGCGCGTGCAGCGGCTTCACGCCCGCGAAGCTTCGCGCTACTTCGGCTTCCGGCGCGGCGGCGCTTCGCTGACGCGCAGGATCCAGTTCTTGGGGTCGATCGCGTAGTCCTTGGCCCCGTGCAGCGGAAGGCTGCCCGCGCCGTCCTTCATGTCGACGCGCGTGAGCTTCGCGCCGATCATCACGTCCACCGGCATCGGGAAGGGCAGCTCATTCGGCGTCTTCCATTTCAAATGCAATGCGCCGTCCTTGACCTCGCTCTGCAGCTCGGGCAAGGCCGGCTGGCGCAGGTACAGCTCCCAGAACCAGGCCAGATCGCGCTGGCTCTCCTTCTGCGCGATCGCGAGCAATTCGTCGGTCGTCGCGAAACGGCACTGCCGCCCGTCGGTGAGCTTCTCCAGCGCCGGATCGGGATAGGCGAAGCGGCGCAGCACGCGGAAGAAATCCTCGTCGCCCAGCAGGTAGCGCAGCGTGTGCACGATCCAAGAGCCCTTGGTGTAGATGTCGCCTGCGGGCGACTCCTTCCACTTGCTCGTGAAGTACATCTCCTGGCTGGAGCGCGGCTCGCGCGGCGCGACCGCTCCGCGGTTTCGGATCCCGCGGCGCTGCTCGCTCATCACATGGTGATAAGCGTCGACACCTTTCAATCGCTCCGCGTACAGCGCCTGGCTGTAGGTGCCCAGGCCCTCGTGGATCCAGAAGTCGTTCCAGTTCTTCGCCGTCACCAGCAGCGCCCACCACTCGTGGGCCATCTCGTGGTGCAGCAGGAAATCGAAACCCTGGTCGTCGCCCCAGGGGTTGCCCGAATAGTTGTTGCCGTAGGCGGTGATCGACTGGTGCTCCATCCCCAGGTGCGGCGTCTCGGCGACGCCGTACTTGTCGATGCGGAAGGGATAAGGGCCGTAGACGCTCTCGAAGAAGGCCAGACCCAGCTCGATCTCCTTGAACAGCTGCTTGCCCTTCTCGAAGTTCTCCGGGAGCACGTAGTAGACCAGCGGGAACTTCTCGCCGGCGACGCTCTGCATCTCGCCTTCGATGGTCTTGTAGGGCGCAATGTTCAGCGCGACGGAGTAGTTGTTGATCGGCGTGCTGACGTGCCAGTGGAAAGTGCGCCAGCCCTTGCCCGCCGCCTCGATCTTCACCAGCCGGCCGTTGCTCGCGCAGATCAGCGGCTCGGGCACCGTGACGCGGATGTCCATCGTCTCCGGTTCGTCGTCGGGCTGGTCCTTCGAGGGCCACCACAGATCGGCGCCCTCGCCCTGGCAGGAGGTCGCGATCCACGGCTCGTCGCTTTTCGTCTTGGCCCACGTGAATCCCCCATCCCACGGCGGCCGCACCGCCTCGCGCGGCACGCCGGAGTAGGCGACCGAGAGCTCGACGATGTGCCCGACCTCGCTGAACTCCGCCTGGCCGCCGATGCGGATGCGGCCGGGTTCGCGTGTGAACTCGAGCGCCTGCGTTCCGCTGCTCACGCTCGCGACCGTCAACCGGTCGTCGAGATCGAGCAGGATCGACTCCGTGGGCTTCAGCAGCCGCGCGCGCATCCCGAGCGTGCCCTCGATGCTCTTCGCTTGCGGATCGACCTTCAGCGCGAGCGCGTAGCTGAGCACGTCGTAACACGCCTGCTCCGGCAGGATCGGCGTGCCGCTGTCGAGCTTGGGATCCTGCGCAAGCGCTGCGGCCGGCAAGGCCAACAACGCGCCCGAGTAGCCCAAGGCCCGCAGCATGGTGAACGGTCGCATCGAGAGTCGTCTCCTGGCCGCGCCCGCGGCGGTCCGCGGCCGATGATACGCGCGTGCCGCGGTGATCCCAACTCAGGTGCCTGCGCCCTCGCGCCAGTTCACGCAGCGCCGCTGTGCAAGCGACTCGCCCCACCTCGGTCTGCGACAGCGTCGCCGACCGCGCGCCTACCTCGAGGCGGCCGGCAGCGGCTTGATCCAGCTCAAGGCATCCGCGGCGGCCTTGGCGACCTCGGGCGAGGAGTCGCGGGCGAGTTCGCGCAGCAGCGGAGTCGAGGCAGGCCAGCGCCAGCGGCCGAGCACCGTGCAAGCGAAGGCGCGCACTCGATCCTCGCTGCGGTTGGCGAGCTGCGCCACGCTGGGCGCGAGGCTCTCGCGATACAGCGGGTGGAGCACGAGCGCTTGGAGCGCCTGCAGGGCCTGCTCCTCGTCCTCCGAGTGCAGCAGCGCGACGCTGGCCTCGGCCTCGTCGTGGTGCCAGGCTTCCTCGGCCTGCAGCCACTGCTTCCAACGCTCGCGCTGCGCGGCGAAGCCGAGGCCCGAGAGCTGCTTCAGCGACGCGTGAGCGGCTGCGGCCAGCTGCGCGTCGCGGCCCTCGAGCCGTTCGCACAAGGCCGGCGCGGAGAGCGCGTCGCCGAGATCGCCGCAGGCCCGCGCGGCGGCGCGTGCCAGCATCGGATTCGAGCTGGCCAAGCCGTTGCGCACGTGCTGGAGCGCGAACCCGCGCTGCGACGAGCTGTGCCATCCCTCGGCGCTCGCCAGGCACGGGAGCAGGACCAGGTCGAGCGCCGGGGTGTGGCCGAGAGCGCCGGAGAGCAGATCGAAGCTCGACGGAGCGGCGCTGGCGACGATCGCGCGCGCGAGCACGGGCGCGACCGCCTCGTGCGCCGAGCTCAGCCGTTTACCGACGCTCTGGACCGCGGAAGGGTGGCGCTCGAAGATCAGCTCCAGCGAACGCTGCGCGACGTCGGCGACACGCGAATCGAAAGTCGGCCCCTCGGGCGGGGGGGTCGACGCTTGGATGAGCAGCTCGAGTTCCTCGGCGCTGCCCAGGCTGCCCAGGATCTCGAGCACCACGCGGCGATCGCCCGATTCGGCGGAACGCGCGACACGCTCGCCCAGCGCCGCGAGCACGGGCGCGCGCTCGAGCCGCGACAGCGCCTTGAGCACGGTGAGCCGCGTCTCCGGCGCAAGCCGCGCGGGGTCCTCACTGCCGCCTTCGATCACGCATCCGTCGCGCAGCGCGTCGAGCGCAGGCTCGATGGCCGCGGGACCGAGCGCGACGAGCGCGGAGAGCAGCTCATCGCTCTTCGCGCCCGAGCGGCCGAGCAGCAGGCGCACCTGCTCGACGGCCGATGGCGCTTGTGCCGCCGCGATCACTCGCACAGCAGGGTTCGCGCCGACGCCCGTCCATCCTGTGAGGAGCAGGGCCAGCGCAACACCCGCTGCAGCTTGCGGCGGCTTCGAGTTCAGAGCCACGACTGCGAGGGCGACAGAAGGGTGTTCTTGTTGACGCCGAGCACCGTGTACGGATCCCGGCGGTCCTGCAACAGCGCCATCGGCGTCACTCCGATGCGGCGCCAAGCGAGCAGCTCGAGCGGGTCGCCATGGCCCAGCGTGTTGTTCCAGTAGTCCATCAGCGACTCGTCGAAGTGGAACTTCGTGCCGGAGGCCATGCCGATGCTGTTGGCCGCGAAAGCGCCCCAGATCTCGTCGGAGTTCGTGAAGGTGATGTCCGCGTTCGGCGCGTAGTAGGCGCCGCGCAGCTTCGCACCCGGCGGGAATCCGAGATTCTGCGCCGAGGTGATCATGAACGCGAGCGCCATCGGCGAGCCCGGCGTGGCCATGGCCTCGAAACGATTGACGTGCGTGTAGTCGCCCTGCACGTAGAACGTGACCGGCCCGTTGGTGGCGTCGATCACCAGGTTCCCGTACATGTTGCCGGTGAAGTTGGTGCAGACGATCTTCGCCGGACCCACGACTTTCAGCTTGGAGCGCGTGCCGATGGTCACGTCGTTGAATCCGTAGGTTCCCGCCGTCAGCGTCGACGTACCGTTGTCCGGAACGCTCAGGCTGCCGGTGATCGGCGCGCTGGGCACCGAGATCCCCGGGAACGCGAAGACATCGGTCGCCGAAGTGGTCGAGCCCGAGACGTAGGTTCCGCTGGAGAACGAGCAGCTGTGGCCGGGCCCCGGCGTCGCGTCGCCGAAGACGGTCGCGCCCGAAGCGAAGCGGATGTCCTCGTTGCTGGCGACGTCGCCATTGGCTTTCGCGTAAGAGTAGCCGTTGAAGCTGTTCGTTGCCTGCGAGGCATAGCTCCCCAGCTTGGACTCGTAGCTGTCGACCACCACGTTGGACGCCATCCCCAGCGGCTCCTTGGAATTGAGCACGGATTTGAACAGCGGCTCCTGCGTGTGGATCTCGACCACCGCTTCGAGCGCCGAGCGACCGCCGCCGGAGAGCGCGGTCGCCACCAGCCGCGTGCGCGCCGAGCCGAGATCGGTGGCCTCGACCCAGAAAACGCCGCCACCGAAGTAGGCCGGCGCGGCCGCGGAGCCGACGGCTCCGGGCCTGCCCGCGCGCAGCGCGATCATGCCCTCGTTCAAGGCCGTTTCGGCCAGGTAGAACGCACGGCGATCGTCGGCGCTGGCCTGCGTCTCGCGCGTCCGGCGCTCGGTCACCTGCTGGAACGTGGCCAGCAGGGCCAGCAGGCCCGCGAGCACCACGAGCACGCCCATCAGCGCCACGCCCGCTCGACGCCCGCCCCTCGCGGCACGTCGACTCGATCCAAGTAGAAGTTCCATGATGCCCCTCCTCTAGTTCCGGAACGCGATACGGCGCTCCTCGGTGTGTTCGATGATGGCGTTGGCGGAGTCGCGGCCCTGGAGCGAGAGCCGGATCACGACGTTGTCGTCGATGAACTCGAAGCACAGCCCGTTTTCGTTCAGCAAGCCGTTGCCGTTCTCGTCGACTCCGTTGCCGGGAATCTCGCCCGCCAGGCGCTCGGGCACGTCGCGGCGCAGCACGGTGCTGCTCTGCGACGTCATGCCGACGTCGCGGGTCCAGACCACGATGCGCTCGTCGATCATGCCGTCCGAGTCGTTGTCCACGGAGTCGTCGGGATCCTCGGGGCTGGGCATCAGCGCGATGCGCTCCGGCGGATCCCAGTTGATGGCGACGCCGCTCCAGCCGTTCGCGACCTGCAGGTCGACGACCGGCGACCCGAGCCCGGCTCCGAGCAGCGACTGCGGGATCATGTCCACGCTCGAGCTCTCGAGCCGACTTGCGATGCGATCGACCGTCTGGCGCGCCAGCGTCTGCAGCGCGCCGCGGGTGGTCACCGTGCTGCGCATGCGTTCAGCGGAACGCAGGATCATCAGCGGCGCGCCGAGCGCGAAGCTCAGGATCGAAGCCACGACGACCATCTCCACGAGGGAGAAACCGGCTCTGGATGTGCGTTTCATGGCGAAGGGACGTTCTTGTCGTTGCTCAACGTCGCGGCCAGCGTGACGCTCGCATCGCCTGCCGCGCCGCGCCACTGCACGCGCACGAGCACGGGCAGCAGTCTGTAGTCGAGGGCGTGATCGTCGGGGTCGACGCCCGGTGTGCCGCCGAGATCGCGGGGCATGCCCAGCTCGGTGTCGTTCACGTTCTCCAGCAGCAGCACGCCGTTGCCCGGGAAGTCGATCGATCCGACGCGACCGTCGACATCGCCCGGTTGGGCGCTGAGGCCCACGGCGTCGAAGGCATTGCCCGGCGACGTGCCGCCCACGGGATCGTCACCGGTCGTGGCGTTGAAGCGCGCGAAGGCCGTGTCGAAATCCTCGGCCTGCAGCGCCTCGATCGCGTTTCGCCCGGCCTGAAAGGCCAGCGCGCGCTCCGACTGCACCCGCGCGAGCACCGAGATGCCGAGCAGGCCATACATGGCCGAGCTCGCGCCCACGACCAAGACCGCCAGCGCGACGACCAGTTCGACCATGGTCATCCCACGCCGCGACCGGCGCTGAACGCCGAACGGGCCCCCCAGGCTGATTTCCCTTGTTCGCATCGGCTCCCCTGCGCCGCTGAGCGACGCTCCCCTTTTCCGTCGCACCCCAGCGACGGACCGCATTCCCCAACCTCTCCTCGGCCCCCCGCACCGCCAGTCTTGAAACGAAGCCCCAAAATCTCCCGACCCCCAATCGCCCGCCAGCCCAGGAAAAACCTTCCACGTACGGTGTCGCACCAGCTCCATCCAGCACCGGTGTCGCACCAGGTTCACCCAGCACGGGTGTCGCACACCGAAGCCTGCGCGCACGGTGTCGCACCAGGTTCACCCAGCACGGGTGTCGCACACCGAGGCTGGG
>Ga0315910_10002380_pt1 | contig 16565 bp, 9 predicted proteins | sample EdamamesoilMG_FD_204470 | JGI IMG/M metagenome (GOLD analysis project Ga0315910, IMG submission 204470) | Garden soil microbial communities collected in Santa Monica, California, United States - Edamame soil | ecosystem: Environmental > Terrestrial > Soil > Garden | place: USA: California... | reverse complement strand
CTCAGGAAGAGGGCGAGCACGTCCAGCGAGCTCGCGCACTCGCGCTAGAAGGCATCGAGCTGTTCGAGAAAGAACGTTGGACCGAAGCCCACGAACGCCTCAGCCAAGCCTTCGAGCTGTTCCCGGCTCCCACCGTGGCGTTGCTCGACGCCAAGGCGCTCGAAAACTTGGGGCGCCTGGTCGAAGCCCACGCCACCTTCCAAAAGGCAGCCCGCCTTGCGGTCGACGACGAGTCGCCGAAGGCCTTCCGCCGCGCCGTGCAGGACGCCGAACGCGAACGCGAACGCGTGGCGCGCTTGATTCCCACGCTCACGATCGAAGTGCGCGGAGCGTCGCCGTCACACGTGCTGACGCTCAACGGCGTGCCCCTGCCGAGCGAGGCGTGGGGGCAGCCGCGCAAGTTGGACCCAGGAAGCTACACGGTGGTGGCAAAACTGGGCGCCAGAGTCGAGCGCACTGAGCAAGTCACGGTCGCGGCCGGAAGCCAAGCTTCACTCGTCCTGGCGCTGTCTTCCGGTGCCCCGCCCGCGAGCACACCGCTGCCGGCTCCCGTTACCTCCGAGCCGCGTTCGACCGCGCTCACCTGGACCGCGCTCGGTGTCGGTGCAGCCGGGGTCGCCACAGGCGTCATCGCTGGGCTGGTGATGCGAAACGCCCAGCGCAGCCTAGACGAGGCGTGCACGCCGACTTGCCCCGCGGACCAGCGGGATACACTGGAGCGCTTTCGCACGGCCCGCACCGTCAGCGCCGTGGGCTACTCCGCCGGCGCCGTCGGACTCGGCATCGGCGTGTGGTTGCTGTTGGACGCTAGTTCCGAAGACGAGCCGCCAGTCAGCGGCGGGGTGTCGTATCGAAAGGGCAGCGCCGAACTGCAGCTTTCGGGGGCATTTTGAGCAACATCCGGCGCCTGTGGGGCGCCAGTCTGTGCGCCTTGAGCGCGCTGGCGTGCCCGTTCGGCGTCAACGACGACTACTCCCTCAGCGGGTCGACGGAGAGTGCCACGAGCAGCCCGACGACGACGTCGGACGCCGGAGGCGTCGGGCCCACGGCGGGCGGCAGCGGCGGCAGCGACAGCAATGGCGGCAGCGACAGCGATGGCGGTAGCACGACCACCACGGAAAGCAGCAGCAGCAGCGGGGGCAACGGCGGCACGGCCGGGACCTCGAGCACGAGCAGCGGAGCGACCACGAGCACGGGCGGCAGCGGAGTCACGGGTGGGGTTGGCGGCGAGGCCGGCGGCGGACCGGAACCGGAACCAAGCTGCGACGACGACGTGCAGAACGGCTCCGAAACCGCGGTCGACTGCGGGGGCGACTGCACGGGTTGCGACCCAGGAGCGACCTGCCGTTTCGGGGGCGACTGCAGCAGCCGCGTGTGCAACACCCAAGGTGTGTGCGAGCTGCCCACCTGCAGCGACGGCCTGAAAAACGGCGACGAAGGCGACGTCGATTGCGGGGGCGACTGCGCGCCGTGTGTCATCGGCCAGGACTGCACTCTGCCGAACGATTGCGAGACCAAGGTTTGCCAGGGTGGTGAGTGCCGCGCCGGCGCTTGCGGCAACGACAACCGGAACGGCACGGAATCGGACATCGATTGTGGCGGTACGGCTTGCGCCGCCTGCGCCGCGCTCGCCCGCTGCAATTCGACGAAGGACTGCCTGAGCGGCGTGTGCCAGGAGGCTGTGTGCGGGGCCCCGAGCTGCGACGACGGCAGCCGGAACGGCCGCGAAACCGGCCCCGACTGCGGCGGCGACTGCGCAGCCTGCGCGGCCGCCGAACCCTGCAGCTACGCCGGAGACTGCGCCAGCCAAAACTGCCAGGACAGCGTGTGCGAAGCGCCCGAGTGCGACGACGGCATCCAGAACGGCGACGAGACCGGCCCCGACTGCGGCGGCGGCTGCGACAGCTGCGATGACGGCCTGGGGTGCGCGCTGTCCGAAGACTGCGCGTCGGAGCTTTGCTCCGATGGCATCTGCACCCAGTCGTCGTGCACCAACGCCAGCCTCGATGCCGCTGAAACGGACACGGATTGCGGGGGCGAGTGTCCCCCTTGCTCCGAAGATCGAGACTGCGACTCCGACGCTGATTGCCAGAGCGCGAACTGCGTCACGGGAAATTGCGCACTGCCGAGCTGTGAAGACGATCGCAAGAACGGTGACGAAAGCGACGTCGACTGCGGCGGCTCGTGTGCGGCCTGCCCTGTAGCCCGAGCCTGCGAGGCGCATAGCGATTGCGCGAGCCAAGTCTGTGGCGGCACCTGCCTCGCCCCAAGCTGTCGCGACGGAGCGCTGAACGGCAATGAAAGCGACGTCGACTGCGGTGGCCCAGAGTGCAGCCCCTGCGGGTTGTGGCAAACCTGCAACGTCGCGAACGACTGCCAGACGGGCAATTGCTCCGAGACGCGCTGCGCCGCGCCGTGACGCCGGCAGCGAGGCCGGCGCAAGTTCGCGGATTTCGAGCGCAAGCGGCTGCAATCCGGCGTCGCCGCGTTACAGAATCCACATAGTTTTCTATGCACTCTGCGCGCAAACTCACCGCGCGGAGTCTTTTTTGCTCGTCTGCCGAGGTAGCATCGCGAAGATTGAGACTCCGCCTTACCCGGCTTACCCTGATCCTTCCTTGGAAGACCCGAAATGCTTGCTCGTTCATCGCTAGCCCACGGCGTTGGCTTCGCCCTACTCGCCCTCACGCTGGTGTTCACCTCGTGCTCTGCGGAGGACACGAATCTGTTCGAAGACACCAGCTCGGACAGCAGCGGTGGTACGAGCAGTACCGCCGCGACCGCGAACAGCGCCACCAACTCGGCGAGCGGGGGCACCTCCGGAGCGGTGTCGACGAACGCAAACGCGAGCACGACCACAACGACCGCAGGCAGCTCCGACACGGGCACGACAGGCATCGGGGGCAGCGCGGGCGCGGGCGCAGACGCGGGCGGCACGACGAACAGCGGCGGTAGCGGCGGCAGCGTGACGATCACCTGCGACGACACCGAGCTCTTGTGCGACGGCGCCTGCATCGACGTCGAGGAGAACGACGAGAGCTGCGGGGCCTGCGACGTCGTGTGCCCCGAGGACTCGAGTTGTGAGGAACGCAGCTGCGTGTGCGACGACCCGCTCGAAGATTGCGACGGCGTCTGCACCGACCTCGACACGAGTACCGATCATTGCGGAGCCTGCGACACCACCTGCATCGGCGGCACCTGCGACGAGGGCGCGTGTTCGTGTCCCGACGAAACCGAGAACTGCGAGGGGGTCTGCACCGATCTCTCCACCTCGGTCGACAACTGCGGCTCGTGTGGCGAGAGCTGCAGCAAAAACGCGCTCTGCGCCGACGGCGCCTGTGAATGCCTCGAAGATTTCACCGAGTGCGATCACGACTGCGTCGATCTGGAAACTGACTACGAGAACTGCGGCGAATGCGGCGCCTCGTGTGTCAACAACCAGATCTGCGACGACTCTTTGTGCACCTGCCCACCCGATTGGGTGGTGTGCGAAGCAGAAGACGTTTGCATCGACCTCCAAGGGGACGCCGAAAACTGCGGCGAATGCGGCTACGAATGTCAGCCCGGGGAGGTCTGCCTCGAGGGCGAGTGCGGCTGTCCGCCGGGCACTACGCTGTGCGACGAAGCCTGCGTCGATCTGCAGTCGGACGATCACCACTGCAGCGAGTGTTTCGAAAGCTGCAGCGGTAACGACCACTGTTGGGGCGGCGAGTGCTTGAGCGGACCTTGCGACGGTATCTGCAACGACCCCGAGTACGTGAGCCCTTCAGGCGATGGCTACCGGGTCGACCCCTTGGGCACCGCGGCGCGCTGCTTCTACGTGGAGGACTACCACCCCACCGAAACCAACGAGCGCATCGTGTGCTGGAACTTCGCGGCCAGCCGTTCGCTGCGGGTGAACGGCGAAACTGTCCCCTGCAAGACCGACGCAGGTCACCCGCTCTACGAACAGCGGGGCGGCGGCTACTGCGTCCAGGTGGGCGAGGGCGGCGGTAACGACGCCGGTTTCTTGTTCCCAACCCGCTGAGGACCTTCGATCTCAGCCGCTGTCGCTGTCGGCCTCGGCGTCAGCCTCGCCCTCACCGCTGAGTGGGGCCGGCGTTACCTTCAGCTTCTTGAAGTTCTTGATCTGCACGCGGCCAGCGGGAGCGCCGCGTGGCTTGGAGACGTCCGCCACTCGACACACGTGAACCTCGACGCGTTTGGCCGCCCGCGCCTTGCTGTACCACGCCGCCAACTGGGCGGCCTGTTCGAGGACCTCGCGCGGCACTACGCCGCCGTCCGGGTTGCGCACGACGACGTGGCTCCCGGGAGTGCCCCCGGCGACATGCAGCCACGAGTCTCGCGGCGCAGCGACGTGGAACGTCAGGGTATCGTTGTCGGCGGCGGCGCGCCCGACCAACACCTCCCACCCCCCGATCGCCACCGTGCGGTAGGGCCGCCCCTTGCTGCTCATGGCACCTCGCTGGCTGGCGCCTTGCTGACAGGGGGCTCGGTCACGCCACGCACCCTATCACACGGGAGCCACTGGCTACCGGCACGCCTCGACCCTAAACTCCGACCCAGACCATGAGCACCTCTGACGCCATCCTCGACCTAGAACCGCTTGGATTTCCGTGGCATACCCAAGATCCTTTCCTGTTCTGCGTGCACCATGACGACGCCTACCCTGCCGGCAACGAGGAGCTCGGTCCCCAGGCGAGCCTGGCAGGCAGAAAACTCGGCATGGATTTCGAAGGTAAGGACGGATGGCGCATGTATCACGGCAGCGTCGTGCCAGGGTTCCCCCAACATCCCCACCGCGGCTTCGAAACCGTCACGCTGGTGCGCAGAGGCCTCATCGATCATTCTGACTCACTGGGGGCTACGGCGCGCTTCGGTCGCGGTGATGCGCAGTGGCTCACCGCAGGCGAGGGCATCGTGCACGCCGAAATGTTTCCCTTGCTGGATCCTGCGCAACCGAATCCGCTCGAGCTCTTCCAGATTTGGTTGAACCTGCCCGGCGCGGGCAAGCTGGTGCCCGCGCACTTCTCGATGCTATGGGAGGGCTCGATCCCCAAGATCCTTGCGCGCGATGCGGCCGGCAAGGCCACCGAGGTGGCCGTGGTCGCTGGCAAACTCGGTGACCGAGCGGCGCCTCGCCCGCCACCGCACTCGTGGGCGAGTCAAGCCGACTCGGACGTTGCGATCTGGACGATCGCAATGCAGCCTGGAGCCCGCTGGACGCTGCCCCCTACGCATCCGAGCACCCACCGTACTCTGTACTTCTTCGCGGGCGAACGCGTTCAGCTGAACGGTGCGGCGGTCGACGTGGGCCAAGGCATCGCGCTCGCTGCGGCGCAAGAGGTCGAGCTCCAGAACCTCGGGGGGGCCGCCGAGTTTCTGCTGCTTCAGGGGCGACCCATCGGTGAACCCGTCGCGCACTACGGCCCGTTCGTGATGAACACGCGGCAAGAGCTGGAGCAAGCCATCCGCGACTACCGTCGGACCGGTTTCGGGGGCTGGCCGTGGTCGAGCGATGGTCCGGTACACCCTAGGGACGCCGGACGCTTCGCCAAACACGCGGACGGTCGCGTCGAGTATGCCGACCTCTCGAGCGCCGACGCTGCCGACCCTTCCCACGGCGCCGACGCACCCGACCTCTAACCTGAACGCGCGCGGCGCTGGCGCCCGCTCTCGAACGTCCGCTGTTTCCACACGCCGAGCCACACGAGCAACCCCAGCGCCGCAGGCGTTCCCTCGCCGCGCCCAGCGTCCGCCCCCACCGCGCAGGCGGCGCAGCCGCCGGCCGTCGCGCGTTCCACCGGAGGCGCGCTTCCCGCGGCCGGTGCGCTCGCCTGCATTGCACGCTTTGCGGGGAGCCGACTGTGAACGGCGCGCGCCACCTCGGCCGGCAAGCGATCCCGACCCCAGGTCGCGTCGGGCTCGGCGCCTTCGAGGATCCAGAACCGGAGCGCGGCGATCTCGAGCGCACTCAGCGGCTCTTCGCCGGCAGGCGGCATGCGATCGTCGTCCGACGCGGGCAGCGTGACACGCCTCAGGAGTTCGCTGCTCTTCGGTTCTCCGGGCACGATGACGTCGGCGCGCATGAGATCTTCGAAGCTCGCGACGCTGAGGTCACCCATGAGCGGCTCGCCCAAGTGACAGTCGCCGCACTCTGCCTTCAAGAGCGGCAGGATCAGATCGGGGAAGAGCGCGATCTGCTCGGGGAGCTCCGCCAAGAGTTCGGGAGGCGCAGGAACCACCGCGGCTCCGGGTTCGTCCGCTGCGGCCGGCGCCGCGACCGCGGGGCTGCCCTCGCCCGAGGGCGTCGTTTCGGGGTTGGTGGCCACGTCAGCTTCCGCCGCAGCAGAAGCGGATGGAGCCGCAAGCGCGGGCGCAGGAGGCCGCAGGGCTGCCAAGCTCTCCGGCAAACGATCGCGCGAGATCGAAGGCTCTGCCCCTGCGTCGATCCACCATTGGAGCAGGCGGATCTGTTCCGGCGTGAGTTGCGCCTCGTCCTTCGGGGGCATGTGCTCGTCGTCCGCCAAGGGCAGCCGCAGGCGCGCGACCAGCGGTGACCGCGCGGCGCTGCCCGCGACCACGGCGGGGCCGCCCTTGCCGCCCTTCACGAGCGCGGCCAAAGAATCGACGCGGAGCTTGCCTTTCTGCTTGGCGCTGCCGTGACACTTCGTGCAACGCGCCGCGAGTAAGGGCGCGACCAAGTCCTCGTAGACGAGTCCGCGCGTGGCCGACGCCAGCGGCGCCTGCACCGAGCCCGCGGCGGGCTCGGCGGCCTCGGAGGCCTCCGCGGGTTCCGCCTCGACGGGGGCACCGCTCTCGGGTTCGGTGGCTGCAGAGCCGGGCGGAGCGGGCGCCTGGCCCGCCCGCTCCGGGCTCGCGGCCTCTTCGCTCTGCCGTGTGCCCGCCGCGGTCTTCAAGAGCTCGAGGACTGCCGCTGGCGGCAGGACCTCGCGCACGCGCTCGCGCTCGGCGGCTCCGCGCAGGACCCACCAGCTGATGAGCTCGACCTGAGCGGGAGACGGCTGCGGTTTACCCTCTGGCGGCATGTGATCGGCATCGGCAAGCGGCAGCCGCAGCGCGCTCACGAGCCGGCTCTTTTCGGGCGCGCGCGCGACGATCGCGGGGCCCGATTCGCCGCCTTTCATCAGCGCGGCATAGCTGTCGAGCCGGAGGTCGCCCTTGGTCTTGTCGGGTCCGTGGCAGTTCACGCAAAACTTGCTGAGCACGGGCTGCACGACGTCCGCGTAGACCGTGGGGTCCTTGCTGGGAGCGACCACCTGCGGCGCCTTTTTCGGTGGCTCCACACCGAACCAGCCCGCGATGGGCTGCGGCGCGTAGCGCACCAAATAGGTTTCGCCGTGCGTCATCGACCCCCCGTAATGTGCGCCTGCCCCCAAGGCCAGCACGCCTGCGCCGAGCAGCGCGCGATAGCCCTGGCGCCAGCGCGTGCTCCTGCGCTCCCGCGCGACCGACCAACGCGCGAGTGACCACGCCGCCAAACTCGCGCAGAGCAGTATCATGCCGAGGGCGGCGAGCCGCTGGTGCGGCACGAGCAGGGCTTCCGGGTAGCCACCGCCACTCGCAAGCAAGAGCCCAGCGATGAACGCCGACAACGCCGTGCCGACGAGCACCACCAGCACCGGGGTGACCACGGGATCGAGCCGCGCACGCAGGTTCGCTTTCAAGCTGGCGACTTCGGCGGCAGCCACCAGCAGCATCACGCCGATCGGCAGGTGCACGACCAACGGGTGAAACCGCCCGAAAAACAGCAACCAGTCGGCGCTCGACTTCGTGGGCTGCAGCAGCACGAAGGCCCCTACGGTAACGACCAGCGCCGCGGCGGCAGCAGCGAGTAACAGGCGAAGTTGCCGTGGGTTCGGCTCAGGGTTCACACGATCCACTATAGGGTGCTTCGTGCCGCGAGCTGGCAAAACAGGCCTCTTGCAAAGCCGATATTGTTTGCATAAACTGCGAGTTCGATCTGGGGTACGCCCCCCTCAGCGGGACGTACCTTCCCCCGCAACACCCCACATCCCACGGAAAAAAGGCGCTTCCATACTGCGCGACGGAGCGTCCTCCCGGCCCGTGGTGGCTGGGTGTGCCCTGGCTGCGACAATAAGCGCAAACTTTGGTTGCAGCTCGATATGTTCGTGGTCTTCGACCACCCGACACGCCGGAACGACCCCCGTAAGGATCGGGCGCCGACTTGTCCCTTGGTTGCTCGGCGGTGCCCCGAGCGTGGGCAGCCCGTGGTGGTACGCCACTCACCCCCTCGCGGAGCATTTCACGTCGCGGTCCGCGAGGCGCCCCAGTTTACGTCCCTAGCACCACGGTCGGCATCTTGATCAGCGACGGCACGTGAGCGGCAGCTGTACCACGACACGCCACTGCCCGACGCGCCGAGCTCGATGGTCCTGTGTGAAGCGAGTTGCCAGATCGCGACCAATGCCGCGCGGCTCGACGTCGCCTGCGGCAGCAACACCGTCGAAGAACGAAGCCGAGCAGACGACCACGAGCAAGCGGGCAGCAACGCGACCAACTGCGTTGTCAGCCTGCGCTGGCGCTCGCGCTCGCAGGCATCGAGGGATCCAGCCTACCACTCCGCCACACCGACCTCGCATCGGGCCGCGTAAATCTCAGGTGGCCCGCGTTACTTGGGGTATGCTCAACCCCGATGTACAAATCGACGCTTGTCTTGCTGGGTGTTTCGGGTTTTCTAGCGCTCGAAACGTTCGCCTGTGAACACTACCCCGAGATCGTGCTCGACGACGACGATCTGATCGGCACGGGCGGTACGGGCGACGGCGGTCAAGCGGGCGCGCCACCGAACACGTCGAGCAGTACCGGCATCGTGATCAACACCAGCTCCACCTCGTCGGGCGGCGACGGCGGAGCTCCCCCCGTCGGCCCTTGCGACGACCCCAACGTCTGCGGCGTCGGGCAGCGCTGCGACGTGGATGATGGCGAAGCCGTGTGCATCGACAACGAGTGCGACGATCTCGACTGCACCGAATTGGAAGAGTGCGTCAGTGCGCCTGGCGGCGGCAACGTCTGCGAAAGTATCGCCTGCGAAAACGACGTCGACTGCGCCGCTTCGCGCTTCTGTGACGGCGAGAAATGTGTCGACGACGTGTGCGTGCCCGGTAGCCAGCGCTGCGACGGCGAACAGGTGTTCCAATGCCCTTCGAACGGCGGGGAAGAAGTCTCGCGCTTCGCCTGCGGCAGCGATGCGTACTTCGAGAGCAGCTGTGAAGAGTCCGACACGAGCGGCGTCGGTTGTAGTTGCGAAGACGATTGGGACTGTCCCTCGTTCACGACGTGCGATGTCGCCACCTGCAAGGGTTCGGGCATCGCGCCCACCTGCACGTTGCCGGCCGTGCCCTTCGAGGAAGTACTGCCAACTCCTGAAATCGAGTGGGGCAGCGCCGGCGCCGTCGACCCCGAAGCCATCGGTCGCCCGTTTCCGAACTCGACACAGTCCATCTCCACACCGCTCGTCGTGAATCTGACCGACGACAACGACGACGGCTTCATCAACGAGCTCGATTTCCCAGAAATCCTCTTCATCACGCACGTCGGGGACAATCCACACCAAGATGGCCTGGTGCGCGGCATCCACGGCGGAGGCGAGACCCAGGGTGAGGACTACTTCGCGCTCTGCGGGGACGACGCTTACTGGTTCGAAGGTGACGACATCGACACCGGCGACTGCCCGAACTCCGACGCCAATGCGCGGCCGGGCGGCGGCTTGGCAGCGGGCGATCTCGACTACGATGGCGTGCCAGAAATCGTCGTCGCCCTCGACAACGGCCGTCTCAGGATCCTCAACAACCGCGGCGAAATCATCCACACCAGCGCCCCCCTCTTCATCGGTCAAGGGGCGGCGGGTGAAGACGCCAACGCCTGGAAGTACCCGCAAGTGGCGCTGGCCAACATCGACAATCAGGGCTTGGTCGAGGTCATCCTGGGTCACCAGGTGATCACCCTCACCGATGCCGGTGACGATGCCCTCGAGATCGACCAGGTCTTCGAAGGCTCAGAGACGCAGGGCGCCCAGACGCACGGCAACCAACCGCGGCACCTCGGTCCCAACGTCTGCGTCGCCAACGTCATCGACGCCGATCCGGACGATGACGACGTCACGCAAGAGATCGTGGCGGGCACCACGCTGTATCGACTCCCCAACCCCGCCACCGGCTCCGAGCTCGAGGTCGTATGGAACGCCCAGGACGTGAACGGTACCAACGCCACGACGGGGGTCCCCGATCCCGAAGCCTTCTGCGCGGTGGCCGACGTCTGGGGCGCCGCGAGCGGCGTGGCACCGGGCCCGGACAACCTGCTCGACGGCACGCCGGAGGTGATTCTGGTGTCCGAGGCACGCTTGCTCGTGCTCGACGCGGCGACTGGCACCTTGCTCGCAAACATCGAAGTCGACACCGCGGATGGCGCCCGTGGCGGAGGCGCTCCGAACGTGGACGACTTCGACGGCGACGGTTTCCCCGAGATCGCCACGGCCTTCCAGTTCATCTACGCGGTGGTCGACCTGCAAGAACCCGAAGCCGACAACTGCCCGGTTTGGGACGAAGCGCTCGGACAAGACGAGGACCCGCCGGGCGACAACGACGCGCGGAACCCGGGCGGCGACTGCGAGACTGACGACGACTGCAACGACGGCTCGGTGTGCGCCGAAGGCACCGGCAGCTGCGTCTGCCTCCACAACGGCTGGAAGCGCGAGACCGAAGACGATTCGAGCTACGCCACGGGCTCGAGCGTGTTCGACTTCAACGGCGATGGCGCGGCCGAGGTCGTATACAACGACGAATGCTACTTCCGCATCTACAACGGGGTGGACGGGGCCATCATGTTCGATCCTCCGTCACTCAGCCGAACCGCCGTCGAGAACCCAGTGGTGGCCGACGTCGATAACGACGGCAACGCCGAGATCGTCTTCGTGACGAACAACGGCCTGATTCAGTGCGGTCGCGACCTGGTCGATCTCGAGGGCAACCCGGTGGACAAGCAGACGCTACCCGCCGGCCTCCAGGTGTGGGGCGACAGCAGCGACACCTGGGTCTCGGCGCGCCGAGTCTGGAATCAACACGCCTACCACGTGACCAACGTGACGGAAGCCGGCGGCATCCCGCTCCGCGAGACCGAGAGTTGGCGCCCCTATGGCAACCGCCTCTACAACACCTACCGCTCGCAACCGCGCTCGTACGGTGTGGCGCCCGATCTTGCGCTCACGGCCATGCAGATCACTTCGCCCGACGTCGCCTGCGGCGACCTCAGCGATGAAATCTTGATCGTGGTCGAGGTGCGCAACGAAGGTGATCTGCGTGTTGGGCCAGGCGTCGAGGTGACCTTCGAAGGCAGCTTTGCCGACGGCGACGCGCCGCTGCTCGAGGAGCCAGGTGGCGACCCGCTCACGGTCACGCTCGAGACCAGCCTCGAACCCGGCGCGTCGATCATCATCACCGCCAGCTACAACGCCGAGAACAACGAGAGCGGCGAGCTGCCCAGCCGCGTCACCGCCACCATCGACGAAGACGACCGCGAGCGCGAATGCGGCGATGACAGCAACAACAGCATCAGCGACGACGTCGAAGGTGGGGAAGCCTTCGCCGACCTGCGGCTCGACATCGGAGCCGTCACCGGCCCCTGCGACGGCAAGCTGGTAGAAGTCACCGTCACCAACGATGGCTCCTTGCCTGCGAGCGACGTGCTGGTCCGACTCTACGCGGGTGATCCGAGCGCCGGCGGTCAGGTGCTCGCCGAGGTCGTCATCGAAGAGACGCTCGCGCCCGGGGACAGCGTGACGATCGAGGTCGAGCTGCCCCCGCTGTTCCGCGTGATTCGGGTCTACGGCATCGCCGATCCGCTCGACAGCGTGCCTGAGTGCAACGAAGCCAACAACCGTGCGAGCGGCCCGCAGGTCAGCTGCGGCGAGCCGGCCTGAGCCCCCTCCGCACTCGTGCGCTAGGGTCTCGGCTCCCCTAGCGCACGATGGTCACGGGGCAGGGAGCGAAACGCAGCACGCGGTCACTGACGCTGCCCAGCCACATTTCTTGCAGGGGCGACAGGCCCCGGCTCCCCATCACGATCAAGTCGCACCCGTGCGATTTCGCGTGGCTGACGATCTCCTCGAAGGGGTGCCCGGTGGTGGAAATCTGTTCCAAAACGATGTCACTCACGTCGCCCATCGCCCCGAGGGCGTGCTCGAAGCTGGCCTCGGCGACCTGCGCCAGCGCAGCCTTCACTGCTGGCTCCCCCAAGCTGGCGAGTCCCAGCACCGCAGCAGCGGGTGCGTCGTACACGTACAGCAGCGTCAGCCGGCTCGAGAGCGCCCTGCCGAGCGTGGCTGCAAACGCGGCGGCGCGGCTCGCGCTCTCTGACCCGTCCACGGGAACCAGAATGGACTTCATGGCAACGACGCTACCACCCGCGGCTCCGTAGCTCCAATCGGACTCGGCCTGAGCCGCCGCAGCGCCGAGCGGGCCCAAGGAAGCCCCCGCGAAGGGAGTCTCAACGTTCATGGCAAACCGCGACGAGTCGCACTTGTTTTCGCTGGCCGCGCTCACGACGCGCGCGCCGGCGCCACTCCCCGGCCCTCCAGCCACAGACGACGAGGGCAGCGTCGCCTTCCAGCGAGCCCCCGAGCACTCCGTCTCGGCGCTCGGCGCGGGCTTTTCCGTGTTCCCGCTTGGTGCTCCGCTCGGCAACCACGCGCCCCTCGCGCCGTCCGCTCTTGAAGCTGCCCGGCCAAAGCCCGGCGGCACTGGACGCGGGCGGACGCTGGCGCTCGTCGCCCTTGCCTCGCTGCTCGGCGCAGCCATCGTGTTCATGGCCGTCTGGTCCAGCCGCAGCGCCGAGCCGAACGCTGACACAGCAAGCGCGAGCCTCGCTCGCCCCGAGGTCCTCACCCAAACGCTGGTCCCGCCGCCACCCAGCCCGCACCGCTCACCCGCCCTGGCGCCTCTGCCCGCTCCGGCCCCGCCCGTGCCCGAGCCGGCAGGCGAGCGGACCTCGGGACCGGAGAGCCAATCGGGCCCTCACGCCGCGCAGCCGACTCCGCGCCCGCGCCCGCGACCGAAACCCAACGCCGACCCAACGACCACGCGACCAGCGCCTGTGCGGACGCCGGCCGCCACCCCCGCCCCCGCGCGCGGCGCCTGCGCTCATTGCTCCCCGCACGACCTCGCCTGCAACATCAAGTGCCGAGCCAATTGAGCCACGATCGGCGCTAGCCGCTTTTCTTCATGCGCTAGCCGAGCTCCCGGCGGGCTCGCACACCCACGAGTTCGCTCGACAACGCGAGTGCTGAGGCGGTTCGGCGGACGCGGCGACCGCGTGACTCACGAGGGGCGCGAGGCTCTCATCACCCGCGGTCCTGTCGTCGAGCGCAGCCGGGCGAGCCCGAGCCGAATGCGAAAGGGAGCGCCCAACGTCACTGCTGGTGGCCACGCGGCGACCTCACCACGCTGGTAGCCACACCCTGCCGCCGACGCTACCCGCGGCTCGGTTGAGTCGAGCCCTGCAGGACTGAGTGCCCGAGCCAGTGTGCGAGCTTCTCGACCAGGATGCAATTGCGCGGAACCTCCGCGACCGAACTTCGGGCCTCGAGCCCGCGCATCAGGTGGCTACGTGGCCACTGAACATGCACCCGCTTGGTCGGGCAGCCTGATGAATTCCTAAACTGCGACCGGGTCATATCACGCTGCGCTCACATGGTCAACGAGAAAACGGATACTGTGAGCAGTATAGTAGTTGGCGTTGGCCCTCGGCCATGCGCGAGAAAGCAAGTATCCCGGAATCCTCCAGTGCTCGATGTATTCCGCACGCTAAACCGCCGGTTTCTCCTCGGCGTGCGTCAGTTGGCACGTGGCCCCCGCGGTCCACGCCAATGGATGCTTTTCTTGGGCTACCCCGCGGCTCGGTTGAGTCGAGCCCTGCAGGACCGAATGCCCGAGCCATAGATGACGCACCTGATGTGTCGCGTTGGGAAGGGTTTCGTCCCCCGGCCCCTAGCGTGTGCTGCACGAAAGTCGGGTCGATGGAGTCTGCTCAACGGATGGCGAGCTTCTCGACCAGGAGTTGCGAGTTGGTGCCCGGGCGCGCGCGTTGTCACGAAGCACTTTCCGCTGGCGCAACCGGGTTCATGGGTAACAGTTTGGACCTCCGGTCCGATATGTCACCTATGTAGCCGGTCTGGACCGCGCATTTCCCTTGACGCGTTTCCAGGTCGCTTGGCGCGAGCGCTGACGGCTTGGCGTGACCCCGAACGCGCGCCGCGTCGATTTCTCCTTCAAACAGCCGCCACAGGGCGCACACGCTCAGCGACGCGGCATCGCGGCCTCCAAAGCCGGAGGCCGAACAGGAGCGTCCGAAAAGAGCATGTTATAAAGAACTCATGATCAGGAATGCTGCGCTGGATGCTCTGAACGACAAGGCTCTGCTGTTGCAGTTCGCTGACCTGGTTCGGCGCGATCACGAGGGCAACGCCGACCTGCTGCGCCACATCGACGTCATCGAGCGGCGGAAATTATGGGCCAAGCAGGGCCATTCGTCGCTCTTCAAGTTTCTCGTGAACCGGCATCACATGTCCGAGGCGACCGCCTTCAAACGCATCGGTGCCGCGCGCACCGCCCGACGCTTCCCGGTTCTGTTTGCCATGGTCGCCCGCGGCGAAATTCACCTGAGCGGCATCCACCGGCTGAAAACCCACCTGACGCGCGACAACCACGAGCAAGTGCTGGCTCTGGCCAAACACAAGACGATTCGAGAGATCGAAGAGCTTGTCGCGCGCCTCGCGCCCCAGCCCGATGTCCCCACAACACTGCGTGCGCTCCCGAATCGGACCACCCCAGTACCGACGCCCGCCGCTCCCCTACCGGCGGCGCCGGGTTTCATGACACCGAGTCCCGGCGCCGCCGCACCGGCTGCGGGTCCCGCTGCTCCTAGGCTCCCCGTTCCCGCGGCTCCCGCACCGGCTGCAGCTCCCGCTGCTCCCATGCTTACCGCCCCAGCAGTCGAGACGGCACCCGCGCCGCCCCCACCACGACGCGACCCCGACCCCGCGCCTCTGTCACCGGGCCGCTATCGCCTTCAGCTGACTATCAGCCAAAGTACCCACGACAAGCTGAAGCAGCTTCGAGATCTGCTCGCTCACGAGATCCCGAACGGTGACCCCGGCGCGGTTATCGAACGCGCACTCGATGTGCTCTTGGCCAAGGTGCAGAAGCGCAAGCTCGGGCTCACGGACAAGCCGCGAGCGCAAAAGTCCCAGCCGCGGTCCCCGTCCGAATTTCCGCTCCAATCCCACTCGCGGTCCATGACCGCGGACGCCGATCGGAGCCGTCACGTCCCTGCGGCCGAGCGGCGCGAGGTGTGGCCGCGGGACGAAGGGCGCTGTGGTTTTGTCAGCGACGACGGCCATCGCTGCAATGAGACTCGGGGGCTCGAAGTTGCCCATATCCAGCCCTGGGCCAAGGGCGGCGCGAACACCGCGGACAACCTCTGCCTCAGGTGCATCGCGCACAACGCCCTCGAAGCCGATCGCGACTACACAACTGGATTCATGGCCCGCAAGCGCGAGCAGAAACCGCTGAGAGTCCGAGAGCCTCTGGCTCGATACGTGACCGAACGGGCCCGCTGCTGAAGTCGCAACCACAATGTCACTGCTTCTGGTGTCCGCACGGCCAGCTCGCAGCGCTGGTAGCCACCCCGCTACTGGCCGACGCTACAGAGCGATGTAGCGAACGGGCAACGGCGACTCGAGGAAAGCACGCCGTTTCGAACGACCGAACGCGTGCACGCGATCGGCGCCGCCACACACACGAGAAACCAGCGGGACTCAGGGCCCTCGGGGATCTCGACTAGCGCAAGAAAAAAGGGATCGAGTACGAACTCTTGGGGCACGTGGTCCCGGGCACGGTGACGAGTACGGAGAACTCGTCGACAGAACTAACGGAGCTTGCTGCTCGTCGACAGAACTAACGGAGCTTGCTGCTCGTCGACAGAACCGTCCCGCCGCGCGGGCCCTGTCCGACGACCACGTACGGCATCGACAGCGTCGTGTGCGTGACACACCAGTGCTGCGGACTCAGCGAAAGCCACCCGTAGGCCCGCTTGCGCTGCTTCGCCTCGCGCAGACATTTCTCCGACGCTTCGATCACCGTCATACCGTCGCGCACGCGCGTCTCGATCCGGCTCGCGAGGGCGTCGTCGACGATCTGCTCGCCGACACCGGTGGCAGCGACTGCGGCAAATTTCGAGGCGTAGGTTCCGGCGACGGTACAGGTGTCGCTCACCCGCCCGGGGTATTCGAAGCCGCGGCCACCGGTGCTCGAGGCAGCGACCAGGGCGCCGCGAGCGCTCCGCACCAGGCATCCCACCGTGTCGCTGCCCGGACCGCGCGTGCGTCGACGCGCCGCGCCGAGGGGTCGGTAGTCGTCCTGCTGCAAGCGTCCGAGCCAGGCCTGGCTGCGGGCTTGGCTGAGCGGCAGCGTCACCGCCAGCCCGAGCTCACGCGCCAAGAGTTCGGTGCCGGGGTGCGACAAGACTCG
>Ga0315910_10002379_pt1 | contig 16572 bp, 13 predicted proteins | sample EdamamesoilMG_FD_204470 | JGI IMG/M metagenome (GOLD analysis project Ga0315910, IMG submission 204470) | Garden soil microbial communities collected in Santa Monica, California, United States - Edamame soil | ecosystem: Environmental > Terrestrial > Soil > Garden | place: USA: California... | reverse complement strand
ATCCCTATCCAGCGCGGCGTATGCACGCTGCCGTCATGATTGATGAACGCGATCCAGGCGTCATTCGCGCGCACCGACTGGCCGACTCCGCGCGACGGCGCCACGATCACGCCGCGGCTCGTGTCGTAGACGCAGCTCTCGACGGAGTAGAGCGCGCCGAACATGCGCACGTTCCTGGTCGCCGGTGCAAACGCGACCGGCGGCGTCCCGCCGCCTGTAGCGGGAGCAGGTGGCGCCACCGGCAGGCCAATTCCGGGAGTGCCCACGTAGTAGTCGCGCGGCGGCGGCGGCGGTTGCTGTGCGAAGACCTCGCTGGCAAGAGCGACCAGGGCCGACGCGCCGATCAGCCCAAGAGTCTGCAGGCGTTTCAGAGACAGTATGAAATTTTCGGACATCGCCGTCTCCCGGAATTTGATGGCTTCGCGAGGCTACGATCCAACCAGCGCCGCGGCAACTATGCGGGGCTGAGACGCTCGGAGGCGCGAATTCCGCTACCAGGCGACGGTTGTCTCGGAAGGGGCATCCTCTTTCCGACAACTGCGGGTGACAGAAAAAAGCCCCTGGTGGTCTCCCACCAGGGGCCTGCTATCTACTGGACGCTGACTACCACGAATCGACCTTGCGCAAGCGGCCGCTATCGCGGTCCACCACGTACAAGATGCTCCCATCGGCGGAGAAATCGCAGGAATTCGGCCTCATGAAGGCCGCGACGTCAAGGAGGCCATCAACGGTTCTCTGTCCACCAGTACCGACGACATTCTCCACCGTGCCACTGAGGCTGACGCGACGTACCCGGGCGCCGGTGGGGCTGGGTATGTAGATGTAGCCCTTGTTGTAGCAGATCTGGTTTACGGTGCCGCCGGTCTGTGCCAGCAACGTCACGGTGCCTCCGGTGATCTTGTAGAGCGCCCCGCTGGCCCAGTTGCTCGCATACACCTGGCCGTTGTCATCACCCACGATGCCGACCACATCCTGCAGTCCTCCACCCGAAGCGTAAGTGGAGACGGTGCCGTTCGGAGCGATGCTCAGTACTTTCGCGCCGGTGCCGGACATGCCCGCGCCATACAGACTCACCAGCACATTGTCGTTCTCATCCACCCAAACGCCTCCCGGCCCGTCCAGCCCGGCGGCGAGGGTCGATACGACGCCCGCTGTCGATATCTTGCGTACCGAGCTCGACCCGTAATCGGCCACATACAAATTTCCGCTCGAATCGAAATCCGAGCCGTTGGCCGAAGTCAGGCCCGTGGCGAAGACGGATGTCACGCCATCAGGCGTTACACGCACGATCTCTTGTCCGCCAGTGCCGCCTGACACATAGATGTCGCCATTCGCAGCGACGGACACGCCGTCACTCGTCCCGGCGGTGGTTACGGCGAGCGTCGATACTGATTTGAACCTGCTGTCGGCAAATTGCAGGTAGTCGATATAGGTTTCCGAGGCGCCGGCGGCAGATGGGCTGGCGATTGCAATGACATCACCGGCTTCGACGGAGACCTCGAGGCTGGCTGTTGCATACACGCCTGCCGTTGTTATCAAGGCAAAGGTGCCAGCGGCGGTGGCGTTCACAGTTACCTCCAGGGTCCCGGCGGTATCTGTGCGGTAGGCGAGGATCAGCACTCGGGCATCCTGGGATTCGGCCACAGATATGCCGCGACTCGCGGCCCCCACTGAAACTGCTTCACCATTCGAAGCCGCAGCGTCGGCCACCGTACTCGCGCCACCGGTCGCGGTCGCAGCTTCCGCTTCGACGCGGTCACTGGAATTGCTCGCGGCGGTCTGTACCGTGAAAGTGCCCGAGATCCCTCCTATCGACAGCGTTGCCGAAGCCTGGCCCGATGCACTGCTGGAGGACTGGACCCTGATCCGGACCTGCTGATTGTTGCTGATCGTGCCGGGACTGCCACTGTATGCAGCGCCGTTGATCGAATACTCGCCGCCGGTGATGGACACGGGCGCGGGAGCGTTGATCCCCGATATGGTCACAGGTGCCGACTCGATCGCCGTGTCGGCAGCCACGTTCGATTGACTGGCAAAGGTGAAGGCGGAGGGCGTGGTGTCACTCACGGGCGGTGTGTTGCTGGACTTCTTGCCGCCACCCCCGCAGCCCTGCAGCACGAGGACTGCGACCAGCAACAGTATGTCCAGCTGAAGGCATGACCTTTTCATCTTTTGCACGAGACTCTCCTGGAAGATGCGTCGAACCTGGGTGTATCCATTCGCGAGCGGGCAGGATTCTTCTCAGCGCCCGACAACCGGGCAACAGCGATTGGACGAAAGCACATCTTCAAACGGTGAAATCCCATTTTCGATGGATGGAATCTCGACCACCATGTTGTTAGACGGCGGCAGGCAGGCGCGATCGGCGTGGTTCTCTATCTACCGGACCGGAGATGACTCGCGCGACTCGCGCACGGCTGGCGCGACGGTTCGAAGGTCTGAATCCACCGGGCTCGCGATCCGGCTCGTGGCGGTCGACTCTTGCGTGTAGGATCGCAATGTAGTTGCCGCGAAGCCCAGGGGTCATGACACAAGAATCCAGTTTCTGCGCGCCCCGTGTGCGACGCCGTGCGTCACCGACGGTGTGCACGTGAGCACGTTCGCGCACGAGGCATTCCTCCCCTTCGACTCGAAGGGCCTGCAGGATCGTCCGCTGTTCGTGCAGATCCTGCGGACTTTCGCCATCTGGCTCGCGTTGTGGATCTTCGTCGCCACGATGTTCGTGGGGCAGGACGTCGCGCGCAGACTCTTCTTCGACGACCCGGAGCTTTGGAAAGAGGTCAGATTCTGGACGATGCGGGTCGTTCTTTCCGCTGCCCTGGCGCTGATCATCCTGCGGCTGGGCGCGAGCTTTCCGCTGGAGAAGCGCGTCTGGGTGCGGAGAACGTCACTGCACGTTTTATTCAGCCTGTGTTTCGGGGTCGTACGGACCGGACTCGAGGCGGTGATCTACTCCCACCTGGCCTCCGGATGGGGTCCGGGTTACGAGTGGGCGAACAGCGCGGGCAGCGCGTTCGCGCTGCTGATGATCTTCGCCTTTCACCAGGCAGTGATCACGTACTGGTTCATCCTGGTCCTTCAAACGGCGGTTCGTTACTACGACAAGTTCCAGGAGCGCGCCGAGGCTGCGCTGCGCCTGGAGTTGAATGCCGCGGAACTTCGGACGCAGGTCACGCAGGCGCAATTGGGCGCATTGAAGATGCAACTCCAGCCGCACTTCCTCTTCAACACTCTGAACGCCATCATGGGAATGGTGCGGACGGGGGAGGTGCAGCAGGCGGAACGCGCCTTGTCGCGTTTCAGCGATCTGTTGCGCGCGGTCCTGGACGACATGGACGCGCAGGAAGTCACGCTGGAGCGTGAGCTGACTTACCTGCAACTCTATCTAGCCATCGAGCAGATGCGCTTCTCCGATCGGCTGGTGGTCCATGTCAAGGCGGATCCGGACTTGCTGGATGCAGCCGTTCCACACATGGCGCTGCAACCGGTCGCGGAGAACGCGGTGCGGCACGGCATCGGATGCAGCATCGCCCGCGGCGCCATCGATGTCCGGGTCTCGCGCATGGGAAGCAAGCTGCGCATCACCGTGAAGAACACCGGCGGGACCGCTCGCATCGGCCCGCCACCCGGATGGGGCCTCGGTCTGACGAACCTCAGGGCGCGGCTCAATCAGCTGTATGGATCGGAGGCGGAGTTGCGGATGGAATGCACCGATGGCGGCGCCGCGGTCGAAGTGATCGTGCCCTATCGCCGCCACGTCACTGTCACAGCGCCGGCTGTGTCGATGGAGAGCGTGCCGCCATGAAGCCGGCGGCAAAGCGAGCCCAGTGGAGCGCCTTGATCGTGGACGATGAACCGATGGCGCGCGCGAGCCTGCGGAAGCTGCTCGAGCGCGAGGCGGACGCCATCACCATCTTCGAAGCGAAAAACGGCCCCGAGGCTACATCGCTGATTCTCGCCGAGCGGCCCGACGTGGTCTTTCTCGACGTGCAGATGCCGGAGATGAACGGGTTCGATGTGGTGCGCCAGGTCGGCGCCGCCGCGATGCCGGAGGTGATCTTCGTCACCGCGCACGATCAGTTCGCCATCCAGGCCTTCGAGATCAACGCACTCGACTACCTGCTCAAGCCGGTCTCCGAGGAACGCTTCGCGGAAGCTCTCCAGCGTGCGCGGTCACATCGGCGGCGGCGCGGCGATGACAGTGAGCGCATCGTCTCGTTGTTGCAGACCCTGGCTGCGCCGCCGAAATTCCTCGTGCGCATCGCCGTGCGTTCCGCCGGCAAGACGAGATTCGTGCACCTGGAAGACGTGCTCTGGATCCAGGCGGCGGAGAACTATGTGCAACTGCATACCGCCACTTCCCAGCACCTGGTGCATGCAAGCATGCAATCCATGCTTGAACGTCTCGATCCTGACATGTTCGTACGCATCCATCGTTCGGCGATCGTGAATGTCCGTCATGTCATGCAGATCGAGACGACGGAGCAGGGCGAGTACCTGCTCACGCTGGACAACGGCTTTTGCATCCAGTCCAGCCGCACGTACAACGAAATCATCAAGAAATGGGTATCGAACCGCCCATAGCTCTACCGTCCCACGCTCGCGCCCAGGTCGACGAGCAACTCGTCCAGTTGCCCGAATGTCTCCCGCAGCCCTTCCACGACCCCCAGGTTTTCGTCGAGGGATTCCTTCGATGGATGGAGTTCGCTGAGAGTAAGCAGCGTCCTGCCGCCTTTTTCTTCGAGGACCAGCGTGGTGACCGGTCCATTGTCACCCCCTTCCTCGTTGGTCCAGACGAGTCGCGACGCGGGCGTCACTTCGAGGTACGTGCCGTAGAACGCCGACTCCGACCCGCCGTGGCCGAACACGAGCCGGTATTTGCCGCCGACACGAACATCCATCTCGCAGGAAAGTATCGACATGCCGGTCGACTTCGGCGCCCACCAACGCGTGAACAGCTCGGGCCTGGTCCACGCTTCGAACACGATGCGCGCCGGTGCATTGAAGGATCGCCTGATGACCAGTTCACGCCCGGATTTCCGTTCCGCGGTCGTGCTTTCATTTACGGGCTCACTTTTTCTTCCGGCGTCCATGGGCCTTCTCCTTCCGTTTCATTTCCTCGAGAACCTTGTCCAGCTCGCTGAAGCGTGCGTCCCACAACTGGCGGTACCGTTCGATCCACGCCGCCTCCTCCTCCAGCCGGCACACGCCGAGCTTGCAGGTCCGCACGCGACCGACCTTTTCCGTGGTGACGAGCCCGGCCATCTCCAGCACGCCGACGTGCTTCTTCATGCCCGTGAGGGTCATCTGGAATTTTTCGGCCAGGTCCGAGATGGATGCGTCGGCGCGCGCGAGTTGCTCAAGCACGCCGCGACGGGTGACGTCCGAGAGCGCGGCGAAGGAGGCGTCGAAGTGGGACGGCGTATACTGAACCATATGGTTCAGTATGAAACCACGGGGCCGGGCGGGTTGCAAGCCGCGTGCTGTCGGGCGCGCGCTGGCGCCCGATGATCAGAACCGCGGACGGCCGCTGGATGCGGCCGTCCGTGGCAATCAACTCCAAACCGACGCTGCGCCTTGCGGCTGAACCCGATGGGACGGACGGAAAGTCCGTCCCATCGATGCGGGGTTCAGTCGCTCCAGGTGAAGTTCGGAATTTCGGTTACGGCCGTACCGAGCCCGATCGTGATCTCGCGATGGCTCCTGAGCTCGATGTTGGCCCAGTCAGCCTCTTCGACCTTGGTGACGGTTCCGTTGTCGGTGACGAAGATTTCGACCGGCAAACCCGAGACACCGGCGACGTTCGAGTTCGTCAACGGCTGGCCCCAGATCTGGAACAGCTCGCCGAGCGTGAACGTGCCCGAGGCGGTCGGAGTCACGTGGATCTTGCCGGAGGAATCATGCGTATGGATCGTATAGAAGCAGTGGGTTTGTCCCTGTGGGGCCGCGCCCAGCCTCGTCGGAATCCTCTGCGGCTCGTTGTTCACGAGGATCGACAGGTGCGCATACACCTCGAACGTCTGCGGCGGATTCAGTATGCAATTGAAGTTACCGATCGCCGAACCATCCGTCTGCGGATCTCCCCAGCGGGCGGTCCCAATGGCGTGACCGTCGGTGATGTCCTGCACGGTCGGCGAGACCGGCGGCACAACCGTGCCCGGTGCCGGCGGGGGCGGGGGCGGCGGCGGTGCAGGGTTCGGTGACGGCGGATTTCCGCCCACGGGCGGGCCGTCTGACCCGCCCCCTCCGCCGCAAGCTGCGAGGCTGGCCAGCAATGTGGTGACCAGGGCGCGGGTTGCGACGTTTGCAAAATTATTCATGGCATTTCCTTCCTGATTGGCGCTGCGTAACGACGTCACAACTACACCTACAAGCGCGGCAACATGCCGCAGGAAATCCGGAATCAATTGGCTTCAGCTGTTCCTCGTCTGAGGTAGGAGACGGCGGCAGGGGGTGTCGCTTACGCGGTGTAGGTGCGTGCAGGCGCCGTCGTACGTGGGGTGGCGCAAGCACTGACAAGCAGGTGAAGTGCCGTGGAATCAGTCGTCGCCGTGCTCACCACCGGCGCGTGGGTTATCGCCTTTCGGAAAGCGACGTATTCTCGCGGCACCCGGCATCGGGTCCGCTTGCGCCAGCGGCTTATTCATCAGGCGGCAAGACGTCGCGACGTCATGCCGGCGCCGCGTGAGAACCCTCAGCGATGCCGCGTGGCGGCCGGCTTGTCGTCAGTCGTCGCGCCTGATGCCTTCTGGCTCTGTTCCTCGTGCAGCGTCAGCAACGACTGCATGAGCTGGTCGTCGTCCGCGCTCGACATCACGCCCAGGACCTCGGCCTCGTGGCAACCGGACGCCGCGACGTAGGCGTGCCCCATGTCCGAGTCGATGTAGATGGCCTGGCCCTCTTCGAGGATCACGGGGTCGTAGAACTGTGTGTGCACCACGATCCGGCCCTTGATGACGTAGATGAACTCTTCGCCGGCGTGCCGCACCAGCTCGCCGAATTGCTCGCGTGATGTCGCCCGGATCTTCGTGATCACCGGCACCATGCGTTTGCGGCGCAGCTCCGTACACAGGTAGTAGTAGTCGTAGTTCGGCGTCTTCACGCGTACCGACTTGTTGATGTCACCCAGACTGCGGCGCGCCGTGACCGCGGTCGACTTGTCGCCGCTATCCTCGGCGAACAGCTCGGACATGCGCATGCCGAGGCGCTGGCTGAGCAGCTGCAGCTTGTCGAAACTCAACGTCAGTCGATCGTGCTCGATCTTGGAAAGGGTCGAGAAGGGAATCCCGCTCTTCGCGCTCATCTCCTTGAGCGTCCAGCCTTCGCGATGCCGCAATCCCCTCAGCAATGCCCCGAGCGTCGGACCAGCACGTTTCTTTTCCACGGGCGACAAATCTCCAAATCCGTTGAATCAATTTTCCGATTGGGATAATAATCTCCCAATCGGGCAAATTACGCTCGTCAACCGTTCGCACTCGAAAAAACGGGTGTCATTAAACCATGGGTAGGGCCATGTCCAAACTGAAGGCGCTGGTACTGATTGCGGCTGGTTTTTCTGTCGGAGCGTTCGCGGCGGAGCCAACAGCGCCGCTTTCACCGCCGGCGACACCCACCAAGGGTTCCGTCGCGGTGCCGACGCCGGAAGGCGAAGCATCAGGCGCGAAACCGCTCACCAAGGCTGACGTCGATGTGTGGCTCGACGGCTATCTTCCGTACGCGCTTCGAACCGCGGACATTCCCGGCGTCGTCGTCACGATAGTGAAGGACGGCCAATTGCTGACCGCACGCGGATTTGGCTACGCCGACCGTGAAAAGCGTACGCCCGTCGATCCCGACAGCACGCTCTTCCGGCCCGGTTCGGTCAGCAAGCTGATTACCTGGACGGCCGCGATGCAGCTGGTCGAGCAGGGCAAGCTCGACCTGGACAAGGACATCAACACGTACCTGGACTTCAAGATTCCGGACTACGACGGCAAGCCCATCACGCTGCGCCAGGTCATGACCCATACCGCCGGCTTCGAAGAGGCGATCAAGCTCCTCATCTTCTCGGATCCCGCGCACATGGTGCCGCTTGGCGACTACCTGAAGCGCTGGACTCCGAAGCGCGTGTTTGCACCCGGTACAACGCCTGCCTATTCGAACTGGGCGACGGCTCTCACCGGATACGTGGTCGAGCGTGTCTCGGGCGAATCGTTCGATGACTACTGCGACAAACACATTTTTGCGCCGCTCGGAATGACCAATTCCACGATGCGGCAACCCTTGCCCGCGGAAATGGCAGGGCAAATGGCGTCGGGCTACAAGCCGGGCGAGGACGCCGCGGGCAAGTTCGAAATCGTCGGTCCCGCACCGGCCGGTTCGCTTTCCTCCACCGGCACCGACATGGCGAAGTTCATGATCGCGAATCTCGACCAGGGCAAGGGGCTGTTGTCGCCCGAGTTCGCGGCGATGATGCACAACTCGCCGCTCGACAAGGTCGATCCGGCCTCGCTGCTGCCGCCACTCAACCGCATGGAACTCGGCTATTTCGAGACCAACGTCAATGGCCGCGAAGTGATCGGACACCTGGGCGACACCGAGTTCTTCCATACCTCGCTGCATCTCCTGATGAACGAAGGCGTCGGCGTCTACTTCTCGTTCAATAGTGGAGGACGGGAGGGGCAGGTCCAGACGTTGCGTTGGTCGCTGTTCGAGGACTTCGCTGACCGCTATTTTCCCGCGACCACGCCTGCCGCTGCGCCCATCGACGAGAAGACCGCCGCCGAACATGCGGCCCTGATGGTCGGCAACTGGCAGGTGAGCCGCACGGCCTTCAGCAATCCGATCGCCGTGCTGCAGCTCATCGGCCAGACCAAGGTGACGCTCGGCGCGAAAGGCGAGCTGCTCATTCCGGAGCTGCTCGCTGCGAACAAGCTGCCGCGCCAATGGGAAGAGATCGCGCCGTTCGTCTGGCGCGAGAAGGGCGGGCACGACCTGCTCGCCGCCAAGGTCGAAAATGGCCAGGTGGTCCGCTGGAGCTTCGGCCTGCTCGGGCCCTTCATGGTGTTCGACCGCGTACCGGCGCATCGTTCGTCGGCCTGGCTCCTGCCGGCCGCTTCGGTCGCCATCGGCGTGCTGTTCCTGACACTTTTGTTCTGGCCCATCGGCTGGTTCGCCCGGCGCAAGTACCGTGCGACCTTCCCGCTCGCCGGCACGGCGCTGCGTGCATACAAGTGGACGCGCTGGGCATCGTTGGCCGTGGTGCTCGTCCTCGTTGGCTGGATGGTGATCATCGGCGCGCTGTTCGCCAACCTGGAGAACACGTCAGGCACGTTCGATGCGTTCATGTTGGTGCTGCAGGTCGTCGGCCTGATCGCATTCATCGCCGCGGTGGTGATCGCCGGTTGGAATGCCTGGCTGACCTGGCGCGGGGGTCGCCGCTGGACGGCCAAAGTCTGGAACACGCTGATCGCTCTTTCAGCATGCGTCGTGCTCTACGTGGCGTTCACGTTCAAGCTGCTCTCGATGACGGTGAACTACTGATGCCGAGGCTCAGATTCGAAGTCGCCGTCGAAACTCTGCGGCTGGCGGAACCGTTCCGGATTTCCGGGCACGTCTTCGAAAACGCCGAAGTGGTGTATGTCACGCTGGATGACGGCCGGCATCGCGGCCGCGGCGAGGCGGCGGGCGTCTACTACATGCGCGACGACGTCGCGCACATGACGAAGGCGCTGCAAGGGGCGAGGGCGGACATCGAAGCCGGTCCTTCGCGCCAGGAACTGCGCGACATCCTTCCGCCCGGCGGCGCGCGCGCCGCGGTCGACGCCGCGTTGTGGGAACTCGAAGCGGTGCGCGCCGGCACCAGCGCCTGGCGCCTGGCGGGGCTGAGCTCCGTGCATCCCGTCCGTACCACTCTCACGGTCAGCGCGAATACCGTCGAGGCCATGACGGCCCGCGCGGTGAAATACGCAGGCGCGAAAGCGATCAAGGTGAAACTCACCGGCGAGCTCGATCTCGATCTCGCCCGCGTGCGCTCGATCCGCGCGGCCCGCCCGGACGTGTGGCTGGGGGTCGATGCCAACCAGGGCTATTCGATCGGCCAGTTGCCGGCACTGATCCGCGGACTTTGTGAACACCGCGTGCTGCTGCTCGAGCAGCCGTTGCCGCGCGATCGGGAAGCGGATCTGCAGGGCTTCGATTCGCCGATTCCCATCGCGGCGGACGAGAGCATCCTGTCGCTCGCGGAATTGCCGCGCGCGATCGGGCGCTTCGATGTCGTCAACATCAAGCTCGACAAGTGCGGCGGGCTCACCGAGGGGCTGATGATGGCCGAGGAAGCGCGACGCCTCGGACTCGAAGTGATGGTCGGCACCATGATCGGCACCAGCCTCGCAACCGCGCCGGCCTTCATCCTGGCGCAGAAGTGTTCGATCGTCGATCTCGACGGCCCGACCTTCCTCGTCAAGGACCGAGCGCCGTCGGTGGTGTACCGCGACGGCGACCTGTTCGCCGGCGACGATGTGTGGGGTGCCGCGAGCGCCAAGGCGGCATGACGACGGAGAAGACATGGTTCGGCCATCCGCGTGGCCTGACCATCCTGTTCCTCACCAACATGTGGGAACAGTTTTCGTTCTACGGCATGCGAACGCTGCTGGTCTATTACATGACCAAGCAGCTGCTGCTGGTGCAGGACACGTCGTCTCTCATCTATGGCCTGTATACCGGCTGCGCTTACTTCACGCCGCTGGTCGGTGGATTCATCGCGGATCGTTACCTCGGCAAGCGACGCGCCATCATCATCGGCGGCAGCGTGATGGCGCTCGGCCATTTCATGATGACGCAGGAGCCGCTGTTCTACGTGGCGCTGGCCACCATCGCGATCGGCAATGGCCTGTTCCTGCCCACCCTGCCGAGCCAGATAAAGGACCTGTATCAACCCGACGACCCGCGCGCCGGCCGCGCGTACAACGTCTACTACGTGGGCGTGAACATCGGCGGCGTGCTGGCGATGCTCGGCTGCGGAACCCTCGGCGAGCTCTACGGCTGGCACTGGGGCTTCGGGGCCGCGGGCGTCGGCATGGTGCTCGGCCTGGTCATCTATCTTGCGGGCCAGCGCTATCTACCCGCGCAAGCGCTGCAGCCCCGTCCCGTGCAAGTCTCCGCGCCCCGCACGGGCATGACCCGCGACACCCTGCTGCTGCTCTTCGGCCTAGGCCTGTCGGTGACGTTGTTCCGCAGCGCGTACGAGCAGATGGGCAACACCATCATGCTCTGGGCCGACAGCGGCGTGGACAAGATGGCCGGCCACTTCGCGATCCCGATGACCTGGTTCATCTCGCTCAATCCGGCGTCCGTGATGCTGCTCACCCCGCTGCTGCTCGCCTGGTGGCGCAGGCGCGAAGCGGCCGGGCACGACCCGTTGCCCACGCGGCGCATGGCGACCGGCGCGCTGATCGTCGGCGCTTCCTATCTATTGCTCGCCACGCTCTCCTGGAATGCGGGCGCCACCGCCGTTCACTGGACATGGTTCGCGCTGTTCTGGGTGGTGCTGACGCTGGGTGAGCTGTTCATCCTCCCCACGGGACTCGGCCTGTTTGCCCGTCTCGCCCCGCCGCGCTTCGGCGCGACGACGGTGGCCTCGTGGTTCCTGGCAACCTTCGCCGGCAACATGTGCGCGGGCGTGGTGGGAACCCTGTGGACCCGCATGAGCCACCCGGCTTTCTTCGCTCTGCTCGCCGCAATTTGCGCGCTCGCTGCCCTTGGACTGCGTCTCATGGACACTCGCGCGCGCCGGATTTCACCTGGGTTTCGCCCTCAAGCCGATCCCGGTTGACAATTCTCTGATCAGGACATTAGTGTCCCTATCAGAGCATTCATGGCCGAAAAGAGCCGGGAGACCTTCGATGACTCCTTATTCCAAATCCATGGTGGCCACCGCAGTGGCTGCCGCGCTGATGACGCATTCCGCCTGGGCCCAGGAAGACAAAGAGGTTTCGAACCTCGACGAGGTGGTCGTCACTGCCCAGAAGTTCTCGCAGTCCGTGATCGATGTGCCGCTGTCGATTTCGGTGCTCGGTGGCGATGACCTGGAGCGGACGCAGTCCTCGAGCTTCCAGGACTACGTAAAGCTCGTGCCGGGCCTGCAGCTCACGCAGGACTCGCAGGGTTTTGGTCGCTTGACGCTCAGAGGCATCAACACCGGCGGTGTCGCTTCGACCATCGGGGTGTACGTCGATGAGACGCCTTTCGGTTCCAGCAGCGGTCTTGTCAACGGCGCGGTCATCACCGGCGATTTCGACACCTTCGACGTATCGCGCATCGAGGTGCTGCGCGGTCCGCAGGGCACGCTGTATGGCGCGAGCTCGCTGGGTGGCGTGCTGAAGTACGTCATGAACGAGCCCGACTTCGATTCGTTCGCGGGCCGCGCGCAAGGTTCCTTCGACACCGTGGATCACGGCGGCATGTCTTATTCCGGCGCGGCAGTGGTCAACGTGCCTGTTTCCGACAGCGTTGCAATCCGCGCTTCCGGCTTCTATCGCAAGTCGGGCGGCTTCGTCGATTCGATCGGCACAGCTGGGTCCGACGTGACCAACGACATCAACGATTCGGCGGTGTCGGGCGGTCGTGCGGCAATGCTCTTCAAACCGAGTGAAGCGTTTTCCCTGCAGCTGACCGCGTACCTGCAGGACATCGAATCCAAGGGGTCGAACGCCGTCGATTCGGATTCGCTGACCGGCGAGTCGCTGTACGGCGGCCTCACGCAGTCGCGCTACGTTCCCGAGGATTCCGACGTCGCCTATCGCGTGTACAGCGCCACGCTCGACTGGGATCTCGGCTTCGGCAGCCTGACCAGCGCCACGAGTTACGGCACTCTCGACCAGGACTTCCGCGTCAACTTCACCACGCTGCTCAGCCCGACCATCGAGGCGATTTTCGGCGTGGAGAACGACTCGTACAACCAGCAGGTCACCCGCGTCGAGCGCTTCACGCAGGAGCTGCGCCTGGCCTCGAACCAGAACGAAAAAGTCGACTGGCTGGTCGGCCTCTACTACAACGACGAGAGCGGCGTGATCGACCAGGACGTGCACGTGGTCGAGCCCGACACGCTCACCGACATCGAGTTGCCGTTCCTTATCGGCGTCGCCACGATCGACTCGAGCTACAAGGAGATCGCTGCGTTCGCGAACGTGACCATCAAGTTCACGCCGACCTTCGATCTCACGCTCGGCGGTCGTTACAGCAACAACGAACAGGACGTCACGCAGGAATCCGACGGACTGCTGTTCGGACTCGCACACACCGTCACCCCGGGCGATTCGTCGGAAGACGTGTTCACCTATTCGCTGGCGCCGAAATGGAAGCTCAACGACCGCATGGCGGTCTACGCGCGCGTCGCCAAGGGCTTCCGTCCGGGCGGACCGAACGTGCTCGCACCGGATGCGCCGGAGGGGACGCCCACCAGCTACGGTTCCGATTCGACCATCAACTACGAATTGGGATTCAAGGGTGAGAACGAATCACGGACCGTCGCCTGGGACATGGCCGTGTTCCACATCGATTGGGACGACATCCAGTTGCTGGCGCGCGTGAATGGCATCGGTATCAACACCAACGCCAGTGGCGCGGACAGCGATGGCGTCGAGGCCACGTTCATGTACCGCCCCGTCGATGCGCTGAAGCTTTCGCTGACGGCCGCCGCCACCGATGCCGAACTCACCGAAGACACGGACCTGGACTACGTCGGCGGACGCAAAGGAGACCAGCTGCCGTACACGCCGAAGGTCAGCTACACGGCGAGCGCGGACTACGACTGGACACTGTCCGGGGACAAGAGCGCCTACTTCGGCGCTTCGTACACCCACATGGACGATGTGCCCGCGGCCTTCGATCCGGGATTCCTCGCCGAGACCGGTAGCCAGCGTTACCTGCCTTCGTACGACATGCTCGACGTGCGGGCCGGCTGGGACCTGGGCGACCTTTCCATCGAGCTGTACGGCCGCAATCTCACCAACGACGAAGGCAAGACTTCGGACGCCTCCGGCAACACGCCGAACGGCGCCATCTCCACCGGCGTCATCCGCCCGCGGACGTTCGGTGTGACGGTGACCGTGGAGTTTTGATGGATGTCGCTGCCAGGCTTTCTGAACTGAAGGAACGAGGCAGCGTCGCCAGGTTCGTGCTTCCGCAACCTCATCTTCTGTTCCTCGGCGATGTCGTCGAGCCGGGTTTCGCCAAGACCGCGTTCGGCCTGCGTGACTGGGCGCGGGATCGTTGCGTCGGCGAGTACGCGCTGCCGGGAGCGCGGGTCTCCCTGGGGCTGCCGAAGCTGGATCCCCGGGCGGCGGCAGCCCGCGGCGCGCGCAGCATGGTGCTCGGCGTGGCCAATGTCGGCGGCCACATACCGCCAAGCTGGTATGGCGCGCTCCTCGAGGCGCTGGAAGCCGGGCTCGACCTCGTATCGGGCATGCACGTGCGGCTGGCGAGCCTGCCGGGGCTGCAATCGGCGGCGGACAAGTACAACCGCCGCTTGTTCGACGTGCGGACGCCTCCTCCGGGTATCCCGATCGCCACGGGTTTGAAACGCTCGGGGCGTCGATTGCTCACGGTCGGCACCGACTGCGCGCTCGGCAAGAAATATACTGCGCTGGCCATCACGCGCGGCCTGAAAGCGCGACGAATCAACGCCACGTTCCGCGCCACGGGTCAAACGGGAATCATGATCGCCGGAGAAGGGATGCCGCTCGACTCGGTCGTCGCCGACTTCATCGCGGGCGCGGCGGAAATGCTTTCGCCCGACGCGCCGGCCGATCACCTCGACGTCATCGAAGGGCAGGGCTCGATTTTCCATCCGTCGTACGCGGGTGTGGCGCTCGGCCTGCTTCACGGCAGCCAGCCCGATCGTTTTGTCGTATGCCACGAACCGGGCCGCACGCACGTGCTCGGCCACGCCGAATTCCCTTTGCCGACGATCGAGCAGGTCATCGAACAGACCGTCGCGCTCGGTCGCCTGACCAACCCCGATATTCGCTGTGCCGGCATCAGCCTGAACACCGCGAGCCTCGATGCGGCCGGAGCGCAGCGCGAGTTCGACGGCATCGAAAAGAGACTCGGACTTCCGGTTGCGGATCCGATGCGGGGCGGCCCGGCGTTCGAGCGCCTGCTCGATGCCTGTGAGTAGCCAGGCCGAGCCGGCGAACCCCTCCAGCGCCTTTCAGCGCTTCGTATTGCCGGGCCTCGCCTTCAAGGCCGTGGTCATCGGCGGTGGCTACGCGACCGGGCGCGAGATCGCCGAGTTCTTCGTTCCGGCCGGACCCTGGGGCGGGATTGCCGCCATGGCCGTCGCCAACGTGATCTGGTGCGTGGTCTGCGCGCTCACTTTTGTTTTTGCGCGGCGGCTGCGCGAGCGCGACTACCGCAGCTTCTTCCGCGCGCTGCTGGGCCGCGCATGGCCGGTTTTCGAAGTCGCTTACATGCTCTTCGTCGTGCTGATCCTCGCGGTTTTCGGGGCGGCCGCGGGCGCCATCGGCGCGGCCGTATTCGGCGTGGCGCCGATAGTCGGAACCTTGTGCCTGATGGTCGCCATCGCGATCAGCACCGCCTTCGGAAACAAGAGTGTCGAGCGCGTATTCACGTGGGTGTCGGTGTTGCTCTATGGCGTGTATGCCGCGTTCGTGGTGTTCGCCCTGTCGTCGTTCGGCGGCCAGATTTCACAATCCTTTGCATCCGCGGACGGCTGGCATGACGGGTGGCTGGCGAACGGGCTCACCTACGCCGGCTACAACATCGTCGGCGCGGTCGTGATCCTACCGGTCACGCGTCACTTCAGGAGCGATCGCGACGCTGTCGTAGCTGGCATCGCGGCGGGCCCGCTGGCGATGCTGCCGGCCTTCCTCTTCTTCATATGCATGTGCGCGTTCATTCCGGCAATCGCGGGTGAAGCGCTGCCCTCGGACTACCTGCTCGCGCGGCTGGACCAGCCGTGGTTTCGCTACCTGTTCCAGGCCATGATTTTTGCCGCACTGCTCGAAAGCGGCACTGGCGCCGTGCATGCCATCAACGAGCGCATCTCGACGGTCTGGCAGGCGCGCACGCGTGAACCCCTGGGCTCACGCGCGCGCGGCGCCATCGCGCTCGCATTGCTGGCCGTGTGCATGCTGATCGCGGATCGAGTCGGATTGGTCGCCCTGATCGCCAATGGTTACCGGGCGCTGGCCTATGTATTGATTGCCGTTTACGTCGTGCCCCTGCTCACCCTCGGCGTGTGGCGACTGTGGAAGCGCGACCAGCCTGAATGGGGAACCTCATGAGAAAAACTTTCGCTCTCGTCCTCTTGGCCGCGTCACTGTCCGCCTGGGCGGCACCGCCCGCGAATTTTGCCAAGCGTGTCGAAGCGGTGCGCAACGCCGCGGAAGTTCCGGGCATGGCGATCGCGATTGTCGAGAATGGCAAGGTGACGCTGGCGCGCGGCTTCGGAGTGCGCAAGCTCGGCAGCCCGGAAAAGGTCGACGCCGACACCATCTTCATGACCGGCTCGACCGGCAAGGCGATCACCACGGCGGCGCTCGCGACTCTCGTCGACGCGGGCAAACTACA
>Ga0315910_10002378_pt1 | contig 16573 bp, 8 predicted proteins | sample EdamamesoilMG_FD_204470 | JGI IMG/M metagenome (GOLD analysis project Ga0315910, IMG submission 204470) | Garden soil microbial communities collected in Santa Monica, California, United States - Edamame soil | ecosystem: Environmental > Terrestrial > Soil > Garden | place: USA: California... | reverse complement strand
GATGACCACGCCCTCACGTTCGCGGGGCCGGGCGCGCGCCCCGCGCGCGCGCCGGGCGGCGAGCGATTCGAGCATGCGCGGGACGCTCGCCGGATCCGGCGGCCCACTCAAGCTGCGAGCGGCGCCGGCGGCGTTTCCCGAAAACAGTGCGGGCGCCGATCCGAGGACCGGCGCCCGCTAAGCGGTAATAGCTGATGACGTTGCCACATACATGCAGTCTCCACCGCATCGGACCGCAGACGAGCTGCGGCCGCGAAATCTGTCCGAGCTGCGACCGCGAGGGTCGTGAGTTCGGGGCGACCGATCCGCGAAGGAGCCGTCGCCGACGCTCTCTTAGCCAGAGCGGTGCCAGCGGTGCCGTGTCACACGCAACTCGCTGGTGACGTGCGTGTACGCGTGCGAATCGCGTTTTCGGCGGAGTTTTCCGCCGCCCCGGAAGTTGTCACAAGTGCTCGCCTGGTGACAGGCGTGACGGTGCCGGGTCGGCCCACGCCCGGGGGTCAGTCGTCGGCGCGGGCGGCGCCGGAGGCCTCGAGGATCCGGTAGATCTGCATGCGGTGGATGCCGAGGAGCCGCGCGGCCTGCGAGATGTTGCCGCCGCTCTCGTGGATCGCGCGCTGGATGAGGATCTGCTCCGCGGTCTCGAGGTGGAAGGGCAGGTCACGCGCGGCGATCGGCGTGGCCGGTTCGTGGGTCGTCGCGCGCGGCTCGCCTGCGTCGGCCCGGGGGCGCGACTCGGCCGGCGTCGATGCGGGCGTGAGGTGCAGGTGGGCTGCGGTGATCGGCCCGCCGCCGCAGGTGATGACGGCGTTTTCGATCAGGTTGCGCAGCTCGCGCACGTTGCCCGGAAAGTCGTGCCCGTGCAGCGCGTCGAGCGCCTCGCGCGTGATCTTCGGCTCGGCGGCGAGGCCGAGGTCCTTGGCCGACTGGCGGATGAAATGCGCGGCGAGAAACGGCAGGTCGTCGCGGCGCTCGCGCAGCGGGGGCAGGCGCAGGAGCGTGCGCGCGAGGCGGAAGTAGAGATCGCGACGAAACGCACCCGACTCGATCCGGGCCTCGAGATTGGCGTTGGTCGCGGCGATGATGCGCACGTCGATGCGTCGCTCGACGGCCGAGCCCACCGGTGTGACGCGGCCGTCCTCGAGCACGCGCAGCAGCTTGGCCTGGAGCGGTGCGGGCATGTCGCCGATCTCGTCGAGAAAGAGCGTGCCGCCGTCGGCGAGCTCGAAGTAGCCCTTGCGGTCGGAGGTCGCGCCGGTGAACGCGCCCTTCACGTGCCCGAAGAACATCGACTCCATCAGCTCGGCGGGCACGGCCACGCAGTTGACCGGTATGAACGGAGCGGATGCGCGCGGGCTGCCGTTGTGCAGGGCGCGCGCGACGAGTTCCTTGCCCGTGCCGCTCTCGCCCACGAGCAGCACGCCGACGCGGCCAAAGGGTTGCAGTCGCTCGACCTCGCGCAGGAGCGAGCCCAGGGCTGCGCTGCGTCCCACCAGGCCGGCCACGCCCCAGCGGCGCGCCTCGCGGGCGGTGAGCTCGGAGAGCCGCTCATCGGCGTCGGCCCGCGCCGCCTCGGCCTCGGCCCGCCGTGCGATCGCCTCGCCCAGCTCGGCCACGCGCGCGGCCAGCTCGCGGTTTTTCGCGGCGAGTTCGCTCCGCGCCTCGGCCAGCGAGGCGTGGGTCGCGACGCGTGCGATCACTTCCTCGGCGCTGAACGGCTTGGAAATGTAGTCGACCGCGCCGGCGCGAAATCCGTCGATCGTCGCCTCCACCTCGGAGCGACCTGTGATGAAGATCACCGGGATGTCCGCGGCCTTCGTGTCGGCCCGGATGCGGCGGCACACCTCGAACCCGTCGACCTCCGGCATCATCACGTCGAGCAACACGAGGATCGGGCGCGCCCGGTGGATGAGCTTGAGCGCCTCGCCGGGCCGCGTCGTGCAGACCAGTTCGTAGCCGTGCGGCTCGAGCAGGTCGGCGAGCACGTCGAGGTTGGCCGGCTCGTCGTCGATCGCGACGATTCTGCGCACGGGCGCGCTCATGCCGGGGCGTCGGCCGTGGCTTCGACCGCGAGTCCGCGCACCGCCGCGGCGATGGCGTCGACATCGTAGGTCCGGAGCAGCTGGCGCAGGTGGTCGGCCAGCGCCGTGGCTGGACCACCCATCTGGCGCAACTCGCGCAGGCACTCCTTCAGCACCGTCGTGTTGTGCAGTTCCGCGGCCGAGATGATGCGGTCGCGCAACTCGGCCGGCAGCCGCAGGTCGAGTCCCTCGGGGCCCGGCGCCGGCGCGTCGCCGTCGCGCTCGGCGGGCGCGCCGACGAAGGTGACGCCGGGCACGCGCCGGAGGCAGGCGCAAAGGTCCTCGATGCGGAAGGGTTTCTGGAGCAGATCGACGCCGCCGGTGCGCAGCTCCTCGATCTGCTCGCGCGTGAGCAGCGCGGCCGTGTGCAGGAGCACGGGCGTGTCCTCGGCGAGACCGTCCGCGCGCATCGTCGCGAGCAGATCCGGACCGGTCGTCTCGTGCAGGAACATGTCGAGAAACACCACATCCGGCGGCGCCTGTCGCGCGAGGTCGCGGGCGTCGCGCGCGGTGCCGGCCTCGGCCACGGCGCAGCCAATCTCGGAGAGCAGGCGCGCGAGGATCTGGCGGTTGTCGCGACTGTCATCGACGACGAGGGCATGCACGCGCACGCCGCGCGCGAGGCGCGGCAGCGAGCGCCGCGGCCGCTCGCTCGCGGCGATGACCGCGGCCGGGAGCCTGAGCGAGAAATGAAAACGCGTGCCGCCCGGCCGCCGCGAATCCACCTCGAGCCGGCCGCCCATGAGCTGCACGTGCGCGCGCGCGATGGCGAGCCCGAGGCCGGAGCCGCCCTCACGGCCGCCCTCGGCCGTCTGGTAGAACGGACGGAACAGGTGGCGGCGGTCCTGCTCGTTGAGTCCGATCCCGGTGTCGACGACCTCGAAGGTCCACTGGTCCTCGCCGATCGAGCTCACGCGGATGATCACCTCGCCCTTGGGCGTGAACTTCACGGCATTGCTCGTGAGGTTGATCAGGACCTGGCGCAGCTTGCCCTCGTCGCCGAGGACGGCGCCGCGGCCCTCGGGCATGCGCGACTCCACGCGCAGCTCGATCGCCTTCTCCTGTGCGCGCGGGCGGAACATGCGCACCACGCCCTCGAGCAGTCCCGGCAGGTCGAAGGCCACGCGGTGCAGCTCGGCCCGCCCCGCCTCGATGCGCGAGAGATCGAGCACGGAATTGAGCAGGCCGAGCAGGTGGAAACCGCTGCTCACGATCGCGCCCACGGCCTCGCGGTCGCGGGACTCGAGCGACCGGCTGCGATCGAGGATCTGCGCATAGCCCAGCATGGCGTTGAGCGGCGTGCGGATCTCATGGCTGAGGTGGGTGACGAAGTCGGTCTTCGCGTGATTGGCGGCCGCGGCGGCCTCCTCGGCGCGCTTGCGCACCTGCACCTCGGCCGTGAGCGCGGCGTTGGCCCGGGCGACTTCTCGGGTGCGTCCAAGCCATGAAGACATGTACCCGGTCGACAGGACGGTGAGCAGGAGTCCGCCGAACAGCGTGGTCCATGAGCCCCAGTAGTGGCGGCCGTTCGTGAACGTCGTCGTCGGGGTGTACGTGACGACGAGCGTGCGGTCGGCGATCACCAGGTCGAAGGACCTGACCCGGAGCGAGCGGGAGTCCGGGGATCGGTCGTTCGACGGAGGCAGGTGGATGACGCTGCGATGGTCGGGGTCCGCGTCGGCCACGCTCACGCGCATGCCGTCGAGGTGATCGAGCGCGGGCGCGACGAGGTCGGCGATGCGAAAGACGGCCGAGACGAATCCCTTGAAGCGGAGACGGCGCTCATCGACCGTTTCCGGGGTCGGGCCGTCATAGATCGGCAGGTGGACGATGAGGCCCGGCTTGTTCGATCGCTCCTGGGCGAGGGCCATGATGACCGAGGAACAGATGACGCCTGTATCCCGGGCGAGGATACTCGAGCCGGTCGGGTTGCCGATCGCGCGGCCGAAGGCGGATCGGTTGCGCTCCAGCGGCTCGATGAGGAGGATGGGATAGTAGTCCTCCTCGCGCTCGGGAGCCGGATAGGTCTGGCGCGTCACGGGGTCGCGCTCGGTGAATACGAAGTCCGGAAAGCCCTCGGCGCGCACCTCGGCCTCGATGCGGGCACGGTCCCGCGCCGGCACCCGCGGCGCCCAGGAGAGAGCCTGCAGGTCGTTGCGGTCGCGAAAGGCCGGCGCGACGAATCGCCGGAAGGCGTCCCGGTCGATCGGGAGGCCGGTCTGGTAGAGACCGCCGAGCGCATTGAGATCGGCAAGGGCGCGCGTCACGTTGGTGCGGAGCAACTCGGTGCGCTGCAACGCGGACGCGTCGAAGTCGGCCTGCATCTCGCGGATCTCGCTCTCCCGCATGGCGTGAAAGAGGACCACGGAAAGCCCGGCGCCTGCGGCCGCCGTCAGGGCGACCGCCCGGAAGCGACTCAGCAGGACGGAGCAAGACCGCAGGAGGTCCTTCACCGTGCGAGGGGACATGTGGCAACGTGCGCCGCGGGGCGGCGTCCGGTCATCCGGGAGCATGGCGCGTGCCGCGCCCCCGGGCTCGTTTTCCGCCTGGAAATGTCATCCCGGCGACGAGCACATCGTGTTTCCGATCACGGCCGCGTGCGTGGCTTGCTTCCTGCTTGAAGTGCTTCGCCACATACACCGCAGGTCGTCCGCTGCTCAAGGTGACGTTCGCATGAGGAAAGGCGCCCGGGCCGGGACTCGGTCCGGACGTCTCCCAGCTTGTTCGCGATCATCGCCGCGTCACGCGGACGACGTGCCAACGCACGTCCCATGAAGCCACTCCGCATCGCGGCGATCGCCGCGATCCTGTTGTCCAGCGCTGGAGGATTGTTCCTCGTACTTGCACCGCGTTCGGCCGGAGCCGGTACTCCCGCGCCCGCCTCCGGCGCAGCCCGCCCGGGCGGCACCGGCACGGCGCCGTTGCGCGTGCGTTCGGTTGTGGTCCAGCCGGTCGCCTTCGACGAGACCGTGCACGCCACCGGCAGTCTGCGGGCCGAGGAGTCCGTCGATCTCCAGCCCGAGACCTCGGGCAAGGTCGTGGCGATTCACTTCGACGAGGGTACGCTGGTGCGGGCGGGTGCACTGCTCGTCAAGATCAACGACGCCGATCTCCAGGCATCGCTCGAGCGCTCAATCGCGCGGCGCACGCTCGCGGAGCTGCGGGAGCGCCGCGTGGACCAGCTGCTGCGCGACGGTGGTACGAACCAGCAGGAATATGACTCGGCCCTGAGCGAGTTGAACGTGCAGCGCGCCGAGGTGGAGCTGATCGAGGCGCAGATCGCCAAGACCGAGGTGCGCGCCCCGTTCGACGGGATGGTCGGCCTGCGGGCGGTCAGCCTGGGCGCGTACGTGAGCCCGACCACCCGGATCGCCACGCTTCAGAAGCTCGAGAACATCAAGATCGACTTCGCCGTGCCCGAAAAATACGCGCAGCGGGTCTCCGTGGGATCGCCGGTCACGTTCACCGTGGCGGGCGAGGCGGCTTCGTTCGCCGGCCGGGTCTACGCGGTCGAGCCGAGGATCGATGTATCCACGAGAACCCTTCAGTTGCGTGCGGTCTGCGAAAACGCCGACCTTCGGCTGCGGCCAGGCACGTTTGCGCAGGTGCAGTTCACGCTGGCCCGGGTCGACGATGCCATCCTCGTGCCTGCCGAGGCGGTCATCCCCGGACTCGCCGACAAGACGGTGTTTGTCCTCGCCGACGGCCGCGCCGCCCGCCGCGTCGTGCGCACCGGCACGCGCACCGGCACGTCGGTGCAGATCCTCGACGGGCTCGCGGCCGGCGACTCGGTCATCGTCAGCGGGCTGCAGCAACTTCGTCACGGGATGAGCGTCACGCTCGCCAATTAGCGCCGTCGCACCCTTCGCATGGACATCGCCTCACTCAGCGTCCGCCGCCCGGTCTTCACCCTCGTCCTCTCGATCCTGGTCACGGTCTTCGGTGTGATCGGGATGACGCGCCTCGGCGTGCGCGAATACCCGGCGATGGATCCACCGACGCTCTCGGTCTCGACCTCGTATCCGGGCGCCGCCGCCGACGTGATCGAGAGCCAGATCACGCAACCGCTGGAGGAGGCGATCAACTCGGTCGCCGGGATCAGCACGATCCGTTCTTCGAGCCGCGAGGGCGCGAGCGTGATCAACGTCGAGTTCTCGCTCGACACCGACCTCGACACCGCGGCCAACGACGTGCGCGACCAGCTCGGCCGCGCGGTGCGCAACCTGCCCGCCGACGCGAACCCGCCGATCGTCAACAAGTCCAACGCCGACTCGCAGCCGATCTTCGGTCTCGCCGTGCGCAGCGCGTCGCGCTCCCAGCTCGAGCTGGGAGAGTTCGCCAACAACCTCAAGGAGCGACTGCAGACCATTCCGGGCGTGGCGGCGATCGACCAGCCGGCGGAAAAGCGCTACGCCATGCGACTGTGGATGGACCCCGAGCGGCTGTCGGCCTACGGGCTCACGCCGCTCGACGTGCGCGCCGCGCTCCAGCGCGAGAACATCGAGCTGCCCTCCGGCCGCATCGAGGGCGGCACGATCGACCTGCCGGTCAAGACGCTCTCGCGCCTCAACACGCCGGAGGAGTACGACGAGCTCGTGATCAAGCGCAGCGGCGACAGCCTCGTGCGCTTCCGCGACATCGGCCACGCCGAGCTGGGCGCGCTCAACGAGCGCTCGGCCCTCAAGCTCGGCAACGAGGCCATCGCGGGCCTCTACATCAAGCAGCAGCCCGGCGCCAACCAGGTCGACATCGTCGACGAGATCATGCACCGGCTCGAGGTGCTGCGCCGCGAGGTGCCGCCCGACATCCAGGTGGAGGTCGCGTATGACAACACCCAGTACGTGCGCCGGTCGCTCCACGAGGTGGAGGAGACGATCTTCATCGCCTTCGGGCTCGTGCTGCTGGTGGTCTTTTTCTTCCTGCGCGAGTGGCGCTCGACGCTCATCCCGATGCTCGCGATCCCGGTCTCGATCATCGGCACGTTCGCGCTGCTCCAGGCCTTCGGATTCTCGATCAACACGCTGACGCTGCTCGGCATCGTGCTCGCGATCGGTCTGGTGGTGGACGACGCCATCGTGGTCCTGGAAAACATCTACGCCAAGATCGAGGCCGGCATTCCCGCGCACGAGGCCGCGATCGACGGCACGCGCGAGATCTTCCTCGCCGTCGTGGCCACGACGATCGTGCTCGCGGTGGTTTTCCTCCCGCTGCTCTTCCTCGGCGGGCTCTCGGGCCGGCTCTTCCGCGAGTTCGGCGTCACGGTCGCGGGCGCCGTGCTGATCTCGGCCTTCGTCGCGCTCACGCTCACGCCGATGCTCTGCTCGCGCCTGCTCAAGCCGCACCGCGCGGGGACGAGCCACGGCTGGCTGCATCGCGTGACCGAGCCGCTCTTCCATGCGCTGGAGCGGGGCTACGGTCGCGTGCTGCGCGGGGTGGTGGGCCGGGTGTGGATCGGGGTGATGGCGCTCGTCGTCTCGGCGGGGCTCGCCTGGTACTTCCTCGGGAAACTGCCGCGTGAGCTTTCGCCGCTCGAGGACCGCGGACGCCTCTGGGTGCGCGCCACGGGTGCGGAGGGCGTCGGATACGACTACATGCAGGCGTTCATGGACGACGTGGCCTACACCGTCGCGGAGCACACGCCGGAGGCGCGGTTCTTCATGACGCAGGTTCCCGGCTCCGGCGGCGGCCAGGGCGTGGTGGGCGCGGCCAACTCGGGATTTGTCCGCGTGTTCCTGAAGGACCGCCACGAGCGCGAGGCCTCACAGCAGGAGATCGCCCGCCGACTCCAGGGCGTGCTTCGCGGCATGACAGGCGCCCGCCTCAACGTCACGCAGGAGGCCTCGATCGGCGAGCGTCGCTCGCAATCCGGTGGCGTGGAGTTCGTCGTGCAGGCGGCGGAGATCGAGATGCTGGCGGAGGCGCTGCCGGAGTTTCTCGAGGAGGCGCGCAAGAGCCCGGTCTTCGCCTTCGTCGATAGCGACCTGAAGTTCAACAAGCCCGAGCTCGAGGTCCGCATCGAGCGCAGCAAGGCGCAGACGATGGGCGTGACCGCGCTCGACATCGCGCAGACCCTCCAGGCGTCGCTCAGCGGCCAGCGTTTCGGCTACTTCATCCACAACGGCCGGCAGTACGAGGTCGTGGGACAGCTCACACGCGACTTCCGCTCCAGCCCCGAGGACCTCGGCAATCTCGGCGTGCGCAACGCCTCCGGCGAGGTGGTGCGGCTCGACAACCTCGTGAGCTTCGGTGAGCGCAGCACGCCGCCCGAGCTGTTCCGCTACAACCGTTATGTGGCCGCGACGGTCTCCGGGACGTTGAACCACGGATACACCCTGGGCGACGGCATCCAGGCGATGCAGGAGGCGGCCGCGCGGGTGCTGGACGCGCGTTTCACGACCGAGCTGACAGGCGCGGCGAGGGACTTCCAGGACAGCGCGTCCTCGCTCGGCTGGGTCTTCGGACTGGCCGTGCTGTTGATCTACCTCGTGCTCGCGGCGCAGTTCGAGAGCTTCCGCAGCCCGTTTGTGATCATGCTCACGGTGCCGCTCTCGCTCAGCGGCGCGGTCCTCGCGCTCTGGTTGTTCGACCAGACGCTGAACATCTTCTCCCAGATCGGCCTGATCATGCTGGTCGGTCTCGTGACGAAGAACGGCATCCTGATCGTGGAGTTCGCCAACCAGCGCCTCGAGGCGGGCGCGGCCAACGCCACGATCGCGGTGCGCGAGGCGGCGGAGGCGCGGTTGCGTCCGATCCTCATGACGACTTCCGCGACGATCCTCGGCATCCTGCCGATCGCGCTTGCGCTCGGGGCCGGCTCGGAGAGCCGCATGTCGATGGGCATCGGCGTGATCGGCGGCCTGCTCGTCGGCAGCGCGCTCACGCTCGTGGTCATCCCGATCGCCTACGTGGTCGTCTGCGGCCGGCGTATCCGCCAGCCGGGCACGGTCGAGGTGTCCGCCGCCGCCGGCTCGCCGGCCTGACCCGTCCTTTGCTTCCGCCATGAACATGACTCCCGCCTCGTTCCCCCCTGTCGCTCGTCGCCTCCGGCTCGCTCCGGTCGCGTGCGGCCTAGGTCTCGCGCTCGCTGCGACGCTCCTGCGTGGCGGCGAGCCGCCACACGATGTCTTCATTCCGTTCACCCCGGAGAATGCGATCATCGGCCACTTCTCGCCCACGAAGGCGCCGGTCGCGCGCATCAAGTCCGGCACGGTGGTGAAGATCGACGGCGGTGGCGGTGCCCGCTGGCGCGGGGACAACGATCCCGACGCCTGGCTCAAGGAGCACGGGATCCCGCTCACCGTCGCGACGTCGCCGGCGTTGCGCGAGACGATGAAGGTGCTGGCCGAGACACCGCGGGCCGAGGGCATTCCGAGCGGGCACCTTATCGTCGGTCCGATCTACATCGAGGACGCCGAACCCGGCGACTCGATCGAGGTGCGCGTGCACGACGTCACGCCGCGCATCCCGTACGGCACCGTATCCGCCAATCCAGGTCGCGGCGGCCTGCCCGATCTCGTGCCGCGACCCTACACCAAGGTCGTGCCGATCGACCTCGCGCGCAATGCCGGCGTGTTTGACGACACCGTCGAGGTGCCGCTCGGGCCGTTCATGGGTGTCATGGGCACCTGTCCGCCCGACTCCGATGGCCCGAACCGCCGCTCCGGCCCGCCCGGGCTCTTCGGCGGCAACCTCGACTGCAAGGAACTCGTCGCCGGCTCCACGCTCCACCTCCCGGTTTTTCATAAGGGTGCGCTCTTCTACACCGGCGACTCCCACGCCGCGCAGGGCGACGGTGAGATTTCGATCAACGCCATCGAAACGGCCAACACCTGCATCCTGCAGTTCATCCTGCACAAGGGTCGTACGCTGACGGCGCCGCGCGCCGAGACCCCGACGCACTACATCACGTTCGGCCTCGATCCCGACCTCGACAAGGCGATGCGCATGGCGATGACCGAGACGATCGCGTTCCTGGGCGAGAAGCAGGGGTACGACTTCCTCCAGGCCTACACGCTCTCGAGCATCGGCGTGGACTTCCGCGTCACCCAGGTCGTCGACGGCACGCTCGGGATCCATGCCATGATCCCGAAGAAACTCTTCGTGAAGGATCCCGACTCCTACTGGTACCGCAGGATGTGACCATGCGCCGATCAACTCCAGTTTCCCAATACGCCATCGGCCTGCTCGTGCTGGGGGTCCTCGCCGCCGGGGTCATCGCGCCCTGGTCGGAGGCGGCGGCGCGCAAGTCCCCTGCCTTTTCCGTCGAGGAGGCGACGATCGCCTCGATCCAGGAGGCGATCCTGAAGAAGCAGCTCACGTCGACCCAGCTGGTCGAGATCTACCTCGCGCGCATCAAGGCCTACAACGGCCGGTCAGTGGAGATGCCCGAGGGCATGCTCGGGCCGATCAGGACGATCCCGCACGCTGGCCAGCTCAACGCGCTCTCCACGCTCAACCTGCGCCCGGCCGCGCGCCGGGCCTGGGGATTCCAGGACAGCAAGGCCCGCAGCCTGACTGACGCGGCCGACGCCGACCCCGCCATGCCCGACGCCCTCGAGGTCGCAGCGCGGCTCGACGCTGAGTTTGCCCGGACGGGAAAGCTCAGCGGCCCGCTCCACGGCGTGGTCATCGCCATCAAGGACCAGTACGACACCTTCGACCTGCGCACCACCTCGGGCGCCGATGTCGACTATGCGAACGACCGCCCGCCGGCCGACGCCGAGTTCGTGGCGCGCCTGCGCAAGGCCGGCGCGATCATCCTCGCGAAGTCCAATCTCGGTGAATACGCCTCCGGCATCCCGCGCAGCTCGTTCGGCGGGGTGTTCTCCAATCCGTACGACACGGAGCGCAGCCCGATGGGCTCGAGTTCCGGCTCCGGTATCGCGGTCGCGGCCAATCTCGTCACGGTCGCGATCGGCGAGGAGACCGGCACCTCGATCCGCGGCCCGGCCTGCTACAACAACTGCGTCGGCCTCTCGCCCACGCAGGAGCTGGTCAGCCGTCACGGCATGATCGGGGCCGGCACCAACACGCGCACCGGCCCGATCGCCCGGACGGTCGAGGATGCCGCGCGCGTGCTCTCGGTCATCGCCGGTTACGACGTGAAGGATGAGATGACTGCCTTCGCGCTCGGCCGCACGCCCGACCAGCCTTACGAGACCTTCGCGCGCGAGAAGAGCCTCAAGGGCGTGCGCATCGGTGTGGTGCGCGAATACATGGACAAGTCGAAGTTCGCCAAGGCCGACGAGGAGAGCATCGACATCGTCAACCGCGCGATCGAGGACTTGCGCCGGCTCGGCGCCGAGATCGTGGAGCCGGGACCCGAGGGTCTGTTTACGCCCTATGTCCGCCGCTATTTCCCGCAGCTCCAGAACGCGGCCTTTGCGGCACGCTTTCCCGAGCAGTTTCCCGTCGACGCCGCGGGCAAGCCCGCCTCCGACCAGATCGACACGCTCCTCGACATGGCCGCCGATCCGTCGCTCGTTCCGGGCGACCTCACGATCCGCAATCTCGGCCAGGCCCAGGCGGTGGGCGAGAGCCGCTACATGCTCGAGCGCTACCTGCGCGAGCGCGGCGACGCCAGCATCCGGACGATCGAGGACCTCGTGTCCAAGGGTCGCTTCTTCAACGACCCGAACTTCGGAGACCGGCGAACCGCGCTGGTCAACCGTGCCAAGGAAACGGTTCTCGATACCGCGGTGCGCATGCAGCGGCGCTTCGCCGTGCAGACGATCGTGCTCCAGTGCATGGCCGACCTCCAGCTCGACGCCGTCGTGTATCCGACAAACAACATCCCGGCACCGAAGCTCGGCGCGCCGATGGAGCCGAATCTCAACGGGCGCAACGCGGTGTGGAGTTTTCTCGGCGGTCAGGGCTTCGCGACCATGACCGTGCCGGCGGGTTTCACCACGAAGGTCTACGATCGTGTGGCCGACCCGACGCAGCCGCTGCCGCCCGTGCCCGAGGGCGGTGGCGGCGGGCAGCCGCGCATCGCGTCGCGTGTGCTCGATCCGGTGGACGCGCGTCTGCCCGTCGGCCTCGACATCATGGTGCGGCCCTTCGCCGAGCCCATGATGCTCCGTATCGGTTCGGCCTACGAGGCCGCCACCCACCATCGCACGCCGCCGCCGGACTTCGGTCCGCTCCAGGGGGATTCCTGATGTCCTTGATTCGATTGACCTCAACGGGCCGTGCACTCGCCGGCCTGTTGGCAGCGGCCGTGCTCGTCGCATCGCCCCTCGGCGCGAATGGAAACACAACCTTCGTCGTCGAGGAGGCCACGATCGCCTCGATCCATGAGGCGATCCTGGCGAAGCGCCTCACCGCGACGCAGCTCGTCGAGCTCTACCTCGCGCGCATCAAGGCGTTCAACGGCCCGGGCGTGGAGGAGCCGGAAGGGATCCTCGGTCCGATCAAACCGGTCGCCCATGCGAAGGGACTCAATGCCCTGATCACGCTCAATCTGCGGCCGGCCGCCCGTCGGGCCTGGGGCTTCGACGATCGCAAGGCGCGCAGCATGACGGACGCCGTCGACGACGATCCGGCCATGCCCGACGCCCTCGAGGTCGCGGCGCGGCTCGATGCGGAGTTTGCGCGCACCGGGCGGCTCACCGGCCCGCTGCATGGAGTCGTCGTGGCCATCAAGGACCAGTACGACACCTTCGATCTCCGCACCACGGCCGCGGCGGACACCGACTACGCGAACGACCGGCCTCCGGCGGACGCCGAGATCGTGCGGCGACTGCGCGCCGCGGGAGCGATCATCCTCGCGAAGTCCAACATGGGTGAGTTCGCCACGGACTTCCGCAGCGGGTTCGGCGGCACGCCGGTCAACGCCTACGACACCGAACGCATCCCCGGCGGATCGAGCAACGGTTCGTCGACCGCTGTGGCGGCGAACCTGGTGACGGTGGCGATCTCGGAGGAGTCCGGCCCGTCGATCCGCGCGCCCGCGCATTTTGCCAACATCGTCGGCATGGCGCCGACGCAGGAACTCGTCAGCCGCACCGGCATGATCAACCCCGGACTCAACACGCGCGGCGGTCCCGCGGCGCGCACGGTCGAGGACGCGGCGCGGGTGCTGAGCGTGATTGCAGGTTACGACGCCGCGGATGAGTTGACCGCGTTCGCGGTCGGGCGATTGCCGGAGCAGCCGTATGAGTCCTTCACGGGCGATCGCAGCCTCAAAGGGATGCGGATCGGCGTGGTGCGCGAGTACATGGACCGGAATGTCTTCAGCGGTCCGCTCTACGCCAACATCGCGATCGCGGAGCGGGCGATCGAGGATCTCCGCAGGCTCGGCGCAACGATCGTGGAGCCGCCCGCCGAGGGACTCTTCACAGACGCCATCCGTCGCTACAACCCGATGCTCCAGAGCACGACCTGGACGAAGCTCTTTCCCGAGCTTTTCCCGGTCGACGGCGACGGAGCACCGACTGCGGATCACGTGAAGCCGCTGGTGGCGCTCACCGTCGACCCGTCGAAGGTGCCGGGCACGCTCACGATACGCGACCTCGGTTCGGCCCGCTACACGGGCGAGGGAAAATTCGGATACAACCTTTATCTGAGCCGCCGGGGCGACGCGAACATCCGGACCTTCGACGACCTGATCGCGCGCACCCGTTACTTCGTCGACGCCTATGAGCGGAACAAGCGCGCGACGATGGAGGGCACCAACCGTCCGCTCGTGCTGGACGCCGCGGCACGGCTGCAACGGCGGTTCGCCGTGCAACAGATCGTCCTCCAGTGCATGGCCGAGCTCAACCTCGACGCCGTGGTCTATCCGACCGGATTGATCCCGCCCCGGAAGATCAACACACCGCGCGATGTCGAGTTCAACGGCATCGGCAACTACGGGGTGTGGACGTTTCTCGGCATCCAGGGCCTGCCCGCGATCACGGTGCCGGCCGGCTTCACGACCGAGGTCTACGACCGGTTGCCCGATCCTTCCTACGTCCTGCCGGAGTCGCGCGACCTGTGGGGAGAGCGCGAAGGTCAGCCGAGAATTCCGACCATCCTGGTCGGCCCGGTCGCGGCCGAACTCCCGGCCGGCATCGACTTTCTCGGGCGCCCGTTTTCCGAGCCCACCTTGTTGAAGATCGCCGCCGCGTATGCCGCGGCGACGAAACACCGCCGGCAGCCGCCGGACTTTGGTCCGCTTCCCCGCTGAGATTTTCATCGCACCATGTCTGATCCATCCGACCGCCCTCTACGCCTTCCGTCTCGCCTGGCATCGCGTGCGCAGCCACGGCGACGGTGGTGCTCCGGGCGCGCCCTGCACGCGACACTGTCCCTCGCGTTGGCTCTGCCTCTCGTCCACCCGACGGCCGTGGTTGCCGCGGATCGATTCATCGTCGAGGAGGCCACGATCGCCTCGATCCATGAGGCGATCCTGGCGAAGCGCCTCACCGCGATGCAGCTCGTCGAGCTCTACCTTGCGCGCATCAAGGCCTTCAACGGCCCGGGCGTCGACGAACCCGCCGGTCTGCTCGGCCCGGCCGTGCCGGTCGCGCACGCGCGCGGCCTCAACGCGCTCGGCACGCTCAATCTCCGCCCGGCCGCGCGCCAGGCCTGGGGCTTCGACGCGCGCAAGGCCCGCAGCCTGACGGACGCGGCCGACGACGATCCTGCGATGCCCGACGCCCTCGAGGTCGCCGCGCGGCTCGACGCGGAGTTTGCCCGGACGGGAAAACTCAGCGGACCGCTGCACGGCGTGGTCATTGCCATCAAGGACCAGTACGACACCTTCGACCTGCGCACGACCTCGGGCGCGGATGCGCCCTATGCGGACGACCGCCCGCCGGACGACGCCACGTTCGTCGCGCGCCTGCGCGCCGCGGGCGCGATCATCCTCGCGAAGGCCAACATGGGGGAGTATGCCGGCGGCTTTCGCAGCTCCTTCGCGGGCATGCTCGTCAATGCCTACGACACCACCCGCACGCCGGGTGGATCGAGCGGCGGTTCGGCCACCGCCGTCGCGGCCAACCTCGTGACCGTGGCGATCGCCGAGGAGTCGGGTCCGTCGATCCGCGCGCCCGCGGTCTATGCCAACACCGTCGGCATCTCACCCACGCAGGAGCTGGTGAGCCGCGACGGCCTGATCAACATCGGCCTGAACACACGCACCGGCCCGGTCGCGCGCACGGTCGAGGACGCGGCGCGCGTGCTCAGCGTGATCGCGGGTTACGATCCGAAGGACGAACTCACCGCCTTCAGCGTCGGGCGCACGCCCGACCAGCCGTATGAAACCTTCACGCACGAGCGCAGCCTGAAGGGCCTGCGCATCGGCGTGGTGCGTGAGTACATGGACCCGGCGGTGTTTTCCGGACCGCTCTACGCGGAGAACATCCGGCTCGTCGAGGCGGCCATCGCCGACCTCAAGCGCCTCGGCGCCGAGATCGTCGAGCCGCCGACCGATGGCCTGTTCACCGAGTACATCCGCCGGCACCACCCGCTGCTCGAGGCGCCGACCTGGGTGAAGAAGCACCCGGACCTTTTTCCTGTCGATGCCGCCGGCAAGCCCGTCGCCGACCACATCGGCACGCTCGTCGAACTGGCCGTCGATCCCTCGCGCGTGCCCGGGACGATGACGATTCGCGACATCGGCGGGGCGCAGACCATTGGCGAGCAGAAGTACGGCTTTGCGCTCTACCTGAAGCAGCGGGGCGACGCGACGATCCGCACGATCGACGACTTGATCGAGCGATCGACGTTCTTCGACGATCCGTTCGAGGGCAACAAGCGCCGCACCCTCGAGGGCCACAACCGGGCCATGACCTACGACAACGCCGCGCGCCTTCAGCGGCGGTTCGCCATCCAGCAGATCGTGCTGCAATGCATGGCCGAGATGAAGCTCGATGCCGTGGTCTATCCGACCGGTCTGCTTCCGCCGCGCAAGATCAACACCCCGCGCGACCCGAGCTTCAACGGCATCGGCAATTACGGGATGTGGACCTTCCTCGGTGTGCAGGGCTTCCCGCAGGTCACGGTGCCGGCCGGGTTCACGCGCGAGGTCTACGACCGCGTGCCGGATCCCGATGCGCCGGCCCCAGCTGTGCGGTCCGGCGGTGGTGGCGAGGAGGGCGGTGCGCCGATCGCGTTCAAGCTTGTCGGTCCGGTCGCCGTGCAGCTCCCGGTCGGCGTTGACTTCCTCGGGCGTCCGTTCTCCGAGCCGGTGCTGCTGAAGGTCGCGTCGGCCTACGCGACGGCCACCCGGCACAGGCGCCCGCCGCCGGATTTCGGGGCGCTGCCGAAGTAGAGGCTATCCGGAAACCCGAACCGTGACGCGAATTGGACAGTCGGTAGGGCGTACCGAGCGCAGCGTGCGGCGCGGTGCGACACCAGCCACCGTCCCGTTGAGCCACGGCTCGGCCAGAGGCCTCGCCCTACCTCGTTTGCGGATTTCGGATAGCCTGAAGTGACTGTCAGGCACTTCGGTCGCCCAGGCTTCCTGGGTGGGGCGGGTTCTGCGAACCCGCTGCGAGGACACTTCG
>Ga0315910_10002377_pt1 | contig 16582 bp, 10 predicted proteins | sample EdamamesoilMG_FD_204470 | JGI IMG/M metagenome (GOLD analysis project Ga0315910, IMG submission 204470) | Garden soil microbial communities collected in Santa Monica, California, United States - Edamame soil | ecosystem: Environmental > Terrestrial > Soil > Garden | place: USA: California... | reverse complement strand
TCCAGCCGCTTATCTGGGGCGCGCTGCTGGCTGTCGTGCTGGCGCTGGTGTTGCGCGAGACCGGACCCGCGACCCGCAAGCCGGCGCCCCAAATTCAATCCGAACCCTGAACCCCCCTCAAGGAAGCTTGTCATGTCGACCGTAAAATCCAAGCCCGCCAAAACGAAAGCCGATGCGCGGCAACCCTTCAACAGCGGGCTGTGGACCAAGGAAATCAACGTCCGCGACTTCATCCAGGCGAATTATACGCCCTACCACGGTGACGAGAGCTTTCTTGCCGGGCCGACCAAGCGCACGCTCGCGATATGGAGCATCTTGCAGGACCTGTTCGTCGAGGAGCGCAAGAAGGGCGTGCTCGACATTTCGCAGATCCCGAGTTCGATCACTGCCCACGAGCCGGGCTATATCGACAAGGACCGCGAGATCATCGTCGGCCTGCAGACCGAAGCTCCGCTCAAGCGCGCTATCATGCCCAATGGCGGGTTCAAGATGGTGCTCAACTCGCTCAAGGCCTACGGCTACGAACCCGATCCGCAGGTCGTCGAGATCTTCACCAAGTACCGTAAGACGCACAATGACGGCGTGTTCGACGCCTACACCGCCGACGTCCGCAAATGCCGCAGCTCGCACGTCCTCACCGGCCTGCCAGACGCCTATGGCCGCGGCCGGATCATCGGCGACTACCGCCGGGTCGCGCTCTACGGCGTCGATCGCCTGGTTGCCCGCAAGAAGGAGGAAAAGGCCGCGCTCGATCGCGAGTGGACTACCCAGGACATCATCCGCGACCGCGAGGAACTGGGCGAACAGATCCGTTCGCTCGGCGAGCTCAAGGAAATGGGGGCTAAGTACGGCTTCGACCTGTCCGGCCCGGCGACCAGCGCGAAAGAAGCGGTGCAATGGCTCTACTTCGGCTACCTAGCCTGTGTGAAGGAGCAGAACGGCGCGGCTATGTCGCTCGGCCGCGTCTCGACCTTCCTCGACGTGTATTTCGAGCGCGACCTTGAAGCCGGCCTAATCACCGAGGAGGAAGCGCAGGAGATAGTCGACGATTTCGTCATCAAATTGCGCATCATCCGCTTCCTGCGCACGCCCGAATACGACGAGCTGTTCTCGGGCGATCCCACCTGGGTGACCGAGTCGATTGCCGGGATGGGCGATGACGGCCGCCCGCTGGTAACCAAGACCAGCTTCCGCATCCTGCACACGCTCTACAATCTCGGTCCGGCGCCGGAACCGAACCTGACGGTCTGGTACACGCCGCTGCTGCCCGAGCCGTTCCGCCGCTATTCGGCCAAGGTCGCTATCGACACCAGTTCGATCCAGTTCGAAAGCGACGAGATCATGCGCTCGGCGTGGGGCGACGACGGGGCGATCGCCTGCTGCGTCTCGCCGATGGCGATGGGCAAGCAGATGCAGTTCTTCGGCGCCCGCGCCAACCTTGCCAAGTGCCTGCTCTATGCAATCAACGGCGGACGCGATGAGAAGAGCGGCGACCAAGTCGCGCCGCCGTCGGATCCGGTCGAAGGCGACTACCTCGATTTCGACGACGTGCTCGAGCGCTTCGAGGCGATGATGGACTGGCTCGCGGGCACCTATGTCAGCGCGATGAACGCGATCCACTACATGCACGACAAATACGCCTACGAACGGCTGGAAATGGCGCTGCACGACTACAATCCGCTGCGCACCATGGCCTTCGGTATCGCCGGAATGTCGGTGGTCGCCGACAGCCTGTCGGCGATCAAGCACGCCAAGGTGAAGGTCATCCGCGACGACTCCGGGCTGATCGTCGATTACGCGATCGAAGGCGAGTTCCCGATGTTCGGCAACAACGACAATCGCGTCGACCACCTCGCGGCGTGGCTGGTCAGCACTTTCATGGCCAAGCTACGCAAATATCCGACCTACCGCAACGCGCTGCACACCCAGTCGGTGCTGACGATCACCTCGAACGTCGTCTACGGCAAGGCCACCGGCAATACGCCCGACGGGCGGCGCGCGGGCGAACCGTTCGCACCCGGCGCCAATCCGATGCACGGGCGCGACAGCCACGGCATCCACGCCTCGGCCGCCTCGGTGGCGAAGATTCCCTATCGCGATGCCGCCGACGGGATTTCGCTGACGACGACGCTAGTGCCGAGCGGTCTCGGCCGGATCGAGGGCGATCGGATCACCAATCTGACCGCGATCCTCGACGCCTATTTCGGGGTCACCGGTTATCACATGAACATCAACGTGCTGAACCGCGAGACGCTGCTCGACGCCGTCGATCACCCGGAGAAGTACCCGAGCCTGACGATCCGGGTATCGGGCTATGCGGTCAACTTCGTGCGGCTGACCCGTGAGCAGCAGATGGACGTGATCAACCGCACATTCCACGGGGGCTGAGATGTCCGGCGCCAAGGCAGACGAAGTCCCGCTGGAAGCCAAGAGCCCGTACGAAATGCGGGTCCACCTCGGCGACGACGTCGGCGAGACCGACGTGCGGTCCGCGCTCAAAACCGGTGACATGGGCTTCCTGCACTCGTACACCACCGGCTCGGCGGTTGACGGGCCCGGCATTCGCCTTGTCGCCTGGACCACGGCCTGCATGTTCCGCTGCCAGTTCTGCCACAATCCCGACACCTGGACGCTGTCGAACGGCATTCCCGCCACGCTCGAAAGGGCGATCGAGGGCGTTCAGGGCTATGCGAACGGATTGAAGCGGATGAACGGCGGTTTCACCCTGTCGGGCGGCGAACCGCTGATGCAGGACCGCTTCGCCGTCCGCCTGCTCGATGCCGTTCGCCAAATGGGCGTCCATACCGCGCTCGAAACCAACGGCTTCCTCGGCGAGCGGCTGTCCGATGACGAGTTGCGGCTGATCGATCTCGTAATCCTCGACATGAAGGGTTTCACGCTCGAGCAGCACCAGCACGTCGCCGGGATCGGCAACGAGCCAGTCATCGCCTTTGCCCGGCGCCTCGCCGCGAATGCGCGTCCGATGTGGCTGCGCTATGTGCTGGTTCCCGGCCTGACGGACGTCGTCTCCGAGATGGAGCAACTGGCGGAATTCGCGGCTTCGCTGCGAGTGGTCGAGCGGGTCGAGATCCTGCCGTTTCACCAGCTCGGCAAGTATAAGTGGGAAAAGCTCGGCCTCGACTATCAGCTGTCGGACACGCCGATGCCCACGCAGGACCAGATATCTGCCGCGATCGCGGTGTTCCAAGCCAAGGGTCTCAACGCCTGCTGAGCGCAGATCCCACGGACACCGTCATTTCCAGTGCATCGCAAAAAGAAGAGGCGGACCTTGCGGCCCGCCCCCAGGAGTTTCTGCTTTGGTAGGGTGGCAGAACTAGAAACGATATCCTCCGGTAATGCCGAAGGTGCGCGGCGGCATCAGCGTGCCGCCGATCGCGCGGCTGGTCGAGACCGAGAAGCTGCCGGCATAGACCAGCTCGTCGGTGATGTTCTTGACCCACAGATTGGCCGTAAAATGGCCGTCGGGCGCCTCGTAGAGGATGTTGGCGTCCCACATGATATAGCCGTCCTGGCTCAACCGCTCGTCGTTGAACTCGGTGTGGTACTGCCTGCTCTTGTAGGCAAAGTTGGTGCCCAGCGTGATCGACCCGCCATTGTCCATGTTGAACTCGTAGGTCGGGTAGAGATTGACGCTCAGCTCAGGCGACATGCGGGTGGCGTTGCCCGAAAGGTCCTCGTCGGGAACGCTGCCGCCGCCGGGGCCGAACAGCAGCGGATCGAGCGGATCCTTCGAGAAGAACTCGGTGAACTCCGAATCGAGCCACGCCAGCGAGGCGTTGAGGTTGAATGCGTCGGTCGGCTGCCACAGCAATTCGAACTCGGCGCCCCACGCCTCCGATTGCGCCGCATTGGTCAGCGTGCTGGTGAAGAACGGCGGGGTCGGGATCGGCCTTGTAAGCGAGAACTGCCCGTTCTTGAGCTGCTGGAAGAAGCCGGCGACGTTGAACTGGATATCGCCGGTCGCATATTTGGTGCCGATTTCGTAGGCCTCGACCTTTTCGGGATCGACGAAGGGCAGCGGCTGGGTCGGCGACATCTTGCGCGTCGAGCCGATCTCGGCGGTACCGCTCTTGAACCCGCGCGACCAGTTTGCGTAGAGCAGCCAATCGTCGTTCGGACGGAATTCGGCACCGAGCGAGGGCGAGAAATCCTCCCACGACTTGCTGTCGTCCCACTGCAGCGGATCGAGCACCAGCCGGTTGAGCGCGGCCGAGCCGAGGCCCGTGTTGTTGGCGAGGTGCCGCTTCTCCCAGCTGTAGCGGCCGCCGGCCTTGATAGAGAACTGGTCCGAGAAGTCGTAGGTCATGTTGGCGTAGGCCGCCCAGGCCTTGATACCCAGGCTGCCGTCGAACTGGACCCGGAACGGATCGGTGTTGGTCAGCACGTCGTAGCCGATGTGGTTTTCGACCACGATCGTCTCGTCGAGATAGAACAGGCCGACGACCGCGTGGAAATTGTCGGTCTCAATGTTGGCCTGGAGATCTTCACTGAACTGGTGCTGGAACACCGGCTGCCAGTGGTTGGCGCTCGATTGCGTCGGCCCGGTCTGGGCGAGCGGGTAGCCGAGATAGGACGACATGTCGAAATCGTGGAAGAAGATCGCGTCGAAGTCGCGGTAGCTGGTCAGCGACTTCAAGGTGACCTCGTCCGAAGCGTCGATCGTGATGGTCCCGGTCAGCGCCCACTGGTTGCGGTCGTTGATCGGGTCGAAATTGGTGTTGAGGTTGCGCGGGTTGGTGGAAAACGCCGCCGGGCTACCGTCGGCATTGAGCCTCTGGCCTAGCGCGCTGAGGCCGTTATTGGCCGGGTTGGTGTCATCCAGCACGCCGGGAAATGAGACTTCGCGGAACTTGATCGCCAGCGATTGATCGTCCTCGGCGTGATATTCGCCGGTCAGCAGGATCGAGACGGTCTCGGACGGCAGGAATTCGAGATGCGCGCGGGTCGAAAACTGCTTGGCATTGTCGATGTCGTTGCCGGTGTATTCGTTGATCCCGTAGCCGTCGCGCTGGATGATGCGCGCGGCGATACGGGCGCGGACGCCTTCGCCAAGCGGGCCGCCAACCGCGGCTTCGCCGACGAGATTGAGGTCCTCCCCGCCAATGGTGAGGTTGATATAGCCGTCGAGTTCGTCGGTCGGCTTGGCGGTGATCAGGTTTACCGCGCCGCCGGTGGCATTGCGGCCATAGAGCGTGCCCTGCGGTCCGCGCAGCACTTCGACCCGCTCGAGGTCGAACAGCGAGCCGAGCTGCGCCTGGGCGAGCGAGACGACCGCGCCGTCGACGTGCAGTGCGACCGAGGGATCGACGCCGGGGAGCGAACTCGACAGGCCGATGCCGCGGATGAACAATTTAGCAAAATTGAAATCGTTGCCGAAGCTGATCGACGGCACCAGCGTCTGGAGGCCCTCGATATTGTAGGTGTTGGTCTCGGACAGGACTTCGGCTCCGACCGCGGAAACCGACAGCGAAACGTCGGACAATTCCTGTTCGCGCTTTTGCGCGGTGACGACGATCGGCCGGTTGGCCAATTCCGCGTCTTCGTCCTGGGCAAAGGCCGGTGTGGCCGAAGTCAGCGCCGCAATGGCGATGCTGGCACCGGCGAGCAGCCGTGCTCTGGTTAGTGTGTTTGTCATGGCATTCCTCTCCCCTAATCTACTTGTCTTATGCTCATCATGGACTTGCCCGACGCGCTCACCCCGTCACGAGGTGCAGCGCGCGCGGGCTGCGAAAATTGGACGAGGGTACCCAATCGAGTGTTTCGTCCCTGCGGCTGAAATCCGGGAGCTTCGCCAGGATTTCCTCGAAAGTGATGTGGGTGGCGAGCCTCGCCAGCATCGAGCCGAGGCAGGCATGGACCCCGCCGCCGAAGCCGAGATGGCGCTTGGGCCGGCGTTCGATGTCGTAAGTATCGGGATCGGAAAAGGCGCGCTCGTCGCGATTGGCCGCACCATAGGCAAGCATCACCGCGTCGCCCGCCTTCATCGTCTGTCCGTGAAGCTCGACATCCTCGGTCAGGGTCCGCTTGAAGCGTTGGGCGGAGGTGTTGAAGCGCAGCGATTCCTCGATCGCATCGGGGATCATCTCCGGATTTGCCACGAGCGCCCGGCGGGAGTCGGGGAAGTCGGCCAGGTTGAGCGCGAACATCCCGAAAAAGCCTGAGAGCGATTCGATCCCCGCCATGATCAAGGTGGTCACGGTCAGTTGGACTTCGCGGTCGAGCAGCTTCTCGCCGTCGATCTCGGCAGTGATGAAATTGGACAGCAGGTCGTCGCCGGGATTGCGCTTGCGCTCTTCCACGAGCTTTCCGGCGTAATCCGCCATCCAGTGGAAGGCGGCGAGATGCGCTTCGCTCTTCTGCCTGGTGAGCGGATCTGTCTGGACCATCAACACCGCATTGTCGCGCACTTCGGCTGCGTTCTCTTTCGGCAGGGCAAACAGGTAGAACAGCAGGTCGACGGTGACGTTGGCGCCTATTTCGTTGACGAAATCGAAGCTCTCCTTACCTTCAATGGCAGCCAGGTGGCGGCGCACCGAAGCCCGCGCCGGCTCGGCGATGTGGTCGAGCGCGCGCTTGGTCATCGCCGACTGGATCAGCGCGCGCAGCCGGTCGTGCCGCGGCGGATCGGTGCTGCCCAAAGTCGCGCCCGCGCGACCGGGGAATTCGTCGACCAGATTGCCCTTCGCCGAACTGTAGGTTCGCCAGGTGACCAGCGCGTTGAGCACATCGTCGTAGCGCGACAGCACCCACATCCCCGCTTCCTCGGTCCAGAAGCACGGGAATTCGTCCCGCAGCCGCCGGTAGGCGGGGAACGGGTCGGCATCGATCTCCGGCGCATAGGGATCGAAACGAAACATCGGGCTTTCCGGGTGTCCTCTCCGCGTATGCGCCCCAGTGAGCCGAATGAGGCGCCGCGCACACCCCTGTTTCGTGCAAAAGATTGCACTTTTCGATCATACCTGTCACACGCCTCGACATCATGTTGATGCGACGGGGAATCCGGAAATACGGCCTTTATGGCGAGGGAAGGGGACTAGGGAGCCCCGAATTCGTGCATATCGAGAAGATCTCGACCCGCTCCAGCTTGCACAACTGGAGCATCGCCCCGCATATCCATCCCAACATCTTTCAGCTGCTCTACCTGTTCCATGGGGAGGGAACTCTCGCGGTCGACGGAGGCGAACAGGAACTGCGTCCAAGGGTCCTGGTGATAGTGCCGTGCGGCTGCGTCCATGCCTTCCGGTTCCGGCCCGGGACCGAGGGCTGGGTTCTGTCGATCGCGGATTCGCTGGTCGATGACCGGCGCCTTGCCGCACTCGAAGTAGGTGGCATTGCCCGCGGGGCCGAGGTCATTCGCCTGCCGCTCGAGGACAGCCCGGCACAGGACCGCCTGCTCGCTTCACTGTTGGCTGAGATTGCCGCTCGCCACGACGCCGCTCCCGGCCACCTCAGTACCAGTGTGATGGCAATGATCGGGCTGGTGCTCAGCCTGGCGCTCGAACTGGCCGATGCCGATATCGTGCATGAGGGGGAAATCCTCGACCGGAGGATTTCACTGGTCCGGCGCTTCAACCGGCTGGTCGAGGCTAACTTGCGCGATCAGTGGTCGATCGCCCGCTATGCGCACGAGTTGGGCACCACAGCGCCCACGCTCACCCGGGCCTGTCGCGAGATGACCGGAATGGCGCCCGGGCAAATGGTGCTCGAGCGGCGGCTGCGCGAAGCCAAGCGCGCCCTGTCCTTCACCGACGCCAGTGTGAGCCTGATATCGGACGAACTGGGGTTTGCCGATCCAGCCTATTTCGCGCGGGTGTTCAGGCGTCACACGGGCAAGACGGCCAGCGCCTATCGCCGCGAGCATTTCTGGCCGGCCCGGGTCGGCAGGGAAATTACCGGCGCCTTGGCGGGTTAGCCGCCCGCGGCGCGGCTCATCCCCGCAACGTGGGTTTCCATGAACAGCGGCTGGCTCTTGGGCGGACCCTGGATCAGCTGCATCGGGTAGTTGCCCTTGGGCAGGGATTCGAGCGGCATGCCCGCCGCCGCCAGCGCGTATGGCGAAATCCGGTGACGGGTGCACAGCCCGCCCGATCCATCGTTGACCAGCGGGGTTTCGAATTCGACCGCGATCTGGGCGTCCTTCGAGCGCGACACCCTGCAAACCGCCAGCTGGCCCGCGCCAAGGTCGAGCACCAGGTTGGTGCCTTCGGGAACCCCGAGCAAACCTTCGACCAGCGCGCCGGTCTTCGAAAGGTCGCGCATCACCCCGCCATAGCGATGGTCTTCGTGGATCACGCCGATCCGGCGGAACACGGTCCGGCGGTCCGAGCGATATTTGTCAGGCCCTTCGGGTTCGATCTTGAACTCGCCCGTGGCCATGCGTTCGAGGATCACTTCCTGTTTGAGCGCCTTGGAATAGATCCAGCCCTGGATGTAGCGCGCGCCCTTGGAACGCACGAGTTCGAGCTGGTCGAAGGCCTCGACCCCTTCGACCGTGGTCTCGATCCCCAGCGCGTTCGACAGGCCGATGATCGCGGCGATGATCTTGGCGCTGTTGTGATCGCCAAGGGTGCAGCTGTCGACGAAGCTCTTGTCGACCTTGATCTTGTCGAACGGGGCCGAACGCAGGTAGCTCAGCGAGGAATAGCCGGTCCCGAAATCGTCGAGCGCCAGCCGCACGCCGAGTTGCTTGAGCGCCTTGAAGGTCTGGTCGACCGTTTCGCTGTCGCCCATGAACACGCTTTCGGTCAGCTCGAGTTCGAGCCTATCGGGATCGAAGCCGGTCACCTGGAGGATTTCGGTCACCGTCTCGAGAAACGCCGGATTGGCGAACTGTAGCGCCGAGACATTGACCGCGACCCTCACCGAATTCGGCCATTCGGCCGCCTCGCGACAAGCACGCCGCAGCGCCCAATCGCCCAGCTGGATGATCAGGTTGGATTCCTCGGCGATCGGGATGAACAGGCCGGGGCTGACATAGCCGCGGTCCGGATGCTCCCAGCGCATCAGCCCCTCGAAGCTGACTACCAAATTGTCGTCGCAACGGACCACCGGCTGATAGTGAAGCTCGAGCTTGTCGTCGGCCAGCGCCTCGCGCAGGTCTTCCATCAGCAGCCGGCGTTCCTCGGATTCGTCCTTGAGGTCGGCGGTATAGAACCGGTACTGGCCGCGCCCGCCGTTCTTCGCGGAATAGAGCGCAAGGTCGGCGCTGTGGATCAACTCGTCCTTCTCGACCCCGTCATAAGGGGCGATGGCGATGCCCACCGAGGCGCCGATGATCGCGCGGTTGTCGCCGATCGGATAAGGCTGCGAGACGATCTGGATGACCTTTTCGGCGATCTCCCCCAGCGCCCCGCGATCGTCGACGTCGGGCAGGATGACCTGGAACTCGTCGCCGCCCAGGCGCCCGATCTCACCGCGCCCGGCAATGATGTTGGTCAGCCGTTCGGCGACCTGCTTGAGCACGTTGTCGCCCGCCTGGTGGCCCAGCGTGTCGTTGACGTGCTTGAAGCGGTCGAGGTCGACCAACAGCAGCGCGCAACTGCGCTTGGCCGCCTTGTAGCTGGAGAGGATTGCTTCGAGCCGCTTGCTCATCCGGTGGCGGTTGGCCAACCCGGTGAGCGCATCGTATTCGGCCAGCCTGGAATCCTGCAGCTTGCGCTCATATTCTATGGTCACGTCCTTGGCGCTGCCGCGATAGCCGAGGAACCGGCCTTCCTGATCGAACTTCGGATGTCCGGAAATCGACCACCAGGTTTGCTTGGCATCCTCGCGCGACGCACCCGGCACGCAGCGGACGACCATATCGACAAACTTGCTGCGCGCGCTGAGCTGGAACTTGAACGGGCGGTCAGATTTTTCGAAGGGGTTGTCCGGATCTACCTCGAACAGCTCGGTCAGCGGATGGGCCAGAAGGGCCTCGTCCGGCAGCTTGAGCTTTTCCGCCGCGGCATGGGTTATGTAGATCAGGCGGTTTTCGGCGTCGCTGGCCCACAGCCAGCCGAAGCCCGCGCTCTCGAAATCGTCGAGCACTTCGAGCCTGCGGGCACTATCGGCCGAGGTGATGATCGCGGCATCGCCGGAACTCGCGTAGTCGGACTCCGATCGCTGACCGGTCAAGCCCCTGAGGAACCCTTTTGCAGCCATAGAGCTAGTTCGCTTCTCCTGTTCCGGGGCGTGGCCGGGCGACTTCGAGCGTCCTCCCTAGCGAAACATGGTTGAGAGGGTCCTAACCAACTCGAGATTTTCGCAAGCCATCGTGGGCGGCCGTTTCCGGCACATACGCGCCCACGCGCGACCCCTTTCAGGCGGCATGCCGGCTGAGGTCAACGCCCAGCAGCGCAAGCACCTCGCTCGCCGGCACTGGGCGCGAAAACAAGTATCCCTGGACGTTGGTGCAGCCGTGTTCGCGCAAGGCGGCGACCTGCTCGACTTCCTCCACACCCTCGGCGGTGGTTTCCATGTTGAGCGCGGCGGCGAGGTCGGTGATCGCCTTCACAACCGCACCCGCCTCATCGGTCTGGAGCAGTTCGATGATGAAGCTGCGGTCGATCTTGATTTTGTCGAAGGGGTATCTGCGCAGATAGCTCAACGACGAGAAGCCGGTGCCGAAATCGTCGAGCGCGATGCGGCAGCCAATCGCCTTGAGGGCGTTGAGCGTTTCGAGGACCACCTCGCTCGATTCGAGGAACAGGCTTTCGGTGATCTCGACTTCGAGTCGTTCGGGCGCAAGCCCGCAGGTGGCGAGCGTCTGGAAGACAAGGTTGGTCAGGCCGGGCGAATTGAACTGCACGGTCGAGAAATTGACCGCGACCTTGATATCCTCGGGCCAGGCCACTGCGTGGCGGCAGGCTTCCTTGAGGACCCATTCGCCGATCGGGACGATCATCCCGGTCTCTTCGGTCACCGGGATGAACTCGGCCGGCTGGATCAGGCCGCGAGTGGGATGGTTCCAGCGGATCAGCGCCTCGAAAGCGCAGAAGCAGTTATTCTGCAGGTCGAACAGCGGCTGGAAATAGAGCTCGAACTCACCATTGGCCAACGCCGCGTGAAGATCGCTTTCGAGCGCCCGGCGGGCCTGCGCCTGCTCGTCGAGATCGGCGGAGAAATGCACCACCTTGCCGCGGCCGCTGTCCTTTGCCTTATGCAGGGCAAGATCGGCATGCTTGAGCAGGTCGCTAGCGCGGATCGCGTCGTCTGGCGCGAAGGCCATGCCAACGCTGGTTCCGGGACGCAGCACTTGGCCATCGATGGTAAGCGGTTCGCGCAGCCGGTCGATCAGTTCGTGGGCAAGATCGACCGCGACGTCGCGAGCCTTGTCGCCTCCGACCAGCAGCCAGAACTCGTCGCCCCCGCTGCGGGCGACGAACCTGCCCTGCGCCAGATCGACGATCTTGCGCGCCACCGCTTTGAGCAACTGGTCGCCCACCTGGTGGCCCAGCGTGTCGTTGACCATCTTGAAGTTGTCGAGATCGAGGCAGATGATCGCCAGCGTGCCCCCGTCGCGGGTGGCGGTGGCGAGCATGCGGTCGAGCTCTTCGCCGAGCTGGATGCGGTTGGGGAGGTCGGTCAGCGCGTCGTGGAAGGCCATATGCCGGATACGTTCCTCGCGCTGCAGGATTTCCTCGGACATGGCGTTGAAGCTGGCGGTGAGCGCGCCGATCTCGTCGTCTGAGGTTACCGGGACGCTTGCGCTCTCGCCCATTTCGAGGCGCCTGGCCGCAGCCTCCAGCGCGGCGATCGGGCGCACGATATGCCGCGCCATCCGGATCGAGGCGAATACCACCAGCAGCAGGCCGAGCAGACCGGCTCCGAGCACGGAGAAGCGCAACGAATTATATTCCGCCAGCGCGTCGGAAATCGAGAAATCGAGCACCAAGGCGGTGGTCGCGACCCCGTCGGATTCTCCCAATGGGCGGACCAGCACCATCTTGCCGTCGCGGCTCTCCGAAAACGTGCTCGGCATGTCCTCGGCCATAGCCGACATGCGCGAGAGCAGGCCGGTTACGCCGGGATCGCCGACCGGTTTGTCCGTCGCGTCCTCGATCCAGCCGCCATCCTCGCCGCGGCGGGCGATCGTGGCACGCACCGGGATCGCCGATAGCGCGCTGAGTTCGCGGGTCTCGGCCTCGTCGAGGCGGCGGCCGATCACCAGCCAGCCGATCAGGGCCGGTGCCTTGATCTCCGCGGAAACCGCGTGGAAGGTCCGGTCGCCGATCCTGAGCGCGCCCGAATGCCAGCCGGAATCGAGTTCGTCCCATAGGCCGGGGTCGTATTGCGCGTCCTCTCCGGGGCGCAGGCCGACAACGCGCCCGTCATATTTGACGACGAAGGCGTTGGGCAGGTCGATGCGCGAGGCGATGTTGGCGAGGGCCGAACGGATGGTGGCGTCGTCGTCGGTCGCGACGGCTTCGCGGAAACCGAAATCGAGCGCCAGCGGGCTGGCGACGCTTTCCAACTCGCGGCTGCGCATGGTCCAGATGCGGTCGATCACCTTGGCGCTGGAGACCAGTTCGCGACGGACCTTGTCTTCCGCCGCCGATCCGATCGCCCATTGCATGCTCACCGCGACCAGCAGCAGCACGATCCCGAAGGCCAGCGTCGAGAGGGCGGTGATGCGCGACTGGAGGGAGCGGAAGCGGAACATGGCGGTCAGTAATCGTGGTTCATCGGCGCGGGCTTGCGCAGCTTGAGACTGACCGGGAGCGAGCTGGTGGTCGCGGTGTTGACGGTGAAGGTCAGCTGGTTGGCCGGTGCGCGCAGGAAGGGATGATAGACCCGAAGCCGGAAGCTGCCGGCAGGAACGCCGCGCAGGACTATCCGGCCATTGGCACCGCTCTTCGCGGCATGGGGCGTATCGACCACCTGGATGAAGGCCTGCATCTGGTCGTGGATATTGCAGCCGATCGCCACCACCCCGACCTTGTCGAAGCGCACCGGGCGGGTCTCGCCCTGGCCGAATAATTTCAATTCGAATTTGCGAGCAGGCGAGAACGAATAGACATGGTGGCGGAAGGGATCGAGATTGCCGAACCCGACAGTCGAGCCGACCGGGATGACCAGCACCTGCGGCACGAACTGCATGTCCTTCTGAGTGATCGTGAAGTTGCCGGGCGCTGGTGCCTGCTGCCCGGGCGCATCGAGGATCGCGACCGCGTCGGCCACCGGCTTGCCCGCGGAATCGGTCACCACCACGGTGAGGTCGGCGGCGTTGGCCGCCCCGGCGAAGCAGACGAGGGCAAGAGCCGCGAGGATGAACCTGGTCACCGCATCCCCCTCAAATGTGCAGCCGCAGCGCCAGCTGGAACATGGTTTGCGACTGCTGAGCGGCCCATGTTCCGTAGAGTTCGCGCGACGGGCGGTCGGAATCGACATGGATCAGTTCGGCCACAGCTTCGGCGAAGTCTGCCAGCGGGCGCTTATAGGCGATCATCGCCGCCCAGCCGTCCTCGTCGTTGTTGGCAGTGGCAACAAAGCTGTTGTCGGTGGTTTCGAACCAGTCGCCCCTGACCGTTATCTTGCCTTCGCCCACATCTTGGCTGACCAGCAAATAGGCAGTGGCGAAATCGACATCGCCGGGAATTCCCCAGGGCGTGTCTGGGCCGACCAGGGTGTTGCCCCACATCGCCTGCGCCTTGGCTACCGTGCGATCGCCGAGTTGTGCCATCGCTCCGATGTTCCAGAAGCGGGTGCGCCACGAGGTCTGCAATTCGCGCGACGACACGCGGTCGCCGAAATTGTCGTAACGGAAAACGTTGACTGAGACCGGCAAAGGCGGGCGCCAGTCGAGCCGGGCGTAATAGCCGGTCTTGCCGTCGACTTCCCAGAACGGCGTGGTGATCGTGTCCTGATAGGGCTGGTTGGGTGGCGGCAGGGGAGGCAGCGGCAGGTCGCCATGGGCAGTGATCTTGAGATCGTGCAGGGCCCAGCCGCGGAAGGTCAGCACCGTGCCCGACATGTCGTTGTGACGGAAGGCGGCGGCGGTCAGTTCGAGCGTGTGTTCGCCCAATTGCTGTTCGATGCTGCCCTCGAACGCCAGCACCTTCACTTCCTCACCGATCCAGCTGTTCGCCGCCGATGGGGTGATGCTGTCCTCGACATGCCAGGTCGAACCGGTGTGCTCTTGCGAGACCGGCGGCCACATCAGACCGGCGCGGGCCGAAACGCGCGTGGCGCCCGGGCCCGAGCGCCATTTGAGGAACGCTTCGCTGAGGTCGATTTCGTTCGATTGGCCGTCCTGGTGGGTCACCGAGACCAGCCCTGAGAGGCTGAAGCTGAATTGCGGCTTCCACGCAATATCGGCCGATGCGATCTTTAGCCGCGGTTGGGTTTCGCCGCCATCGCCGCCATAACGCAACTTGCCGAAACCGCCGTCGAGGAAACCGGTCTCCCCTCCCGCTACGCTGGCGCGCAGGTCGAGCCGCGCATCCCAGGCTTCCTCGCCGATGAGGTCGGACTGGGCGCAGGCCGGCGACGGCAAAAATGCCGCTGCAATTGACAGGCAGGCCGATACGGGACGGAACATCCTCCCCTCGCATTCGAAGCGCTTCGAAGCGGGGCTAACAGGTCATGGTTAACAAACCGGCAATGATACGGTCGGGCTCGCCCTAGGCGGAGGGCTTGTTCTTGCGTACTTCCTGCCTGCCCTTGGCCCGCGTGGTGACGGCTTTGGTCACCGCCTGGCGCGCTATCCTTCCCATCGCGTTACGCGGGATTTGCGGCATGCGGATCAGCGAAAACGGGAAGACCTTGGGCAGCAGGGGCGCGATCTGTTGCTTGAGCGCGTGAAGGTCGACGCCGTCGCTGCAAACCACGCCGACGGCCAACGCGTCACCTGAATCGAGCTGCAACGACATGACCACGACATCGTCGACCCCGGCGAGCCGCGAAATCTTCTCCTCCATCGTCACCGGATCGAGCTTCGCCCCTGCGACATTGAGGGTTTCCGACAGGCGGCCGGTTATCGCGAACAGACCGTCCTCGAACACGATCCCGAAATCGCCGGGGTAGAACCAGCCGTCGCGCAGCGAGGCGCGCGGGCTGGAAACGGTGCTCTGGCTGAGATAGTCCCGGCACATGAAGGCGGACTTCATTCGCACGATGCCCGCTTCGCCCGCCGGCCTGGGCTTGCCCTCGCGATCGACGATCTCGACCGTGATGCCCGGCTCGACCATGCCGACCGCGCCCGAGTGGCGATCGACCAGCGCGGCATCGCCGCAGGCGACGCGACCGACCTCGGTCGCGCCGTAGCTCATCAGCACCCGGTCGCAGCAGCGGGCCAGCACTTCGTCGCGCAGGCCCGGCGGAACCCGCCCGCCGAACAGTTCGATGATGCGTTCCGCCTTGCCCGGCCACTGGCCGGGCGCATTCCGCAGGAATCCCCGCATGCGAAAGGGCGAGGTGGCAAGGAATGTCGAAAGTCCGGCGGCCTGCGCCATGTCGGTCCATTTGTCGCCGATCCCCGCGAGGATAACGAACGCACCGACTTGCCAGCCGGCGATTGGATAGCGGAACCCGGTGGTGGTGATCAGGCCAAGAAGGGTCAGTAGCTTCGTATCGCCGTCGATGCCGCCGATCTCGCGCACCTGTTTGAGGCGATCGGAAATCAGTCCGGCGTCCCAGGCGAGCAGCTTGGGCTTGCCGGTGGTCCCCGAAGTGCTGAGCAGGCGGGCGGCCTGGGCCTCGAGCCCGTCCAGCGATTGCCGCGAAGTTCCGATCGCGAGCTGTTCGGCCAGCGGCGCGGTTCCCTTCGGGCCGAACGCGAGTTTCAGCTCCGGGTTAGCCTGTCTGGTGAGCTTGGCGACCGCGCCGATCGCTGCCTTGTAGGGCCCGATAAGCCCGGTGCGGGCGATCCCGGGGGGCATTGGGCCGGTCGAGTGCACCAGCCCGGCGCGGATCGCACCCAGGTGCAGGATCCAGTCCCAGTAGCCGGGATTGCCGATATCGGTAATGTGCAGCGTGACCCGGTCTCCCGGCGCAAGCCCTTTGCCGAGCAGCCAGTGTGCCATGGAATCGATATCGGCGCACAGGCGGCCGTAAGTGATCTCGGTATCACCGGCGAGCGCCGCCGGACGATCGGCTGGGTGGCCGAAAATGGGTCCCAGTATGCTCATTGTCCCTCTCAAGCAGCGGTTTCGCGGCCGTAAGTTGCCCCCTGTGCGCAAATGTCGCGCGGCAGGCAAGCGCCGCGACCGCGCACGGCGGAAATTCTCCTGTCAGTCCAGCTTTCCCCAGCCCAAGCAGCGCTGCGATTGTCGCTGCGCGCCCGGATGACTACATGCGCTCGACAAGCAGGAAATGGAAATCCGGATGGCCACGCACACTACGAAAATGCTGATAATCGGTTCGGGCCCGGCGGGGCTTTCCGCCGCGATCTACGGCGCGCGCGCGGGGATGGAGCCGATCGTGGTGCAGGGCATCCAGCCCGGCGGACAACTGACCATCACCACCGATGTCGAGAACTATCCCGGCTTCCGCGAGGTCATCCAGGGCCCGTGGCTGATGCAGGAGATGGAGGCCCAGGCGGTCCATGTCGGCACGCGGATGATCTGGGACACGATTACCG
>Ga0315910_10002374_pt1 | contig 16597 bp, 13 predicted proteins | sample EdamamesoilMG_FD_204470 | JGI IMG/M metagenome (GOLD analysis project Ga0315910, IMG submission 204470) | Garden soil microbial communities collected in Santa Monica, California, United States - Edamame soil | ecosystem: Environmental > Terrestrial > Soil > Garden | place: USA: California... | reverse complement strand
ACCACGGCACGATCACCCCGTAGCGGCGACCGCAAGATCGTCACTCCCGATCAGGCGGGTCTGCGATGCGGGCGGTATGCTCGCGTCGGCAGTGTCAGTGGCCTCCACGTCACGGCAGGACGGCGCTTCCGCCACAATCGACATGAGCGGTACCTTATGGGCCGTGCTGCGAAAGCCGCTGGGCGACAAGCCGGTTTCGCGGCGGAACGCAGAACTGAACGCCTGTAAAGTGGCAAAGCCCACGTCGCTCGCGATTTGAGTGATGGGCGCATGCGATTGTGCCAGCAGATGCTCGGCAGCCTTGATGCGTGAGGAGATCACGACCTTCTGGAAGCTCGTTCCAGCCTCTTGCAGGCGGCGCTGAAGGGTGCGCCGGGCCAAATTGAGCTCCGAGCAGGCCATGGCAATGCTCGGCTTGCGGAGGTGAGCGGTGACGTATTCCGCCACCTGTTGTGCGGTGAGATCGATCGCGGGGGGGTCTAAGGGTGCTTTTTTCATGGGGCTCACACACTTCGCCTGCTTGCTGGCGGTTCGGGCCAGCGAAGCAGCTTCGGGGTCATCCCGACCGGCTCTCTCGATCCAATGGTGGTTGGATCAAAGGCTTGCGACATGCGCGCCGGGCGGGACAGGTTTGCAGCACAGAACACTTTCTCACCGCGGCGTGCCAAAAAGCAACGCAGAATCTGGCGAGATTCTTTCAGCGAAAACCTTCGGACAAAAAAATCGCGACCCGGAAAATTATCAGAGGCACACCAAGCCGCCGTTCACACGAGCGGCCGGTGAGCCCTCTCAATTGTTGGATGCTCCATCGCAGATCCAGCGCACAAACCGGCTGAGAGCTGCGTCAGGCAATGGCTTTTCGGCCAAAGGCATCTGGGCCCCATCACAGACCGTTCCGCCCAACAACTTGTCGAGGAGGTAGCTCTTGTCGGGATCTCCCGGGACGACCAGCACTGCGTCGCAACCCTCAGCCATGACGTTCACCAGGTGGTCGTAGGCCTCGTCCGGCTCGAGGCTCAAAGGCGCGACCCGACCCTCCTCCGTGTGGCATTGTGATCCAGAACAGGAGGTGTCGAGCAGGGGCAAGATGTCCTCTGCGAAGCTCACGGGTCCAGTTGGGCCAGCTCCACCTGCTCCCCCTGCGCCCAGCTCGGCGTCATCGCAGCTGCACACGCCAGCCTGGCAACTTGAACCAGGTCCGCAGCGGTGCCCGCAGCTCCCGCAGTTCTGTGGGTCCTCTGCCAAATTGACGCAGCTGGCTCCGCACAGCATTTGGCTCTCTTCGCACGGATCGATGCACTGGCCTTCGGCGCACACCATGCCGCTGTCGCAGGGTTGGTTGCAACCACCACAGTGCTCGCTGTCACGCATTTGATCGATGCACAGGATGGTGCCACACGTTTCGCAATTTTCGACATCCACGTCCGTGCCGGCGCGTTCAATGTAGTCGTAGACGCAAGCAATTTCGCTCTTGCTCAGCGTACGGTTGAGCGGCATTGGGTCACCGCACAAAGGTACGTTCTGGGTGATCTTGTTGTAGAGCAAGGACTGTTCGGGGTGGCCGGGGACGACCAACTTGCGCTCACCACAGTCGGCAGTGCTTTGCACGTGAAAGAGCCGTTGATCAACTCCAGGGGATACCAGGTCGAGGTTGGCACGATGGAACTCTGCACCGTGACAGGCATTGCCATTGCAAGAGCTTGCAAAGATGGCGGGCACGTCACAATTGCGCAGTTCATCTTCGGGTCTCTCGGCGCAACCTGGGGCCAGGCTCCCAAGCAACAGCGCGCCCACTGATGTGACGCTCAAGACTTGAACGAGCGTCAGGGTGCTGCACTTGATTGCCATCAAAAGTGAGCCTCCGCGCCCAGCAAGCCAGTGATGCGTGACGCGGTCGCCCGCCATACACGCTTTGAATCCGCAGCGTCGCCCTGACGCGTGGCATGCAGCACGCTTTGCATGGTGTAGGCATAACCCCCGGCCAGTTTGAGCGAGAACCAGGGCGTGATCATGTAGCGCACGCCTGCTTCTGCTCCGGCTGCCCAACCCAGCCGCGGACCTTTCCAAACGTTGTGCGACTCCGCGAGCGAGTTGGTTACGTCCTTGAGTTCTCCGCCGGCCGCGATCATGGTCAAGGTCGCGATGGGCGCCAGGATGAGCGATACGGGGCCGCCCAGGTGGGGGTTCCACTCTGCACGCAGGTCCACCGTCATCAATTGACCGAGCTGAGTGCGGTTGGGCTCGCCGTCATTGGGACCCGGCTGGCGCTCGGTGAGCGTGTAGTTGAAACCGTAGCCAAAGGCGCCGCCGACGCGCAGCCGATTGGCGACCGGGAACAGCAGCCCTAGCTGCATGAGCGGGCCAAATGCGTAGATGTCCGTGGTGTCGTCGACGACGGACGCACGCCCAACGGTTTCCTTTTGAGTGAATGTACCCAAATCATGCCGAATCCCCAGATTGAGGAAGAACAACGTGGACTTGGCCGGTGTGGTGACCTTGGCAGCCGAGGCTGAGCTCGTGGCTGTGGATTCGTCCGCGCTGACTTGAGATTTTTTTGCCGAGGCTTGTGCACAATAGCCGAGCACTACGCTCATGATGAGCAAACGATGAGTAAGCATGCGAATCAGTGACCATGAACGAGACCATACGGAAACCCTGGTCTGAATTTTGAGCATGGGCCCATGATAGAATGGAGTTGCGTTGTCTCCTAAGCCTTCCTGCAGGTGCTGGCGCACGTCCTACATCGGCGGATACAGGTCCTTTTGAGAGGACTTTTTCATCACATGTAACTCACTGGACGCGGGCGGCCCGCTCACATACATCACTCAGCCCCCTACATCCTGATGCAGAAAGCTCGCCCCAGCTGGAATGTGTGTAGATATCGGCACAATCTCCCCGCTTGGCCCCAGATCCTGAGCGACCCCGTTTGCATGCGCCGACGGCTTGGCTGTATAGTGGCAGGATTGCCTCCACGACCTGCGCGGAGCAAAGTCGCATTTGAGGTGGGTATGAAACGCTTGCTTGTTGGAGCATCCATGTCGTCTGAACACCGGGCCTCGGCTTGGACGCGTCGCACAATTCCATGCAGCTTTGGCCAGTGGGGCGCCGGTATGCTTGTGGCGCTCAGCACGCTGGGTTGCAACAAAGAGTACGAGTTCGTGCCGCAAGATCCCGCGCGCGGACCTGGGGAACTGGTGGGTCTGGACAAGCCGCTCAACACCACCTTCCAAGGTGGAGCGAGCCCCGATATCGAGCCGCGCTCGGTGCAAGGCGCGCCTGATTGGACGACTTGTGATGCTGAGTGTCAGGCCTATTGCGATTCCCAGCCCTTCCAGAATCCGGTGGATGAAGCCATGTGCCCGTATTTGTGGGGCGTGGGGTTGGACACGCGCCCGATAGACGATGAGCAAGCCTGTCGACGCATCTACGCTGATTTGCGCGGGCAATTTCCGGCCTACTCTGAGATTGAAGAGCACTGTTTGGGGCGCCCCATCGACAACGTGGCCGAAGCCCTGATCGAAAGCGACGCCTTCATCTTTCAGAACCAGCGCCGTTGGGCCGACACCCTGCGTTACAACAATATCGCGGTGAATTTGGAGCGCATTTACGACGCAGACATTTTGGTCGGCAAGTTGTATGCGGGGCTCTTGCGCTTTGACCAATTCGTCGAGGTGGTCAGCGCTCACCCGGTGTTCGTGCGACGTTACGACAATTCACGGGATCGCGCTGAGGCGCTGTTCAATATCTTCGTCGGGCGTCCACCGTACGACGACGAGAAGGCTGACATGGCCAAGCTGTATGGCTTGTGGTCGAACGGCTACTTCGATCATCCCGAACTTGGGGTTCGCTTGCCGGACGCGTTCGTCGAGCATCGCTGCATCGGTGAAGCTGGCCAAATCGACGAAGCCAGTTCAGGCGAATGTACCAGCGTCATGTGGGGGTTCAACCGGGTCGTACTCAAGCCAGACCACCGCGCCATCGACAATCAAACGTGGTGTGAAGTGCTGACGGAGGATGAATGGAAGCTGCTCCAAACGCCCGGTCGCATCATGGGCACTTGGCCGGTGGTGTGGGAACACGCCGTGGAAGACGTGCTCCAACTGTACTTGGGGTACGACATTGGCAAGAGCGTCCCGCTCGTCACGCAAAAGCTGGTTGAATACGTGCTCAGACAATCCGGTGACATTCGCGCCGCCCACTACGCGGTGGTGACCTCTCAACTGTACTTGCAGTCGACAGAATGCGCAGGGACGGAGTGTGCGGGTCAAACCGGGTATCCGCAGTGGACCTACGGCCCCATGCGCCAGGCCGACGCAGAAATGTGGCTTGATTCTGTGGGCAACATGGTGCGCTCTCCACTCGGCGCTTGCGACCATCGCTTGCCAGCCGCCAATCAACTCATGGATGACTCGCCGCTCGGATACGAAGTCGTGGCGGCGTCGCGCTGGAGCCTCGACGTGACAGCGCGGGACTTGGAAGTCGACGATCGCTATGCCAATTTGGCTCAAACCTTGGGTGGCTGCCCCGACAACGAGGTCTCCGGGCGCTTCAAAGCGATTGGCATCTTGAGTACGGCCACCCAGGAGGCGTTCGTGGCCGATTTGTGCAACCCCTCGGGCGCGCGAGACCGCGGAGTTCCCATTGAATATTTGTTGCCACAAGGAACGAGTGCAAATGCGGTGCTCAGCGAGGAGCTGGCAGAGCAGGTGACTGAGTTTCAGGTGCGCTCGTTCTTTACCCGCAGGGCGGTACAGAGCGAGCTTCAGATGGCCACAACAGCAGCGCAGACCTGCTCACCAGCGCCCTGCTCGGCTGAGACATACGCGCGCGCGGCTTGCTATGCGCTGCTCTCGAGTAGTGAGATGTTATTCTATTGAAAGGAGGAGACACAGATGGAACATAAATACAATCGGTACGGCTCCTCTCGCATCCGCCTGACTCGCCGGCACCTGCTCGGGTTGGGTGTAGGCGCGGCAGCAGCGCTCACGGCTCCGCACATTTGGATCCCCAAGGCACAAGCTGCTTCGGGCGCCCGTGGGGCGATCAAGCACTTGGTGTACGTGCGCTTGTCGGGGGGCTTTCGCTTTCCTACCGCGTTCAATGGTGATGTGGCGGATGAATTCAATCCGTTTGGTGTTGCAGCGGGCGTGGCTGATGGCGTGCAGTGGGGCGTGAGCGATCTGCTCTCGCGGGCGGGCTATTTGAGCGAAGTGGCCAATCAAGCGGACGGTTCGACTCTTTCAGACTTGGGCATGCGCGCGGTGTCCGCATTGGCCGATCAGATCAGCGTGATGCCCACCGTAGATCACGAGCCACTGGCCGGGCGCGCGGATGGCAACCACACCACCGGGCTCGAGCGGTACCTGACTGGCTACGTCAACGGCGAGGCCGGAATCTTTACCAGGATCATGCGCGGCCTTGCGACGCGTTATGACCAAGCGCTCAAGGATGGGGTATTGCTGCTTCCAGCCTTCGTCATGGGCAGCTCTGCGATGGCGCGGGGCTTGGGTGACTACGCTGAGTTTCGCCCGCCGATCCTCAGCGGTGCGGGGTTTGACCGTTTCGCGGCGCGGGAGGCAGACCCGCCTGATTGGGCGCGGCGGATGATTACCGAGACCGACACGCGCATGCGCGACCGACAGCATCCAGCCTTACGCGGCCAAATTGATGCCTTCATCCAAACGCGCGCGGCCACCGCGGCCTATTCCGAGGTGTTTGCGAGTGAAACACTGCGCATCGACAATGACTCGGACGAGCTGGTGGATGGGGTCTCCAACCGAACACTGGCACGACTGTTTGGCGATTCCTCGGAATCAGCTGACGCGCGCTTGGCATTGCGTCTGTTTCATCATGGCTGTCCGGCTGTGTATCTCGACCAAGGTGGCTACGACTACCATTCGGACGAGGAGATGAACTTGCCGGGCGCGATGGAGCGCGCCAACCGCTTGATCAGCGCGCTGTTTGTTGCTCTGCAAATGATGGACCACCCAGAAGGTGGCAAGTACTGGGACCACACGGTGGTGGTATTTGGCAGTGAGTTTTCGCGCACCGCCGGCGGCAGTCGCTTCAATTCAGCACGGGGCAGTGACCACAGCGGGGACAACGCGACGCGCTGGATGTCCATGCCCTTCTTTGGCGGACCAGTCCCTGGCGGGCGCATTGTGGGGGCAAGCACGGCGCGCGCCGACCTGGCTGCGGAGGGCACGGTGTATTCCTACAGGGCCGTGGTCAACACGTTGATGGACGGTTTGGGTTGTGATCCGGAGGTGTTTTTCCCGGGGGATGATTTCGTCCCGGATCTGTTGGAGGAAAAGGCCTGATGACGCGCACTCATCGAGCGCCCTGGGTCTCATCGATCACGCTGTGCTGGGGAGCAGCGTTGGCCGCGTGCCAAGGCACAGCCCCGCTCCCGGAGCTCGAGGATGACCCTCCCGCCGGATTGGATTGGAACGACCGGGGACCGACCTTCTTGGTTGAGCCGATTCAAGCAGAGCCTTATGTCGGTAGCGACGAAGCCGTGATGGAGGCGCAGGAGCGTTTGGCCACTGGGTCCGAACTACACTCTGAGGTCGTGCTGCGCAGTTGTGGACCCTTGGGTGGGGTGTGCCACAACAAAAAAGAATATCCCGACATGCGGACGCCCTCCAACTTCGTCGGGTTGATCGGTGCGCCGTGCAACGTGCAGTCGGGCACACCGGAAGCCGTGTTTGATCGCTGCGAGCGCGCGGGTGACCACATTGTCTTTGAAGGGCACGATCGAGACTACGAGATCGGTTGGATCGAAGTGATCCCCGGTGAACCTACCGACACCGTATCGGAAGACATGCCCGGTCTGCACCTTCATCTCGCCGAGGAGATGGAATCAGGCGAGCTCGACGGCCGCTGGACCACAGCCCGGTTTTACCGCAGCTTCGTGGCCCAAGGTGAGGTGTCTGCCATCAGCTACGCGGTCTACTCGGGCGTCTTTTACCGTTTGGACGGCGGCAAACACATCGTCGCTGAGGTGCCCGACTACCGCACGGAGGACGTGGATGAATTGATCGGCGCCGGTGTGGAACAGGGCGATCTCAATCGCAACGGCGTATTTGGAGCGCATGCCACCGAGGACGGTGAAGTGCTTGGGCCCGTCCCGCTCATCGACCCCGGCAGTCCGGAGACCAGCTATCTGGTGGCGCGCATGCGCGGTCACATGCAAGGCATGCCCGTTCCGGGCAGCCGCATGCCGCTCGCCAATCCGCCGTTTTCGGTGGCAGAGATGATCGCCATGTTTTGCTTCATCGAGGGGCTACCGGACGACGGCAAGATCAACCTCGAATCAGACATCGACTACAAAAATTGCAGCTATGCCGACCCCGAGACGCACCCGGCTCTTGCAGTAGAAGGTGCCGGCAAGAATTGGTCGGATCGCGTGTCGCCGCTCTTGGAGGCCAACTGCGGCGGCTGTCACTCCCAGGACCGGGCCGAGGGCGATTTGGTGCTGGTGGGGAGCGATGTCTATGACTTCCTCCGAGAGACCGTCTCCATCACCGATCCGCAAGGCCGCCTGTACGTGAAGCCGGGCGACCCTCAAAACAGCTATTTGTTTCTCAAACTCATCGGTGACAGTTCCATCGATGGCAAGCGGATGCCCCTTGATCCACTCGAGGGCGAGCGCACGCTGTCCGAAGACGAAATTGCGGACATTGAAGCGTGGATCACGGACGGCGCTGCGCCCTGATATCAGGGTCACCTGCGCTCGACGCGGTCACGGGGGCAAGCTGTGCGCCCGCTGTCCGCGCGCAATTTCCAGGCGCTGGCCGCGCCACGAGCACAATTTGTCCGCCTGAAAAAACGTTGATACATCTACCCCTGGGACCAGCGGCACAAGGGTTGATGCCGCCTAGCCCTTGAGGGGGAGCGTGGAGGAACGGCAAAAAATCGGACTGATTTTGGAGCAAAAGCCCTCCGCGTACAGCCGCTCCATACGGGCGCAAATCGCCACCTTGGCGCAGCCCTACGGTCTTGAGGTGGAGGTGCTGGAGGTTGATTTGCCCGCCGATCCCGATCTCATTCGTCCGGGTCACGTCGACGGGATCTTTGCGCAATGCGAGCACCTGCAGGGTGTGATTGTGCTGTCCTCCGTTCTCTCGCACCGCGTGGGTGTACTCAGTCGCTTTGCTCAGCATTGGTCGCCGCGGCCGATGGTGAGCATTGGTCATCGCATCGCAGGCGTCCCCTCCGTGGTGGTCGACAACCGAGGTGGACAGCGCTTGGCGGCTACGCACTTGATCGAACAACACGGCAGAAAGCGGCTTTTGTACGTGCGGGGGCGGCGCGACAGCATCGAGGCGGAGGATCGTTATCTTGGCTATCGACGCGCGCTGCATGAGCACGGGATCCTATTTCAAAATTCCCTGGTGATAACGGGTGATTTTACGGCCAAGGCCGCGGTGGATGCGATGGGCCAGCTGGGGCCCGACGTCAAGTTCGACGGCGTAGTGGCCGCCAACGATGATATGGCGTTGGCCATTTTGGAACACTTGAAACGGCGTGGCCTGCACGTTGCCAAGGATGTGGCCGTCATTGGCTTCGATGATGTGGAGGAGGCGCGCACGTCCTCGCCCCCGCTTTCATCAGTGGCGCAACCCTTTGCGGGTTTGGCGCGTGAAGCGCTGCAAGTGCTCCACCGTCAATTGACCAACGGGCAGGTGGAGCTGGTGGTCAACGTCCCGGTGAAGTTGGTTACCCGTGCGTCCTGCGGTTGCTAGGTTGCTCAAAAGGAAGCTAGGTCGTCTCAGAAGCGACCGTTCTGCTTGAACCAGTGCACCGCTTCACCAAACGCTTCCTTCGCCGAACTTGGCGTAAGCCCTAGCTCACGTTGGGCCTTCAGGTTGCTGCCATGCTTGCCGCTGGTCAAAAGTCGAATGGAGTGGCCGTTGAAGCGCGGCGCCTTGTTGGGGAAGAACCTGCGTTCAATGGCGTCCTTGAAGAAGGCAATGCCGCGCATGAGCCAGATGGGAATGCGTAGCCATGGCCGGGCCCGTCCGGTGTACTCGGCGAGCCAGTCCATGATTTCATCCAAGGTGTGCACTCGCCCACACAGCAGGTAGCGTTCACCGCGTCGCCCCTTTTCCATCGCGAGCAGGTGTCCCATCACCACGTCGCGCATAGGCACCCAGTCAAACGCACCGGGAATGTACGCGCGCATCTTGCCGAGCCCAAAATCCACCACCGTACGACCGACCAGAGACGGTCTAAAATCATTGGGGCCCACGATGGCGCTGGGGTTGACGATGCAGACATCAAGACCACGCGCGGCTGCTTGAAAGACCGGGAGCTCCGACATGGACTTGGAACGCTCATAGTCGTTGGCGTTTTCAAACGGATCCAAATGGTGCGCCTCGGTGCTGCATTGTGCTTGATGAGTCACCGGGTCGCGTGGGGTCCCAATCGCGCCGAAGGAGCTGGTGTGCACCACCTTCTGCACACCGGCCGCCAAGGCTGCGTCCATGAGGGCGCGTGTGCCGTCCACGTTGATTCGCAACAACTCCGCACGATCTCCGCTCTTGACGCTGATCATCGCCGCGGTGTGATACAGGTGCGTCACTCCCGCGACGGCGCGGCTCAGCGAAGGAATGTCGCCCAGATCCGCCTCGACAATTTCCACGTCGAGCCCCGAAAGTGCGCTGCGGTCGGACGTGGCGCGTACCATGGCGCGCACGCGTTTCCCTTGGGCCAACAGAGCGCGGACCAGGTTGGCCCCCAAGTGGCCGGTTGCCCCCGTAACGAGCGTGAGAGACATGACGGTCATTCAGCGGCTGGGGCGTTTGCGCCGGAGGCCTTGCTGGCTTGCGCCTTCTTGGTCAACTGACGCGTCAACGTTTCAGCTTGGTAGGTTTCGTGACGCTCAATGGTGAGGGTCTGAAACTCGGGCACGATGGGGTTGAGCTCGTAAAAGGGATTGTCGAAGTGGAGGTCGAAGCCCTTCTGTTCCGCTTCGAGCGCCCACATGTCTTCTGCCAAGAGCGGTTTGATGTACAGCTGATTGGCGAGCGCCAAGAAGGGGGCCTTCACCGCGTTGGGGATGCTCACCTTGGTGCCAGGAATGTGAATGGGACCAAACAAGAACAAGAAGAAGCAGCGTGTGGTGCGCTCGTCTTGCGGCAGCATGAACAACCAGTGCAGGTACTTTCCAGCGATGTCCGAGCCTTGGTAGGGGTATTGGTACCACAAGTGGATTTGGTCGAGCCCCGAGTGATCTGCAAACAATCGAGCGATGGGGCTGTTGTGGAACGACGTGTCGTAGAGCACGTGAATCGTCTCGTTCTCGCGCCAGTACTTGTTGAGCACGGGCTGGGTGAACGGTTGCTTGCGTCGGTGCAAGTACGCATGATTGAAATCACACACGTTCTCCACGATCATGGAAAAATGTGACTTGATGGTGACGTCGATGGGCACCACAGGCCACGGATTGGCCTGATCGAGCTGGGGAATGGCAGGCAGGGGTACGGTGTCAGCGAGCTCCGGATTGCCCGGAAAGATCCACACCAAGCCGTAGCGTTCTTTGACCGGGTAGGCTTCGATCTCGATCTTGGGCATGCGACTGCGATTTTTGCCCAGTTCATGATCGATGGAGACGCAGCGACCGCAGCCGTCGTATTGCCAGCCGTGATACTGGCACGTGATGTTGTTGCCCTCGACGACGCCTTTGGTGAGCGCCAATTGGCGATGCGCACAGCGGTTCTCAACCGCGCGGACCTGGCCATCCTGGCCCCGAAACAGCGCGATGGACTTTCCCCAATAGATGACTTCCTTGATGTCACCGGGCTTGAGGTTCTTGGATAGCTCCGCCGCGTACCAGTAGTTTCCACTGGTTTGCACGCGGCGTACCTGTTGGGCGCGGGGCAGCACTCGACTTTTGTTTTGGCTTTTCTCGGCTTCGCTCATCGTCGTGTGCCCAGTCTTAGGCGAGGAGTTCAGGAGTTGTCGAGTCAGTTACGGCGGGTGGCCTGGGCGGGCAATGGGGGAGGGGGCACCGAGGGTTTGCGGCTGGTGGGAGGGGGGGGAGGCGGAACATTGCTACTGACCGCGCCCGGCGGCAGCGGCGGAGGGCCGCTGGAGAGCAGAGGGCCACCCGAAATGGGCAATCCGCCAGGTGGTGAGGACTGACCCTGGCGAGCCAGGCGACGTTCCTCAAACAAGATCAACTGCACCAGCCCAGCTGCGTCAGCCCCACGGCTTCGCAGCTGTTCTTCACTGAGGCGGGGATCCAGGGTCTCCGCCATGGCGAGCAGGCCCTCTTCCAACAACTTGCTGTTGGGGAAGGCTTCGCGCACGCACTCGGCTTGTTCGTCCTCCGACTCCAGATCGAAGAATTCTGCGTACATGGCCTCCAGCGCGAGCAGCGCCGGCGTGGAGAGTCCCTCCACCCGCCGAGGCACACGCTCCAGCTCCGCCAGGGCAGCGATGGCCCGTCCTCGAGCCGCTTCTTCCTCGATGCTTGCTGGACCGGCAGTTTGCGCCTCGGCGAGCGATTCCTTGGGGAAGTCGCGGGCGGGCGCTTCAGCTTTTGGGCTGGCTGGTTCCTTGCTGTCCTCGACCAACAAGGCTCCTAGATTGGCCGCAGCGGCGATCTCCTTTTCAACCACCACCTCCCACACGCGCTTGAGTGGGATGTGCTGCAGCCAGACGGTGAGCGGCACCAGGGCGATCAGGCGGTCGGCGCCGAAACTGCGATTGTCGAGTCCACCCTCGAGCGCGGCGGTGAACACTTCCTCCACCAAATTACGAGGCAGGAGCCGGGCCAGCTCAGCGGGTTTGATGGCACGAATGAGACGCGGCAAGTCAATCAAGCCTTGGTCGAGCGCGGTGTTGATCATGAACAACATGCGCTCTTTGGCGCGATCACTGCTCTGATTGTAGAAGGCATCGCGCGTGAGCAATGCCCACAGATCGCCCTGATCCAAGAACTCTACATGATCGTCGATCGTGACGATCTCGAGAATGGTCTCGGGGGTGCACACGCCTTCATCCAGAGCCAACTGCAGGTCCTCGGCGGCCGCCGTGATGGACTTTTTGGCTGCAATTTTTTCGTGAACCCCGGCCGCCTCGATCAACAGTTGGGCGCGCAGTTCATCATCTGATTCAAGGGCTTCGACCAGAGTGGCAACCGGAAACTCCTGGTTGATGTCTTCTGGCGTGAGAAAGGACTCTCCCACTGCGTGCTGCAAGCACAATGAGAGAAAGCGATCGGCGGGGGAGTCCAACTGAGATTCGTACATGGTGAGGCGTCTCCTTGTTGGCCACAGGGGCACACGCTAGCGGGCCCTGGCCAACACGCTGGGGCCAGGAGGCCCACAGTCTTGGATACATGGTAGGGTGAGAGGGCACTTTGCAGCGAGGGGAATTGTCTCGCATCCCTATTTTTCCGCGGGCTCGCTCATTTGCTACAACCACACGGTAAAATGGTCAAATCGGGCGCTTCGTGAACTAGACCGAGCGCCTCGTTGGCATCTTGCTCGTTATCACATCCACGCCTTCACTTTCATTTGTGAAACAAGGTCAGTGGGGATCGTCTCGGACTCATGCTCGATGCACGCACCCCTTGTGGTGGAACCTGGTTGTATTCCTCTTGGTTTGGCTGGGCGGGATGCGAGCGGGCTGGGCAATTGAGCTGACCCAGGGCGGTGAAGGAGCACCGGTGCGTTTTGGCGACGCGACCATTGTCGTGCTTTACGACTTGCCCGGCTTGGCGACGGGAGCGGAACGCGCTCGCCTGACCACGCGCGCGCTGGAGGGCGCGCTGCACGAGTACACTGCCAGCGATCTGAAGGTTCTGTTTCAGTCCGGGCCCGTCAATAACCAAGTGGGGGAGGTAGTCAAAGTGTATGCGGGCGACCGCCTGCTCTTGCGGCTAGCTGAAGCTGACGCGCTCCATGCAGGTCGCAACGATTTTCGGGTCTATGCCAATCAAGTCTTTCAAAAGATCCGCGAACTATTCAAACGCGAACATCAGCGCTCGGTGATCGCCAAGCAAGTACTTGCGGTTTCGACCGTGGTGTTCCTTGGTTTGATGGCCCTGTTGCTCCTGCGAGCTTTGCGCGCCTTTGCCAAGCGCGCTCGGCATTTCGTGCGGCAAGAACACGTGGTTGGGGCGGTCAGGCTGGGCGCGATAGAATTGTTGCCGCCTGGAGCCGCACGTGAGGCTACGCGGGTCACGTTTGCCGTGGGCGCGTGGGTCGTGCAGCTCATGATTGTCTACGCGTGGGTCGTGACGAGTCTGTCCTTGTTCGATGCGACCCGGCACATCGCCGAAGGCGCTACAGGGTCGCTGCTCGCCCCAGCGTTTGGACTGCTCAGCCGCCTTGCTGGCCAAGTTCCGGTGCTTGTGGCCCTGGTGTTTTCGTTGCTCGCGGTCGGGCTCACCGTGCGCTTTACCACTGCGTACTTCTCCGCCATCGAAAGCGGTGAGATCGAGGTGGATTGGCTGCGCCCCGAGGCCGCGCGCATTACGGGACATCTGCTGTCCATGGGCATCATGATTGGGGCGCTGCTCTTCGTGGCGCCACTTTTGACCGGGTCCGACAGCGGCGTATTTACCCGGATCGGCGAGCTCTTGCTGGGTATTTTGGCGCTGTCCATCACGCCGATGTTGGCCTCGTGCGCTTTGGGCGTGCGCTTGGTCTACACGCATCTGCTGCGGCGAGGGGACAAGATTTCCTACGGTGGACACGTGGGATTCGTGGAGCGCGTGGGGGTGTTTGATTTGGTGCTCACTGCGCAAAGCGGTGTGACCATCCGCGTCCCTCACTTGTTTTCGCTGTGGCACGCCACCCAGCTCTTTCCGCGATCATCGGCGCCGGATGTGACACCATCTGCGACGGTCTCGGAGGACAAAGCACACTCATGAACCCATTCATGGCCTTCGTGGCTCTGTTAGTGCTCGCGTATATGGGCGGACTTTTGTCCGATACGCGCATCGGTCGCAACTTGGGCCTCGCATCAGGCGTCGAATACGTGATGCTCGGTGTCATCGTGGGCCCGCACGCGCTCGGCTTCTTTCAGTTCGAAACGGTGCTTGTCTTCGAACCGCTGCTGCTACTTGCCGTGGGCTGGCTCGCCGCGGTGCTCGGGCTGCAGTATGGCCGCTACGGGGGTGAGCGCGTGCCGCTCGTCCTGTTACTGTGGGGCATCGCCATCGCGCTTGCCTGCGGAGCCGGCGTGTTTTGTGCGGTGTATCGGCTGGCGCGCTTGTTCCATTGGGCAGACCAAAGGGCGTGCGTGCTCCTCGGACTGGGTGCGGCAGCAGTGTGCTCGGGTAGCGCGCACCAAGCGGTGCGTTGGGCGACAGGGGGCCAATCCGAGGAGCGATCGGTGAGTCGGGTACTTGGCTGCTTGGGCAGCGCTGATGACCTGCCACCCATGGTTTTGGTGGCCTGTCTTGGGTTCTGGGCCCCGCGTGCACCGGAGGCCTTCGATGGGGGGACGCTGTTTCCACTGATGGGCGTGGGCTTGGGGCTCGTGCTGGGTGCGACGGTGGCTGCGCTGCTGGGTGGACGGCTCGAGCGCTCCGAGTTTTGGCCCGTGCTGCTGGGCGCGGTGTTCTTGATGGTGGGCCTGGCCTTGCGGCTGGGTGTACCGCTGCTTGCTCCCGCGTTCGTGCTTGGTCTAGTGGTCTCTATCCTGTCGCCGCACCGTCAAGTGATTCGGGAATTGGTGATCGAAACGGAGCGCCCACTCTTGGTGCCGTCGCTGCTCCTGGCGGGGGTGCTGGTGGATATCCCCAAGAGCCGTGGCGAGTGGATTTTGGTGGGGGCCGCGGTGGGCGTGCGTGTCGTCGTGCAATTCTTGGCCGGTTTTCTCCTGGCGGCCGTCATGCGCCCCCTACGCGGCCAGGGGCGCCACCTTGGGCAGGCTATGTTGGCAACTGGCGGAGGCAGTCTCGTCATCGCGTTGGCCGTGTACTTCGGCCAACCCGGACACGTCGGGAGGACGGTGTTGTTCGTGGCTGTCGTGGCCACTTTATTGGGTGAATTGTGGGGCGGGCGCGCGCTGCGCCGCATCTCCGCGCGCGAGCAAGCGGGCCCAGTGAGCGAAGGCCGGGAGGTGGTGTCGTGAGCGGTGCTGCTGTGCCCTGGTGGCGTCGGCTCGTGCAGTTCGCGTCGCTGCTCTTGGTCACTGCCGTGTTGCTTGGGGTGGGCCGCATTGGTTCCAGCTCCTCCACCGAAGCGGGCGTCGCGATAGCGCTGGGCCTGCTGCTTTTGGCTGGCGTGCTGTGCAGCGAGGTACTCGACATCATCAAGCTGCCCCATTTGACGGGATACTTGGTGGCGGGCGTGGTGGCGGGACCTCAAGTGCTGCACCTGATTTCTCACGAGACGGTGGGTCACTTGAGCGAAGTCAATACGTTCGCCTTGTCGCTCATCGCGCTCGCTGGCGGCCTGGAATTGAAACTCTCCACCATCAAAGAGGTGCTCAAGAGTCTCGGCTACGCCACCCTCGTGCACACCGTCATGGGCCTGACCTTGATGACCGCGGGGTTCGTGGCTTTGCGCCCATGGATCCCGTTTGCTGCGGAGTTACCCCTGATGGGCGCTTTGGGTGGAGGCTTGTTGTGGGCAGTGCTTGCCATCAGTCGCAGTCCATCGGCGACCTTGGGCATTCTTTCCCAAACCAAGCCCGACGGGCCGCTCACTCGCTATGCACTCGCCTTCGTTATGTCTTCAGACATCGTGGTGGTGTTGATCATGGCTGCAGCAGTGGTCATTGCGCGTCCGCTCTTGGAGCCTGGCAGTGGCATCTCCATGGATGCGCTCGGGACCTTGGGACATGAATTGTACGGTAGCGTCAGCGTCGGCACGACCTTGGGGCTGTGCTTGATCCTCTATCTCAAGTTGTTTGGGCAGCACCTCATCACGCTGCTAGTCATCTTGGGTTTCGGGTTTGCCGCCGGCGTAGGGTATCTCCACTTGGAGCCACTGCTTACCTTCATCGTTGCTGGGTTTGTGGTGCAAAACCTGTCCCATCAGGGTCAGCAGCTGCTCTCGGCCATCGAGCGCACTAGCGCGGTGGTGTTTGTGGTGTTTTTTGCCACCGCGGGGGCCCATTTGGACTTGCAGTTGCTCGGGCGGCTGTGGCCCGCGGCGGTCAGTCTGGCGGTGCTACGCGCCGTGATCACGATCGTCGGGCAAACCATCGCGTGCCGTATGGCGGGAGACCCGCCGGTCTTACGCCGTTGGGCGTGGAGTCCGCTCATCAGTCAGGCTGGGCTCACGTTGGGCCTCAGTGTGGTCATCCAACGCAACTTCCCGAGTCTGGGGGTGGCCTTCGGTTCGCTCGTCGTAGCCACGGTCGCGCTCAATGAAGTGGTGGGCCCAGTCTTGTTCAAACTGGGCTTGGAACGCACCAACGAGACCGGACGCGGCAGCGGAGCAGCGCATTAGGCTGTGTTTTGCAGGGGGGCTTTCCCAGCCCCCCTCGTCGTCGCAAATGAATTGCGACTCCTTGTATCTACAATTTGCTCTAAATTGAGGGTGAGGCCCTGAAAGCAGACCGAAGGCTCCTAGGCGGGAAACGCCGAGGGTGAGCGGGGTCGCTTTCGGGGATTCTCCAAGCCGAA
>Ga0315910_10002373_pt1 | contig 16601 bp, 10 predicted proteins | sample EdamamesoilMG_FD_204470 | JGI IMG/M metagenome (GOLD analysis project Ga0315910, IMG submission 204470) | Garden soil microbial communities collected in Santa Monica, California, United States - Edamame soil | ecosystem: Environmental > Terrestrial > Soil > Garden | place: USA: California... | reverse complement strand
TTCACGATTCGCGCCAACGGCCGCGTGGCCGACGCCGTGACGCTGACCGCGACGAACCGCGTGCTCGGCGACTCCGCGCGCGAGGCGGTGCTCGCGTGGCGCTTCGACCGCGATCCGACGTTGGGCCGCGGCCGCGACGCGGAGCCGAGCAAGGTGCTGCGCCGCGAGCTCATCGAGTTCGTCTTCAAGCGCGACGGTGTCGTCACGTCGGTGAGCCACTATGACAGCTCCAAGTATTGGTTTCCCCCGGACTACAAGCCCGTCGTGCAGCTCGTGCAGTCCAATGAGCTCGAGCCGCCGCTCGCACGCCTCGAGCAACCGCAGCCCACGGCACCAACCGGCCTCGTCGGCAGTCTCACGGTCCCCGGCAGCGTCGTCGTCAGCTACGTCGTCGACGAGAGCGGCGCCGTGCGCGTGCCAATCGCCGAGCGCGGGACGGAGCCCGCATTGCTGGATGCCGCCGTCGCGCTCGTCGCGAGCTGGCGCTATGAGCCGCCGACACAGCGTGGTCAGCCTGTCCTCGTCGAAGTTCACGAGACCGTGATTTTTCAGCCGCGCAGCGAGTGAAGCGGCACGCGCGCGCACGGTAGGGGGTGATGGCCAGCGTCCGTCTAGCAGGCGGATGGAGATCACGTTCCTCGGCCATCAGGGCTGGCGTTTCGAACACGCCGGCCGCAGTTTCTTGCTCGACCCGATTCGCGAGGAGATCGGCAACGGCCGCGTCGGCTTGCCCGTGTGGCCCGCGCGGCGGCTCGATTTCCGCGCGCTCGGACCGATCGATGCCGTGATCGTCTCGCATGAGCACAACGATCACTTCTCGCTCGACACGCTGGCCGCGTTGCCGAAGCCCTGCCCGGTCTACATCTCGGATTTGTCATCGCTCGCCATGGCGACGGCCATCGCCGACCTCGGCTTCCCCGTCCTGCGTTTCGGCGCGCTGCGGCCGTTCAAGCTCTGCGGCCTCGAGCTCACGGCATTGCCCGGCCTCTACAACGCACTCGAGCCAGACACTTACGGCCTGCTCGTCCGTGCGCCGGACGGTGCGAGCTTCCTGACCGGCATCGACACGGTTGCGCACCCCGACGTGCTCGGCTGGCTCGCACGCCACTGCCCCGTGCGCACGCTCGATAACCTCACGAACAATTTCGTGGAGCCGCGCGCGCGACTCGTCGCCGACCCGCTCGCCTACAAGCGCTCGCGCGCGGCCGTGGCCGGAACGATGCTCGAGTTCGTGCAGAAATTCCTGCCGCGGCGTGCTGTCGTGAGCGGCCAGGGTTGGTGCTTCAAAGGCGCGAAAGCCAAGCTCAATCACTCGTTCTTCAGCGTCGACAACGCCTGGCTCGCGGCCACCGCGCGCGAGCTCGCGCCGCAGGTCGGGTGGATCGAGGGCGCCCCGGGCATGCGTTTCACTCTCGCGGGCGACACGCTCGTGGTCGACGAGGCACGCGACTTCGAGCTTGGGCCGCGCGTGAGCCGCGAGTTCGATCCCGCCGCGGCGCGGTCGGCCGAACCGTTTCCGCCTTGGTCCGGAGTCGCGACGCTTCCCGCGGAACGGCTGCGTGCCGTGCACGACTTCATCGCGGCGGAGCTCGGCCGCGCCATCGGCGGTCACGCGCCCAATCTCATGCAACGGCTCTACTACCTGAAGTTCCAGGACATTGCCGACTTGTCGCCCACGCTCGGCGTGACGCTGCGCAACGGCGACGCGCGCCACGTGTTCGCGCTCGACTACGGCCGCCTCGAGCTCGTCGAGCAGCAGCCCGGCGCCAGGCGGGCCGCGGTTGGCCTCGAGCTGTGGGCCAGCGACCTCGAGCTCATGGTGCGCGCCGAGGAGGACGCGTACATGATCGCGGAGAGCGCCGTGCGAACTTGGACTCATGCGGAAGAGCTCGTCGACGCGTCGACGGTACTCGAGGCGCTGCTCTGGTTCACGCCGCGTTTCAGGCCGCACGAGCATTTACGTCATTACCGCGCGCGCATCGCCGAGCTGCGCCTCCACGCCGAGGCGCGACGTGCCTGACGTGCGCTGCACTGCTGCGAGACGAGCGTCATGAGCGCCGTCGCGTCGGCCGTCGCCGCGCCCGCGCCGACGCCGCATCGTGCGTGGATATTGAGCCCCGCGCAGGACGCGTTGTTCGTGGTCGGCGCGCCGCTCTTCACGCTCGCGGCCGCGATCTCGGCGTTCGCCTACCTCGGCGCGGCCGACGCAACGGCGTACATCGTGTTGCTGCACGTCGTGTTCACGGTAGCTCATCACCTGCCGACGTTCATCCGCATCTACGGCGACACCGAATTGTTCCGGCGCTTCAAGTGGACATTCGTGCTCGCGCCCGTGGTGCCGCTCGCCTTCGCCGGAGCGGCGCTCGCGTACTTGAACGCGCACGGCTACGCGGTCGAGAACGTGTTGTACCTCTGGGTGCTGCTCGCACTCTGGGATCCCTGGCATTTCTTGATGCAGCATTACGGCTTCACGCGCATCTACGACCGCCACAACGCCGCCCCGAAAAAGCTCGCGGCGCGCATGGACCTCGCGCTGTCGGCCACTTGGTTCGTGTTCATCATGCTCGCGAGCGGTGAATGGTTTGCGAGCGTACTCGAGGATCTGTTCCTCACGGCGAACTTACCGCTCGCCGTCGTGCTGCCGAGCGCCGCGATCGAGATCTTGACGAACCTCGCGCTCGCCGCGGCCTGCGTCGCGACGGTTGCGTACGGCGTCTATCTCGCGTGGTGCCGGCGGCAGGGCTTCGCCGTGAGCCGTGTGAAGCTCGCGCTGTTCGTGACGATGTTCGGTGTGATGTTCATCGCGTACACGCCGAACCCTTGGATCCTCGCTTGGGCGCCGGGCTGGACGTTCGCGGTCGGCTTCGCCGTGATCGGCGTAGTCCACATGACGCAATACCTGGCCATCGTGTGGCGCTACAACCGCAGCCTCGCGGCGCAAGAAGGCCGCGCGCGCGGCGGCGCCTTTCGCGCGCTGCACCGCCGCGGTGGCTGGCTCATCGGCGGCGCCTACATGGCGTTGTGCTTGGCCTACGGCGGCGCACTGACCGGCCATCATGAGAGCCGCCTGCTGATGTCGGTGCTGCTCGCGCTCGGCTTCACTTCGACGCTGCTGCACTACTACTTCGACGGCTTCATCTGGAAGCTTCGTCATCGGCAAAACCGCGAGAACTTAGGTCAAGCGGCCCATGACGGGCGCGACACGGATGCCACCGCGACATCGTGGTGGAACGTCGCGCCCCCGCACTCGCCTGCCGGCGTGCTCGCGCGGCAAGGCGCGTACTTCGGCGTGCCGCTCTCGATCCTGAGCATCGGCGCGTACTTCGTGCTGCAAGGCCCTGGCGCCAACTATGTAGGGTACATGCTGCGCGGCAGCGTCTTGTACCAGCAAGGACAGGAGCAGCAGGCGTTGGATCAGGCTCATACCGCGCTCGAGTCGATGGAGTGGCAACTGCCGCTCGCGCGCCGGCTCGCGGAGTTTGAACCGACCGCGGCGCGCGAAGCCAAGCTCGCCTTCCTGCTCTACAACCGCTCGCAGTACCGCGAAATCTTGATCCCGACGTTGACCGGTGCCGCGATCGATCCAGAAAGCCTCGCGCGTCATCGCGCCAGCGTCGCCGAAGCCGCGCGCGTTCTCGAGCGAGCGCTCAATCGCGGCGGCTCGATCGGCCACTCGGGCCGCGAGGAGATGCGCCGCGAGGATGCACTTCGAACGCTCGCCGGCTGGAAGAAAGAGCTCGGCCGAGAGAGCTCCAACTAAACCCTCGCAACTAAGAATCTGGGGTGAACATGCTGCAACCACGAATCAACACTGCGCGGCGCCGTTTCTTGAAGACCGGTGCCGCTACCGCCGCGCTCGTCGCGCTGCCGCGCTTTCAAGCGATGGCGACCGGGGCACCGAATGTGGATCCGGTGCTGGCACTATCCACAGTCGAAGTCGCCAAGCTGCTGCGCGATGGGCAGGTCACGTCGGTCGAGCTCGTGCGCAAGTGCTACGAGCGCATCGACGCCGTCAATCCGATCATCAACGCCGTCGTAGCGCAGTGCCGCGAGCGCGCACTGTCCGAGGCAACCGAGGCCGACGCGCTGCTCAAAGCCGGCAAGCCGAAAGGTCCTCTGCACGGCGTGCCGTTCACGGTGAAGGACTCGTTCGACACCGCCGGCGTCGTCAGCACCGGCGGCACGCTCGGCCGCAAGGACTTCGTGCCCGGCACCGACGCCACGGTCGTCGCGCGGGCGCGCGCCGCGGGCGCTATTTTGCTCGGCAAGACGAACACGCCGGAGTTCACGCTCGGCGGCGGCGGCAAGGGCACGGTCAATCTGGTCTACGGGCTCACGAAGAATCCGTACGACGCCGAATACCAACCGAGCGGCTCGTCGGGCGGCGCCGGCGCCATCGTTGCGGCCGCGGGCGCGTATTTCGACATCGGCTCGGACTACGGCGGCTCGATCCGCGGTCCCGCCTACGCGAACGGCATCGCCGGCATCAAGCCGACGTACGGACGCGTGCCGCGTACGGGCCACATTGTCGGCTACGGCGGCGCCTTCGATAACTTTCAGGAGACCGGTCCACTCGCCCGCCGCGTAGAAGACCTCAAGCTGCTCATGCCCGTGCTCGTCGGCCCCGACGATTGGGACGCCGCGATGGCGCCCGTGCCGTTCCGCGACTCCATGGCCGTCGACCTGAAGTCGCTACGTGTCGCCTACTACACGACGAACGGCGCCGTCGACCCTACGCCGGAGCTGCAGGCGACGGTCACGCAAACCGTCGGCCTCTTCCGCAAGCTCGGCGCGAAAGTCACCGAAGACCGCCCGCCGAAGATGAGCGAGCTCGCCGAGGCGCGCCAGGCATTCAACGGGGCAGACGGCCGCGAGCACATGCGGCGTCTGCTGAAGATGCACGGCACCATGCAAGCGTCACCCGGTCTGCGCCTCGACGGCACGGCGGTACCGAGCCCCGACTTCACCCGCTTGTGCGAAGAGATGGACGCGATCAAGAGCGAGCAGCTCGCGTGGCTCGAGAAATACGACTTGATCGTCTGCCCCGCGAGCGACCGCGCGCCGATCCGGCTCGACCACGAGCGGCCGGCCAACCGGCCGGCCGGCGCTTCCTACACGAGCCAATACAACACGACGGGCTGGCCCGCGGGTGTCGTGCGCTGCGGAACCTCAACTGAAGCGGCGGGCTTACCGCTCGGCATTCAGGTCGTCGCGCAGCCGTGGCGCGACGACATCGTCCTCGCGGCCATGGCCTACATCGAGCAACAGACAGGCGGCTGGCAAGCCACGCCGATCTAGCCGACGCACGCCCAAGGAGCAACGACATGAACGACCAAGACTCTGCTTCTTCGCCCACGCCGGCCTTCCGCCGCCGCGACTTGTTCCGCCTGGCCGGCTCGCTCGCGGCCGCCGTGCCCGCCGTCATGGCGGCCATGCCATCACGGGCCGTGACTCCACGCTCGACCGACAAGACGACCGATCTCATCTATATGTCCGCGACGCGGCTCGCCGAGGTGCTGCGTGCGCGCGAAGTATCCGCCGTCGAAGTGGTCGACGCGTTCATCGAGCGCCAGCTCGCCGTGAACGACATGCTGAACGCCGTCGTCATGAACAGCTACGCGCGCGCACGAACCGAAGCGAAAGCGCTCGACGCACGCGCCGCACGCGGCGACTTCGCCGGGCCGCTACACGGCGTGCCGATGACGATCAAAGACTCGCTCGATACGGCAGGCGTCATCAGCACGGGCGCCACGTACGGGCGCCAGCAGTACATTCCCGAGAAAGACGCGACCGTCGTCGCGCGCGTGCGCAAAGCCGGCGCGATTCTGCTCGGCAAGACGAACACGCCCGAGTTCACGCTCGGTGGCTTGGGCGGCATCAGCACCGCGAGCAACCTGCTCTACGGCTCCTCGCACAACCCTTACGACTTGACGCGCAGCACGGCGGGCTCGTCGGGCGGGGCCGGTGCCGTGGTGGCGGCGGGCCTCGCAGCGTTCGACATCGGTTCTGACTGGGGCGGCTCGATCCGCGGGCCGTCGCACAACAACGGTATCGCGGGCATCAAGCCGACCAGCGTACGCGTCCCGCGTACGGGCCACATCGTCGACTACGGCGGCATCTTCGACCTCTGGCAGCAGCTGGGTCCAATGACGCGCCGCGTCGAGGACCTCGCGCTCATCACGCCGCTCATCGCCGGCCCCGACTATCGCGACGCGTCGTGCGCGCCCGTGCCGTGGGCCGACCCCGCCGCGGTAGACGTGACGAAGCTCCGCGTCGCCTGGATCGACGACAACGGCGCGACGACGAACGCGACGCACGAGGACACGAAGAAGACGGTGCAAGCGGCGGCCGACTGGCTCAAAGGAACTGCCGCGAGCGTGACGCGCGACGCGCCGACCGACGCTCTCATGCGGCTCACGGCCGCGCGCCGCGATCTCTCGCGCGGCGACGGCAGCGCGTTCTATAAGCGCCTCGCCGACAAGTGGGGGACGAAAAACTTTTCGCCGGGGCGCGTCGAGACGCTGAAGCAACCCGCGCCGCTCACGACGGCCGAGATGGTCGAAGCCTGGGAGAAGCACGACCTCGCGAAGTCGCAAATGCTCGCGTGGATGAAGAGCTACGACGTGTTCATCACGCCCGTCAACGCACGCCCCGCGCAGCCGATCGACCAAGACCCCGACGGCGGTGGTGGCGGCGGGGGCGGCACACCGGGCGGCGGCTGGCCGTACACGGGCATCTTCAACAGCACGGGTTGGCCCGTGGTCGTCGTGCGCGCCGGCAGCTCCGCGGACGGCAAGCTGCCGATCGGCGTGCAAGTCATCGCGAAACCCTGGCGTGAGGACATCTGCTTGGCCGTCGCATCGTATCTCGAGACGAAGTCCGGCGGCTGGAAGAAGCCGCCGATCTGACCCATGCGCGGCGCGCCGCTCTGTAGGATTGGCAAGGTCGCCGCGGCGCTCGTGGTGTTGACGGCCGCCCACCATGTCGTCGCCGCCGAACGCGGCGACAAGCCGTTCGAGATCGTCGAGGCGACCATCGACGACGTCCAGCGCGCGATCCGCGCGAGGGACATTACGGCTGTCGCGCTCGTCGAAACCTATCTCGCGCGCATCGCGGCCTACAACGGCACTTGCGTGCGCGAGCCCGAGGGTTTGCTCGGGCGTATCGAGACGATTCCCGATGCCGGCCAGATCAACGCGCTCTCGACGCTGAACTTGCGCCCCGCTGCGCGCACGAAGTGGGGCTTCGACGCGCGCAAGGCGCGCAGCATGACGGACGCCGACGACGACGACCCCGCGATGCCGGACGCGCTCGAGGCAGCCGCGGCGCTCGACGCGAAGTTCGCGGCGACGGGCGAGCTCGTCGGCCCACTGCACGGGGTCGTCATCGCGATCAAGGATCAATACGACACGTTCGATCTGCGCACGACTTCGGGCGCAGACGCGCCGTACGCGAACGATCGGCCGCCCGACGACGCAACGTTCGTCAAGCGGCTGCGCGACGCGGGCGCGATCATCATCGCCAAGGCGAACATGGGCGAGTACGCCGGCGGCGATCGCAGCTCGTTCGGCGGAACGTTCTGCAATCCGTACGACACGGAGCGCACGCCGGGCCGCTCGAGCGGCGGCTCGGGCTCGGCCGTCGCTGCGAACCTCGCCATGTGCGCGATCGCCGAGGAATCGGGGCCGTCGGCCCGCAATCCCGGCAAGAACAACAACGCCGTCGCGCTGTCGCCGACGCAGGAGCTCGTCAGCCGCGACGGCATGATTCCGGCGTCGTTCATGAACGACCGCGTCGGGCCGATTTGCCGCACGGTGGAGGACGTCGCGCGAATCCTCGACGTCATCGCGGGCTACGATCCCGCCGATGAGCTGACGGCCTTCAGCGTGGGGCGCCTGCCGCCTTCACCGTACGTGAGCTACACGCAAGCGCCGAGCCTGGCGGGGCTACGCATCGGCGTCATGCGCGAGTACATGAATAAGGAACTGTTCACGGCGGCCGACGCCGAGAGCATCGACCTCGTCGAGCGCGCCGTCGCCGACCTGCGCAAAGCCGGCGCAACCGTCGTCGATCCCGGGCGCGGCGGCGCGTTGTTCCAGGATTGCGTCGCGCGCTACGCGCCCTCTGCCGCGAATCAGCTGTTCGTGCGGCAGTTCCCCGAGCTATTTCCCGTCGACGCGGCCGGCAAGCCCACGGCCGACCACGTTGCGACGCTCGTCGAGCTGGCTTTCGATTCCGAACGTTTCCCCGCGGGCCCCACACTGCGCGGCCTCGGTCCCGCGGAGACGGTCGGCGAGCGCAAGTACGCGATGAACCGCTACCTCGCGCAGCGCGGCGACGCGAACATCAAGAGCATCGACGACCTGATCGCGAAGTCGACGTTCTTCACCGACACGCGGCCAGGCAGCGGCTTCAACGACAAGCGCAACACGCTGAAGGAAGCCAACGAGGATGCGACGCTCGACGTCGGCCCGCGCCTGACCAATCGCTTCGCGCTGCAGCAAGTCACGTTGCAATGCATGGCGATGCTCGACCTCGATGCCGTCACCTACCCGACTAGCAACATCCCCGCCGCGAGACTCGGCGCGCCGACGGAGCCGAACGTGAACGGCCGGCAGTCGAACGCATGGGCCCTGCTCGGAGCGCATGGCTTCCCCGCGATCACCGTGCCGGCGGGGTTCACGACGGAGGTCTACGATCGCGTGGCGGGCGCGAAGAGTGGCGAGGACGGCAACCTGGTCGGGCCCATCAAGGCGCGCCTACCGGTTGGCGTCGACTTCCTCGCACGACCATTCGACGAGCCGGTGCTGTTCCGCATCGCCGCGGCGTACGAAGCAGCGACGCGGCACCGCGAGCCACCGCCGGGATTCGGCCCGCTGCCTGCGCCCGACCACCGCTGACAAAGCAGCGGGTCCGCCGGGGCGTCCGTATGATCGATTTCGAGCTGACGGCCGAGCAGTTCAGCGAGCGCTACGCCGAGCGCGAGCCGTACCTGCGGCGCCAGGCGCTGCCTCGTGCGCCGTTCACGTGGGCGGAGCTCGACGCGGCGCTACTCCGTGTCGAGCCCGCCGCCCCGTTCTTCCAGCTGTTCAACGGAGGCACGATCGCCGAAGAGCGCTTCACCGAGGTCGTCGCGGAGCTCGGCGCTCCGCGACGCCGGCTCAGCAAGCGCCGCTTCTATGCGGAGCTCAAGGCCGGCGCCACACTCGTGGTAAACGGCTTCGAGCGCTATTCCCCAGTTGCGCTGCGGCTCTGCGCGGCAGTGCACCGCTTCCGCGGCGCGGCGACGGCAGGCAACGCGTACCTGTCCATCGGCGGCCGCGGCACGTTCGGCCGGCATTGGGACACGCACGACGTGTTCGCGCTGCAGCTCATCGGCCGCAAACGCTGGCAAGTGTTCGCCGCGACATTTCCTTTGCCGCTCGGCATGCATGGCTCGGAAACCGTTCTCGCGGCCTGCCCTTCGGAGCCGATCTTGGATTGCGTGCTCGAAGCGGGCGACATGCTCTACGTGCCGCGCGGCTGCTGGCACCACGTGCTACCGACCGAGGGCCCAAGCTTGCACTTGTCGGTCGGCACCTACGCACCAACCGTGCACGACTTCGTGAGCTGGGCATGCGCACGACACCTGCCCTCCGCGCTCGCTGCACGCCGCTCGCTCGGGGCCGCGAGCACCGAGGATCTCGACGCCGCCGTCGAAGCGCTGCGCGCGGTGGTCTTGTCGGCGCCGGCTCTGGCCGAGTTCGAGCGCGAGACCGCAAGCCGCGAGCGCTCGCCCACGGAGTTGCACACCGAGCTCCACCTCGCGGCTGGAGCCGACGGCCTCGAGCCCGACGACGTCGTCAGCATGAACGCGACGTGCGCGCTCCTTACTGCTGCCGGGGAAATCGCGGTGCGCGGTGGGCGACTGCGCTTGCACCCATTGGCGCGCTCGATCGTGGCCGGGCTCGGCGACGGCGCGCTGTCGCTCGAAGGTTTGTGCAGCAAGCTCGGCCGCGAGCAACCGAGCGAGATCCGCGCTGCCGTGCTCGACCTCATCGAGCACGACGTGCTGTCGGTCGTGCGGGCAGCGCGTTAGCCGCCGGTTGCCCATTCGGGCAGCCGAAGATTCATCGTGCCAAGAGATTGCGTGGCCACGGTTAGGGTATGCTCCGGCGCATTAAATCGGGGCCTCGATGTCTTCGACTGTCGGCATCAACTACTCCACGCGGATCATGTCCTCCTACGGCGCCGGCGAAGCCGCGCCTCCGGCCGACTGCGCGAAGCACGAGCAGGCAGCCGCCGTCGATTTGACGAGCGCTTTGCTCGAGGCGGCCTACGCTTTGGAGGGCGAGCTTCGCGGGCTCGGCCCCGTTGCCCACGACCTGCTGCGCGAGCGGCGCCTCAAGTCGGCGCGCGAGCGGCTCGTGACCGCGCTCGACGCCATTCGTGCCCTGCAAGCCGATCTTGCCGCCGTGCGCGGCGCCGCGCTCGTGCCGCAGCTCGAGGCACTCGGCCTGCACGCGGGGAGCCGTGAGCTCAAGGTGCACGTCGGCTGCGGCGGCCACGAGCTTCCGGGCTGGATCAACGTCGACAACCATCCAGCGCCGCTCGCGATCAACTTGGATTGGGGGCTGCCGCTACCGACCGGCAGCGCGCGCTATGTGTTCGTCGCCCACTTGCTCGAGCATTTGTTTCATCCCGCTCAATCGAGCCGCCTACTCCGCGAGATCCGGCGCGTGCTGGCACCGGACGGCATCGTGCGCATCGTCGTGCCCGACATCGAGAAGTATCTGCGCGCGTACGCCAGCGGCGACGAAGCGTTCTTCGCCGAGATCCGGCGCCAGCGCGGCCTACCGGTCGAGCTCACGAACCTGGAGACGTTACTTCCGTACGCGGGTGCGAACGCCACGCCCGACGCATTGCTCGAGCATCACAAGTTCGGCTACGACTTCGCGACGCTCGCGGGCGCGCTCGAGCGCGCAGGCTTCGCCGACGTCCGGCGCTGCGGCTATCAGCGAAGCCCCCATGCGGAGCTACGCGTGGACGACGCGAGCAGCAACGCGAGCGCGCAACACGACGGGGAACACCTTTCTCTGTTCGTCGAAGCGCACGGTTGAGCGCGCGTGGTGAAACGCGCCGGCGATTCGCCGCCGGTTAGATCCCCACGTCGTCGATCTGCCCATAGGCGTGCTGGAGCCATACCTTCACGCGCTGCCGCTGGAGTATCCCGAGGCCGTGCCCGTTCAATGTGCCCTTCTGCTGCGCTGCCCAGAAGCTCGCGTTCTCGGCATCGATCTTCGCGATGACCTCCTGGTTCAGCCGTTTCACGGTGACGATCTTCGCGCGCAGCGCTTCCGCCTGCGCCTTCTCCGCCGACTTCTCGAAAAGGTCGAAGTGCTCGCCGCGCAGCTGATTCAGCACGATCACGTAATTCATCCGCGAGCCGAAGCGGTCGAACAGGTTCTTCAACAAGGAGAGCGAGTCTTTCCCCGAGTCCATCACGTGCCAGTAGGTCAAGGACAGCCCGTGCTCGCCGAGTGCCGCGAGCACGCCGGACTCGTCGATCCACTTGACCAGCCGCTCGTGGGTCTGCGCCGCGAGGTCGACGAGGATTCGCTCGCCGGGATTCTCGGCCGCGAGCTCGACCATCGTGTCCAGGCTCTCGTAGCTGTCGATGAGCATGGGAGACGCGAAGTCGGAGTAGAAACGCACCAGCGAACCGTGCGACCTATCGGTGTCGAAGCCGACGAAGTCGAGCTTCTTGTCGATCATGTACTGGGCGAGCACGCGCGCGACCACCGACTTGCCGACGCCGCCCTTCTCTCCGCCGATCAGATGAATATTCGTCATGCGAGCGCCTCCTGCTCCATATCGAAAGAGGGGGCGATCATAAAGATTTCCGACTGCGCCTGTAGCCTCTTTTGTTTTCTTTTTTTCCCGGCACGAGCGGCTGCTCCACGATAGTGCACGACCCACGAAAGTGCCGGCCTCTCGCAGCGGCCGGCGGAAGATCGGGCGTCGGCTCCTTAGAAGACGGCGCCGGCGCGCGCCACCTCACCTAACTCAAGGTAGCGGGCCGAATTCTTCGGGTGGCGAGCGATGATGTGTCGCCGCCTCGTAGGCGGACGCGATCTTCAGCAACGTCGGCTCGTCGAACGGCCGGCCGACGAAGTCGATGCCGACCGGCAAACGCGCCGCGGTCGGCCCGACTAGCTTCGTGCCGGGGTTGCCCTCGGCGTCCTTCGCGGCCGAGGGATCGACGACGCGGTCGTAGACCTCCGTCGTAAAACCGGCGGGCACGCTGATCGCCGGAAATCCTTGCCGGCCGAGCGAGCTCGATGACGTACGTCGGCGGCCGTCGCCGTCGTTCGGGGAGCCGAGCTTCTCGGGCGGCGTATTGCTCGTCGGATAGGCCATCGCGTCTAGGTCGAGCTCCTGCATGCATTGCAAGACCGTGGTCTGCACGTGGAATCGATCGAGCATGCGATCGGACATATCGAGGTACATCTGCTTGTCTTGCGTGACGCGCGTGTTTTTGAAGTTCGGGTAGTTCGGATCGCTGAGCCAGTTCGCTCTCTCGACGAGATCCGTGTTGGTCTTGATCGTCGCGTCGCCGCGCTCCGCGAGATAGAGATTCATCGAGAATTTGTTCTCGCCCTCGGCCGCCCCGCGCGGCAACGACATGAACGAGAAGTCCTCGGGCACCTTCGACGGGTCCATGATCATCGCGACCAAGGTCGCGATGTGATCGCCCACAGGCTTACCGCTCGCATCGACGGGAAACAGCTGCGGATACTGCGTCGTGAACAAGTTGCCCGCGAGCTTCGGCGCATACTTGCGCACGCAGGCGCCGAGCAGCGCGCTGCCGGCACCGGGATCGACGATCTCTGCGCCGACGCTCTTGAGATCGACGAGCGCTTGGTCGATCAGGTCGACGGTCTGATGCGAGGCGGGAGTGAGCGCCGCCTTATCGAACAGCTCGCGCACGACGCCGATGCGCACGCCGTCGAGCCGCGTCTCGGCCGCGTACGCTTCGTACGGCATCGGCGGCTTGCGGTCGACGCTGTAGACGGTGAGCTCATCCTTCGGGTCGTAGCCCGCGTACGCCGTCAGTATCTTCGCGGCGTCTTGGACCGTTCGGCAGATCGGCCCGACGCGCGTATTGATGCCGGGTTGGATCATGCCGTCGCGGCTCACGAGCTCCTGCGTCGGCGCGATGCCGACAGCGTTGTTCGCGCGTGCCGGGCCGCGGATCGACGAACCCGTCTCCTCCGCAATCGCACACGTCACGAGGTTCGCCGCCACCGACGAGCCGGATCCCGCGCTCGAGTTGCTGGGACTGCGCTCGGTGTCGTAGGGATTGCAGAACGTGCCCCCGAACGAGCTGCGCGAGCCGCCGTTCGCATATTCGGCTAGGTTGGCTTTGGCCAAGACAATCGCGCCCGCCGCGCGCAAGCGCGCGACGAACGTCGCATCATCGGGCGCGCGATCGTCGGCGTAGAACGCATCGGCTCCCGACGTCGAGCGCATGTCGAACGTGTCGTACTGATCCTTTAGAGCGAGCACGACACCGTGCAGTGGGCCGACGAGCTGGCCCGTGCGCGCGAATTCAACGTCCTGCGCTGCCGCGATCTCGAGCGCGTCGGGCATCGCCGGATCGTCGTCGGCCGCGTCCGTCATGCTGCGAGCCTTGCGGTCGTCGAAGCCCCACTTGGCGCGCGACGCGGGCCGCAAGTTGAGTGTGGACAACGCATTGATCTGCCCGGCGTGCGGAATCGTCTCCACACCCGCGCCGAGCAAGCCGTTCGGCTCCTTGACGCAGGTGCCGTTGTACGCCTTGATGCGCGCGAGATAGCGCTCCACGACCTCGACGGTCGTCACTTCCTTCGAGACGATCGCCCGCTGAATCGAGTCGATCGTCGCCTCCTCGAGGCGAAATTCTTGCGGCGCCGGCATTTCGGCGGCACTGGCCGTTGGGCCCGAGTCGGTGCTGCAACTGGCAAGCGCCGCCGTCAGCGGCAGAGCAAGTATTGCGACGCGATTCATGACAAGCCTCCCCTGCGGCAACGGTCCTTCACGGCCGATACCAATAATCGTCACGGTGATCGATGAAAAGTTTCTTCGGGATCATCGCGTGCACGCCCTTCGTGCCGTCGACGATCTGCGTAATCCTGTAGTCGATGCCGATGCTCGCGAGCGGCGTCGTCGTGAGCGAGTCGAAGCCCTTGAGCTCGGCGAGCCACTCGACCGTCTGGTCGTAGGCCATCTGCATCGCGTTGTCGAGATCGGGGTCGAGCCCGATTGCGATGTAGTGCGTCGGCGTCTCGACACGCGGCGCCGACAGCGTCTTACCCTTGTGCAGGATGAACTCCAGGATCGCGGTGTTGGCCGTCTCAATCGCCGTGCCGCTGATCTCGCCGTCGCCTTGCGCGGCATGCGCGTCGCCCGTATAGAACAACCCGCCCGGATGAAAGACGGGTATGTACAGCGTGCTGCCCGTCGTGAGCTCTTTGAGATCGAGATTACCGGCGAATAGTCCCGGCGGGCCGCTGCGGCGGTTCGGTCCGTCCGAATCCGGCGGCAGCAGAGCCATGACTCCCATGAACGGTCCGAGTGGAACCTCGACACCCGGCGCGAACAACGCGACGTCGCGCTCGAGATCGAGGACCGTCACTTTCGCCGGAGGGCGGTCGCCCTCGATCTGTTTGAGACCGCGGCCCGGCGTTCGGCCTGTCGTGCCATATGGAATGCGCGGCTCGACGAGGTGCACACGGACCTCGATGGAGTCGCCCGGCATCGCGTCCTCGATCGCGACAGGACCGACGAGCAGGTGGCCGCCCTCGATGCCCGCGTAGCGCTGTGTCTTCGCGAGCACCTCGATCGTTTCGCGGACGGGCGCGGCGTCCGCCGTGATCGGCACGCCGTGCTCCTTGAGCCACACGTTGGGATCGATCTCCGTACGCTGCCACCCGGCGCCGCCACCCGTGTCGAACTTGACGGTGTCGCCGGAACGAATCGTGAGGATCGGTTGCTTCTGCGCCGGGAAGTTGCCGATCGCCGAGTTCTCGGGCGTGAGCTTTACGTGATGGTCGTAGGCGGGCTCGGCAATCGCAGCCCCGCACCACACACCGGCGACGACCCACCATCGCCGCAACACGACAACCGCAATTGAGTGATCCACCCGCGTCTCCGCTCGCAAGCCCTGTCGTCAAGACGCGGGCGCAGGCCCTCTCCCCTACGTCGCGGATCTCGCTACGCAGCGCATCGAGGTAGGGTCCCAAGGCGCGCCGCCGTCGATCTCCACGAAGGAATCGCCCTCAGGCGAGGTAATGACAATGTCTTCACTGATCGCTCGAGTTGGCTCCACGTGCGCTGGCGCCGCTTCGCTCGCCGTGCTCGTGGTCACTGCCGGCTGCGCCGATACGGACGCCGCCACGTCACCTCCCGTTTTTCGACTCGAGGAGGCGACAATCGCGGAGATCCAGCAGGCGATCCTCAGCAAACAGATCACCTCGACGGAGTTGGTCACGCAGTATCTGAACCGCATCAAGGCCTACAACGGCACCTGCGTGCAGCAGCCCGACGGCATCCTCGGCGTCATCGAGACGATCCCGCACGCCGGCCAGATCAATGCCCTATCCACGCTCAACCTGCGGCCCGCCACTCTGAAGAGCTGGGGTTTCGACGAGCGCAAGGCTCGCAGCATGACCGACGCGGCCGACGACGATCCCGCGATGCCAGACGCCCTTGAGATCGCGGCCGCGCAGGACGCCGAGTTCGCGCGCACCGGCAAGCTCGCCGGGCCCTTGCACGGCGTCGTGATGGCCATCAAGGATCAGTACGACACGTTCGACATGCGCACGACGTCGGGCGCGGACGCGCCGTACGCGAACGACCGCCCACCGGACGACTCGACGTTCGTTACGCGGCTGCGCGCGGCGGGGGCGATCATTCTCGCCAAGTCCAATCTCGGCGAGTACGCCTCGGCTACGCCGCGTAGCTCGTTCGGCGGCACGTTCTGCAATCCGTACGACACGGAGCGCATTCCGCGCGGCTCGAGCTCGGGATCAGGCTCCTCCGTGGGCGCCAATCTCGTGACCTGCGCGATCGCCGAGGAGTCCGGCTCATCGATCCGCGGCCCGGCCAGCGCCGCAAGCGCCGTCGGCATCGCGGCGACCGAAGAGCTCGTGAGCCGCGACGGAATGATTCAGATCGGTATCAACACACGCGTCGGCCCTATCTGCCGCACGGTCGAAGACGCCGCCAAAGTGCTCGACGTGATTGCGGGCTATGACCCGAAGGACGAGCTCACGGCATTTACCATCGGCCGCATGCCGAGCCAACCGTACGCCACGTTCGCGCGCGAGACGCGGCTCGACGGCGTGCGCATCGGCGTCGTGCGCGAGTACATGAACAAAGCGCTGTTCACCAAGGAGGACGAGCAGACGATCGATCTCGTGGGCGCCGCAGCGGCGGATCTCGGCAAACTGGGCGCGACGGTCGTCGATCCGGGCCCGGAAGGCGACCTCTTCTCCGCTTGTCTGCAAACCTACGTCGCACAAGACGACAACATTCTGTTCACGCGCCGCTACCCGGAGCTCTTCCCGGTCGGCGCGGAC
>Ga0315910_10002372_pt1 | contig 16602 bp, 8 predicted proteins | sample EdamamesoilMG_FD_204470 | JGI IMG/M metagenome (GOLD analysis project Ga0315910, IMG submission 204470) | Garden soil microbial communities collected in Santa Monica, California, United States - Edamame soil | ecosystem: Environmental > Terrestrial > Soil > Garden | place: USA: California... | reverse complement strand
TGCCGCCCCCCTCAACACCCCCTGCATTCGCTCCGTCGCCGACGGAGAACTCGTAACACTACGTGTCGCGCTAACTCGTAAGGGTACATGTCGCTTGACAAAGTCATCGAAGCCGTCGCCGTTGATGTCGCCCAAGCCGATGACCGACAGGCCGAAGAAGTCCCCGGCCGCGTCGCCGAAGTAGGTGGCGAGGACCGCGCCGTCGAGCCCCGAGAACAACCTGGCGCTGCCGCTGTTCGCGCCGTTGTTGTCGTCCCAGTGCGCGCCGACCAGGATGTCCGCGTAGCCGTCGCGGTTGGCGTCCCCTGCGAACGCGGCGGCAACGCCGAACTCGTCGCCTGCGGAGTCGCCGTGGAAGGTGTGGAGCGGGGTCTGGAAGACGAGCAGAACTGCGAGGATCGCGGCGGGAAGGGCCAGCATGGGAAGCCTCCTGGTTGGGGGTTCGAGGGTAGCACCAGGCTCGACGACGTGGGGCGGTGGGCCGTTGATCTGGCACTCCTGAGGCTTCCTGCCTCCTCACTCGCCAGCGAGCGTCGCTTTCGTTTGCTGGCGTTCGGGGGCCATTCCTTGCCCGGCGGGGCGGATCAACGCGACTGCTCGTCCGCTGATCGGCTACGTCAATGTGGATGTGATTCTGTTACACCACTTAGCGGACTCCTGTGCCACCCGCCCTCGCCTGCTCAAACCAGTCGGGTGTCCTAAGGTCTTCCTCGTGGGCCCCGGACGCGACCAATTGGCGTCTAATTTCGCTCAGCTTACTCAAGAACCTATACTGGGATGGCCGGGACGTCATTGCTCCCCACAGCGCAACCACCACAAGTCTGTTCTCGATAATGGCTTTGCTTGTGGAGTCCGGGTGGGTCGCATGGCTGCATATCTCCTCGGTCAGGACGATTACGTTCTGCTGGGTGTCAAGCGTTGCTTCAGGATCTCGCAGCACGCCAAGGACTTGATCCAACAACGGCTCCCGCCATACGGGGCCCTTGCCATCTAGCAGAGTATACGCCAGGCCCTGATTGCCCATTGAACCAAACACACGTCGCATTCCAGCCGGCTCACTTAGCAGTTCGCAACAGTGTGGTGCAATCGTCCCAGCTAGCCTGATTTTGAGATCTCTCCAAAACTCCTCGTCGCCGGGGGGGTCAAGATGCCACGGACGTTGGGGGAGCCCACCCTTGACGACCTCGATCATTACAGAGATGTCACCGCCTGCCCATTTCATCAGCAACTGCTGCTCTTCCAGGCGCTCACTCTTGTCGTTGGGGTTCACACGGAAGTGAGACCAGGCGCCTGCCTGCGCAAGCATCGACAAGAATACACGACTGGATCGCGCGTGTTGCCGAATCTGCGGCTTGTTGACATCCCACAGACGCGAAATCAGAGCGCGCACCTTCGCTGCACCACTAATGTGTTGCTCCTGAATCTCACTCTGGATAGCATCTGCACCTTGCTCCAGGCACAGTCTTCGAGCCCGGAGTGCCGCATCGATGAATTCGCCAAGGACCCGATCGCCGGATTGGCCTCGTTTTTCGCAGTACTGGGTGAGGACGGCGGCTATCGCACAATCGTCGTGCGCACGATACAACAGCTCGAACAAGTCGCCATACTCTTTCCATGTAAGTGCATGCGGATTCTCGTCAAAGTACGCGAGGTACTGGATGCCGCGAGTCGGGTGCACTCCGACATGCGAGAACCATGAGTTAACTAGCTCTTGCAGCCTCCTATAGCTTGAGTGGCCTGTGTCCATGCCTGCGGCTGACAAGATCTGCTCTGGCTTGTCACTCGCCTCTCCAGGCATCCCATAAGACATGCGAAACAGGGACCCATCGTTGGTATCACCACCACTGGGAAAAAAGAACGATTTGGCGAAATCCTCTGATTCCAGTCTGATCATCCGTGAAACGAGTACCGCAGTCCAGTCCAGTTCACTTGGGCCATGCCTGGCAGCCTCGTGCCTAAGCAGGACGAGGGATCGGATTAGGGACTTTAGCTTTCGTGGATTTCTAGGAAGTACAGAGGCCAATCGCGCGACAGTCTCCGTGGGTATGAAGGGACAGTTCGGTTCTGCAATTGCCCGAAAGCACGAGCTGATCTCCGTCGGCGTTGGGAGCGGAACGGTAAATCCCAAGTCGATGATTTTCTCAAGAAAGCCCGCGCCGTCTCCGAATCCTGCGTGATATGCATTGAGCGCCGACGCAATAATCTTGCGGTCGAATGCAAGCACAAAGGTGAATGCCGGCAAGTCGAGTAACTCTCGCAACCCCAAGAGCAACTTCGGCACAACCCGGGGATCGGCCCGATCTAGGTCGTCAATGAACACGATGACGCGATGCTTCGCCAGTGCCTCGCGCACTCGCCGCAGCTCCTTGCTGTCTGGCGTACAGAACCGACGGAGCATTGCCAATCCTGCCCCAGCGACCGCTTCTCCTCCTGGGAGTACACCGGACAACGGACTTAGATGCTCTACGCTTTCGATCTTCCCTCGGAAGAAGTCTTTTATCTTGCTCTTCCGCGACAGTGTGGATTGCTGCTTCGCGCCTGCAACCAGTAGTTCGCTTACCAGGTCCACCCAAATACTATCGGCGCTTGGCGCGTTCCAAGGTGACAACCAGACTACAACGTGCCCGTCCTTGATCGCTTTGGCCTGAATCAAGTTAAGCACGCTCGTCTTACCTTCTCCCCACCCGCCATACAGGCCAATTCTCAGCGAGAGTGCGGTCGGGGTATCGCAAATCGCTTGATAGATCGACGCGGCAAGCCTAGATCGACCAAGCAGATCCTCGTCTTCATGCTTGACCGGCTTGTCCGCGCTTCGCAAGTAGTCTGGTGTGCCAGAATCGACGGGCGATGCTTGTTGTTGATGAGATGACGCTTGGGGGGTTGTCATTGCCCTGCACCAGGATCGACTCTCCACTGCTTCACGCCTAAAGTGCCGTGGAACTCGCATGGGCGGCCCACGTGCGAAGAGCCAATCGAACACCTAGGGAACTTGGGGCTTGGTGCTGACCGTTCCCTGCTCGGTACTGCCAACCTGCAAGGCAGCAACTTCATCGCATCCCTCATCATCTGTGGCCTGGAGCGGGCGAAGGGATTCGAACCCTCGACACCGACCTTGGGAAGGTCGTGCTCTACCACTGAGCTACGCCCGCGTTTGTGGGGAGGCGAGGGTAGCGGCGTCGGCGTGATCGCGCCATCGGACGAGCGCAGAGATCGGCAACGAGCGCGCGAGGCTCCTGCATCACGCGCTTCGCGAGCACCTCGCCGATCGCGCAGGCAGCGCCCAACCTGCGGCGTTTTTGACCGCCACTAAAGTGCCACTGCCTGACTCGGGCCGGAGCGCAGGTGTGAGGGCGACGCCGTAAACCACGTAGCCAGCGCCACTTACAACGGCTCTCAGTCCGATGAGCGCTACCTTCCTAGGCCTTGGGAAGACTGCGGACGTGCTCCCGTCGCGATGTGGACAAACGCGGACAATTGCGGACAAACCCGGACAAAAGCGGCGCGGACGACACGGCGACAGTGGACAAAAGCGGACAGGAGCGGGGTTTGGCGACGCCACTATCTTGCAACGGGAGGGGGTCGGAGTCCGCTGGGCCTGGGCGGCTCGGGCGAGGGTTCGAGCAGTTGAAGTTCGTGGACGCCGGAGTGCGTGATGAGCGAGTCACGGATCGGTGACCACTTGGCGAGTTCGCGTCATCCAACGCCGACCCGACCCGTGGGCAGAATTGGCATACGGAATCACCAGCCGGGTTCTCGTCGCCCCCCCAGAGGCGAGGATGGGGTTTTCGGGATGCACAGGTCTTGGAACGCAAAGGCATGCAGTCATGGTTATTGCACGCCTATTTTTCGCTCCTTTTCTCCAACCCATAATCTCAATACTCCTCCGATTATCACGTCGTTTTCCACGAGGTTGCCAAGCTGGCAGGCAAACTCATTGTTGGAGTCGAACAATCGCAGATCGCCACCATCTGGGCTCGAAGATAAACAACCACTGAACCTGCCATCTCGCACGAGCGTGACGGAAGAGGCTGCGACCTTTAGGCTCATTTCGCCCTGCTCGATGCCAAGACAGTACCCGTCCTTATCGCCATATATCCGGAGCCGGCCGGCAGCGGAGTCAGGCGGTGGCACAAATTCGATGATTCCATAACCATGGTCGCCACCATCCAGGATGATTGACGGGCGAGACCGATCTCTTGAGAGCAACTCGATCCGGCTAACTCTTATCGTGTCCGGCGGATTCGACTTGTCCTGCGCGTGGGCCGATGACCAAGCAATGCCCCACAGCTGTTGGCAACCTAGGGTCACAGCAGCCGCACATGCCACCAATCCTAGGCGGGCGGCTTGCGGACGAGAAGTGGCGGGTAGATGATCTTGCATCATAAGTGAGTCATTGCTATTGGTGGAATAAGTCCGCCGCGAGACACGAAGTTGTGCCCCCCGCAAGGTCGGCAGCGACGGTGGTCCAATTGGGGATTGGTCTCGAAGCTGGATCACTTCCCTTGCCGCAACACGAGAAGGTGGTTTCTTTTTTTATATGTGCGTTGGGGTCAGTCGGATCTGGATTAGAGCCTATTCCCCAGTTCCACCAGTGCGGCTGAGTATTGGTGTCCGGGTTGCGTGGGGCCCATACAGTCTCGTCGTCTTCCCATTGCGACTGAAGGTCACCCACCACCCACTTGCAAACGAATTTGGCCTCTGCCTCTACCGTCCGCTTGCCAACTGCCTTTAGCTTTGGCAAAAGCCAGACATCATTTTTCCCTGCCGGCTCAGTATCTCCGGCTCTTATAGTGAACGCCTCATAAAAGTCTTTGCTTTCGCCTGCATCAGGGCACGACTCCGTAAGCTCATCCGTCACCTTGAGGTGCTGGATGATGTAGCCAGATCCGCCATTGCATATTGTGCCCGCAGTGGCGCTCAACTTGAATTTCCACTCAAACCACCCCAATCCGCACTCGAAGAACGAGCATGGGCCCGCGGCGCACGTTCGGGTGAAACTGAACTGACTCATGTGAGCTGAGATTTGCGAGAGCATTCCTCCGTAAATCTGGGCCCAATCCGAGCCGTAAGGATCATACCCCGTTTGCGGGCTTCCGGGGGAATATGCGTACTGCGCAGTCCTTCCCTGAGCTGAAGATGGATCTCTACCTATCCAGGTGCCAAGATTGCAATCAATTACTCTCCGCCTAGCGTGGAAGTCAATCGAATGTGGCGCTGGCACGCATTCATAACCGGCGAGTGCACGCCTGTTCCTGACTAGGCCTCCCGACAACACCCCCCGGCCCAGCGTCACGCCCTCCCAGGAATCCCTGACCGCATCCTTGTCCGTCGAATCGACATCGCCGTCGAGGTCGATATCCCCGCGCACGTCGTAGGCCGATCCCGTGATCCAGGCCTGCACGAGGCTGCGTTCGCCGATCTCGCAGTCCCCGTCCGAGTCGCAGTCGCCCACTGGCAGCCCAAACGGCACGCCATAGGGGGAGTACCGCACCATCTCGCGCTGCGTGCCGGTCGCCGTGATCAGCGCGACCACGTCCGCGTGCTGGTTCTGGCAGTAGTACAGGCGCTCTTCGAGCGTGCCGTCCGAGGCCGAGGTCCAGGCCGTGTTCGCGTCCTTCTCCCTGAAGGCGACGAGGTCGATGTACGAGCTGCCGCCATACCCGCCCGCGCCCGCCTGGTGGTGGACGAAGCGTTCCTTCGGAGACGTGTCTGAGCTTCGGTAGGTCGCCACCATGCGCCAGCGTTCGTCGTACGCAGCGTAGTACCACAGGTCGGAACCGTCTACGTCGGAATCGAGGTCGGTGTCCTCGAGGATGCCGATCCGGTAGCCCAGGCCGTTGTAGCGGTACTCTGCGACGAGCACGCCTGCCTGGGTCTTGACCTTCCGGAGCCGGTAGAGGGCGTCCCACTCATACTTCACGTCGGACGAGGGATCGCTGGTCAGGTTGCCGGCAGGGTCGTAGACCAGCGTGTAGTTGTCGCCGCTCGTGCCCGAGTTCCCATCCAGGTCGCGCCCGGTGATCTCGTTCACCTTGTTGAACGTCTTGTCATCCTGCCACTCGTCGGTGTCGCCCCAGTCGCCGTCGCCGTTCAGGTCGAGCTTGTCCTCGGTCCAGTTCCCCGTCTGCGTGAGCTGCCACTCCTGCTTGCGCTTCCGGTTCGTGATCGAACCGCCCGACAGCGTGCCCTCGTCCGCCACCGTCAGGCGGTTCAGGTTGTCCATCGTGTAGGCCACGTCGAAGCCAACGTGCCCGTGCCCGTTGCTTGCCGCGTCGGCCTCATCGCATTTCGTGATGTTCGAGTTGCGGTCGTAGGTCAGCGCGATGTTGTAGAAGTCAACGTCGGTCGCCAAGTCCTTGGTCCACTTGCTCGTGGTCACGCGGTTAAAGATGTCGAGGTCAGGGTACGCGCCCGCCGTCGTGCTGTACTGCTTCGACATCACGTCGGGCTGGTCGTACATCGTGCCGACGACCTGACCTGCGCCCAAGTAGTCGTACTTCACCAGGGTCGTCCCGCCATCCTGGATCGAGAAAACTCTGCTTGCGGGATTCTCGTGGTTGACATCGGGATCATCCCCCGAGGCGTAGTTCAGGGTAAAAGTCTTCCCGCCAAAAGCCTGGCTCGTGCGCCGGATCGTGTTGCGGCCCGTCGTCGCCTTCGCATAGGCGTACTCTACGTCGAAAAACCCGCTGGCATCAACCGTGTCGTCCATGTCTTGGCGGAAATTCGTGACGTTGCCCCAGCCGTCGTACAGGTACTTCACCTGATCCAGCTCGTCGCCGCCGCTGGTCGCGTCGAACTGCGTCACGGTCTCCACCTGCCCGAGCGCCGTGTACGCCGTCTCGATCCGCCGCACCGCGTTATCAAACCCCGTGCCCACCGTGTCCACGATTCGCGCCGTCTCGCGACCCGCCGTGTCGTACGTGGTCGTGATGATGTTGCCGCCGGCGGCGGGGCTGGCGACGTACTGGTCTTTCTTCCAGATCTGCTGGCCTTGCGCGTTGTACGCGAACTTCACCACGTCGTTGGTCGAGTCTGCCGAATCAGGGTACTGCACCTTGCCCAACAGACTGTTCGAGGCGAGCTTCGAGTCGCCCGCGCCCGCACCCTTGGTCACGCCATGCGTGTACGTCGTCACCTGATCGTCCGCAGAGTTCGGCATTTTTGCCGTGATCGCCGTCTGCAGCCCATCGACGAACGCGTACTCGACGACCTGGTCTTCTGTATCGTTCGTGCCGCCGCCCGGTGTTCCGTTCACGTAGTTCGCGATCACCTTCGTGCGCCGGCCCGCGTCGTCGTACACGTATTGCGTCTTGAGCCCCTTGGGGTCTTCCACCTGCAGCAGCGTTCCGTCCTCGTTGAACGTGCTGATCGTCACCAGCACGGTGTCCGACGCCGAGGGCGGGTAGAGGTAACCAGGATAAGTGAAGGTGGCCGCACCATAGGTGCCGTAGTGCGCGGTCCGGTTGACGCGATCAATCTCATCGAACCAGTTCGCGGAGATCTGGACACGACCGTGGATGTCGGCGGCGGTGACTACCAGCGCGCTCGGCGTGCCGCCGTCGGCACCGTCGTCGAGGTCGCCCGTCGGCGTCGCCAGGTCTGTGTGGAATCTGCTGATCGACACGCTGAGCAGCGCCCTGCTGCGCGCATCGAAGGTGGTCTCATGCTCCTCGAGCACCACATCGCCCGCCACAGTAGACGCATGCGCGTAAGTCGTGTCGTCGGTCGAAGCCAGCGTGTACTGCGCCACCGCGCGCCCAACGTGGTCGTACTTGGTCTTGGTGAGCTGCTCGCCGTCCACCTTGATCACGCGGCCGTCGGCGTCGTACCAGGTCTGCGATTCGAGCGTGTCGTCGTCCGATCCGTCGCTCGAGTCGATCTTGTGCCGGACCGTCTTCCAGACACGCCCGACGTTGTCGAAGCTCGTTTCCGACAGAGCGAGCCGGTTCGTGGTGGTCGAGGTCGGATCGTTCGAAGAACTTGTCGAAGAATACGCGCCCCTGGCGATCACGCGATTCTGGTTGTCGTACTTGTTGAGCTGATCCGGACCCGCCGGGTTGTCCACCAGTAGCACGTTGCCGCGCAGGTCGTAGGAATAGTTGGTGTCGTTGCTGGTCGAGCTGTCGATGAAGGCCGCACGCTCGGTGAGCAGGCTGTTCTTGCCCGCCGAGCCGCTGTCGTAGGTCAGCTCCTCGACCTTGGTGAGGTTGTCGGTCCCGCTCTCGCCACCAGGAAAACTCGAGTCGTTCGTTCCAATCCAGCGCGCGCTGACGCGCCCCAGCGTATCGTAGACCGTGCGCGTGATCGTGCCATGCGCTTCCTTGACCTTGCGCTGGCGCCCCATGTCGTCGTAACCAAACGTTGTCGGATCGTAATTCGCCGAATCCGTGCCGGCGCCGCTGCTGGGCACCTCGAAGTACGCGCGCCGCTCGGCCAGTTCTGTGCCAGCAGAGTTGTAGTGGTAAGTTGTGAGCCGGCTGATCGTGCCAAAATCGCCGTTTGCGCCCGTGTACGTGCCTACGGCCGCGATCGGGTCGGCCGAGCCCTCGTCGATGTGGCTGGACTGCGCATACGTTGTCCCCGTCGTCTCGACCGAGATGATGGCTTCGGCCTCCACCTTGCCGGCGTGGTTCCTGACCGAATACGACACCGGCCCGAAGTACTTGCTGCTCCCGGAAACGAAGTTGCGGTACTGGAGCGTGACCAAGCGCCGATCCGCGAGCTTGGTGTAGTACATCTTCTCCACGATCGACGTTCCATCGACGGCGGGAAGCGTACGCGTGGCCAAGCGACCTTGCGCGTCATAAGTCTGCGAGGTCACCAGCGAGAGCGGGCTCGAGACGATCGTCGCGAACGAGCTGGGCGCGGTGTCGCCCTCGATGTCAGCGCCCGTGTCCACATCCTGCACGCTCTTGGTGACCAGCCCCTTGTTGTAGCGGCGGTGCATGATCACGTCGTCGCCGCTGCGCTCATAATCCAGCGTGCCGTCCTTCTTCAGGTGTCGGTACGTGACGACGCTTGAGTTCGACCCGTTTTGGCCCGTCGTAACCGCAGGAGCTGTCGTCGTGATCTTTTCGATCGCCAAGCTCTGCCCGCTCCAGAGGTCATAGGCGTAGTCGGTCTCGTTGTAGCCGGTTTCTGTAGTCTGCGCCGTCGGGAACGCGCGCGACTTGTCCACCAGCGGGCGCGTCAACGTGTAGCTGCCAAAGGCCTGCGTCTTCGACTCCCAGGTGTTGCTTGACTCGTAGGTGAACGACCCGCTCGTGCCCGCATTGAAAAGGCGCGCAGCAAGGAAGCCCTTCATGTCAGCGCTGCTTACGCGCGTGAAGCTGCGCACGAGACCTGCCGACGTGCTTTGTGCGATGTCGCCGCAGGTAACCAACACCGAGCTCTCGACAACGTCGTGGGTGTAGGAGGTGACGTTGTCCGGGTACCCAATCTGTGTGACACAGCCCATGCTGTCGCGGGTGACCGCGGTCACCCAGGTCTGCGTCGGTGAGCCCGAAGGCGCGGTGTTGGTGATGACCTGCGAGAGCCCTTGGCCCAGCTCATCGAAGTATTGCGTCAGGTAGGTTGTGTCAGGCCTGCGCACAACCGTCCGACGAAGCCAGAATGAGTCGTAGTCCGTAGTCGCGGAGTAGGCGTCGGTCCGAGGGTCGTATGCAAATGTGTACGTCCCATCCGCCCCACCACCGCATCCGCACTGCCCCTGGAACCACGCTTCGCTCACGCGCCGCGAGCTGTCGTACTCGAAGTATCCCGATGCATAGGGAAGGATGTTCGGCGTGGTCAGCGGGTCGTTGGTAAGAGTCAAGAAGTCGTCGTCAAAAGTCGAGTCGCCCGCCCAGTCCTGCGCGCGACAGCCCTCGAAGTCGATGATGTTTTTGAGCGCGTACTCGTAGCCAGGATTCGTCGAGGCGTTGTACGCCCCGGTGTAGTACCTGTAGTGTTTTTTGCGAACGTCGTCGAAGCCGCTGTCGCCCAGCGGCGTGGTCAGCGTCACCATCTTCAAGGCGCCGACACCGCCATACGCCTCGCTCGTGCCGTAATAGGTGTAGGCAACCGTCGCGATCGTCACCAGGCCGGTCGGAGCAGATCCGCCGGTTCCGCCCCAGGTGCCGCCGGTCTTGGTCTGGGCGGTAACCGAGTCAAGCCGTGTCACGCTGTCGTGGGAGGAATAGGCGTAGCTGTAGCCCCGGTCCGCTGAATCGACCGCCAAGATGATCCGCCCGCCAGAATCAAACCCGTTCGTGACCGCAGTGCTTGCCGACGAGCTGTCGCCCACGTAGGCGGTGTTGTTGTCAGGGTCGGTGATCTTCCACAACTGCCAGTCGGCCTTGTTCGACGCGGTGTTCGCGCCAAAGAACTTGATCGTGATGCCATCGGGGCCGGTGAAGGTCCAGATGTCGGGTGATCCGGAGGTGTACTCGAAAAAGCCAGCAGCGCCGTTGACGCCCTTGTAGTAGTTGCTCGACGAGGGCTTGCGCAAGAACTCGACGTAGCGATCCGCGCCGTAGACGAGATAGATCATGTCCTTGGCGTTGTCGGCGTCGTCGTAGAGCTGCAGTTCTGGCTGCGAGATCTGAAACTGGTTCCTGCCCATGTAGCCGTTTGAGTCGAACTGCCCCGAGTCGTCCTGGCGCGACTGGAACGACCTCCCAACGAGCCACTTGAAGCCCGGCGCCGGCAACGCGATGTCCACCTCGAAGGACTGGTAGGTGCCGGTGTCCAAGCGAACGCCGTCGATCGCTTGCGTTCCGCCCCACACGCTCTCGAAGGGGTTTCCGGCGATCGCGGCCGGAATGCCGGGCGCGGCGCGCAGCGAGCCATCCAGGTTCACACCGCGCTGTTCCGCGCGCGGGCGCACGTTCTGCACCTTGGTCTTGCCGGTGGGCAGGTAGGTCGTGAGTGACCCCGAGTATACCTCTAGGATCTGGGCCGCGAACGCAACGCTCGAGAAAACAAGCGCGGAAGCGACCAGTGCACGGGCCAAGTGAGAGCGGGCGCGGAGCATGGGGATCCTCCAAGTATCGTCGCCTTCTCGTGCTGCTGGGGCGAAGCCGGAGCAGACATGCGTGCCGGGCGATGCGGCGCGCGACGGCGCCGGTGATACCACTGCGCGCATCGACGGGGAGCGCGGATCCGAGAATTTTCGACGCCGCAATATGCAAGTTCCTTTCGCCGTCGTTTTGCAGCAAGCACTTAGACGCGAAACACCGATTTGGGAGTTCCTACACCCCCGGAAATGCATTTGGGCACTCCTATAGAAGTTGTGTGAAGGCAGGCACTTACCGGAAATCGGCGCAAATGCGTGCTGATTCGATCGCGGCTTGCGCGCTTGCGCACTAGTGGCCGCGGCCCTGTGCTTGCCAGGACTTATGTCCGAAGCGTAGTGAATGCAATTTCCTTCGTAGTGGATCTATCGGCGTTCAAGCGTGGGTGCTGCGCACGTCGCCGCACATCTGAAACTCGTGGTTTTTCCTCGCTCGGCTGTCGCGCCCTCGCGTTCCGTGGTAATCCTGCTATCCGCCGGCGGGCACTGCCCGCATTCTTCGCCTGTCCTTTCCTTGGAGGCATCCCATGTCGCGCGCCGCTCGCTCACCGTGGCTCTTGGCACTGACCGTCGCGATCCCACTCGGCGCCAGCGCGTGGTACGCATCCTGCGCGCGCACGACAACGTCGCTGTCTGCGGCGGCGCCGAACGCGATGCAGCTCCCAGCGCCTGGTGCCGAGGCCGTCGAAGGCGCGATGCTGCTCGCGGGTCTTGATGCGCGCGCGCTCACGGCAGTCGGGCTCGCGGCGCAGAGCGCAGCAGGCTTCGTGGACGAGTTCCGCGACGAGTACGCGACCCAGGCTTCGGCGCTCGATCAGGCGGAAAGCCGCATGGCCGCTGCGCGCGTCTCCTCCGACGCCCTGCGCCGCAAGATCCAGAGCGGTAAGGGCAGCCCCGAAGACGTGACCGCCTACCAGGCGGCCCTTGCCGAGCTCACATCTGCCACGGCATTAAAGGAAGCGGCGCTCGCTGCCTGTCGCGCACCGGCCGAAGCACTCTTGAGCCAGGCCCAGCGAGAGCAGCTCGCCCGCGTCCGCGCCAACGAGCACTGGCAGTTGCCGACAGAATTCTTGCTGGTGGACCGGACCGAGTCGCAGTGGGTCGCGCTGCGCGACGCGCTGGCCAACGAGAAGATTGCGCCGCGTTACGGCGAAGAGACGGCGCCGCAGCACGCCAGCGTCCTTGGCGCCGCGCGTGCCCATGCGGACGTCGCGCTGGCAAAGACTCGCCTGGACTCGAATCTCGCCTCGTTCAAGACCGCGCTGACGGCTGCGCTGGGCGAGTAGCGTCATGCTGCTTCGCGCGTGCCTGATCGCCGCGCTCGCCTTGCTTGCGCGCCCGGCCCTCGCCCAAGACCCTGGGTGGAGGGTCGGCGCATCGATCGAGCTGGCCGACCTGCTCGACGCTTGTAGCGCGATGATGGGCGTTTCGATCGAGTACCAGCCTGCTGAGGTGAGCGGCTCGGTCGCGCTGCGCATCGACGGCGGGATGAGCGACGAAGAGGTCTGGCAGGTCGCGCAGCAGGCGCTCGCCTCCAAGGGGCTCGTCAGCGTGCAGCAGCCGGGCAGCCGCGTGCTGCAAGTGGTCACGCTGGCCAATGCGCCGGCGCTCGCACGGCTCGAGCTCCCATCGCTCGCCGGCGCGCGCGCAGGCTTCGTCAAGGTGCTCGTGCCCCTGAAGCGCACGAAGCCAGAAGATCTCACCTCGGCGGTCACCCTGCTGCTGTCCAAGTCGGGCACGCTCACCAACGCCCGCGACGGCTTCTTGATTTCTGACCTGACCTCGCACGCGCGTCAGGCGATCTCGGCGATCCGGGTGCTGGACACGTCCCCCATTCCGCAGACCGTGGCAGAGATCGGGCTTGAGCACACCTCGCCGGTCACCCTGGTCGCGCTGCTCGACCGCATCGGCCAAGCCTCGAAGGCAGGCGGCGCTGCGCTCCCGAAGGGAACACTGCTCGCCAATCCTGAGCGGCGGACGGTTTTGCTCATCGCTGACGAGGCCGACCGCGAGTTTTGGGAAGCGCGCATCCGCCAGTTCGATCGGCCGCAAGAGGCCTACACCCTGGCCTACACCCCGCGGCGGTTTGGAGTGAAAGAGACGGCAAAACTGCTCGACGCCACGGTTGCGCATCAAGATGCCACCTGGCGCGTGGTCACCGACGAGCTGACCGGTTCGATCGTGCTGACCACGACGCAAGACCTGCACGCCGAAGCTCGCGCGCTCTTCGACCGCCTGGAGTCTTCTGACCTTGGCCCGCGTCGATCCGTTCGCGCCTTTGAACTGCGCCACCGCAGCGTGGCCTCGGTTGCGCGGCTGGTCGAGGACCTGGTGCAGCGCGGCGCGTTGACCGACATGCTACCGCAAACTCCACCTTCGCCGGACAAGGAGACCGCCGCCGTCGTCAAGCCTGGCCCGCGTCCAGCAGGCGAGGCGGCCTCGGACCTCCTTATCTCTATGGACGAGCCCGCCAACCGGCTGGTGGCGCTGGGCGAGGGCCACCTGCTCGACCAGCTCGGGCTCTTGATCGAGTCCTTGGACGTGTCGAGCCCGCAGGTCCTGGTCGAGACGATCGTGGTGACCCTGACCGACACGAAGACGCGCGACCTGGGCGTCGAGCTGCGCGCGATCGCACAAGAGGGCTCGAACCTCTATGCGCTTTCGAGCCTGTTCGGTCTGGGCGCGCCCGACCCAAACGTCGGCACGCTCCCCTCTTCGACCGCAACCGGCGCGACCGGCGTGATCTTGAACCCCGGCGACTTTTCAGGGCTTGTGCGCGCGCTCGAAACGATCAACGAGGGCCGCGTGGTGACGATCCCCAAAGTGCTGGTCGCCAACAACGAGCAGGCCGAAATCGGCTCGACGTTGCAGACGCCCTACGTCAGCACCAACGCCTCGAATACGGTAGCGACCACTTCGTTCGGCGGGTCGCTGGACGCTGGTACGACGATCTCGGTTAAGCCGCAGATCGCGGCTGGCGACCAGCTTGTCGTGACTTACTCGGTCTCGATCAGCTCGTTCGTGGGTCAGGCTGCTGCGCCAGAGCTGCCGCCGCCGCGCCAGGAGAATCGAGTCTCCAGCGTCGCGACCGTGCCCGACGGCTCGACGGTGGTGATCGGCGGGCTAGAAATCGAGAGCGACACTCTCGCTACGTCGCAGGTGCCCTACCTCGGGCGCGTGCCGCTGCTGGGCGCGCTCTTTCGCGACACCTCCACCACGAAGCAGAAGGCGCGCTTCTTCGTGTTCTTGCGCTGCACCGTGCTTCGAGGCGATCGACTCGAAGACCTCAAGTACTCCAGCCAGGCGCCGCTCGCAGAAGCCGGGCTCGACGATGGCTGGCCGAAGCTGGAGCCGAGGGTGATTCGATGAGGTGCTTTGCCGTATGCCTGCTGGTCGCGATGGCGGCGTGCGCTTCGACCAAGGACGCTGGACCCTACGCATCGGCTGCGGTCGCGAGACGCGATACAAGTGCCGCCGAAGCGCTCAACCGCGAAGCCGCCGAGTTGCTCACGTCCGAGCCTGCCACCGCCGAAGCCTTGCTGCGCGAGGCGCTCACCCGCGACCTCTTCTTCGGCCCCGCGCACAACAACCTTGGCGTGCTGCACCTGGGTCGCGGCGAACTGTACGAAGCCGCGAGCGAGTTCGAGTGGGCGCGAAAACTGCTGCCGGGCAACCCCGATCCCCGGATCAACCTCGCCATCACGCTCGAACGCGCAGGACGCGCCGGCGAGGCGATGGACGCGTACAAGGCGGCGCTTGAGGTGCAGCCAGGGTCTGTGGTCGCGATGCAGGGGGCGGCGGTGCTCGCTGTGCGCGCGGGCAAGTCAGACCCGGCGCTCGACGGATGGCTGCGCGAGATCGCGATGAACGGGGAGGACGCGGCGTGGCGGGAGTGGGCGCGGGGCGCGACTCGCGTGCGCTGAGCGGCCGCAAGGCGGCTTGAAGGGTTGCAATCCACGGCCTGGGGCGATTAGCAATCGAAGGCCTTCAAGGCAGAATGGCATTGAGGGATTACCTCATTTGCGTCATCCTGCGCGCCTTCCCACCCCACTCCGGCGCTCGCTCGCCCCCACAATCGCCTCGCCATGCCCTCCCCCATCTTCATCAAGATTGAGTCCAACGTTCAGGCCTTCGTCACCGAACTAGCCGCCCTCGTGCGCGCCGCTGCGCTCGACTCGGTTCAAGCGGCCCTCGGAGGCAGCCCTGCGCGTCGCGGCCCCGGGCGCCCGAAGGGCTCTGGGGCCAAGCCCGCCGCTGCCGGCAAGCCCAAGCGCCGCGCAAAGGGCGCCCGCCGCTCTTCCGAGAACGTCGACGCGACTGCGGCGAAGTTCCTGGCGTTCGTGAAGGCGAACGACGGCAAGCGCCTCGAGGAGATCTCCAAGGGGCTTGGCATCGACACCGCTGACCTCAAGCTGCCGGCGAAGAACCTGCTCGCGGCGAAGGCCGTCAGGACCACGGGCGCGAAGCGCGGGACGAAGTACCACGTCGCGGGCGGCGGGAGTGGCAGCGGCGCCGGCACGGCGCGGAAGTCGCGCGCGAAGAAGGCGTAGACGCCGGAGGCGCGGGCCTCGCCGAGCGATCAGCGCGCCACGACTACCAGCGCGCCTTCACGACCTTTCCGTACTCGAACCAGAACTCGAAGTAGTCGCCCTCGGGCAGCTTGTATGCGTAGTTGATGCCGCGCCCCACCGAGGCGCGGGAGACCAGGGTCGGCATTCCGTAGGCCGCACCGACCTGGTCGTAGGTCCAGCCGAGGTGCGAGGCGGTGGTCACCGTCGCTTCAATTCCGCGCAAGGATTCTAGCCGCGCGACATCGAGCGGACGATCTGGGAACGTCTCGGGCATCGCGTCGAGAGGGCCGGCGGCTTCCTTGGCGGCGTCGGCGTCGGTCAAGGCAGTCAGGCGCCCGTCGAGTGCGGCAAGCCCCGATTCCAAACCGTCGAGCCGAGTGATCAGGTCCTTGCCGGGAGGCGCTGGCTCTCCCACGGGCACGCGCGCGGACGATGCGGCAGCATCCAGGTCAGCCTTGCCGGCGTTGCGCTCGATCAACGCGCGCATGTCGATGAGTGCGGTTTCCAGGCCAGCGATCCGGCGCGCGAGCTCTGCGTTCTCCGAACCACCGTCGCCCTCCGCGCTGGCTGGGCTGGCCGTTGTTCGGTTCCAGAGAATCGAAGTCCCGAGCGTCGCGGCGACTCCCGCGAGCACGGCAGCCACCAGGACGCGAACGGACATGCTGCCTGCCATGAGGCGAAGCATACACGGGGGCTGAGCGCCACCTCGCCGGCCCCTTGTCGGCGTTGTCAGTTTGCCCCAAGGGCTCTTGGCCTGATTTTCAGGTGGCCAGGGTTGGGTAAGTTGGGTGATTCCAGCACCCCTGAAATGCGCGTTTCTGCCAGGTTGGCGGGCGACGGGCGGGGTTGAGGGGCTACCGGGGAACCAGCGGGGAACTCAGACGGCACGGCGCGCGGCGGAATGCGCGTTGGCAGGGTGCCGCTTCCACCCAACTTACCCAACCCCTCGCGGGCGCCGAGGGTCAGCGGGGTTTC